>JACCDN011092178.1_pt1 | contig 82859 bp, 80 predicted proteins | sample 7441691 | NCBI WGS metagenome assembly JACCDN01 (sample SAMN15323439, study PRJNA562643) | freshwater metagenome | isolation source: river surface water | place: USA:Blue River Watershed | collected 2017-08-16
CAGACGCCAGGTAAGGGTGAAAGGGTGAGGTAAGAGCTCACCGCGTCCGGGGCCAACGCCGGACGGCACGGTAAACCCCATCCGGAGCAAGACCAAATAGGGAAGCATGGCGTGGCTCGCGTCGCTTCCGGGTAGGTTGCTTGAGTGCGTCGGCAACGGCGCGCCTAGAGGAATGACTGTCACGCCTGCCGCAAGGCAGGTGCACAGAACCCGGCTTATCGGGCGGCTTCCCATCCTTCATCAGAATGCGCAAGAACGTGGCCAAGTCGCTACCGTCGGGAAAGGGTGGCGCGTGGGTGGCGCGTGGGTGGCGCGTGGGTGGCGCGTGGGTGGCAATTGGGATGTGCTCGCCGAATATTTTTTGTGGATAACTTTGTGGGTTTTCTTGATAGGCCACTTTAAGTGCCGTTTTTCACCCATTGATTTTAAACAATAAATTTTTTCAGGCGCGGCGATGGAAAGCGCGCTAACCCCTTGTTGTCATTGAAAAAAATGCGAAAAAAAGGTTGACCGAGGCATTTTTGTTCTCTAAAGTGGAAAAAAGTGGGGAAAAGTGGGAAATCAATGATTTCGCACCGATCTCTTTCCCAGTCATTTCGAGAACGATCCGTCCTAACGCTCATGTCTTTTCAAGGTGCAATTGCCCTCACGCTGGATGCCAAAGGCCGGCTTGCTATTCCGGCGCGCCACCGGGGCGCGCTTGCGAACGTGCTGGCGGGTCGTGCGCTCGGCGCAGAGGGCGACCAGGGCGGTCTGATCCTGACAGCGCATCCTCATAAGTGTCTGCTGTTGTACCCGGAACCGGCGTGGGCACCGATCCGGGACCGTATCCTGCAGGCTCCCAGTTTTGATACGCGGTCTGCGGCGTTAAAACGTGTATTGATTGGTAACGCGCGTGAAGAGGGTATGGATTCAGCGGGCCGGTTACTGGTGGCGCCCGAGTTGCGAGAATTTGCTGGCCTGGAGCGCAAAGTGTGGATGGTGGGACTGGGGACCCATTTCGAATTGTGGAGTGATGCCGGTTGGCAGGCACAGAATGCGGCCGCCGTCGAGGTGTTGCAGTCGGCGGAACCACCCGCCGGCTTTGAGGATTTCGCACTGTGACCGCGCGTGCCGGGATGGCTGTCCCCGGATCTCGCGCCCCCAGTGCCTCCACCGCCGCCGCAGTCAGCCCATCCTCCGACTTTCATGAAACCGTGCTGCTCGACGAGGCCGTCGAGGCGCTGGCGATTCGCCCGGATGGCTTCTATATCGATGCCACCTTCGGGCGCGGTGGGCATTCCCGCAGAATTCTGTCGCAGCTCGGGCCGCAGGGTCGTCTGCTGGCGCTCGATCGTGACCCGCAGGCTGTTGCTGCCGGGGCACTGCTCAATGATCCGCGGTTCCGTCTGGTGCATACCGCCTTTGATGGCATGACGGCTGCGGCAAACGCGTTTGATATGGCCCGTGTGGACGGGGTGCTGTTTGATCTGGGGCTCTCCTCTCCCCAGATTGATACAGCATCCCGTGGGTTCTCGTTCCGTTTCGATGCGCCGCTCGATATGCGCATGGATACAACCCGCGGGCAGACTGCCGCGGCCTGGTTAGCAGAAGTCGACGAAAAAACTCTGGCGGAGGTCATCAAGGACTATGGCGAAGAACGGTTTGCTGTCTCGATTGCAAAGAAGATTGTGGTTGCTCGGGCCGAGCGTCCTATCACCACAACCGGCGAGCTTGCCGCGCTTGTACGCGCGTGCGTGCGGACCCGTGAGCCCGGCCAGGATGCGGCGACGCGCACCTTCCAGGCTGTACGGATTTATATCAATCAAGAGCTCGGCCAGCTGGCGTTAACACTGCCGCAGGCCTTTGACTTGCTTCGTCCGGGCGGACGTCTTGTCGTGATCAGCTTCCACTCGCTGGAAGACCGGGTCGTCAAGCGCTTCATGCAGGCCGGGGCTAAACCGGTGGAGCCGCCCAAGGGCGTGCCGCTAACCGCTGCCCAGTTGCCGTTGCCCAAACTCAGACTGGTCGGCAGGGCGATCAAACCCGGCTCGATGGAAATCGAGCGCAACCCGCGCGCGCGCAGTGCCATCATGCGTGTTGCCGAAAAGCTGGCGGCCTGAGGCGCATATGAGACGCATCAATCTCATCCTCATCGTGATCCTGCTGGTCTCTGCCGTCGCCACCATCGCCGGTCAGCACCAGGCGCGTAAGCGATTGCAGGCCCTCGAGCTGGAGCGTGAACGTGCGCACAATCTGGATGTCGAGTTCGGCCAATTGCAGCTGGAAATGTCCTCCTGGGCGGCGCATACGCGCATTGAAAAAATTGCCCGTGAGAAACTGGGGATGCAGCCACCCGACATGAAGAAGGTACAGAAGATCGGGGGAGCGCAGTGAGCCGCAAGGACCACCGCTTTACCGAGAGCCCGGTGCTTAAGGATCAGCTGGCTAGCTGGCGTATCCATCTGGTTTCGGCGCTGATCTTTGGTGCGTTGTTAACCCTGGTCGGACGGGCGTTCTATTTGCAGTTGATCAATGAGGATTTCCTGCAGGAGCGTGGCGATGCGCGTTATCGCCGCGTGCTCGAGATCCCGGCATCGCGTGGCAAGATTCTTGATCGCCATGGCGATATGCTGGCGCAGTCGACGCCAATGCGCGCAGTCTGGGCGACGGCAGACGCCAAACTGGATAAGGCGCAGATCAAGGAGCTGTCAGCGCTGCTTGAGGTCGATGCACGGCAGATCGAAAAGAAAATCAACGGCGACAAGAACTTTGTGTATCTCAAGCATCAGGTGCCGCCGGAAACGGCTGCCCGGGTAGGGGCACTCAAGTTGCCCGGCATCCAGATGGACCGCGAATACAGCCGTTTCTATCCGGCAGGGGACATGACGGCGCACATGGTGGGCTTTACCGGCAAGGAAGACCGGGGTCAGGAAGGTGTCGAGCTGGCCTTTGAGAAACGCCTTATTGGCAAGCCGGGTGAGCGCACGGTCATCAAGGATCGGCGTGGCCAGATTGTTGAAGAGGTGGGTTCTGAGCGACCACCGCAGGATGGTGAAGACATCCAGTTGGCAATTGATGCCAAGATCCAGTTCATCGCTTTCAATGCCCTGCGTAATACCGCCGACAAGTTTAATGCCAAGGGCGGCAGCGTGATTGTGGCCGATATCAAGAGCGGTGAAATTCTGGCGCTGGTGAATTGGCCCACCTATAACCCGAATAACCGGGCGCACCTGTCGGGTGGACAGCTACGCAATCGTGCGATTACCGATACCTTCGAGCCGGGCTCAACGATGAAGCCGTTTATCGCAGGGCTGGCGCTGGATCGCGGCAAGTACAAGTTTGATTCCATCATCAATTGCGCACCCGGCAAGATGACCATCGGTTCGGCGACGATTAGTGATGCCCATCCCTACGGCGCGCTCACGCTGGCGCAGGTCATCCAGAAGTCATCCAACATTGGTGCGACCAAAATCGCCCTGGGTTTTCCGGCAGAAGACATGTGGACGATGATGAGCAAGGTCGGCTTTGGTAAGCCGCTTGGCCTCGGATTCCCGGGTGAGGTGGGGGGCAGGCTGCGCCCCTGGCAAACCTGGAAACCCATCGAGCAGGCCACGATGTCTTATGGTCACGGCGTATCGGTCACTGTCGTCCAGCTAGCACATGCCTACACCGTCTTCGCGCGCGATGGCGATGTGGTGCCGCTATCTTTATTGAAAACACAGGGCGCCGTTGCTGGCCAGCCGGTGTTTGCACCGGAAACCTCGCGTCAGGTAAGGCAGATGCTGGAGATGGTGGTAAGCCCCGAGGGGACTGCACGTAAGGCAGCAGTGCCGGGCTATCGCGTGGGCGGTAAGACCGGTACCGCACACAAGCTGGTTGCCGGCCGTTACGCAAATAAATATCTGGCTTCTTTCGTGGGTATCGGTCCGATTTCGGATCCGCGTCTGGTCGTTGGGGTCGTCGTCGATGAGCCAGTAGGCGCCCATTACGGCGGCGATGTTGCAGCACCGGTGTTTGCTGAAGTGATGGGGGGTGCCTTGCGCACTCTGGGTGTGCCGCAGGATCAGGGCTCGGCAAAAGATCCGGTCAAAGACCCGATGAAAAATCAGCCCAAAGCAGCGCAAGTAACATCTGCGCCGATCCAGGTGGCCAGTGCGCCTATGAGCGCCGTGAATCCGGTAAACAAGAAGGGGATGCACTGATGACCCTGCTCACCTCTTGTGACGAAGTGTTGAGCTGGTTGCGCGCTCAGGGGCTGCGGCCAACGGGTGTCTGTGCCGATAGTCGCCGCGTGCGCGCGGGTGATCTGTTTGTTGCCGAGGTGCCCGAGTCGGGTACGCGGGCCGTGTATGCGCGTGATGCGCTGGCCAACGGGGCTTGCGGGGTGTTGTGGGCGGATGATGTGCATCTTTGCGTACCCGAGTTCCGGGGCTTGCCCGTCGTCGTCGTAGCGGGCTTGCGCCAGCTGGTTGGCCCGCTGGCTCAACAGATTTACGGTAATCCGAGTCAGAAGTTGCGGGTACTGGCTATCACCGGTACCAATGGCAAGACCACGGTATCGCAATGGCTGGCGCAATCGATGCCAGGGCACTGCGCTGTGATCGGGACCTTAGGTGCCGGCTATCCGGGGTCGATGGTGGAGACCGGATTCACGACACCGGATGCGGCGCAGTATGCGCACCTGCTGGCCGACTTTGTGAAGGATGGCGCAACCGCATGCGCGGTAGAAGCATCGTCGATCGGGATTGAAGAAGGCCGCATGAACGGAAGCCACGTGGATTGCGCTGTCTTGACCAATCTGACCCGTGACCATCTGGATTACCACGGCACGATGGCCGCGTATGCGGCTGCCAAAGCCAAGCTTTTTGCCTGGCATGGCCTGCGTGCCGCCGTCATCAATCTGGATGACGACTTTGGCAAAGAGCTGATGGCGCAAACGACTGCTAACCTGGTCATCGCCTATGGACTACAGTCTCGCCCGCATGATCTGCCTGCAGGCGTTCAGTGGGTTGGTGCCGAAAATGTGATGGCGACTGCGCAGGGCCTTTCGGCCACGCTGGTCTTTGGTGAGGAGCGACTCTCGTTTGCCACGCACCTGATCGGGCGCCACAATCTTTCCAATCTATTGGCCGTCTCTGCGGTGCTGGGCGCTGAAGGCCTGAGCCCGGCGGAAATTGTGGTGCGCTTACAGAAGTTACAGCCTCCAGCAGGGCGCATGGCTTGTTATGGTGGCCATGAAACACCGCTTGTCGTTGTCGATTACGCCCATACCCCGGATGCATTGGCGCAGATTTTGACGGCCCTGCGCGATGTGGCTTTGGCTCGTGGCGGGCGACTGATCTGCTTATTTGGCTGCGGCGGTGATCGCGATCCGGGCAAGCGCCCCGAGATGGGTCAGGTCGCTGCGCAATATGCAGACACTGTCGTGCTGACTTCGGATAACCCCCGTTGGGAGGATCCCGAAGCCATTGTCTTGGCAATTGCCCAAGGTGCGCCGGGTGCAAAGCGCTTGCTCGATCGCGCCGAGGCGATTGCCCGGGTTGTTGCAGAGGCAGGCGCTGCCGATGTCGTGCTACTCGCCGGAAAAGGCCATGAGCAAACACAGGAAATCAAAGGCCAGCGTTATCCCTTTGATGATGCCACCCATGCGCAGGCAGCACTCGCCGCAAGGAAGGCTGGCACAACTCAGGCCAGGGCAACCGCTCAATGGGCTGGTGCGGTGAATTGATATGGCTGAGACCATGATCCAGAAACCCATGCGCTCGGTTCTACTAGCCGAACCGGTCCCCCTTTCGCTGGTCACTGACTGGTTGTCGGCGCCTCTGCCATCGGGCGCCGGAAGCGAGATGGTCCTGGGCGTCTCTACGGATACTGCGAGCTTGCAGGCAGGTGATCTTTTCATCGCTCTGCGCGGTGCCCGATTTGATGCGCACGATTTTCTGCCGGAGGTTCGTGAAGCCGGCGCAGTAGGTGCCATTGTCGAAGCGGGTCATCCAATGCTCAGCTCGCCCGCACTCGAAGGCTGGCCGCTGATTGTGTGTGACGATACCCGCCATGCACTGGGTACCCTGGGGCAGGCCTGGCGTGCCCGCTACGATGTGCCGGTGATTGCCATTACCGGGTCCAATGGCAAAACCACGACCAAAGAACTGGTTACGCATCTATGCCGCATGGCGGCCGGTGATCTGGCTGTGCTCAGCACCCTGGGTAACTTCAATAATGAGGTTGGCCTGCCATTAACGCTGCTGCGGCTTGGGCCGCAACACCGTTATGCCGTGATCGAGCTGGGCATGAGCCATCCGGGCGAGATCGCTGTGTTGGCGCGAATGGCCCAGCCCACCATTGCAATTGTGACCAATGCCCAGCGAGCGCATCTCGAGGGCATGGGCGATTTGGCCGGCGTGGCCGCCGAGAAGGGCAGTCTTTTTGACGCGCTGCCCGAGGGGGGTGCCGCGATCGTTAATCTGGATGACCCGCATGCCTTGTCCTGGATCAAACGCATTCAGGCCGGCCGTCGGCTATTGGGTACGCACGTTGTCGGCGCATCAGACACGGCTGATTCCTTGTCGCCGGCTTTTGTGACCGAATCGCGCACGGTGACCGATGGACAGGAATTGCGCATCCAGACACCCGAGGGTGTACTTGAGGTGCTGCTACCACTGTCGGGTCTGCATAACGCCAGTAACGCTACGCAGGCGCTTGCCGCGGGCTATGCCGCCGGTCTGACATTGCCTCAGATGATGCGGGCATTGCCGGGCTTTGGTGGGGTGGCGGGACGACTTCAATCCAAACGCGGAATCAGCGGTGCCAGCATCATTGATGACACCTACAACGCCAATCCGGACTCGATGCGCGCAGCAATCAACGTGCTGACGACTGACGCTGCCGATAAAGAAACCGTCCTCGTCATTGGCGACATGGGCGAAGTCGGCGACGAAGCCGCTGCACTTCATGCCGAAGTGGGTCGTTATGCCGCAGAGCATGGTGTGGCTGCGTTGTATGCGGTCGGCTCGTTATCGGTGTCGGCGGTGGCGGCCTTTGGCAGCCACTTCCCGGATCGGGCGTATCACTTCCCCTCCCAGGAGGCTCTCATTGCGGCGCTATGCCCCGTTCTATCGGCGCGCAGCCGGGTGCTGGTCAAGGGGTCACGTTCTGCACGGATGGAAAACGTGGTGCATGCCCTCATCGAACAATCCGAACATTCACAGGGGTAGATCAGGATGCTACTTTGGCTCTCGGAATGGCTGGCGCAGGATGTGCGGGCATTCAACGTTTTTAACTACCTGACACTGCGCACCGTGCTGGCGGCGCTGACAGCGCTGATCATTAGCTGGGCCGCTGGCCCGATGGTGATCCGCTGGCTCGCTGCCAAGAAAATTGGTCAGGCGGTGCGTACGGATGGCCCGCAAACCCATCTGGCCAAATCCGGGACGCCCACCATGGGCGGCGTGCTGATCCTGATTGCGACGGGTCTGTCCACGCTGCTCTGGGGTGATCTGGGCAACCGCTACGTCTGGGTTGTGTTACTGGTGACCCTGGGAACGGGCGCTGTTGGCTGGTACGACGATTGGCGCAAGGTGGTTTACCGGGATCCGAAGGGTCTGGCCAGCCGCTGGAAGTTCTTCTGGCAATCCGTCATCGGGCTGACTGCGGCGGGTTTTCTCGCGTTCACCGCCAATACGCCGATGCAGTTCCAGCTGATTCTGCCCTTCTTCAAGGATGTAGCGATTCCGCTGGGCGTGGTGGGCTTTATTGTGCTCACCTATCTGGTGATTGTCGGCACCTCGAATGCCGTCAATCTGACCGATGGTCTGGATGGCTTGGCGATCATGCCGGCGTGCATGGTCGCGGCGGCCCTCACGGTCTTCGCTTATGTGGCCGGTAATGCCGTTTACGCCAAGTACCTGTTCATGCCTTATATGCCGGGCGCTGGCGAAATCTGTGTGCTGCTGGGTGCGCTGGTCGGTGCCGGGCTGGGCTTTCTCTGGTTCAACGCCTATCCCGCCGAAGTATTCATGGGTGACGTGGGCGCCCTGGCCATTGGCGCGGCACTGGGAACCACCGCAGTCATCGTGCGCCAGGAAATCGTGCTCTTCATCATGGGCGGGGTCTTCGTGGCTGAAACCGTCTCGGTCATGATGCAGGTGAGTTACTTCAAAGCCACTAAAGGCAAGCGCATCTTCCGCATGGCGCCTTTGCACCATCACTACGAACTGGCGGGCTGGAAGGAAACCCAGGTCGTCGTCCGATTCTGGATCATCACTATTGTGCTGGTGCTGCTCGGCCTCTCTACCCTCAAGCTTCGTTAATCCGAAACCGATATCGTGACGAAACCGCTAATCTCCTCGCACACGACCCCCGACGATCTGAAAGGTCGCCGGGTGCTAGTGGTCGGCCTGGGTGAGTCCGGGCTGGCGATGGCCCGCTGGCTGCATCAGCAGCGGGCGGAGATCGCAGTCGTTGATACACGCTCACAACCGCCGGGGCTCGAGTTGTTGGCAAGCGCCGTACCGGGTGCCGAATGGCGCAGTCGTGGCAAGCCTTTAGAGGGCGCCGTGGTTGATATCGCGCTGGCAGGGATGGATCTACTCGCAGTATCACCTGGCGTGCCTTTTGATGCCCCGCTGATTCTGGCGGCGCAGGCCCGTGAGATTCCGGTGTGGTCGGAAGTTGATTGCTTCCAGGTCGCCCGGGCTGCGTCCTGCCCAGCCAGCAAAGTGCTCGCCATCACCGGTGCAAACGGTAAAACGACCACCACGGCATTGACCACCCACCTACTTAATGCGGCTGGGGTAGATGCAGTGGCATGTGGCAACATTTCGCCTTCGCTGCTTGATGCGTGGATGGCGCGTCAGCTATCCGGCCAATGGCCTGCTGTCTGGGTCCTGGAGCTTTCGAGCTTCCAGCTCGAGGCCACGCAATGTATGCGCAGTGATGCGGCAATTATCCTCAATCTGAGTGAAGATCATCTGGATCGCCACGTCACCATGGCCGGTTATGCGGCAGCCAAGGGGCGTATTTACGAACATTGTACGCAGCCCGTCTGGAATCGAGCCGATCTGTGGGCAGATGCTTATGGACTGGATCAGGCGTCGGCCACAAGCATCGGTGAGGATGCACCCATCAATGCTGCTGACTTGGGTCTGGTGGATGGCGTTATTGTCCGTGGGGTAGAACGTCTCATCCCGATGGCAGATCTTCCCTTGCTGGGTCGCCATAATGCGCTCAATGTCCAAGCCGCACTAGCGCTTGCCGCACACGCCCTGCCGGCCGATAAACTACTCGCAGACCTTGTGCACGGCATTCGAAGCTTCCGTGGCCTGCCGCATCGCGTAACGTTGATTGCGACGCAAGACGGCGTGCGTTATGTGGATGACTCCAAGGCTACCAATGTGGGCGCCACGCTGGCAGCCATCGAGGGGCTTTACGATCCGGCACAACCCCAGAAGAAGCTGGCGTTACTACTTGGTGGCGAAGGCAAGGGGCAAGACTTTAGCCCGTTGGGCGGCGCAGTGGAACGTGCGGGTCGGGCGGTGGCGCTGATTGGCGCTGATGCGGATGCGATTTCATCGGTTCTGCCAACCTCGCTGCCCGTAGAACGTTTCGCCGATTTGCCATCGGCCACGCGTTGGCTCGCTGATCAGGCGCAGCCGGGTGACACGGTGTTGCTCTCTCCGGCCTGTGCCAGCCTCGATATGTTCAGCAACTATGCGGAACGTGCACAGGTTTTTATTGATACGGTTCATGCGCTCAATCGTTGTGGGCCGATGAAAGACGGGGAGGCCGCATGAACCGTCTGATGCGTATTATCAACTCGCCAGAAGAGCAGTCGGAAGTCGATCCGCTGCTGGTCTGGAGTGCGCTGGCACTGTTACTGATTGGCCTCATCATGGTCTATTCGGCCTCCATCGCTTTTGCCGAAGGAAGCCGCATGTTTGGCCGCAATCCGAACTACTTCCTGATCCGTCATGCCATCTTCCTGATGATCGGACTGGCAGCGGCAGGGCTGGCATTTCAGGTGCCGACACAAACACTGCAGCGCTGGTCGCCCTATCTCTTCCTAGGAGGCATTGTGTTGCTGGCCCTGGTGCTCATTCCGGGGCTGGGGCGTGATGTCAATGGTGCGCGACGCTGGTTGCCCCTGTTTGTGGTGAATCTGCAGCCCTCGGAGTTGATGAAACTTTTCGTCGTCCTCTATGCCGCTGATTTCACCGTGCGCAAGATGAACGTGATGCACAGCCTGAAGAAAGCGTTTTTCCCGATGTTCGTGGCCATGGTGCTGGTCGGCTCGCTGTTGCTCAAAGAGCCGGACTTCGGTGCCTTTGTGGTCATCATCTCGATCGCCTTCGGCATCCTGTTCCTCGGGGGCATGAAGATCAAACCCTTCGTGATCCTGATTCTCTTGTTGCTGATTGCCTTCGCCATTCTGATCATTGTCTCGCCCTATCGCCGTGACCGGATCTTCGGCTTCATGGATCCCTGGGCGGATGCGCTGGGGCGGGGTTACCAGCTCTCGCACTCCCTGATCGCCTTTGGCCGGGGTGAGTTCTTCGGGGTGGGTCTCGGTGGCAGCGTCGAAAAACTGTTCTACCTACCCGAAGCTCATACCGACTTCCTGCTGGCCGTCATCGCCGAAGAGCTCGGTTTTGTCGGGGTGGTGGTCGTGATCGCCCTGTTTGGTTTGCTGATCCAGCGGATCATTATGGTCAGCAAGCAGTGCGTCAAACTTGATCGCTGCTATGCCGCGCTGGTGGCGCAAGGGATTGCGATCTGGATCGGCGTGCAAGGCTTCATCAACATGGGCGTGAACATGGGTCTGCTCCCGACCAAGGGTCTCACCCTGCCGATGATGAGCTTTGGTGGTTCAGGCATCCTGGTCAACTGTGTGGCGATCGCTGTTCTGCTGCGCATTGATTGGGAGAATCGTCAGCTGATGCGGGGGCGTCGGCCATGAATGCTCATAAAACGATCCTCATCATGGCGGGGGGTACCGGTGGCCATATTTTTCCGGCGCTGGCCGTGGCCAATGTCTTGCGTGAACAGGGTTGGCGTGTGGTGTGGCTTGGCAACCCGAATGGCATGGAAGCCAAACTGGTGCCGGCGCGCGGCTACGAGTGTGCCTGGGTCGAATTCGGTGCACTGCGTGGCAAAGGCCTAGTGCGTAAGCTCATGCTTCCCGTGAATCTGTTGCGCGCCTGTTTGGCTGCTCGCCGGGTGATCAAGACCGTGAGGCCTGATGTGGTGCTCGGCATGGGGGGTTACATTACCTTCCCCGGCGGCGTGATGGCTCGTCTGGCCGGAGTGCCACTGGTTGTTCACGAACAGAATGCGGTGGCGGGTCTCGCCAACAAAGTACTGAGCCACATTGCCACTCGCGTGTTGACGGGATTCCCGAACACCTTGCCGCAAGGGGAGTGGGTGGGTAACCCGGTGCGGGCCGAGATTGCCGCGCTCCCGGAGCCGGCGCAACGCTATGCCGCGCGTACAGAAAACGAGCCCTTACATGTCTTGGTCGTTGGGGGGAGCCTGGGTGCTCAGGCGCTCAATCAGGCCATGCCGCGGGCTGTGGCAGCGCTGGATGCTTCGCAACGCCCTAGCATCCGGCATCAGACCGGTTCCAAGGATGTGGCCACGGTGCAGGAGGCCTACGCTCGCGCAAACGTGGCTGCGGACGTGCAAGCCTTTATTGATGACATGGCTGATGCGTTGGCCTGGGCCGATTTGGTGGTCTGTCGCTCGGGTGCGCTAACGGTAGCCGAGCTGGCGGCAGCGGGTGTGGCCAGCGTCATGGTGCCTTTCCCGCATGCAGTCGATGACCATCAGCGGATCAATGCCGAATTTCTGGTGCGTGGGCATGAGGGTCAGGCCGCCGGGCAGTGTGTGGTGCAGGCTGTACTCACCACTAAAACCCTTGCCACGCTCTTGCGCCAGTCAAGAAATGAATTACAAGCACAGGCGATCGCAGCGCGTGCACTGGCACGCGCCGAGGCAGCAACCCGGGTAGCCGATATCTGTAAGGAGCTTGCCGCATGAAGCACAAGATTCATCACCTGCATTTCATTGGCATCGGCGGCTCGGGCATGAGCGGCATTGCCGAGGTTCTGCTTAATCTGGGCTATACCGTCAGTGGCTCGGATTTGCAGGTCGGTGCAACGACCCAGCGCTTGCAAGCGTTGGGCGCACGAATTCTGCTCGGGCATGAGGCTTCGCATATCGCTGGCGCTGATGCAATCGTCGTTTCAACGGCCGTGAAAGAGGATAACCCGGAGGTCATCGCCGCTCGGGAAGCGCGGATTCCCATTGTGCCGCGTGCACAGATGCTGGCCGAGCTCATGCGACTGAAGCAGGGGATCGCAGTCGCTGGTACCCATGGTAAGACCACCACCACAAGCCTGATTGCGTCGATACTGGGTGAAGGCGGTCTGGATCCAACGTTTGTGATCGGTGGCCGTCTAAACGCTGCGGGCGCCAATGCACGGTTAGGGAAAGGCGATTTTCTGGTGGCGGAAGCGGACGAATCGGATGCCTCCTTCCTGCGCCTGTCGCCGGTGATATCAGTCGTCACGAATATCGACGCCGACCACATGGAAACTTACGGTCATGATTTCGGCAAACTGAAACAGGCTTTTGTCGATTTTCTGGAGCGCCTGCCGTTCTACGGTGTGGCGGTCCTGTGCACCGATGATCCGACTGTGAACGAGATTATGGCGCAGGTCACCAAGCAGATCGTGCGTTATGGGCTGAATGAGAACGCTAACATCCGTGCCGAGAAAGTGCGGGCAGATAACGGGCGGATGCATTTCACGGCGGTGCGTGTGAATGGCACCACGTCCCGCTTACCGATCACGTTGAATCTGCCGGGGTTGCACTATGTGCAGAATGCCCTGGCGGCGATTGCGGTTGCGACCGAAGTGGGCGTGGCGGATGAGGCCATTGTGAAAGCGTTGAGCGAGTTCCGTGGTGTGGGGCGTCGCTTCCAGCGTTACGGCGAGTTGCCTTTACCCAAGGGTGGGGCGGTCACGGTCATTGATGATTACGGCCACCATCCGGTTGAAATGACCGCCACGATTGCGGCTGCACGTGGCGCCTTCCCGGGCCGTCGTTTGGTGCTGGCCTTCCAGCCGCATCGCTATTCGCGCACGCGCGATTGTTTTGAAGACTTTGTCCGGGTGCTCGGCACCGTGGATGCGCTTCTTTTGTCGGAAGTCTATGCCGCTGGTGAGTCGCCGATTGTGGCGGCCGACGGCCGTTCGCTGATTCGAGGTGTCCGCGTTACCGGAAAAATCGAGCCACAGTTTGTCGAGTCTGTCGCTGATCTTCCTGCGGCACTGCTCGATACGCTGCAGGATGGAGACGTGTTGCTGACGATGGGCGCGGGTTCTATTGGTGGCACGGCAGCAAAATTGTTTGAAACCGTGGGTGCGGTGGCAGAGCAATGATGATGAACGAGCCTCGTCACTTCGCCTCGGTGAATCCCCAAGTCGCCCTGCGGGGCCAGTGGGCTGAGCATGTGCCCATGGCGCGCCATGTGTCTTGGCGAGCAGGCGGTGTAGCGCGTCGTGCTTACACGCCAGCGGATCTCGAGGATCTCGCAGCCATGCTGGCCCAGCTGCCGGCCGATGAGCCTGTGCTACTGGTGGGTCTGGGCAGTAATCTGCTGGTTCGGGATGGTGGCTTTAATGGCACCGTACTGTTTATGCATGCCGCACTGAATGCGTTGCGGGCTGAGCCACTGCCAGGCTCGGGCGAAGTGATTTATGCCGAGGCGGGCGTAGCCAGCCCGAAGGTGGCGCGCTTTGCAGCGAACCTGGGGTGCGATGCTGCTTTCATGGCGGGCATACCTGGCACAGTTGGCGGTGCGCTTGCCATGAACGCCGGCTGTTACGGCGCCGAGACCTGGCCCTTTGTTGTGCAGGTTTGTACGATCGATCGGCATGGTCATCGGCATATTCGCGTCCCTGCGGATTTTGAGATTGGTTACCGCCATTTGCAAGCCAGAAATGAAGCCCAGCGAGATGAAGTCTTTGCTGCCGCCTGGTTCCGCTTTCCTACTCAGGACAAAGCAACCGCACGCGGCACGATCCGCTCGTTGCTGGAAAAACGCGTGGCCAGCCAGCCATTGCGTTGGCCCAATGCGGGTTCGGTGTTCCGAAATCCACCGGGGGATTATGCAGCCCGTCTGATCGAATCTACAGGCCTTAAAGGATTACGCATTGGTGGTGCCGAGGTCAGCATGGTGCACGCCAACTTCATCGTCAATGCGGAGGGCGCGGCAACTGCCACCGACATCGAAACGCTGATCTCGACCGTGCAAGCCCGCATTGCGGCCGCGACAGGCGTGCAACTTATTCGCGAAGTACGCATCGTAGGCGATGCAGCTCAAGCAACTTCTCAATCAGGAAATGCATCATGACGTGTGTGATGGATCCCAAGGCGCTCGGTAAAGTGGTCGTTCTTTTCGGCGGTTCCTCCGCCGAACGCGAGGTCTCACTCAATAGCGGCAGCCGGGTGTTGGCCGCACTGCAACGTCAGGGCGTGGATGTCCACGCGTTCGATCCGGCAGAGACGCCGCTAACGGCCATCGAACATGCCGGATTTGACCGGGCTTTTATCGCGCTTCACGGTGGGATCGGCGAGAACGGCACGCTGCAGGGCTTTCTTGAAATGATCGGTCTGCCCTATACGGGGAGCGGCGTCCTGGCATCGGCACTGGCCATGGACAAGTGGCGTTCCAAACTGGTGTGGCAGGCGGCAGGGTTGCCGACACCAGCGTATCAACTGATTCATGGGGATACGGATGCGCAGGCTGTCATTGATGCGTTGGGTCTACCTCTGTTCGTGAAACCGGTGCACGAGGGCTCAAGTGTGGGCGTGACCAAGGTCAAAACCCCGGCCGATCTGCTGCCTGCCTGGCAGGATGCCGCACAACATGATGCTGCCGTGATTGCCGAAACCGCACTGCTGGGCGGCGAATTCACCGTGGCGGTCTGGCAGACCCCGGCGGGCTTACAGGCATTGCCGCCCGTCCGCATTGTGCCGGCCACCGAGTTTTACGATTATGAAGCCAAATATAACCGTGACGATACCCAGTACAACGTGCCCTGTGGTTTGCCCGACAGCCAGGTGATGCAGATGCAGGATCTGGCCGTTGAAGCCTTCGAGACTCTGGGTTGTCGTGGCTGGGGTCGTATCGACTTCCTGCTTGATGCGGCCGGCGCACCCTATGTGCTTGAAGCGAATACCGCCCCCGGGATGACTGATCACTCGCTGGTACCAATGGCAGCACGTGCAGCGGGTGTCGATTACGACCACCTGGTACTGACTGTCGCCGCCATGGCTGCACTGGATTCTGCAAAGGACGGGAACTAAGGCCATGATCTGGAACCGCCCTGATCTAATGAACCGTGTGGCCAGCCTGCTGTGGGCGCTGGGACTGCTGCTTATTGTGGCGACGGCTGTGCTGATGATCATCCGCCTGCCGTTGGTGCCGGTGCGTGAGGTGATTCTGACCAAGCCACTGGCGCGGGTGCAACTTGATGATGTGCGTGCCGGCATTGCACCGGCGATCGGCGGCAACTTCTTTACCGTCGATCTCAAAGCGATCCGCCAGGGCGCCGAGCGACAGCCCTGGGTATACCGGGCCGATGTCCGTCGTCAGGGTCTGGGTGTGCTAGCGCTGGAGATCGATGAGCAGGTGCCGGTCGCGCGCTGGGGCAACGAAGGCGAGCGCGGCTTTTCGGTCTGGCTCAATCGCGAGGGCGAACCCTTCGAGGTTGCCGACAACACGCTGCCCGAAGGCGCCGGTGCGTTACCTGTGCTACATGGTCCGCTCGATACCGGTAATGATCTGATGGCACGTTTTACTCGTTATAACGCACTGCTTCAACCGACGGGACTCAGCATCCGTCAGCTCGCGCAGAGCTCGCGCCTCTCATGGAGTATGCGTCTTGATAACGGCACCCGGGTCGAACTGGGTCGCGAACGAACCTTGAACAGTGCTGATGAGCTGGTTGCAACCTTCGTCGAAATCTATCCGCAACTGGTGGTCAACCGACCAGCACCTCCTGCGGTCGTTGACCTGCGTTATCCCGCGGGCATCGCGGTGCGCTACCCCGCCAGTGTTTCGTCTTCCAATCTTTCCACCCCCTCCGACCGTAAAGGTAAGTCATGAGCAGAGAGACCAAAGAACTGATTGTCGGCCTCGACATCGGTACATCCAAGATTGTCGCCGTAGTTGCCGAGGTGGCCCAGGATGGGCGCCTCAACGTGCTGGGGGTGGGTGCGCAGGAAGCGCGCGGCCTCTCGCGGGGCGTTGTCGTTAATATCGAAGAAACCGTGCAGACGATCTCCAAGGTCATTCAGGAAGTCGAGTTGATGGCCGACTGCAAGGTGAAGGATGTTTACACCGGTATCGCGGGCAGCCACATCCGCAGCTTCAACTCCAACGGCATGGTTGCCATCAAGGATAAGGAAGTCACGCCAGGTGATGTGGACCGAGTGATCGAAACGGCACGCGCCATGCCGATCCCCGCTGAGCAGGAAATCCTGCATATCCTCACCCAGGAATTCGTGATCGACGGCCAGGATGGCATCCGCGAGCCGATCGGCATGAGCGGCATGCGCCTCGAAGTCAAGGTGCATATTGTCACTGGTGCCATCTCGGCAGCCCAGAATATCGTCAAGTGCGTCCGCCGCTGCGGCCTGGATGTGAACGACCTGATTCTTCAGCCACTGGCCTCAAGCTATGCCGTATTGTCTGAGGATGAAAAGGACCTGGGTGTCTGCCTCATCGACATCGGTGGCGGTACGACTGACATTGCGGTGTGGGCACAGGGGGCAATTCGCCATACCGCCGTGATCCCCATCGCCGGTAATCAGGTCACGAATGACATCGCCATGGCACTGCGTACCCCGACCCGCGATGCCGAAGACATCAAGCGTCGCTCAGGCTGTGCGCTGGCTGACCTGGCCAACCCCGAAGAAGTCATTGAAGTGGCGGGGGTGGATGATCGTCCCAGCCGCAAGCTGTCGCGTCGTGCGCTGGCCGACGTGATCCAGCCACGTGTCGAAGAGCTGTTCGAGATCGTGCAGGCCGAACTGCGTCGTTCGGGTTACGAGAACGTGCTGTCGTCAGGCATTGTTCTGACCGGTGGTTCGGCCTCGATGCCCGGCATGATCGAACTCGGCGAAGAAATCTTCCACATGCCGGTGCGCCTGGGCGAACCCAAGTACAGCGGCCCACTCATGGATGTCATCAAGTCGCCGCGCTACGCCACGGCCTTTGGTCTCATCCTCGAAGCCTACAACCAGCGCAAGCGTGGCCAGCAGGTGCGTGAGAAGCAGGGCGGCGGCGTCAAAGACGTCTTCGGCAGCATGCGCGCCTGGTTCGAGAAAAATTTTTAACCCCCGAATTCCCGTTTCCGTATGCGCAGTACGGAAACGTGATGTCGCAGCAAAGCAAGCAGTCAAAGCAGCAACAACGCAGTTCAATCAGTTACTAAACGGAGGCAGTTATGTTTGAAATTATCGAGAAAGAAGACAACGGCACGATCATCAAGGTGATCGGTGTGGGTGGTGCGGGTGGTAACGCCATCGACCACATGATTCGTGAAAACGTCCATGGCGTGGAGTTCATTGCCGCAAATACGGATGCGCAGGCACTCAATAACAGCCTGGCCGGTCACCGTATGCAGCTTGGCGGCTCGGGTCTGGGTGCGGGCGCCAAACCGGCAGCCGGCCGTCTGGCTGCTGAAGAGCATCGCGAGCAGATCAAGCAGACGCTGCAGGGCGCGCATATGGTGTTTATTACCGCCGGCATGGGTGGTGGTACAGGCACGGGCGCCGCACCGATCGTCGCGGAAGTGGCCCGGGAGCTCGGCATTCTGAGCGTTGCCGTCGTGACCAAGCCTTTCGGTTTCGAAGGGAAGCGCATGAAGGCGGCTGAAGCCGGCATCGCTGAGCTGGAAGAGCATGTCGATTCACTGATCGTGATCCTTAATGACCGTCTGATGGACGTGCTCGGTGACGATGCCGAAATGGAAGCCTGCTTCAAGGCCGCTGATGATGTGCTGCGTAATGCCGTGGGCGGTATCGCAGAGATCATCACCCTCAAGGGGCTGGTCAACGTCGACTTCGAAGACGTGCGCACCGTCATGGGTGCCATGGGTCGCGCCATGATGGGTTCCGCGGCTGCCGAAGGTATGGATCGTGCCCGTCTGGCCGCTGAACAGGCGGTGGCCTGCCCGCTGCTGGAAGGGGTTGAGTTGTCGGGCGCCAAGGGCGTGCTGGTAAACATCACGGCCTCGAAGTCGCTCAAGATGCGCGAAGTTAACGAAGTCATGGCCACGATTGGTGACCACGTGTCGGATGAAGCCGAAATCATTTTCGGCGCCGTGTTCGATGAGAGCATGGGCGATCAGATGCGCGTCACCGTTGTCGCGACCGGTCTGGAAGATCAGCGTGCCCGCGGTACGAAGACTACCCGCGAAACCTTGACCGTGATTGAACCGCTGCGTGCAACCGGCACCGGTGACGCAAGCCCCTTCGGTGACTTCAGCCAGTACGACCTGCCACCGGGCATGCGTTCGGCGCGCCAGGGTGCTGCCGTGGCAGCTCCGGCAGCCAGCAATCTGAAGGTCGAAGCCTTTGTCTCGCAAGGGGTGGATCATTACGACATCCCGGCCTTCCTGCGCAAGCAGGCGGACTAAGGATCGTCAGTTGTCGTTGCACTAACCGCTGTCTCCATCCGGTGGACGCCCTGCGCAGGCGCCACCGGAATCGGGAAAGTGGGAAAGCTAAGCGATTGAAGGATAAGCAGTAATTGGTTGTGCCTCCGTCGGGAGCGCCCCGCGTCTGTGCTAGAATCGCACAGGCGGGGGCGTCGTCCCTCTCAAGAATTCATCAGGTTTATGCGCCATGTCCCAAATGTTGAGTCAACGCACCGTCAAGTCTGTCATCCGCGCCAGTGGCGTGGGTCTGCACTCGGGTCGTAAAGTCACGCTCACGTTGCGGCCGGCGGCGCCGGACACGGGCATCGTGTTCCGCCGGGTGGATCTGGAAACCCCGGTTGAAATCAAGGCGAGTGCGCTCCTCGTGGGCGATACCCGCATGTGCTCCTGTCTGGACGTGGACGGTGTCCGCGTTGGTACGGTTGAGCATCTCATGTCCGCCCTGTGCGGCCTGGGCATTGATAACGTGTGGCTGGATCTGGATGCGGCCGAAGTGCCCATTCTCGATGGCTCCTCATCGCCCTTTGTATTCCTCATCCAGTCGGCGGGCATCGCCGAGCAGAATGTGCCCAAGCGTTTCCTGCGCATTAAAAAGCCGGTCGAAATTAAAGAGGGCGACAAGATCGCCCGCCTGGAGCCCTACGCGGGTTTCAAGCTGAATTTCTCGATTGTCTTTAATCATCCGGCGATTGATCGCACGGGCCAGCAGGTGAGTTTTGATTTTGCCGAGCAGGGCTATACGCGCGACATCGCGCGGGCCCGTACTTTCGGCTTTACCCAGGAAGTCGAGTTCCTGCGTGAGAACGGCCTTGCCCTGGGCGGTGGCCTGGAAAATGCCGTGGTGCTCGATGAGTACCGCATTCTCAACGCCGACGGCCTCCGTTACGGCGACGAGTTCGTGAAGCACAAAGTACTGGATGCCATTGGCGATCTGTATCTGATCGGCCACCCGATCATCGGCGAGTTCACCGCGCACAAATCCGGCCACGACCTGAATAACAAGCTGGCGCGTGCCGTACTGGCCGATGCCGAGTCGTACGAGCTCGTCTCTTTTGTGCCGCCTGCCGAAGCGCCCGTGGGCATTACCCGTTGGATGCAGCAGGCTTACGCCCTGACGGCGTGAATCTCTGGTTGTTGAGACCCTAGCGGGCGGATTGGCGCAGACGCGCTAAAGCCGACTTCAGCCCCTCATCGTGAATCGTTGATTCCAGCTCGCTCAGGCTGTGAGCCGCGGCTTGGGAGAGCGGTTCCCGAGTGAATGCTTCTCGAGCCCTGTCTGATGGCAAGCCCGGTCGAATCCGCACATCCAGCGCACTACAGGCAAATCCAGCCGTGCGCCATGCCGCAATCAGGCTCGGGCCGAGCTGCCGTAAGCGCGCCCCCAGGCTGGGGTGGTTGGCCAGCACGGTCACGGTGTCGGCCGTCAGGTTGGCAACCCGGCAGCTCTGCGACATATTGGGAGGCAGCAATGAGATCAGCGCATCCTGTAGCCGCTGAAGGGTGTGGGCGTGCTGCATCATCCCCCCCAGAACCGCGGTTTCCTGGGGCTGGCCACGCGCAGCGCCACCATATTCCAGGACGTCGGAAAGGGCACGGAGGGTCGTGGAACGGTGTTTTGCGCGGTACATGGGTATAGCCTAACTGAGCAACAGGCTTGCAGCAAGGTTGCTTCTCGCCAAAGGCCGGGCAATGCCGTGATCAAAGGCGCCCTCATCGGCTACGAAAAGCGCCGCAAATCGGGCTAACCTTTGAATCACGGCATGCCTTGGAAAAGTTTTAGGTTGTCCGTTAAATAGCCTAAATCGTTTGTGAGCAGCACATGGTGAGAGTTTGGCTCGATTTGCGGCGCTTTTCGTAGCCGATGAGAGCCGGGCTCTCACCATGTGCTGCACCCCTCTGGGCGCGGCGTAAATAGCTGACTCAACATGCTAGAATTCCAAGGCTTTTTATTGGAATAACCACATGATTTCTGGCCTGCTCAAAACCCTGTTCGGAAGCCGCAATGATCGGCTGCTCAAAACCTATCGCAAGCAGGTGGAACGCATCAACGCGCTCGAGCCTGCGATGGAGGCTCTGGACGATGCGGCGCTGCAAGCCAAGACCGCTGAATTTCGTACCCGTCTGGCGGGGGGTGAAACGCTCGACGCCCTACTGCCCGAGGCCTTTGCCGTGGTGCGCGAGGCCAGTAAGCGCGTACTCGGCATGCGCCACTTTGACGTACAACTGGTCGGCGGCATGGTGCTGCACGCCGGCAAAATCGCCGAAATGCGTACCGGTGAGGGCAAAACGCTGGTTTCGACCCTGCCGGCTTACCTGAACGCGCTGGCCGGGCAGGGCGTGCACATCGTGACCGTTAACGATTATCTTGCCCGCCGCGATGCCGAGTGGATGGGCCAGCTTCACAGCTGGCTGGGGCTGGAGGTCGGTGTCAATCTCGCCGAGATGACCTCGGAAGACAAGCGCGCCGCCTACGCCTGCGACATTACCTACGGCACCAACAACGAATTCGGTTTTGACTACCTGCGCGACAACATGGTCTACGACGTCGAGCAGCGGGTTCAGCGCAAGCTGCATTACGCCATTGTCGATGAGGTCGATTCGATCCTCATCGATGAGGCTCGGACACCGCTCATCATTTCTGGCCAGGCCGAAGACTTTACCGAGCTCTATATCCGCATGAATGCGCTGGCGCCGCAACTCGTCCGCTGCGCTGAAGAAAACGGCCCGGGTGATTTCTGGGTCGATGAAAAGGCCAATCAGATTCTGCTTACCGAAGAAGGGCATGAGAGTGCCGAGAAGATGCTGGTGCAGGCCGGTCTTCTGGCTGAGGGCCATAGCCTCTACGAGGCCGGCAATATCTTGCTGATGCATCACCTCACGACAGCGCTACGGGCGCACAACCTGTTCCACCGCGATCAGCACTACGTGGTGCAGGACGGCGAAGTGGTTATCGTCGATGAATTCACCGGCCGTCTCATGAGTGGTCGCCGGTGGTCCGATGGTCTGCATCAGGCCGTGGAAGCCAAGGAAAACGTCTCGATTCAGCACGAAAACCAGACGCTCGCCTCGATTACCTTCCAGAACTACTTCCGCATGTACGGCAAACTGGCTGGCATGACCGGGACGGCAGATACCGAAGCCTACGAATTCCAGCAAATTTACAATCTGGAAACCGTGGTTATTCCGACCCACCGTCCGGCCGTGCGCAAGGATCAGCAGGATCAGATCTACCGCACCGATCAGGAAAAGTACAAAGCCATCGTTGCTGATATTCGCGCCCAGCATGCGGCCGGGCGCCCGATCCTGGTGGGGACTACCTCGATCGAAAACTCCGAGCTGCTCTCTGATCTGCTCAAGCGCGAGAAGCTTGAACACCAGGTGCTCAACGCCAAGCAGCACGAGCGCGAGGCCGAGATCGTGGCGCAAGCCGGTAAGCCGGGTGTGATCACCATCGCCACTAACATGGCCGGTCGCGGTACCGATATTGTGCTCGGTGGCAACATTGGCAAACAGGTCGATGCCATCCGTGCGGATGAAAAGCTTTCGGATGGAGCCAAAGAAGAAAAAATCGCCAAGCTGCGTGCTGAGTGGCAGCAGGTGCACGATGCCGTGATCGCGGCAGGTGGTCTGCACATCATCGGATCGGAGCGTCACGAATCCCGCCGGATCGATAACCAGCTGCGCGGCCGTGCTGGCCGCCAGGGTGACGCCGGCAGCTCGCGTTTCTTCCTCTCGCTCGATGATCCGCTTCTGCGCATCTTCGCTGGCGACCGCATCAAGTCGATCATGGATCGCCTCAAGATGCCCGAAGGAGAAGCCATCGAACATGCCATCGTTACCCGCTCGCTGGAGTCGGCGCAGCGCAAGGTCGAAGGCCGCAATTTTGACATCCGTAAACAGTTGCTCGAATACGACAACGTGGCCAATGACCAGCGCCGTGTGATCTATACCCAGCGGAATGAGCTCCTGGAAACAGCCGAAATCAGCGACACGATGACAGCCCTGCGCCATGGCCTTTTGGAAGAAGTCTTCCGTACCTATGTGCCCGAAGGCTCGATTGACGAACAGTGGGATCTGCCGGCACTGGAGCATCTGCTGGAGGCTGAGTACCAGCTCCGTGTGCCGCTGGCCGAGATGGCCCAGAGTGCCGATGCGCCAGATGACGACACTCTGTTGCAGCGTCTCATTGCTGCGGCTGATGAAGTCTATGCGGCCAAGGTGGCGCTGGTCGGTGAAGAATCCTTTGGTGGTTTCGAGCGCAATGTCATGCTGCGCAGCCTGGATTCGCATTGGCGTGAGCATCTTTCGGCGCTCGACCACCTCCGTCAGGGTATCCACCTGCGTGGTTATGCCCAGAAGGATCCGAAACAGGAATACAAGCGCGAAGCCTTCGAGCTCTTCGACAATATGCTCAGTGCCGTCCGTCGTGAGGTAACCCGCACGCTGATGACGGTGCGCATTGCCACACAGGAAGAAATTGACGCCGCGGCCGCGGCCGAGCAGGCGGCGCTCACGAACATGAGCTACCAGCATGGCGAGTTCGTGGATCAGGCAGGGAACCCCTACGACCCCGAAACCATCAATCGCAATGCACCGTGCCCCTGTGGTTCCGGCGAGAAGTTCAAGCAATGCCATGGAAGGCTGCTCTAATGCCGGTTAATTACGCCACGCCGGTCCCCGAAGCGCTGCACCCGGTAGCGGGGATCTCGCTGGGTGTGGCCGCTGCGGGCATCCGCAAAAAAGACCGTAACGATCTCACGGTGATCGCCATTTCGGCGGGCGCCAGTGTGGCCGGTGTCTTCACGCAGAACCGTTTCTGCGCCGCACCGGTGCAAGTCTGCCGTGCCCATCTGGCGCAACAGGGTAATGCGGATATCCGGGCGCTGGTCATCAACACGGGCATCGCCAATGCCGGGACCGGCGAGGCGGGCCTAGCGGCTTCCAACACCACCTGCCGGGAACTGGCGAACCTGCTCAAGGTGGACTCCAGCCAGATCCTACCGTTTTCCACGGGCGTCATTCTCGAGCCTCTGCCTGTCGATAAGCTGGTTAGCGGTTTGCCTGCGGCTGTGGCCGATCTGGCACCGGATCACTGGCATGCCGCGGCGCACGCCATCATGACCACGGATACGGTGGCCAAGGCCGCCTCACGGCAGATCATTATTAACGGTCAAACGATTACGATCACCGGTATCTCCAAAGGTGCTGGCATGATCAGGCCCAATATGGCCACGATGCTCGGCTTTATCGGCACAGATGCGGGTGTTGCGCCACAGCTCCTGGCCGAGACGCTCAAAACTATCGCCGATGATTCATTTAACGCCATTACCGTGGACGGCGACACCTCGACCAATGATTCCTTTATGGCGATTGCCACAGGCCGGTCCGGGGTAACCTTTGCCGATACCCAAACCACCGGCTGGGCAGAATTTGTGGCGGCCCTGCGTGCTGTCGCGCAGGAGCTCGCCCAGGCCATTGTGCGTGATGGCGAGGGCGCGACCAAACTGATCACCGTTGCGGTCAGTGGCGGTAAAACCCGTGAGGAATGTCGTGCCGTGGCCTATGCGGTTGCGCACTCGCCCCTCGTTAAAACCGCCTTCTTTGCCTCAGATCCCAACCTGGGCCGCATCCTTGCAGCCATTGGCTACGCGGGCATCTCGGATCTTGATGTCGATGCCATCCGTGTCTGGCTGGCGAGCCAGTCAGGCGAAACGCTGGTGGCGGAGCAGGGTGGCCGTGCGGCTGCCTATACTGAAGAGCAGGGTGCGGCCATCATGCGGGATGCCGAAATTACCATCCGCATCGATCTGGCACGCGGCCTGGCCGAGGCCACGGTGTGGACCTGCGACCTCTCGTATGACTACGTCAAAATCAACGCCGACTATCGAAGCTGACACCTAGGAGCACATCATGCCCGGATTGCTGCCCGCTGTTGACCCTGATGGATTGCTCGAGTTTTCGGTCGTTTATACCGACCGTTCGCTCAACCACATGTCGAATCAGTTCAAGCAGGTCATTACCGACATTTCGGCGGTGATCAAAGAGGTCTATCAGGCCGATGCCACGGTGGTGATTCCGGGTAGTGGCACCTACGGCATGGAGGCTGTGGCGCGGCAGTTCGCGCATGACCAGAAATGCCTGATTCTGCGAAATGGCTGGTTCAGTTACCGCTGGACGCAGATCTTTGAAGCGGGGCACCTCTCTAACGATGTCGCCGTCATGCAGGCGCGCCAGGTATCAGACCAACCTAAGGCGCCATTTGCGCCGGCGCCGATCGAGGAGGTGGTTGCCACCATCCTTCGGGAAAAGCCCGCTGTTGTTTTCGCGCCGCATGTCGAAACGGCCGCCGGCATCATCCTGCCTGAATCCTATCTGCGTGCGGTGGGTGAGGCAGTACGTGCCGTGGGTGGACTCTTCGTACTCGACTGCATTGCGTCGGGTGCGGTCTGGGTCGACATGAAAGCTAATCTGGTTGATGTCCTGATCAGCGCCCCACAGAAGGGCTGGAGCAGTTCACCCTGTTGTGCGCTGATTGGTCTGAGTGAGCGCGCCCAGCAGCGCCTGGAACAAACGCAGAGCAGCAGCTTCTCCTGCGACCTTAAAAAATGGCGCCAGATCATGGAAACCTATGAGAACGGCGGCCATATCTACCATACGACCATGCCCACCGATTCGCTGAGAACGTTGCGCAACGTCATGCTCGAGACGCGTTCGCACGGCTTTGATTACCTGCGCCAGCAGCAGGAAGCGCTTGGTCGCAAGGTGCGCCAACTATTCGAATCGCGCGGCTTCCCCAGTGTCGCCGCGCCCGGATTCCAGGCGCCCGGCGTGGTGGTCTCCTATACCGATGACCCCGAGATCCAGAGCGGCAAGAAGTTCATTGAAGTCGGGCTGCAAACTGCCGCTGGGGTGCCGTTGCAGTGTGGCGAGGGACCGGATTTCCGTACCTTCCGGGTGGGGCTCTTCGGTCTCGAGAAACTCCTACATATTGACCGGGTCGTGACGCATCTGGAAACGGCGCTCGATCAGATTTTGCCTCGGGTCGCCGAGGCGACGAAAGGCTAAATACAATGTTCACCCTTGCCCCCAGCATTCTTTCGGCTGATTTTGCCCGCCTGGGCGAAGAAGTCCGCAATGTGATCGCCGCGGGTGCTGACTGGATCCATTTTGACGTGATGGATAACCACTATGTGCCGAACCTCACGGTGGGGCCGCTGGTGTGTGAAGCAATTCGGCCGCACACCAAAGCGCCCATCGACGTACATCTGATGGTAACGCCGGTGGACGGGCTCATCGAATCCTTCGCCAAGGCGGGGGCCGACTGGATCAGCTTCCACCCGGAAGCCTCGCCGCACGTTGACCGTTCGCTGAACCTGATACGTTCCCTCGACTGCAAGGCGGGTCTGGTGCTTAATCCAGCCACGCCCATCGAGCTTCTGGACTGGGTGATGGACCGGCTTGACCTGGTGCTGCTCATGTCGGTTAACCCCGGCTTCGGGGGGCAGTCATTCATTCCCGCTACCCTGGATAAGCTGCGCGCTGTGCGCGCCAAGATTGATGCTTACACGGAGCAGACAGGGCGAATCATCCGCCTGGAAGTGGACGGTGGTATCAAGATCGACAACATTGCTGAAGTCGCACGCGCCGGTGCCGATACCTTTGTGGCCGGTTCAGCCATTTTTAATACGCCGGATTACGCTGCCACCATTGCTGCCATGCGCGCCGAACTGGCTGGACTGGCTGGACTGGCCGGGGTGGCCTGATGTCGTTATCCACTGCCAATCTATTGCAATCCATCCGCAGTCTGACGATCGATCTCGACGGTACGCTGGTCGATACGGTGCTTGATTTGCACCAGGCCTGTAATGCCATGCTGGCCGAGCTGCAGTTACCGGATCGCAGCGTCGACGAGATTGCCCGCTTTGTCGGGCGGGGCACCAACCAGTTGGTCCGCCGTTGTATCACTGATGATGCAACCGGCAAGGAACCCGATAGCGAATTGTTTGAAACAGCACTAGCGGCCTACCTGAAGCATTACACGCATATCAACGGCAAGCATGCCAAGGTGTATCCGGGTGTTCGCGAGGGGCTGGCTGAACTCCAGGCCAAGGGTTATCCGATGGCCGTAGTAACGAATAAACCGGTCCGATTCACCCTGCCGCTGCTGCAGGCCACTGGGCTTGCACCTTTTTTCAAAGCCGTGATCGGTGGCGATTCCACCCCGCACAAAAAGCCGGCACCGGATCCTATTATTGCCGCCTGTCTGGAAATGGATGTATCGCTCATCCACAATCTCCACGTCGGCGATTCAGGTAACGACATGCAGGCCGGGCGGGCCGCCGATTGCTACACGGCGGGTGTCAACTATGGCTACGCCGAGGGCTACCCGATTGACCCCAGTCAGTGCGATCTCATGGTCGGTAGCCTGGCTGAGCTGGCCACACGTCTCCCGGCAAAAACTCCGGCATACTAGACACCTCAAGCACACCGAGCGGCACCATGACGACGCACTTGCACCACCCGATTTCGATAACCGCGCCCGATGCCGAGGTGGCCTTCCAGCGCCTCGCAGGTCAAGGGTATAACCGCATTCCGGTAACACTAGAAGCGCTGGCCGACCTTGAAACGCCGCTGTCGCTTTACCTGAAACTGGCCAACGCACCGTATACCTTCCTCTTTGAGTCGGTACAGGGGGGCGAGCGCTTCGGACGTTATTCCTTTATCGGCCTACCGGCCAATACGCGCCTGACCGTGAGAGGCCATCAGATGACGCGCATCCATGATGGCCAGGTCATCGAGACGCGCGAATCGGCGGATCCGCTCGCCGATATTGCGGCCTACCAGGCCAGCTTCAAGGTGCCACACCAGCCCGGTTTGCCACGTTTCTGTGGTGGCCTGGTCGGAGTCTTCGGCTATGACACCGTGCGCTATATTGAGCCTCGGCTAGCTCTTGCTTCGCATCCAGATCCCATCGGCACCCCCGATATCCTGCTCATGCTGGTCGAAACGCTGGCGATTGTGGACAACCTGTCCGGTAAATTGACGCTTGTGCACTACGCCGACCCTGCGCTACCCAATGCTTTTGCCAGCGCCTGCGAACTGCTCGAAAGCCTGCAGCAGCGCCTGCATGCCCCCGCCGTAGCCCCCGAAGTTGCTCCGGCAAACACCCCACCCCAGGAACCCGTCTCGCTGTTTGGCGAAGAGGCCTTCAAAGCCGCGGTGCTCAAAGCCAAGGATTACATCACCGAGGGTGACATCATGCAGGTGGTGCTCTCACAGCGCATGCAAAAGCCCTTTCATGCGCACCCGCTGTCGCTCTACCGCAGTCTGCGCACCCTGAATCCTTCGCCCTATATGTTTTACGTGGATGCGGGCGATTTCCATGTCGTGGGCTCATCCCCGGAAATTCTGGTCCGGCTTGAGAATGAGCCCGAGGGCAAGCCGAAAAAAATCACGCTACGTCCCATCGCCGGCACGCGTCCCCGTGGCGCCACGCCTGAGGCCGATGCTGCGCTGGCAGCAGAACTGCTCGCCGATGAGAAAGAATGTGCCGAGCACACCCAGTTACTGGATTTGGGGCGCAACGATGTGGGCCGTGTCGCTCAGACCGGTAGCGTCAAACTCACGGATCGCATGGTCATCGAGCGCTACTCGCACGTGATGCACATCGTCTCCAACGTCGAGGGCGATCTGCAGCCCAACCTGAGTGCGCTTGATGTCCTCAAGGCCACCTTCCCGGCAGGCACCGTTTCGGGTGCGCCCAAGGTGCGCGCCATGGAAATCATTGACGAACTCGAACCCATCAAGCGCGGCGTCTATGCCGGTTCGGTCGGTTACCTGGGTTTCAGTGGCGATATGGATCTGGCCATTGCCATCCGCACGGCGGTCATCAAGGACGGCATGCTTAACGTCCAGGCCGGCGCGGGGATCGTCGCCGATTCGAATCCTGATGCCGAATGGCAGGAAACCCAGAACAAGGCGCGGGCGGTGATCCGGGCGGCTGAATTGGCTGAGGCTGGGTTGGTGCCCAGAATCAACGTCGCCGTCTAAAACACGGGTGCCAGAAACAACAACGGCCTGCAATTTGCAGGCCGTTGCGCTTGATACAGGGTTGGAAGCTTACTTGCGACCCTTGCCAGCAGCTTTCACGGCCGCGTTGGTCACAGTGTTCACACCGGCTTCGGTAAACTCGGCGGCTTGCTTGGCAGCCTTGTTCAGGTTGTCGAAGGCCGAGTTAGCGGCAGCAACCGCCTGGTTTACAGCAGCCATGGCGACATCAGCACCGAACGGGGCCGACTGAGCGCTCTTCTTGGCGAAGTCCTGGGCGGCAATGTTCATTTCGTTGAACTTGCTCTGGAACAGCTTGTTCAGCTCTTCCGCAGCGCCCGTCGAGATTTCGTAAACGCTACGCGAGTACGAAACAGCCTTTTCAACAGCCGGTTGAGCCAGCTGGGCTTGCAGGGCAGCCGCTTCTTGCGGGGTCTTGGCGCCGAGCAGGGTCTTGGCGGTCTTGGCGTTGTCGGCAAAGGCTTCACGCACCGTGTGCAGGTTCAGGGCAGCCAGGCTTTCGGCGGTCGACAGGGCGGTCTGGGCAACCGACAGCAGCAGGTCGATATTGGCCTTGTTAGCGGCAAAAGCTTGGTCGAGGTTCAGATTGGCGTTCATGAGGTTCTCCAGGTGGTTAATACAGGGGTTGTTTAAAGCATGAAATCAGGGTGGTGCAGGTCAAAAACAGAATTTGTGCACCGCAACAATTCTCAGTATAGGGTCAGAATTCAGGAAGTCAAGGAACTTTGATCTTTTTATGTCTCTGAATCTGGGCGAGAATGCTGACTTTGCAGTAATGGCGCCGAGAGCGTCCAAGGATTTTCCATGTTGCTCATGATCGACAACTATGACAGCTTCACTTACAACCTGGTTCAGTACTTTGGGGAACTGGGCCAGGAGGTAAAAGTCATTCGTAACGATGCCATCACCGTGGAGGAGATTGGTCGCCTAAAGCCCGAATACCTCGTCATTTCCCCAGGACCCTGTGCCCCGGCGCAGGCCGGCGTGTCGCTGGAAGCCATTAAGGCCTATGCCGGCAAAATCCCGCTCCTTGGTGTTTGCCTCGGTCACCAGGCCATTGGCGAAGCCTTTGGCGGTAAGATTATCCATGCCAAGCAGCTCATGCACGGCAAGACCTCGCCGGTATTTCACAAGAACGTGGGGGTTTTCAAGAGCCTGCCCAACCCCATTACCTGCACCCGTTACCACTCGCTGGCTATTGAGCGCGAGAGCCTGCCCGACTGTTTCGAGATAACCGCCGAAACCGAAGACGGTGAGATCATGGGTGTGCGCCACAAAACCCTGCCGGTCGAAGGCGTCCAGTTCCACCCCGAGTCCATCCTCACCGAGCAAGGCCACCAGATGCTCGATAACTTCCTCAAGGAGTTCAAGGCATGACGGCTCAAGCGGCATTTACCCCCAAAGAGGCGCTGCAGCGGGTGATCGAGCATCGCGAGATCTTCCATGAAGAGATGGTCTCCCTCATGCGCCAGATCATGTCGGGTGAGGTTTCGCCGGTCATGATCGCCGGCATTCTCGTGGGACTGCGCGTTAAAAAAGAAACGATCGGCGAGATCACGGGCGCCGCCGAAGTCATGCGCGAACTGGCCACCAAGGTGCCCGTGCAGAACCCAGAAAACCTGCTCGACATTGTCGGTACCGGGGGCGATGGGGCGCACACCTTCAATATTTCCACCACCGTCATGTTTGTCACCGCCGCTGCGGGCGCTCGGGTGGCCAAACACGGCGGTCGCTCGGTTTCCAGCCAATCAGGGAGTGCTGACGCCATCGAGGCGCTGGGCGCCAAGCTGGATCTGTCGCCCGAACAAGTGGCTCGTTGTATTGATCAGACCGGTATCGGCTTCATGTTTGCGCCCAATCACCACAGCGCCATGAGGCATGCCGCGCCCGTGCGTAAGGAACTCGGTATCCGCACCCTCTTTAATATCCTCGGCCCGCTCACCAACCCGGCCAACGCCGGTACGCAGTTGTTAGGGGTGTTTCATCCGGATCTGGTCGGCATTCTGGTGCGCGTTCTGCAGCGATTGGGCAGTCGACGGGCGCTGGTCGTCCATGGCCTGGATGGTCTGGATGAGGTGTCCCTTGCCGGTCCGACCCTGGTCGGTGAACTCAAAGACGGTGAGATCCGCGAATACCAGATCCAGCCCGAAGACTTTGGTATTGCTCTAGCGCCAATTACGGCTCTTCAGGTTGCTAACCCGGCTGAATCTATTGCCCGCATGAAGGCGGTGCTGGCCAACGAGCCGGGTCCATCACTGGATATCGTACTACTCAACGCGGGCGCAGCGCTCTATGCGGCCGGTCACGCCGACAGCATTGCTCAAGGGGTTGAGCAAGCTCAGCAGGCCATCGCCACGGGTGCTGCCCTCAAGAAACTCGACGAATTTGTTGCTTGCACCCAAGCTGTCTAAAAGAAACAAACGTTATGAATCAAAAAAGCGACATCCTCGCCAGAATCATTGCCACGAAAGAGACCGAGGTCAAAGCGGGCTATGCTCGGCGCAGCCTGGCCGAGATGGAGGCTTTGGCCAAGCAGCAAACCCCAGCACGGGACTTCGTCGGCGCGATTCGTTCAAAGCTCAAAGCCAAACAACCGGCCGTGATCGCCGAAATCAAAAAAGCCAGTCCGTCCAAGGGCGTGATTCGTTCGGATTTTGACCCCGCGGCGATTGCTCAATCCTACGCCGCCCATGGCGCGGCCTGCCTCTCGGTACTGACTGACGTCGATTATTTCCAGGGTGACAACACCTATTTGCAGGCCGCTCGTGCTGCCTGCGACCTCCCGGTCATCCGCAAAGACTTCATTATTGACCGCTGGCAGATCGCCGAAGCCCGCGCCATCGGTGCCGATGCCATCCTGCTGATCGTGTCGGCGCTTAGCGACGAGCAGCTGCACGATCTGGAAGCCTATGCCATTGGTCTGGGCCTGGCGGTGTTGGTCGAAGTGCATGATGGTGACGAGCTCACCCGGGCTCTTACCATGCAAACCCCGCTCATCGGCATCAACAACCGCAATTTACGCACCTTTGATGTTTCGCTCGACACCACGATCAATCTCAAAGACCGTATCCCGGCAGAGCGTATCGTGGTGGCGGAAAGCGGCATACTGGCCCCGGCGGATGTCAAAGTGTTGCGCGATGCCAACGTCAACACCTTCCTGGTGGGCGAAGCCTTTATGCGGGCGCCTGAGCCGGGCATCGAGCTGGCGCGGTTGTTTGTCTGAGTGTGAATGAATCTGCGCCGGGCGCGCCAAACCCTGAGTTTGTGGATATAGATGTTGACAAAAAGCCGTGTAGCAACATAATCTATATGTATGCCAAAGATTGCTCAAGCCCTGCTGCAGCTTCCGCCAGCAACCATTGCCGCCATTGAAAAACTGGGGGCCGATCTTGCTGTAGCGCGGCTACGCCGTAAAGAATCGCTCAAGACATGGGCCAAGCGAATGGGCGTTTCGGTGCCCACGTTACAAAGGCTCGAGGCGGGAGACCCAGGCGTGGGCATCGGCATTGTTGCCACAGCGCTTTGGCTTCTGAATCGTGACGGCGAGCTGAACAACCTGGCAGCGCCGGAGCATGATCGTGGCGCAATAGCGATGGAAGTCAGAGAAGCCATTGAACTTGGCCGTGCGCGGGCGCAGGCCTCTGCTGAAGCCCGTTTGCGGCAGAAAAAGATCTGATATGCGGCTGGATGAGTTGCACTTGTGGTTTCTCGGTAACCCCGAGGCGCCGTGCTACGTTGGCGTGCTCAGACTGGTCGCAGCCGGCAAGGGTGTTTCGTTGCGCTATGGCACGGCGTGGCTGGCGAGAGGGTTCCCGTTAAGCGAAGACCTGCCTCTTGTTGATACCGAATTTATGCCGCCTGGCCGGCTTGCTGGCGACACGCAGCGTGCCGTTGGTGCGGTCGACGATGCGCGTCCAGACCGCTGGGGTGAAAAAGTCATCCGCTTTGTTGATAAACCCAAGCGCCTCTCCCTGATGGAGTATCTCTACTACGCGGGCGATGAGCGGTTCGGCGCGCTGGGGGTTTCGACATCGGCTACCGTATACAGCCCGCGAGCTGGTGGTCCATTGCCAAGGCTGGAAGATGTGCAGCAGCTGAGCGACGTGGTTGCCAAGATTGAGGTGGCTGAACCGATCAACGCCCTGGAAGCCAAGATTATTGCGGGGGGTGGCAGCCCATTGGGTGGTGCAAAGCCCAAAGCGCTGATCGAGATTGATGGTGTGCAGTGGGTGATCAAATTCTTCAACAACGAGCCTGTTGATACGCCACTGGTTGAGCACGCCACGATGACGCTGGCTGCGCGTGCAGGCATCACTGTGGCAGAAACACAGATTATCCGGCTGGCGGATGCCAACGCGATTGCGATTCGTCGATTTGATCGGGCGCAGGGGCGGCGGATCCATAGCATCTCGGCAGGAACAGCCATTCGCGCAGCAACCGCATCGGGTGCCGAGCCAGACATGGGCTATCCAGCGTTGGCGCGTATTCTTCGCCGTATTGGTTGTGCAGAGGGTGCGGCTAACCAGCACGATGCCAAAGAACTGTTTCGGCGGATGGTGTTCAACATACTGGTTGATAACACGGACGACCACGAAAAAAACCACGCGCTGCTGATTGAGCGGCCTTTTGACTACGGCCAAGTCAGGTTGGCACCCGCCTACGATATTTTGCCTACCAACTCCGGACAGGGTTTTCAGGAGTTCATCTGCGGTGCTCATGGCCGAGATGCCACGCTTGAAAATGGCATGTCTCAATGCGACGCATTCGGTTTAAGCCCGGCTGAAGCCGCTGCAGAAGTCATGGGCGTGGTCGCGGTGGTTAATGGCTGGCAGGCGCATTTTGAAAAGACTGGGGTCTCTCCCGGTGACATTCGCAGTCTGGCAGAACGTATTGATGGTGAGGATCTGCTGAATCAGCGCACCGGCTTTGATGCTGCCCGCTATCAGGGTAATGCGCCGAAGAGGCAAAAGAAAAGCCCGTTCCATCCTTAAACAGATGCGTGCCGGGCGTGGAGTTAGCACGGTTGTTTGCATAAATACAACGAAAGCCACGAACTGTTGCATTGTTGCAACAAAACAACACTTCAGGCCGCCACCTGTTGTTTTTTTGTTGCTTTGCCTTCCCGCCTGTCCCAAAATCACATCAACCACTCATCCGATGAGAGGTTCCTGGCCCCGAAGCGCAAGCCGAGTGGTCATCAATCTTAAGAGGAGAATCTCTAATGCAAAAGAAAATCGTTGCTATGGCAGTTGCTGGTCTGTCGACCGCTGCCTTCGCACAAACTAACGTGACCATCTACGGTGTTGCTGACGTTTCAGGTCAGGGCATCTCGGCTTCGCAAGGCAAGGCAGTTAATGATGCAGCAGGCAACGTGTTTGCTCTGCAATCGAACAGCTCGCTGCTTGGCTTCAAGGGTACCGAAGATCTGGGCAATGGCCTCAAGGCTCTGTTCCAAGCTGAAACAGGTCTGGATCTGGTTGGTAACCAGAAGGGTAATGATGCTGACGCTGCCGTTTCGGTTAGCAGCGGCAACGGTCTCTTTTCGAGCGCGCTGCGCGACACTTTCGTCGCACTGCAAAACAAGTACGGTACGGTTAAGGCTGGTTATGTCTCGACCCCATACCGTGCTTCGTTGACCTCTTTTGCTGTTGAGCCTGGCGCCACTGGTTCGATGACTATTGAAAAGCAAATGGGCGCAATGCGTTTCGGTTATGACAACGTTCAGTTTGCTTCGTCGATTCGTGCGACTGCAGTTGCTTATGCAATGCCGACTCTGTACGGCTTTAATGGTTCTATCGCCTACACGGGTTCGAACAACAATGGTACGGATAACTCGACAGGTGTTTCGGGCTGTACGAATGCGTCGGTTTCGGCATGTACCGTTACTCCGCAGAGTGCCTTTGGTTTCAACCTGGGTTGGACTGGCTATGGTGTGAATATTCAGGGCGCTTTCCAACAGGCTAACAACAACACTACGGGTCAAGCTTACGGTGATTACACCTCGTACTTGGTTGGTGCTATCTACACGGGTCTTCCGGGTCTGAAGGCATCGGTTGTCTACAACCGTAACACTTTGGGCACCAACGGTTCTGTTGTTACAGTGTCGGATGGCGCTGCCAAGTTGACCAACAACCAGCTTTACACCGGCGTTTCATATCGCTGGGGTAACTGGGAGCCTTCTCTGTCGGCCACCTTTAGCAGCGACGTTAACGGTGCTCAAACTCAGCAGCTTGGTTCGCGTCAGTGGCAGCTTCGTACGGGCTACTACATGAGCAAGCGTACCCAAGTATATGGCCTGATCTCGAACCTGAATAACTCGGCTAACCAAAACTTTACGTTCGGTCAACAGACCTCGTCGATGGGTGCAGGTGCTAGCGGTATGAACCTGTTCACCTATGGTATGGGTGTTCGTACCTCGTTCTAATCTGACTGTAAGTCTGATTTGAACCTAAAACGGGTGCTTCGGCACCCGTTTTTATTTGTGACGCTTGTACAATGAGTGCATGAATACTCAGCAAGCCTTGCAACAGGCATTCCAGCACCTTAATAGTGGCAATTTGCCGATGGCGGGTCAGTTATTTGAGGGGGTGCTGCAGCAAGAGCCCAAAAACTTTGCGGCTTTGAACGGCCGTGGCTTTATTGCCTTACAGCAGAACCGGTTGCCGCAGAGTGCGGTAGATTTTCAGCAATCTTTGGCGATCAACGCCCAGCAGCCCTTTGCACATAAGATGTTGGGCATCGTTCAAGGTGCAATGGGGCAGCTTGATGCGTCTATGGCCAGCTTTGATGCAGCCTTGGCCTTAGAATCTAAAGACCCCGAGGTTTATTTCAATCGCGCGAACTTCCGGTTTCAGGCGGGGCAGGTGCCCGAGGCGCTGGCTGACCTAGATGCCGCCATCAAATTGCGTAGCTCTTATCTGGAAGCACGGTCGAATCGGGCCAATCTGCTCATTCAGCAGGGTGACTTTGCGCGTGCCGAGAAGGATCTGGAGTACCTTGTAGGTAAGGTCGCTAACAACCCGGATATCTGGGTCGCTTTGGGGCTGGCGAAGCACAAGGTGGGTAAACAGCGGGAGGCCATGCAATGTAACGAACGTGCGCTTAAGCTTGTGCCCAACCACCCGGATGCCTTATTAAACAGCTCCAGCGCTACCTTCGATCAGGCAGAATATCCTGCGGCGTTGATTTGGGCAGATAAAGCGGTTGGCGCAACCCCCAATAGGGCAGAGGCGTATTACGCCAAAGCGCAGGCATTGATGGCCATGAGCCAGTTTGATGAAGCGATTGTGTCTTACACACGTGCGACTGAATTAAATCCGAACTATGCCGAGGCCTGGATGGGGCGAGGTCTAACGCGTGCCCGTTTGCATGACCTAGATGGCGCTGTGCAAGACTATGAGCACGCTGTCGTGTTGAAGCCAGATTATGACGAGGCAATTTTTAACAAAGGCCACGTATTTCTTGAGCATCGTGACTTTGCCGCGGGCTGGGCAGCGTATGAGCATCGATTTGGGATGCCTTCATTAGGAATTGCCTATCTGCCCGATATTCCTGTCTGGGATGGGGAAGCTTTAACCGGCAAGTTGCTAGTCCGTGGTGAACAGGGTTTGGGCGACCAGATTCTGTTTGCTTCAGTGTTGCCTGATTTACTGATCCAAGTGCCGAATCTCTGCTTGCAGCTTGAACCGCGCTTGGTGCCATTATTTCAGCGCTCTTTTCCTGACATTGATGTCATTAGTCGGGATAAAAAACCTCCTGTAGATGTGGCAGCGCAGATTTGTATTGGGAGCTTGCCCCAGTTTTTCCGTAAGGATGAGGCTGCTTTTGCTAATGCCGGGGTTCCTTACCTCAAAGCAGATCAGGCTAAAACAGAGGCGTTTCGAAAGGCCTTGGCTCCGAATGGGGAAAGAATTATCGGTATTAACTGGCGGAGTTTTCGTAATAAGTACGCCAACGATAAGTCGATCAGTCTGGAGGATCTAGGGGCACTATTCCGACTACCAAATACAACCGTAGTGAATCTGCAGTATGGTGATGTCAAGGATGAAGTACGCGCTGCTGAGAAAGCCGGCTTGCATTTCAATCACGCCGTGTCGGTGGATCTCACCAAAGACATTGATGGCGTTGCCAGCCTGCTGGATGCCTGTGATGTGATAGTGAGCGTCAGCAACTCTACTGGACATATTGCCGGCGCCCTAGGGAAGCCAGTGTTGCTGATGCTGCCCTATCGCACCGGCAAGCTTTGGTACTGGTCGGAGGCTAAGGGTGAGGGGTCGCTGTGGTACCCGACGATTACCACTTTCCACCAATCCGCACAGGGCGATTGGGCGGGTACAATTGATCGCATCGTAGAACATTTGCAGGATCAGAGCGGAAAGGTTGCCTAGGATGTCCAGAATTCAAGTCGTGATTGGATTTGATCAGCGCGAAGCGGTGGCTTATCACACCTTCTGTCAGAGCATTCTTGAGCGCGCCTCGCAACCAGTCTCGTTTACTCCGCTGGCGTTGAATACGCTAACAAGCTATGTCGAAAAGCACACCGATGGCAGTAATACCTTTATCTATTCCCGTTTTTTGGCACCCTGGCTGATGGATTACCAGGGTTGGGCCATCTTTGCCGATGGCGACATGATCTGCCGGGACGATATTGCCAAGCTTTGGGCACTGCGTGATGAGAGCAAGGCCGTCATGGTCGTCAAACATGATTACAAAACCAAGGCGCATGAAAAGTATCTGGGTAACAAGAATCAGGATTACCCGCGCAAGAACTGGTCGAGTGTGATTCTGTGGAACTGTGCGCACCCTGAGAATCGTCGTCTCGACCCGCTATATGTGATGACACACCCCGGATCCCACTTGCACCGCTTTGCCTGGGTGGATGATGCACTGATTGGTGAGATTCCCAAAGAATGGAACTGGCTGACGACCGAGTATCCGGATAACGATGAGGCCAAGCTCTTGCACTACACGCTGGGTACGCCATGCTTTAAAGACTATACCGATTGCGATATGGCCGAGATCTGGCATGCGGAGCAAGCTAAGATTAATCAGGGCATGGGCGTTTGATCGCGACAGCATGACCAGCTAAATCGCATGGCAAAAAAGAAATCGGCCTTTGACCGGATTCAGAAGCGCATACCGGGTGCCTCGGCGGTTGAAGGGTTGAACCAGCAGGGCTTGGCCTTGCTTCAGCAGGGGCAGTTTCAGGCAGGCGCCGATCTGCTCAGCCAGTCGCTGGCTATCAACCCGCGGCAGCCTGTGGTGTACTACAATTTCGGCTACGCCCTGCAACAGCTGGGCCTGCTGGATTCTGCCATTCAGGCCTACGGTCAGGCCATTGCGCTAACACCGCAGGACGCTGATTCGCTGCTCGCGCGTGGCCACGTTTTAATTACTCAGAAACGCTTTGTCGAGGCGGAGGCGGATTTCGCGGAGGCTGTGCGTCTGAAACCGCAAGATGCCGATGCTTGGAATAATTTCGGCAACGTCCTGCTTGAGCTAGAGCACGAATCGGAGGCTATTTTGGCCTACGACAATGCCCTGGCGCTACGCCCGGCTTTTGCGCAGGCCCTGTTCAATAAGGGAAAAGCCCTAGGGGCGCTTGAACGATACAACGAATCGGCCATAGCATACGAGGCAGCATTGGCGATCAACCCGAATTACGAAGAGGCGAAATGGCATTTGTCCTGGGTGTATCTCGCTCAGGGTGATTTTGTGCGCGGTTGGCCCTTATTTGAGGCACGCTGGCGTGTGCCCAGCCTGGGCAATCAACGACGCTACCCGCAGTTGCCCCAGTGGTTAGGTCAGGCGTCGATTGCTGGTCAATCGATATTGCTCTATTCGGAACAGGGTCTGGGCGATACGATCCAGTTCTGTCGCTATGTGCCCGTCTTGCAGGCGCTGGGTGCCAAGGTCTCGCTTGCCGTGCAGGCACCGCTGGTGCCCCTGTTGCAGGGGCAATGGCCCGATGTGGTGGTGGCCGACTCTTTTACCGATGTGTCGGGGTTTGATGCTGCAACACCGATGATGAGCTTGCCTCTGGCCTTAGGGAGGACCCTGGAAACGATTCCTGCTGCGCCCTATTTGAAGGCGCCGCTGGGCGCCGAATCTCTGCCGTCTCCGGCCGGACGCCAGCGCGTGGGGCTGGTCTGGTCTGGCAGCACGGGTCACAAAAACGACAAAAACCGGAGCATCCCTGTCTCAACTCTGGCACCGTTATTCGATCTGCCCGTGGATTGGGTGTGCCTGCAGCCGGAACTGCGCGAAACCGATCTGGCCTGGCTGGTGGCACACTCGGAAGTTGTATTGAAAAAGCCCGAGCTGAGGGACTTTGCTAAAACGGCCCAAATCATTGCCGGCTTGGATCTGGTGGTGACGGTAGATACTGCTGTGGCCCATCTGGCCGGCGCATTGGGCAAGCCGGTGTGGATTCTGCTGCCAACGGGGGCGGATTACCGTTGGTTGCTAGAACGCAACGATTCACCGTGGTACTCCACCGCGCGGTTATTCCGCCAGAAGACCCGTGGAGATTGGTCGGGAGTGATTGCTGATCTACGGAACATCATTTTGACCACCAACCCGTAAAATTTACTGGTAGACTGTGAGCTTGAAAAAAGTCAGATCATTCCATCTTTCTATTGGATCGGCTCAACGACTTGTTCGGCAAGTGGCTGGCGATTCGTCTCTGGTTTTCTTTACAAGGCATGCCAGAGTCCGCATGAAGCAACGTCATATTGACCGCTCTCAGGTCATGGAAGTGCTGACGTTGGGCCGAGTGATTGAGGAGCCGGCGCAGCAAGCGGCAGGTGATTGGTTATTGCGAATGTTTTATGTGACCAAAGGGGATGAGGTCACTGTAGTCGTTAGTCTTAATGAGGATGAAGCCGGAAACCTTGTTGCAGTTATAACGGTTTATTGAGGTGGGTATGTATCACTACACAGAGTGCGGACTTAAAGATGTTTGGCTTCTGAATGGGTTCAAGGAGATTGCCACTCCTTACGGGAAAGCTACGTCTGTTGAACGTGCTGATCAGTTGGATCAGGCAATTGCCGGTCTCTTGGTAGAAAAGCCTGGGAAACTCAAGGGCTCTGAATTTAGATTTCTTCGCAAGCAGCTCGGTCAATCCCAGGTCTCGATGGCTCAGGCTTGGGGCATCAGTCATGAGACTGTGGCCAAGTGGGAACGTACAGGCAACTTGCCGGCAATGGCAGATCGATTTATTCGCGCCTACTGGAATGAGGTGCGAGAGGGAAATGCCCACATCGTGGCGCTTCTTGAGCGGCTGGGTAAGTTTGATGCGGCATCAAATAATAAAGATCATCATGATAAGTTGGTCCTTAAAGAGACTCGAGCAGGCTGGCGTAAAGCAGCATAGAAAGAAATCATGTCCATGAGCGCGTTGATGAACAAGTATCTTTTGGGTCTGACCTTGGTGATTGGGCTCATATCGGGTTGTGCGTCGAGCGGCACGACTGAGAACCTCGACAACATCCAGCAGCAGTTACTGGGGGATATGCCGCTACCCCAGGGCTCCCGGATCAGCAACGATCAATCGTTGATTCTCGGCGGCGGCCCACAGTGGACAGGGCGCATCGTGATTGTGTCGCCACAGGGGCCAACGGATACCTTTGCTTTCTTCCGTGATCAGTTCCCGAAGGCGGGTTGGACGGGGATTTCGTCGATCAAGGCCAAGACGAGCATCCTGGTCTTCGCTAAGGCAGATCGAACGGTGACGGTTGAAATTAACGAGGCTAGTACCTTCCAGAGCGGTGGTTCGGTTGTCTCGCTGACAGCGGCACCTAAGGGCGGTACTGCACCAGTCAATCTGAATGCCAATGCGCCGCAACAGGGTATACGTTGATTGCTGGGTCGGCTTGGTCGCACCGCCAGGCAGGTGTGACCCTGATCGAGGTGCTCATTGGTCTGGTGTTATTGGTCATTCTCGGATCGCTCGCGTTGCCCAGCTGGAACGAATTTCAGGAGCGGCAGCGGCTCAAATCGGCGGCCGAATCTCTGGTGAATAGCCTTAATCTCGTGCGCTCTGAAGCCATTGCCCAGCAGCAATTCGGTTATGTACAGTTATCCGGGCAGGGTAGCGAGCGCTGGTGCTATGCTGCGGCGATGACCGCTAACTGTGATTGCGCGAGCAGTTGCGCCACTCTGCAAAAGGTGGATGGTCAGCAGTGGCCGGGCGTCGCGCTGAGCAGCAGCTCGCGTAAAACCTTTCGCTTCAACTGGAAGAATGGCTCGGCAACGGGCGCCAATGGCACTGCCCAGTTTGTCGGGGCGCAGAGCGGCCAGCGGCTCTGTGTGGTGCTCAGTAACCTAGGGCGGGTTAGAATCACCACATCAAAACAGAAACCGGTGCCCGGTTATACCCAGGATGCCAGCTGCAGCTAAATTTGTATGAGCCACCATCACGCCCACCGGCATACGCCGATGATAACCAGCGCGCACGATACGGACTTTGATCTGATCATTGTCGGTGGCGGCCTCACGGGTTCGAGCCTGGCGGTGGCGCTGGCCGATACCCGCCTGCGCATCGCACTGGTCGATGCCCGGGCGCCCAGCCGTCCTCAGGGCTGGCCGGAAGTCTGGGATCAGCGGGTGTACGCGGTCAGTCCGGGGAGCGCCGACTTTTTGAATAAGATCGGCTGCTGGGGGCATTTGCCGGTTGATCGCTTGCAGCGCGTTGAGCGCATGGCGGTCTTCGGGGATGCAGGTGGTGCGATCGAATTCTCGGCTTTCGATATCGGGACGGAGGAGCTGGCCTGGATCGTGGAATCGGCCGAGATGGCCTGCGAACTCTGGACCTCGGTATCGCGCCAGCGCAATGTCACGACTTTTTGCCCGGCTGAGCCGCAGGCGCTGACAGTGTCGGCCGATGCAGCGGCACTCACACTGGGGTCGGGTCAGACCTTGCGTGGTAAGTTGGTGGTGGGCGCTGATGGGCGTGAATCCTGGGTGCGTCAGCAAATAAGCCTGAGTAGTACGCATGATCCCTATGGCGAACTGGGGGTCGTAGCTAACTTCAGGACGGAGCTGCCGCACTTCGGCACAGCCTTTCAGTGGTTCCGGCCAGATGGCGTTCTAGCCTATCTGCCCTTATCAGGAGGCGAGGGCGATGACCATGGCTGTTTGATGTCGATGGTCTGGTCTGCGCCCGAGGCGACGGCTCAAGAGCTTCTGGCATTATCACCAGAGGATTTGGCCTATCGCGTTGAGAGCGCGGGCGAAAACAAACTGGGCAAGCTTGAACTAATGGCACCGGCAGCCGGTTTCCCGCTCAAACTGGTACGCGTGCCGCAGGTGGTGGCACCCAGGGTAGCACTGATTGGAGACGCCGCCCATGGGATTCACCCGCTGTCCGGGCACGGCGTGAACCTGGGATTCCAGGATGCAAGGGTGCTAGCGCAACTCATCCAGGATGCACGAGCCGTGGATGATATCGGCGATATCCGTTTGTTGTCCCGCTATCAGCGGGCACGCAAGGAAGAGGTGGTGCTGCTGCAAACCGCGACGGATATGCTGCGCAAGCTTTTTGCAGCAGAGGTGCCAGGGTTGCCGCAGTTGCGTAATCTAGGGCTGTCGCTCACCAACAAATTGCCGTTATTAAAATCGTTATTCATTCGTTATGCGCTGGAGCGCTAAGGATCGCTATGAAGTCTATTGTTAAAACGTTGCTGATGTCCCTGTGTCTGATTGGTTCAATGGCGGTGCAAGCCCAGGAGATTGCTTCACCGGCGCTGGCGAACGTGGTCGAAAAGCAGCTGGGTGTGAAGCCGCAGCGGATCGTTAAAACACCGTATCTAGGGGGGCTGTATGAAGTCTATGCCGGCGGCGAGCTCTTTTACACTGATGAGAAAGGCTCGGCGTTCCTGGTGGGCGGTTCACTGATTGATGGCAAAACCATGCGCAACATCACGGCTGAGCAGAAACTGGCGCTGTTACCGCTGCAGGATGCCTTGAAGCGGGTCAATGGCAATGGGGGGGGTGGCAAGCGCACGCTGATTACCTTTGAAGATCCCAACTGCGGCTATTGCAAGAAGCTCACTAAGGAGCTGGCCGGTATGAAAGATGCCACAATATATACTTTTCTAGTACCCATGCTGTCGGAAGATTCGCTCGTCAAATCCAAAAAAATCTGGTGTGCGCCGGATCGTCTCAAAGCTTTTGATGACTGGATGATTCATGGCAAAGCACCCAGCGGTTCAGATAGCTGCGCTAATCCACTAGAGCGTAATAGCCAATTGGCCCAGAGCATGGGGGTGAGCGGCACCCCGGCGATTATTTTCCCGAATGGCCGCCTGGCCCCGGGTTATATTCCACTCGAGAAGATTGAAAAGATGCTGAAATAAAGAACGGGAGATCTGATTCAATTGGCTCCCGTTCCTTTAAATGCGACCGATTAAAGGTCGCGAGTATCCGGTGTCGCGGTGATCCGGTGAATGGTCAGGTCGGCACCGTTGTATTCTTCTTCCTGATCCAGCCGGATGCCGACGAAGGCTTTCAGTGCACCGTAAACAATAGCGCCGCCAATCAGCGCAATCACAATCGCTAGGCCAGTCATGATGGCCTGTGCGGCGAGCGAGACGCCGCCCAGACCGCCCAACGCTTCTGCGCCAAAGATGCCGGCGGCCAGGCCGCCCCAGGCACCGCAAAGACCGTGTAGCGGCCAGACACCGAGCACGTCATCGATCTTGAGGCGGTTCTGGGTGAGGGTAAACATCCATACGAATAGGCCGCCAGCGATCAGGCCGGTAGCCAATGCCCCCAATGGGTGCATCAGGTCCGAACCGGCGCAAACCGCTACCAGCCCGGCAAGGGGGCCGTTGTAGGCAAAGCCTGGGTCATTCTTGCCCACGACCAGGGCGGCGATGGTGCCCCCGGCCATGGCCATGAGCGAGTTGGCAGCAACCAGACCGCTGATCTTGTCCAGGGTCTGGGCACTCATGACGTTAAAACCGAACCAGCCCACTGCCAGAATCCAGGCGCCGAGCGCTAGGAAAGGGATCGATGAGGGTGGGTGAGCAGCCATAACGCCGTTCTTGCCATAACGCCCATGGCGAGCGCCGAGTAACAGGACAGCAGGCAGGGCGATCCAGCCTCCCATGGCATGCACCACGACCGAGCCGGCAAAGTCATGAAACTCTTGGCCGAAGGTGGTCTTCAGCCAGCCCTGGATACCGAAGTGCTGGTTCCAGGCAATACCCTCGAAGAACGGGTAGACAAAGCCGACCAGCACAAAGGTGGCGGCCAGTTGCGGGTTAAAGCGGGCGCGTTCGGCAATGCCGCCAGAAATGATGGCGGGGATGGCAGCCGCAAAGGTCAGCAGAAAGAAGAAGCGGGTGATTTCATAACCGCTCTTCTCGGCAATCTGGCCGGCGCTGACAAAGAAATCGGTGCCATAAGCCACTGTGAAACCGATCGCAAAGTAAGCGATCGTAGATACGGCAAAGTCAGCCAGAATTTTAACGAGGGCATTGACCTGGTTCTTCTTGCGGACGGTGCCTACTTCCAGAAAGGCAAAGCCGGCGTGCATGGCGAGCACCATGATGGCGCCGAGAAGAATAAATAGAGTGTCGGAGGCGGTTTTGAGCAGTTCCATGATGGTCAAAGTGCACTGAGGGTGTGCATAAAGGGTCAACGATGCCCAACATTAAGCAATTTATGTGCCAGCTTGGTGCCCGCGAATTGACGGCCGACCATGGCGGTGCCGGTTCTTGGTGCACCAATGGAGTGCAAAACAGGCTCTTTTCGCCCCAAAAAGAGGCGGACTTACGTCAGGCTTGGCGAACGATTAGAGGATGGTGTCGATTCGCTTCACGATCATCCAGACGCCATGCCCCATGATCTGGTGCGTCTGTAACTGGATGATGTCGAAGTGCTTGCATAACTTGGGCAACCACCACGAAGTCGGTTTCTGAATCAGGTGGGCGTTGCGACCGTCAGACAGTACTTTCACCGCCGGGCCCATGTGAATCGAAAAGAAGGCGATCTTGCTGGTGATGCTGGCCAGTTCGGCGATGACGTTGTCGATGAGCTCGGGCTCGATATGTTCCAGCACGTCAATACAGCAGACGAGATCGGCCGATTGCGGTGTGCCGTATTCCGGGAAAGCCGGGTCATAGGGCTTGTAGACCGGGTTCATGCCCGCCTGATTGAGGCCGATCAGCAGATTCTTCTTGCCGGCGCCATAATCCGAGACGCTCTGTGCACCGGACTGACGAATCAGATCGGCGACCAAGGGCGCGAACTGTAGGGAGGCGACTCCATAATTGGGGTTTTGATGCAGCTCCTGCTGCAGCTTGCGATAGTCCTCGGTAATGGTCTGGTTGCTCTGGCTCATGGCGTTATTTTACCTGTTGCGTGATTAGTCGCGCACCCGATCTGCTGGCACCGCACCGGGTGGAATCAGGACCCACATCTGGCCGTTCTGCTTCATACGCCCGGCCTGTTGCCCCGCCTCGGCGCCAAAGCCCCAGAAGAAGTCCGCGCGAACTGCCCCCTTGATGGCGCCCCCCGTATCCTGTGCCAGCACGAGGCGCTTCATGGGTTTGTCCGTATTCGGATAGGTGGTGTCGAGCCAGACCGGGGCGCCTAGCGGCGTGGCGCGGGGGTCGATGGCGATGCTGCGACCCGGAGTGAGTGGGACGCCCAGCGCACCGGGTGGGCCAGCATCCGGGTTATTGGGGTCAACGGGCAGATTGCGGAAGAAGACGTAGCTGGGGTTCTCATTCAGCAACGCTTGCACCTTGGCGGGGTTGTTCCGGGCCCAGTTCTGGATGCCCTGCATGGACGCCTTGTCAGAAGTCAGATCACCGCGTTTGATAAGGACGGTGCCAATGCTCTTGTAAGGCTGACCATTCTGATCGGCGTAGCCAATCCGCTGGCGGCTGCCGTCGGGCAACTGGATCCGGCCGGAGCCTTGGATCTGCAGAAAGAAGAGCTCGATGGGGTCGTCGACCCAGGCCAGCGTGCGGGCGTTCATACGATCCGGGTTCGCTTCGATCTGTTCGCGGGTCCAGTAAGGGATGACCTTGTTGTTTTCAGTGAGTCGGCCACGCACGCGTTTGCCCTTAAGTTCGGGAAAGAGGTCGCCCAGCTCAATGGTGAGCAGGTTGGCCGGAACGCCGTAGACCGGATAACGGGCTTTGGCCGTTTGTTCTTTGGCACCCTTGAGCAGGGGTTCGTAATAGCCGGTGAATAGCCCGTTGGTGGCACCATCGTTCTGGACCAGCTGGTAGGGCTGGAAATATTTCTGGTAGTAAGTGCGCAGGGTGGTGGGATTTTGCCGGTCGCTAGCGCTCAGGCTTTTGAAGGCGCTGCAGGCATCCTGCCAGCCTGGTTTCTTGTTAAGGGCGCTACAGCTTTGCAGCAACGCAGGAGAGGCCTCGGCCAGCGTCGCATCATCGGCCCAGCCGGGCAGCTCTGTCCAGCTTGCGGGCTTGAGCGGTTTGATGATCGGTGCCGCGACCGGTTTGGCCGCTTCCTTGCAGGGGGGACATTCGGTGGTGGCGCAACCATGCAACAGCACCGTCAGGCTTGTCAGCGCCAGCGCAGCCCACGACAATGATGGGAAACGAATGAATGGAATCAACGATGAGCGCATGGTTGGAAAAACCTGAAAATTCTTCGAATTACGGATGCAACAGTATACCGAGGGTACTGCAGTCATGAGTGAAAACGGGCTGGTGGTTTCGGGCGCTCAGATCGAGGCTGCGTTGACACGGGTGTCAGCGGCGGTACTTCTGCGTCGGGATGACACGGGATGGAAATTTTTACTCGCGCAGCGACCGCCTGGTAAAGCCTATGCCGGTTACTGGGAGTTTCCCGGCGGCAAGGTAGAGCCCGGCGAGAGTTTTGATCAGGCCCTGGTTCGGGAGCTGCAGGAGGAGTTGGGCATTATAGTGACCGCGATGACGCCCTGGTTGACTCGACATTTTGTGTATCCGCATGCGCGTGTCGAGATCCGGTTCTTTCGCGTGGAGGCCTGGACGGGGGCATTGCACCCACATGAGCATACGGATATGGCCTGGTTGCCGGTCAGTGGACTGGCCGGGGGTAAATGTCTGGAGTGCATCCCGGTTAGCCCGGTGCTCCCGGCGAATACGCCAATTTTGCGGGCGTTGGCGCTGCCACCGGTCTATGCAGTAACGAATGCCGCTGAGAGCGGCACAGAAGCCGAATTGGCAAGGATTGCCCGGGAGCAGCCGAAGCTGGTGCAGATTCGAGAAAAGTCGCTGTCGGAAGAGCAAAGATTGGTCTTTGCGCGTGAAGTGATTCATCTTGTGCACAGCTATGGTGGCCATGTGCTGCTGAACGGCCATGTGGCGGAGGCCAAAGCCTTAGGCGCTGATGGTGTGCACCTGAGTGCTGCAAACTTGATGGCGTGCGAGACACGACCGAATCTCCCCTTGGTGTTTACGTCGTGTCATAACGCGGCTGAGCTTGCGCAGGCTAGCCGCTTGGGACTGGATGCGGTGCTGTTGGGCCCGGTGCAGGAGACGCTGAGTCACCCGGGGCAGACACCGCTGGGTTGGGCAGCGTTTGCAAAGTTGATTGAAGGATCGGCATTGCCGGTCTATGCCATTGGCGGTATGGCCGCCGATGATGTCGTAACGGCTCAGCGCGCCGGTGCCCAGGGCGTGGCCATGATGCGAGGTTGGTGACCTACTGTTCGGTCGGAGGCGTGTTGTCCTCACTCAGCCCGGCATCGTTTTCTTGGACGGGGATGCGATAAGACTCGTTGGCCCAGGCGCCCAGATCGATCATCTTGCAGCGTTCGGAGCAGAAGGGGCGCCATTTGTTTTGCGGTGCATAGAGTGCGGGTTTGCCGCAATGCGGGCAGGCCACCGTGGGTGCGTTGTTGCGGGGTGTAGCCACGAACGAATTTAGATGGCGCAGAAGGTCAGATCAAAACGGATGTCACGCTCCACCTGCCGCGGTCTCTGATGGAAATCGGTTTCCATGAAGCGGATATTCAGCGCATATTTGTTGGCGCTGGTTTCCGGCGTGATCATCGGATCATGAATGCGGATCCGCAGCATCTGGGCATTGACCCCGGCCAGCGAGCGCTGGTAGCTGCCACGAGAGGCCGTGTAGGCTTCGGGCATCCCACTGTCGCGAAGCAGATGGAGCACAATCGATAGTCCATCTCGTAGCGGTAGGAAAGGCTCCAGCCAGGTCTGCAGATCGCGCTGGCGCTGTGCCATGGGTTGATTGAGCCAGAGGTGATACGAGGGGATATCGAACTCGCTGAGGCCGCCCGGAATCTGTGAGCGGTTCTTGATGGCGATCAACCATTCGTTATCGCGTAGGTGCTGACCCAGCTTGCCACTTAGAGCGTGCAGCAGGCTAAGGGCTTGTGAAATTTCGTCGAGCGCCGCATCGAGAGCTTCGGTTGAGATGTTCGGGTTATCGCGGAAGGCGGTGAGCACCTGCCGCTGGCGTTCCAGCTCCTGGAGCAATTCGGATTTGAGGTCAGGGCGCGCGACTTCGAGAATCTCGAAAAGTACCGTGAGCGCAGCGTGATGATCATGGGTGTCTGGCGCCCCAAGATAGTGCGCCATGCGGGCAAACAAATCCTCCAGACGCATCAATGCGCGAATGCGTTCAGTGAGGGGATATTCGAAGATCAGCACGGAATGAGCGATGAGGGTCTCAGGGGCGGTATGAGGAGTATTGCTCACAACTTCATCGAATAATAGCCCTATTTGCTTCATTTGTTACATGTTGGATGGGTTTTTGTCAGGATTTTGCTCGGTGCAACGATACTCGGCCAGCGAGCGGTAGGTACGGTCGATGGCGTCGGTCTGGGCATCCCGCTGATCGGGTGTGCCACTGTTGTCGATGGTCTCGGTCCCTAAGGCCAGGCGCGCCTCGCGCGGCGCCTGCGCCTGCAGCATCAGGTCGGCCAGTTCTTCGCTGAGGCCTTGGGCGTCTTGGCTCCTTGCGCGATCCAGCAGCCGCTGTTTCTGGATTTCGGGGGGGCAGTCGACCACCAGCACGCGGTCAGCCTGCTCGCGAAGGAAGCCGGTCTCGGCATAGAGGGGCACATCTGCGACCACATAAGGGGATCGAGCCAGGCTGATGGCTTCCAGCGCCTGACGGCGAATCATCGGGTGGAGAATTTGTTCGAGCTGGTTTTTTTGCGCCGGATCGTTGAAAACGAGATCGCGGAGCGCTGCGCGGTTTAGGGTGCCATCGCTATTGAAGATGGCGTCGCCAAAAGTATCACGCAGCATGGGTAGCGCGGCACCTCCGGGGGCGGTGAGGCCATGGGCAATCTGGTCGGTATCGATGACGTCGATACCCAGTTTTTTTAGGTGGTCGGCCACAGCGGACTTACCGCAGGCAATGCCGCCCGTCAGGATGACCAGAGGCCGGTCTATGCACAGGGCGCTACCGTGATCCTGACCGGTGGACGGTGTGCTCATGCGAGGACCAGATTGTCCCGGTGGATCAGTTCGGGGGCGTCCAGGTAGCCGAGGCGTGCTTCAATCTCGGCGCTGGGGCAGCCGGCGATGCGCCGAGCTTCGCTGCTGGCGTAATTGATGAGACCGCGGGCGATTTCATGGCCGGTTTCGTCCAGACAGGCGACCACGGCACCGCGCTCGAACTCACCCTCCACGGCAGTGACGCCGACGGGTAACAGGCTGCTACCGGCGCGCAGCGCCTTGCTGGCGCCGGCATCCAGTTGCAGGCGACCGGCCAACATTAGATGATCAGCCAGCCACTGCTTGCGAGCGGCCAGGGGTGGTTGGCTGGCGACGAGCAGAGTGCCCAGGGCTTCGCCCTTGAGGAGTCGGGGAAGCGCATTATCCGCACGCCCACTAGCGATGACAGTGTGAGCACCGCTTTTGGCAGCACGTTTGGCGGCCCAGATCTTGGTGATCATGCCGCCGGTGCCAATGTGGGTGCCGCTGCCGCCGGCCATGCGCTCGTATTGTTCGTCGCCGGCTGCGCCATGGCTCACCAGTGTGGCGCTAGGATCTTTACGCGGGTCGGCGGTATAGAGACCTTCCTGGTCCGTCAGGATGATCAGCGCATCGGCTTCGATCAGATTGGCGACCAGAGCACCCAGGGTGTCGTTGTCACCAAAGCGGATTTCATCGGTAGCGACGGTATCGTTCTCGTTGATGATGGGCAGCACGCCCAGATCGAGCAGGGTGCTGATGGTGGCGCGGGCATTCAGATAGCGCGAGCGGTCGGCCAGATCTTCATGGGTCAGTAGAATCTGCGCCGTGCGGATGCCATGTGCGCCAAAGGCCTGTTGATAGGTCTGGGCCAGCCCCATCTGTCCGACGGCAGCAGCGGCCTGGAGTTCGGGAATGCTGCCGGGGCGCTTGTGCCAACCGAGTTGCTGCATGCCGCAGGCAATGGCACCCGAGGACACCAGTAGCAGGCGTCGGCCACTGGCTGCCAGAGTCGCCATCTGCGCCGCCCAGCTGTTGATGGCGTCGAGATCGAGGCCTGTGCCGTTATTGGTGATGAGCGCACTGCCAATCTTGACGACCAGCGTGCGGGCATCAATCAGAGGTTGGCGCGAGTCGGCTTGGTGCGATTCAGTCACCATCGCCTCCGTCGGCGGCATCATCCAGGTCCGCATCTTCATCAATGTAGACCGTTTCGCCATCGGGCATCACGTCACGAATATCGTTTTCGGTGTGAACGGGCAGGGCGGGGGGCATGGCATCGAGCGCATCCTGGATCGCAAAGATCAAAGCCTTGGTGCCGTCACCGGTAATCGCCGCGATGCTGAAATGACGATCCGCTTTGCCGCCCGCTTTCTTGAATTTCTTCAGAAAGTCGTCGATGCGTTGTTGGCGTTCCTCTTCAGGAATCAGGTCCAGCTTGTTCAGGATGAGCCAGCGGGGTTTTTCGGCAAGGGTAGGATCGTATTTTTCCAGCTCGGCCGCAATGGCGATGGCATCGTGGACGGGGTCGGCCTCGGGGTCGAAAGGCGCGAGATCGACGAGATGCATGATGAGACGTGTGCGCGCCAGATGACGCAGGAAACGGTGGCCGAGGCCGGCTCCTTCTGCGGCGCCCTCAATCACACCGGGAATATCGGCAATGACGAAGCTACGGTTTTCATCGGTTCGCACCACGCCCAGGTTGGGGTGAAGCGTCGTGAAGGGGTAATCGGCGACTTTGGGTTTGGCCGCCGAAACCGAACGAATGAACGTGCTCTTGCCAGCGTTGGGCAAACCGAGCAGGCCGACATCGGCCAGGACTTTCAGCTCCAGCTTGAGCATGCGCTCTTCGCCGAGCGTGCCGCGCGTGAACTGGCGCGGGGCGCGGTTGACGCTGGACTTGAAGTGGATGTTGCCGAGGCCACCTTTGCCACCCTGACAGACCAGGACCTTTTTGCCATCAACGTTCAGGTCATGCAGGACGACACCGGTTTCATAATCGGAAATTACGGTGCCCACGGGCATGCGGAGGGTAATGTCATCGGCGCCTGCGCCGTAGCATTCGGCACTCATGCCATTCTGGCCGTTACGCGCCAGGAACTTCCGGGTGTAGCGGTATTCGACAAGCGTGTTGATATTGCGGTCTGCCACGGCCCAGACGCTGCCGCCTTTGCCGCCATCGCCGCCGCTGGGGCCGCCCCGGGGCACATACTTCTCGCGGCGGAATGCGGCACAGCCATCACCGCCCTTGCCGGCAATGACTTCGATACGCGCTTCGTCAATAAATTTCATGATGTTCTTCTGCTAAAGAAAAAGCCCTACCGGTGAGGATAGGGCTTTCGTGTGCCGGCGGGCAAGTGCCCGACCAGACACCTGTTACTGTGCCGGCTGAATAATGACCGTACGGCGCTTCTGGGCACCCTTCACCGCAAAGGTCACGATGCCGTCGATCAGCGCGAACAGGGTATGATCCTTGCCCATGCCGACGTTATCGCCCGGGTGGAACTCGGTGCCGCGCTGGCGAACGATGATGTTGCCGGCCTTGACCAGTTGACCGCCGTAGCGCTTGACGCCAAGTCGTTTGGCTTCTGAGTCGCGGCCGTTACGTGAACTACCGCCTGCTTTTTTATGTGCCATGGTATGAGGCTCCTTTGCTAGACCGGATTAGCCTGCGATCGTATTGATCTGCAGCTCGGTGTAATTCTGACGATGGCCCTGATGCTTCTGGTAGTGCTTACGGCGACGCATCTTGAAGATACGGACCTTATCGTGACGACCTTGGCTCAGAACCGTGGCCGAAACGCTCGCACCTGCCACCAGTGGCGCACCGATTTTTACGGCATCGCCTTCGCCGACCATGAGAACCTGGTCGAGGGTGATCTGGGTGCCAACTTCTGCCGGTATCTGTTCTACTTTAATTTTTTCACCTGCGGCAACGCGATACTGCTTGCCACCGGTTTTTATGACCGCGTACATGTTGGACTCCAAAGGGATATTGCAAAGAACTCATAACTCTACCCAAAAAATCCTTTGTTGTCAAAGTCTTTTGGCCACCAAAGCGGTTCGACGGGCGGTTTGCCTTGACTGAAGCGCTCGGCGCCCGTAAATTCGCCCCTTTGATTCACCTGCGGCGCCCTCTGGCCGCATTCTGAGTGCTCTGCCGCGTGACAACCCGCCCTAACGAACCTGCCAAGCCCCTGTTTGCCGAACTTATTGCCGATGATATGCGGCAAATGGACGAGGTCATCCGTGCTTCCCTGCATTCCGAGGTGGCGCTCGTGCGTCAGGTGTCCGAGTACATCATTCACAGTGGCGGCAAGCGCCTCCGCCCGGCTTTGTTGCTGCTGACGGCGGGTGCCTGCGGCGCAGCGGGAGAGCAAGCCCGGATTCTGGCCGCGGTAGTCGAGTTTATTCACACCGCCACGCTGTTACATGATGACGTGGTCGATGAATCCAGCCTACGCCGGGGTCGTGAGACAGCCAATGAGCTTTTCGGCAATGCCGCCAGCGTCCTGGTGGGCGATTTCCTGTATTCGCGTGCCTTCCAGATGATGGTTTCGGTCGGGCGCATGTGCGTGATGGAAGTGCTTTCGGAAGCGACGAACGTCATCGCCGAAGGCGAAGTACTCCAGCTCATGAACTGCCACGATGCCGACGTGGACGAAGCGCGCTACCTGCAGGTGATCCGCTACAAGACGGCGAAACTCTTCGAGGCGGCCTCCCGGCTGGGGGGCGTTCTCGCCGATGCAACGCCTGCAATGGAAGCAGGGCTGGCGCGTTACGGTATTCACCTGGGTACCGCCTTCCAGATTATTGATGACGTGCTGGATTACTCCGGCAACGAAGCCGATACCGGCAAACACCTGGGCGATGATCTGGCCGAAGGCAAGCCGACCCTACCGCTGATCTACGCGCGCGAACGCGGCACGCCGGAGATTGCCGCGGCAATCCGTAAAGCCATCGAGACCGGTGGGCTGGAAGAATTTGATGCGGTGCTCAAGGCCGTGCATGAGAGCGGCGCACTGGACGCGGCCCGCGATGCGGCGAGACATGAGGCCGCGCTAGCCCGTGATGCACTGAATGAGTTACCGGATTCGGTCTATAAGCAGGCCTTACTGGAGCTTGCGGATTTCGCCGTTGCCCGAACACACTAGCCTCCACTGAGCTGCTAGAACGTATACATCACCCGTGCGTAGGCGTTCCAGTAGTAATTGAAACTGTCGGTGATGATTTCCGGTGCCGAGCCCCCAACGCTGGCAGCCCAGCGCTTATCGAAGCTGTAGGTCAACATCATGTCGGCGGGCACAAACCATTGGCCGTTACGGGTATAGAGATTGATGCCGTTTTCATCCCAGAACGCGAGTTTGAGTTTGGGGGAGAGCTGAAAACCGACGGCCGGGTAGAACTCCAGCGTCCTCACAAGCGTGACATCGGGCGCGACCGGGGTCGTGCCCATCATGTACCGAACGCTGGGTGAAAAGAAGCTGAAGATGCCGGCATCCTTGGGGGCATAGGTCATGGCCAGTTGGGGTCCGACGGCCCACTGTGCGGACGAGAAGGTGGGGTTGTTGTAGCCGGTGGGCATGAGTAAGCGCATGCCGCCACCGAAAGTCAGGTCGCGGGCGACCTCGGGGGTGAAGGCCGATAGGGTGATCCGGGTGTTGCCCGGGTTGAACTGACCACCGCTCCAGTTACCGCCGGCGCGTGGCCCGCTGTTGCTGTAGAGCGAGGTATCGAGGCGGGTGATGCCCTGGGCGCCAGCCCGGCCGATCGGGAAGGTGTGGTAAAAGCGCGGCTGGATCACATTGGCGCTACTGTCATTGCCGAGATAGTTGTGAAAGCCCCAGACCTCCAGCCAGGTTTTTCGTTTCGAAGCCAGAAAGAGAATGTCATCGGCCTGGGCCCGGCTCTCGTCAGTCAGCGCAACAGGATCTACTGGGTTCGTAGGGGGTTCAGTTTTGGCAGCGGCTTCCGGTGATGATTGAGCCGTCGCCGTGCAGGGCAGACCGCTCGCAAGCGCCATCAGCAAAAGGCTCATGGCCGTACGAAGGCTCATCGTGTCCCCCGGACCCACGCCACCATCTGGTCAATCCAGAGGTAGCGGGTCGGGTCATCGGGGCATTGGGTTAGGCCGCATTCGAGTAGGGTTGAAACCAGGTTGCCGGCGACGATAAGCAGAAAGACCAGCATCACCAGACGAACTATCCGTCCCGGGTAGACCCGGGGCGCATCCTGGGCGCGGGCGAGACAAAGCAGCACGCTAATCCCGACCATCACCGCCACAAAACAGACAAATGACCACGTGTAGAGGTGGAAGCCGAATACCGCTTTGCTGTAACCCGGATCGCCTGGGGCAATGTGCAGCAAAATCTGGCGCACCGAGGCAGCCGCGCCCACCAGGGATCCGAGAAGAGCCACCCCATAGTGGAGTGGTTGAATCCCAAAACGCAGATTGAGCAGAAAACCCAGGCCAACCACAATCAGACCTGCCCGCTGTAACAGACAGAGCGGGCAGGGCAGTTCGCCCATGACCAGTTGCTCCACGAAGGCACCGGCCAGCACGGCAGCAATGATCGCTAGGGCGAGCACATTGAGTTGGTAGGCCAGGCGTCCGCTGTACATAGAGCTGTTAACTGCTTAAAGGCTGATCGGTAACTTGTCGGTCATGTGGTGTACCAGCAGACCGGCTAGAGTGGCAATGGCAATCAGCGAGGCAGTGATGCCTGCCGAGCGGTAGCCGATGGCGATCAAGATCGTCGCGATGAGCGCTATCAAAAAGATGATGAACATGAGCGTTCCTGATCCCTGATGGTGGCCTACTGTCGACTTGCAGCGGCCTTTTTCAGGCGGGCAGCATGACGCTTTTCGCCATCGAGGCGCGCGGCTTTGACATTGGCCTCGGTGGGCTCAGGGAATTTGCCGCCGGCTAGGCCGACCATGTACACCACGGCACGGGCCACTTCGATGTCATAGAGTTCTGGGGCGCCACCCTTGGGCGGCATCATGCGAACACCGGTCAGGGCGCTTCCTACCAGATCGTCGTAACCTTCGGCGATCAGCGGTTTCCAGGCCTTGGCGTCGCCAGCTTTGGGTGAGTGCAGTAAACCCCCGCGATGGCAAGTAGCGCAGACGGCGTTATAGGTCTGTTCGCCGCTCATGGCGGTTTTGCCAAAGGTATTGGTGTTGGCGGCATAAGCCGGTGCATTGGCCACGAGAAGGCTGGTGACCAGAAGGGGGAGTATCAGGGGAAGACCGTTCATGGGTATATCCTCAAAAGCTTTAAGCACGATCCTAGCAGAATGAGGTTGCAAGATCTTGTGAATCAGGGCTTAATGCCCGAATCGGTTTTAAAGATTGAAGGAGGTAACCCCATGTCTGTATTCAAACGCCCGGTTCGCTGGTTGACGGGATTGACCCTGCTGATAGGCGCTTTGGCCGCCACTGGTTGTGCCAATATTATTCCAGCCGCGAGTATTAAACCGGGCTACTCGAATGTGGCGCAGGTCGAACAAGCTATGGGCAAACCGGATATGACCTGGCGTAATGCGGACGGACGAATTATTCAGGCAGCTTATTCAGATCAACCCGCGGGTTTTGTGACTTTTATGGTTTATTTTAATGACCAGGGGGTAGTCACAGGGGTTGATCAGGTGATGAACAACCGTAATTTTGCCAAAATCCAGAAGGGCATGGATGGCCACCAGGTGCACAAGATCTTGGGTCCGGAGCGCACTGTTGATCATTTCAACAACCTGCATCAGATCGACTGGAACTATGGCTATTGCTCGGATAACGAAGGGCGAGAGGTCTTTTCGGTCAGCTTTGATGATCGCACGATGAAGGTGAACGGCAGTGTGGTAACGCCGGACCCGCTTTTCTCGCTCGGGGATAATGAGGAAGGTCCGTGTGTTCCTTATATCCAAGGTGAGTCTTACGAACGCTAATGATGTCGCAGCCTGAACTAAACGTCGGCACCCACTGGGTGCCGACCCCGTTGGCGCAGCTAGGGGACTACGAGACTGATTTATTCAAACTGGGCTATTTTGGCTGGCTGAATCTGGCAACCATTGGTGCCGAGGTCTGGTTGCAGATGCTAAGCCAGGGTGTTGCTGACTAAGTATCAGCAGCGTTGCCGCCGCTGTATGGTGGCCTTATGGTGACTTGGAAAAGCGGCCGCCCTTTGCTACAATCGCGCCTCTGTTTGTGCAGGTCATTTCTGATTGTCCAGCCTGTCGGGGTGTAGCTTAGCCTGGTAGAGCGCTACGTTCGGGACGTAGAGGCCGGAGGTTCGAATCCTCTCACCCCGACCATTATTGGGGCTGGCGATCACGGAGTTGTGTGTATGTCACAACCATCACCACGGTTGGATCGGTCCCTGCTCCTCGATGGTTTAAAGGCGCTCGCGGCGCAGATCATCGTCATTCATCATCTGGTTTCCTACGGGCCTATGGCCGCGGCAGTGACGCAGGCGGCGCCGGACATGGTGGCCTGGTTTCTCTATTACGGTCGCTGGGCGGTGCAGGTATTTCTGGTGGTTGCGGGATTTCTGACCGCGCAGCTACTGTGCGGCAAACCAGCCTTGCTGGATCGTCCCTGGAGTTTGGTCACCCGGCGCTATATCCGCCTGGCCTGGCCTTTTGGGGTGGCGGTGACGCTCGCCGTGCTGGCAGCCGAGCTGGCGCGCCAATGGACCGATGATCCGATCCTGCCGGCACCGGCCGGCTTGGTGCAGTATGTGGCGCACTGGTTGCTGATGCACAGTGTGCTGGGACACGACGCGTTGTCGACCGGCGTCTGGTATGTGGCCATCGATTTTCAGCTGTTTCTGTTGACGGTGCTGTTGCTCTGGACCTCCCGCGCCCTGCGCTGGGCGGGATGGGCGCCCCTGCTAATCGGGGGGCTAACGATGGGTTCGCTGGTTTGGATTCGTCACTGGGAAAGCTGGGATAACTGGGCGCCGTATTTTTATAATGCCTATGGGGTCGGCCTTCTGGTGGGTTGGCTGCGTTTGCAGGAGAGCAAGTCAATCCCTTGGGTCCGCGGGGTGCTGATGGCGGTTCTGGGTATCTTGTGTTGGCAGTGGCTTGTTAGCCTGAATGGGCGCTTGGTTGTGATTCTGTTGACGGGCGCGCTGCTTGCGTTGGCAAGCCACCCCATGGGGCAGGCGACCGCCGCCTGGGCTGTGTGGCAGGGGCGATTGGGTTCGCTGATTCATTACCTGGGAACAACCACGTTCGCCTTGTTTCTCATTCACTTTCCGGTCAGTATGCTGGTGAATGCGGCGCAGGTCCGGTTTGAATGGACTTCCCCCTTGCTGGGTTCGATTGCAATGCTGGTGGCATGGGGGATAAGCATGTTGTGTGCCGACGTTTTTTATCGGGTGGTTGAACAGCAAGGATTAGCATTGAGTCGGCGGTTGGGTGAATGAATTGTCAGCAAAGGTCGGGATTCATGTTGAGCATGCGCACATGGCTGGGGGTGGTATTACTGCTGATGGCCTCCGTGGTCTGGGCCAATACGGCGGCAGAAAACTGGTTTCGTCAAGGTCGCCCACTGCCTGTGGCCATGCAGGCAGTGACCATTCTTCAACACGCCGGTGACGAGGGGCTGAATCCGGCTGACTATCATGCCGCAGCGCTGGCACAGCGGGTTGAGCGGGCGAAGACAGCCGGGGTTTCGGGTGGCGCTGAGGAAGCGCTGGGGGAGGCATTGACGAAAGCCATGCAGGCTTATTTGCATGATCTGCATTATGGTCGGGTCGACCCGGCCTCGGTGTACGCCAACTTCAAACTCCCCCCGAAAACCCTCAATGTGCCAGCAAGCCTCGATTCGGCACTGAAGGCTGGCAATCTTTCTGAGGCGGTCAAAGCCGCCGCACCCCAGTTTCCGCTGTATCAGGCCTTGAGGCCCTGGCTGCAGCGTTATCGTGCGTTGGAATCCGACCCGGCGTGGCACGGCCACCTGCCGCCGTTGCCGAGCAAAAAGCTGGAACCGGGGTCTGCTTATGCCGGTATTCCTTTGATGACCGCACGGTTGATCTCTCTGGGTGATCTACCTAAGGATTTTGTGGCGCCAGATCATTATCAGGGCCCTTTGGTTGATGGGGTGAAGCAATTTCAGAAGCGGCATGGTCTGACTGCGGATGGGGTCATTGGCAAGGGCACTTTCGAGCAACTGAATGTGCCACCAGCGGCACGGGTCGAGCAGATCGTGTTGACTATGGAGCGCTTGCGCTGGACACCGCTCATGACCGATAAGCGCATGCTGGTGGTGAACCTGCCGGAATTTGAATTACGGGGTTTGGAGATCAACGGTGATCAGGTGCAAATCCCGCTGCAGATGAACGTGATCGTGGGCAAGTCGTTGAATACGAGAACGCCGATGTTTGACGAGCAGATGCGCATGATCGAGTTTAGCCCCTACTGGAACGTGCCCCCCTCAATTGCGCGCGGTGAGACCGTGCCCAAACTGCGCCGTGACCCCGGCTACTTTGACCGGCAGGGTTTCGAGATCGTCACCCGTTCGGGCGACGTGGTGACGGTATTGAGTGAAGAGCAGCTAGGGGCGGTGCAGCGCGGCGAGGCGCGTATTCGTCAGCGGCCGGGTGCGCAGAATGCCCTGGGGGATATCAAGTTCATCTTCCCGAATAACGACAACATCTACATGCACCACACCCCCTCGGTGGGACTGTTCCAGCGTGATCGGCGCGATTTCAGTCACGGCTGTATCCGGGTGGAGCAACCGGTGGCGCTGGCTCAGTTTGTGCTGAAGGATGAGCCGGAGTGGACGCAGGAGCGGATTCGCGAGGCTATGGAAAACGGCAAGTCGCGGACGATCCGCCTGAAAACCCCGCTGACGGTAGTGATTGCCTATGGCACCGCCATCGTGAAGCAGCGCGGCGGTGCGATCTACTTCTATGCCGACATCTATGGCCATGACCGTCAGCTGAAGGCAGCACTGCAGCGCCATAGCCAGGCGCTCCGGAGTGGTGCTGGAAATTTGGCCCGGTTGGATTAAAATGAAAAGATGAGTAACTCCATGAAATCAAAACGATTTGATCGGCGCGGGTTCCTGACACAGGCCGTGCGACTGACGGCGGGGGGTGTGGCACTGCCACTCACCACCCTTAATCGTGCCCATGCGGCGCAGCCGCGCGCGGGTGCTGCGCAGACGTTTATGCAGACACCGGCGGCCACGCTAGCCGGTGATGCGGCGGGACGAGTACTGGCGTTCAATCACACGCACACCCGGGAGCGCATCAGCCTCGTTTATGCCGTCGATGGGCAGTATGTGCCGGATGCGCTATCGAGCCTTAACCACTTTTTACGGGACCATTATTCGGGAACAGTGGGTCAGATGGATCCGCAGCTCTTTGACCTGCTGCACGGCGTGCGCAGGGCGCTGGGTGGGCAATCGCTCGGGGCCTTCGAGGTGATCTCCGGATACCGCTGCCCTGAAACCAATGACCATCTGCGCAATTCACGCGGGGGCGGCGTAGCCAAGCGTAGCTTGCACATGGAAGGTAAGGCGATTGATGTGCGACTCCCCGGCGTGCCGCTGGCCGAGTTGCGCGATGCGGCCTTGTCCCTGCAAGCCGGTGGCGTTGGCTATTACCCGCGCGAGCAGTTCGTGCACATTGATACCGGCCGTGTCCGGCACTGGGGCTAGCGGCTCAGATCAGTGCCCCGGGTTTCAGGCAGCCAGCGTAGCGCGACAACAAACGCCAAGGCCAGAAGCAGTGTCGGGTACCACAGACCGGCCAGCGAGTTGCCGCTCTGCTCGTTAATCAGCGTGACAAAGAAGGGCAGTAATCCGCCGATCCAGCCAGCCGCCAGGTTGTGAGGGAGTGCCGCAGCACTATAGCGGGTGCGGGCGGGGAAGAGCTCGGCGAGGATGGCGGTTTGCGGACCGGTGACGAGCGCCAATGGCAGCGTGATGAGCACCATCAGGCCGGCAGCTTGCCAGAAGCCTGACTGTGTGGCCGTTGTACCGATGAGGAACCACTGGCTAAAGATGCTGTAGATACTGAGCGCGCCGAGCCCCAGGCCAGCCAGAATGACCGGACGTCGACCAATGCGGTCGGAGCACCAGCCAGCGAGTAGGGTCATTGGAAAGAGCGTTGCTGTGCCAATGGCGACCAGCAGGCTGCTACTGGCGCCATCTAGCCCGGCTACTGTTTTGAGAAAGACGCCGCTATAAACCTGCGCCGAGAAGAAGAGCACCCCGCCACCGGCCGAGATACACAGAAATAGAATCCCCATGCGGGCGAGTGTCTGGCGGTCGCGGAAACAGTCCCGCAGCGGGGTTTTGGCCAGAGCGGCCTGTGCCTGCAGGGCATGAAAGATCGGGGTTTCATGCAGGGCAGCACGTACCTTGAGCGAGATTAGTAGCAACAGAAGCGAGACCCAGAAGGGAACGCGCCAACCCCAGGCCATGAAGTCGTCGACCAAGAGCCAACGCTGCAGGAAGGCGATCTGCAGCGTTGAGGCCAGAATGCCGAGCGGTCCCATCAGCTGGAGTACGCTGGTATAAAGCCCGCGGTTCTTCACAGGGGCATGTTCGGTCAGATACACCGCGCTGCCGCCGATCTCCCCACCTGCCGACAGGCCTTGCAGCAGGCGCAGGGTGACGAGCATGGCGGGTGCCCACAGGCCCACTTGTGCGTAGGTAGGCAGCAGGCCGACGGCCAGCGTGGCACCGCCCATCAGAACGATCGTGATCATGAAGACCTTGCGCCGGCCGATCCGATCTCCCAGCGAACCAAAAAGGGCGGCACCTAGCGGGCGCACCACCATACCGGCACCAAAAGTGGCGAGACTGGCGAGCAAGGCCGCAGTGGGGTTATCCGGAGGAAAGAAGAGGGGCGCGAACCAGACGGCCAGCGCAGCGAAGGTGAGAAAGTCATACCACTCGAGGAAGGTACCGAAGCACGCTGCTAGGGCTACCCGGTGCCGCGAATTGACCGGGGTGGTGGAATTTGCTGAATTAGTCGGTGTCATGCTGTTCATAGCCGGCGATTATCCGTTAGTCTTCGGTTTTACGCATTGTGAGTAGGCATCGGGGCAAGCATGGGGAGTGTACGAGAGGATGTCCGGGATCAGCTAAGCGCCATTCGCGAGACACTGTTTGATAGCTGGCGGGATTTACGATCGTTCGTTCACGAGACCTGGCCGGCATTGGTGCTGTTGTTGTTATTGCTGGTGGCGGCGCTCTGGATTGCGGATCCCGCACCGCCCCGCCATGTGGTCGTGGCAACGGGGCCGGCCGGTAGTTCGAATGAAATGCTGGGTAAGGCCTATCAGCGGTATTTTGCCGAGCGTGGTGTGACCATGACCCTGGTTGCCACCGAAGGGTCAGTCGAGAATGTGAAACGACTGCAGGATCAGAGCGATCCGGTGCGGGCAGCCTTTGTGATGGCGGGTGCGGCCAGGCCGCATGCGCCGGGCATCGAGACGCTGGGCAGTGTCAATTTTCAGCCATTCTGGTGTTTCTACCGGGGTGCACAAGAGCCTGATTCAATCCGGCGGGCTCAGATCCTGCTATCAGGTTCACTGAACATTGGCACGCCGGGCAGTGGCACGCATCTGATCGCCGAGCGGGTAATTACCTTGAGTGGTTTTGATGTTGATCAGTCACATTTCAAGCAATTACCGGACGCGGAAGCCATTCAGGCGCTGGCGCAGCACCAGATTGACGGGATGTGCATTGTCGATACCTATGACGCGCCTAATGTGCAGAAGCTCATTGCCATGCCGGGGTTACAGTTGGTGAATTTCGAGCGTGCTAAAGCGTTCGCCCGCCGGGTGCCTGAGATTGAAGTGGTTACTGTCCCCGAGGGTGGCCTTCGGATAAAAGACAATTATCCGGATCAGGAGTACACGCTACTGGCCAGTAGCACCGAGATCCAGATTGATCACCGGTTGCATCCGGCAATTCAGACCCTCTTTCTGATGGCGGCACGACACATCAACGGCAGGGAGAGTTTTTTCTCGCATGAAGGACAGTTTCCGGCATTTGTAGACAGCACGCAGACGCGGAGTAAGGAAGCCGAGATCTTTTACGAAAAGGGTACACCGCTCCTCGTAGAGTATCTGCCCTTCTGGGTAGCGGAGTTTATTCGCCGGCTGGTCATTACTTTGTTGCCCTTTGCTGCGATCGCTTATCCGTTCTTACGCTCGATGCCCAATTACTACAAGAAGCGGGTGCGCACCCGCATTGACCGGATGTATGGCGCGTTGAAGTTTTTCGAGCAGTCGCTGGTTTCGGGCTATGACCCCGGACAGAAGTCTACCTACTTGGCGCAGCTGGATGCCATGGAGCGTGAGGCGCTGGGTATGCGCATTCCCAAATCTATTACCGGTGACTATTACACCTTACGTACGTCGATCGACTATGTACGCAATTGCGTATTGCGTGACGGCTACAATAAGCACGCCCTGCCGCAGAGCCCGGTGGTCGGCATCAATGGTCTGGATGGAGACGATGGCGATGGTGACGATGTCTAAGGAGCCGGGTTGGGATGCGGGGTGGTATCACGCTGCCCGCTGCGTTGAATCGCCGAATCAGGATGCACGTACTCCGGGTGTGCCGGTGGATCTGGTGGTGATTCATGCGATTAGCCTGCCGCCGGGCGAGTTTGGTGGCCCGGGCGTGGAAGCGCTTTTTACGAATCAGCTGGACCCGAAGGCGCACCCGTACTTTGCCGAAATTGCATCATTGAAAGTTTCGGCGCATTTTTTTATACGGCGAAACGGTGAGCTCATCCAGTTTGTCCCGGTCACTGCGCGTGCCTGGCATGCCGGTGTTTCAAGCTGGCAGGGGCGCGAACGCTGCAATGATTTTTCGGTGGGTATCGAACTGGAAGGGGACGATGCAACACCTTTTTCGGCTGCACAGTATGAAACACTTCAAGGACTGCTCAAGGACTTGCAGGGCGCATTGCCGATCAAGGCGGTGACCAGTCATTCGCACGTGGCGCCGGGACGTAAAACCGACCCCGGTCCGAATTTTGAATGGGCGCAGGTGCGTGCCGTCTGTCCTGACTTGAGCGTGGTGCCCTGAGATCAGAAGTTAATGTTGGCCCGCAAGCCGACGATGGTGGCGTTGGGAATGGCCTGATTGGGGTTGTTGGGCATCGGTGCTTTGCCGCCAGGATTGATGCTGTATTGGAAATAGGGCTGCAGGGTCAGCCAGGGGTTGACCGGCGCCTGATAGGTCAGTTCAATCAGGGATTCAGGCGAAACCATTGGCGTCTGCGTGCCCTGAGTGGCATTCTGGGAAGCGATGGCACTGTTGAGATCGGGGCTAAGCTTGGCCCAGGCAAAGCCCAGGCCGAGAATATCCTCGGGGCGGCCATCGAATAGACCAACATAAGCGAGGCCGGTGTCGAAATACCAGGTGACGAAATTGCGATCGTTTTGCGGGTTATAGGTGACGCGGGCAAAAGCACTTAGACCCTGTGTATCGGAATGGGCTTCGCGAAAGACGGTCTGATCGAGCACACCGTATAGCGCGTACTGCCCCCGATAAGTCTTGTTGATCGGATTATCGAAGTGACGCCCCGAGTCAGCCTGGGTCACGTTATCGACCTGGGTCGAGTTGTACCAGCCACCCAGTTTGTAATAGCCGGGCAGCATCTGTTCACCCAGGTGTAAGCTGGGGTTGTAAGCAGCCTCGAACCATGAAAGGACGCCGTCACCGCTGGGAAAGCGTGCGCCATAGTCGGTGGCCGCGGTACCGGGCCCAATGGGTGAGCCGTTCATCACAGAGGCTGTCACTTTCCATTGAGAATTCAGATCCATGCTGGCCAGTAGGCCGGGCGAGGCATTGGGATATCCCGGGCCACCATCGGGCATGTTGACCTCCCAGCTATCGGGAAAGCCGAATGTCGAGTTAACGAAGACATTGGCGGTGGGGCTGATGACGTAATAGCGGTCGGCTTCCAGAAGCCCCGCGCGAATGCTGAGGCGGTCATCTAGCAGCCGCTGTTCGGCCCATAATTCGCCTAGCTTGGCCAGTGATGGCTGAGACTCGACGTTAGTAATGGTCATGATGTTGCCCACGTACTGGGTGGAGAGATCCTGCCCCTGAATGCCGTAAGCACTTAGATGTATCTTGCCGCCACGCCAGCCGACGGCTTTGTTGAGGTCGATGTCGACTTCCAGATCAAGCAGGCCATCGTAGACGAAGCCTTGGCGCATACCACCCTGCGTGTTTCCAACATAGTCGCTGGTCTGGTTGAGGCTGAAGCTGACCCCGTATTGGTCCAGCCAGGGGCGGAGACCTCCCCAGTTGCCTAGCAACGTATTCGGGGTCTGGAAATCGGAACGGGTCGGGAGGATTTCTTCGGTCGTTAGCCGGGGAATCGCTTCGTCATCCGTCTGTGCCCATGCCGCATTGGCGCTGCCGAGCAAGAGTCCTGCCCCGAGCAAAAGGCCAAGTGATCGAGGCTGTAACGATCTGGGTAACATGGTCGGGGAAGGAGAGGGCGTCAGTGGCGGGCAAGCAAAAGGCCACCCGGAGGTGGCCTTTGCGAGGAAGCACCGAAAGCGAGTGACCCTTAGGCAGCCTGCTTGTTGGTTTCGGCCATATTCAGAGTGCTCAGCTGACGGATCAGCTCTAGCTCCTGCGGCAGACGCTCGGCCAGCTTGTCGAACCACTCCTTGTGCGACTCGAGCTCCTTCTGCCAGCCAGCCGTATCAAGCTGGGTCAGGCGCTGGAATTCTTCCCGGGTCATGTCCAGGCCGGTCCAGTCGATGTCTTCAAAATTCGGTGTCCAGCCCAGCGCGGTTTCCTTGGCGGCAACCCGACCCTTGACGCGATCAATGATCCACTTGAGCACGCGCATGTTGTCGCCGAAACCCGGCCACATGAACTTGCCGTTTTCATCCAGACGGAACCAGTTGACGCAGAAGATGCCCGGTGGGTTGTCCACGGTCTTGCCCATGTCCAGCCAGTGACGGAAGTAGTCACCCATGTTGTAGCCGCAGAACGGCAGCATGGCGAACGGGTCACGACGCACTACACCCTGTGCGCCGAAGGCGGCCGCGGTGGTTTCCGAGCCCAGCGTCGAGGCCAGATAGACACCATAGTTCCAGTTGAAAGCTTCATAGACCAGCGGCACGGTCGTCGCACGACGGCCGCCGAAGATAAAGGCCGAGATTGGCACGCCGGCGGGGTCTTCCCAGGCGGCATCGACCGAGGGGCACTGGGCGGCCGGGGCGGTGAAGCGGGAATTGGGGTGTGCGGCCTTGCGACCGGTTTCCTTGCCGATTTCCGGGGTCCAATCTTTGCCCTGCCAGTCGATCAGATGCGCCGGGGCCTCCTTAGTCAGGCCTTCCCACCACACATCACCATCGTCCGTCAGTGCGACGTTGGTAAAGATGATGTTTTCTTTCAGGGTGGCGAGTGCGTTGTAGTTGGTCTTTTCGCTGGTGCCCGGAGCGACGCCGAAGAAACCGGCTTCCGGGTTGATGGCGTAGAAACGGGTAACGCCATCCTTGTCGGTGCGTGGCTTGATCCAGGCAATATCATCACCAATGGTGGTGATCTTCCAGCCATTAAAGCTCTGCGGCGGAATTAGCATGGCGAAGTTGGTTTTGCCACAGGCCGACGGGAAGGCAGCTGCCACGTAAGACTTTTCACCTTCCGGCGATTCAACGCCGAGGATCAGCATGTGTTCTGCCAGCCAGCCTTCGTCGCGCGCCATGGTAGAAGCAATACGCAGGGCGAAGCACTTCTTGCCGAGCAGGGCGTTGCCACCGTAACCCGAACCGTATGACCAGATTTCACGCGTTTCCGGGAAGTGCACGATGTACTTGGTGTCCGGGTTGCACGGCCAGGCCACGTCTTTTTCGCCATGGCCGAGTGGGGCGCCCACGGTGTGCACGCAAGGGACGAACTCGCCATCCGTACCGAGCAGTTCAACCACGGCTTTGCCCATGCGCGTCATGGTGCGCATGTTGGTAACGACGTAAGGTGAATCGGAAATTTCAACGCCAATGTGGGCGATCGGCGAACCCAGCGGACCCATCGAGAAGGGGATCACGTACATCGTGCGACCCTTCATGCAACCTTTGAATAGGCCGTCGAGAGTCTTGCGCATTTTGGCGGGATCTTCCCAGTTGTTGGTCGGACCGGCATCGATTTGCTTTTCCGAGCAGATGAAGGTGCGGTCTTCAACACGAGCCACATCAGACGGATCTGAAAAAGCGAGGTAGGAGTTCGGGCGCTTGGCCTCGTTGAGCTTGATCAGGGTGCCAGCTTCGACCATCTGGGCGCAGAGGCGGTCGTATTCTTCCTGGGATCCGTCACACCAGACGACTTGTTCGGGTTCGGTGAGCTGGGCGATCTGCTCGACCCAGGCTTTGAGGCGGGTGTTCTTGACGTATTCCGGGGCGTTAATGGCGACCATGATTTCTCCTATTTCTCCTGTGTTCCGTTGCATCCTGATGGATTGCGCTGGTTCGGCTTGATGGGTGTGTCGACCAGTTTGCGGGTTGAATTTAAACCGCAATTATCGCATTTCGCGCACGCCAGAGAAAGTCGGCGTATGCTATGGAGCTCATAGGATTTGCCAAAGGGGTGGGTCGTGTCAGATAAAAATCATAACAATCAAATAGTTGAAGACTCTTCCGCGAACCACAGCGGGCAGCGGTTGCGAGAATCGGCGCTTTACTACCACCGCTTTCCCAAGCCCGGCAAGATTGCCGTGACGCCGACCAAGCAGCTGACCAACCAATATGACCTGTCCATGGCCTATTCGCCGGGCGTGGCGGCCGCCTGCGAAGAAATTGTGGCGCGGCCGGATGAGGTGGCGACGCTGACCTCGCGCGCTAACCTCGTGGGTGTGATCACCAATGGCACGGCCGTTCTGGGGCTGGGCAACATCGGCCCACTGGCGGCCAAGCCGGTGATGGAAGGTAAGGGCGTGCTGTTCAAGAAATTCGCCAATATCGATGTGTTTGATCTGGAGGTGAGTGAGAACGATCCGGATCGACTCGTGGAAATTATTGCCAGTCTGGAGCCCACTTTTGGTGGTATCAACCTGGAAGATATCAAGGCCCCGGAGTGCTTCTACATCGAGAAGAAGCTGCGTGAGCGGATGAAGATTCCTGTCTTCCACGATGACCAGCACGGTACGGCCATTGTGGTGGGCGCGGCCTTGCTGAATGGCTTGCACCTGCTGGGCAAGGATCTGAAAAAAGTCAAACTCGTGACCTCTGGTGCTGGCGCGGCAGCACTGGCTTGTCTGGGCTTGCTGGTGCAGTTGGGTATTCCCGTCGAAAATATCTGGGTGACCGATATTCATGGCGTGGTCTATGAGGGTCGCCCGGAAGATATGGATCCGATCAAGTCGCGTTATGCCAAGAAAACGGATGCCCGCAAGCTGGCTGATGTGATTGAAGGCGCGGATGTGTTTCTGGGTCTCTCGGCCGGTGGTGTGCTGAAGCCGGAGATGGTAGCTCGGATGGCCAAGACCCCTCTGATTCTGGCGTTGGCCAATCCGACACCGGAGATCCTGCCGGATGAAGTGCGGGCGGTACGCGATGATGCAATCATTGCGACGGGACGCTCGGATTATCCGAACCAGGTCAACAATGTGTTGTGCTTCCCGTTTATTTTCCGCGGCGCGCTCGACGTAGGCGCCACGACGATCACGGAAGAGATGAAGTTGGCAGCCGTGAAGGCCATTGCTGATCTGGCGCGCGCCGAGCAGTCGGATGTGGTGGCTTCGGCCTACGGCGAGAAGGTCTCCGGTTTTGGTCATGAATATCTGATTCCCAAACCCTTTGATCCGCGCTTGATCGTGAAGATCGCGCCGGCAGTAGCTCGAGCCGCCATGGATTCCGGTGTGGCGACGCGCCCGATCCGCGATTGGGATGCCTATCTGCAGAGTCTGAACGAGTTTGTGTATCACTCGGGCATGATCATGAAGCCGGTATTTGCGCAGGCGAAGCTGTCGCCCAAGCGGATTGTCTTTGCCGAGGGTGAAGAGGAACGAGTGTTGCGCGCGATCCAGGTAATCTGTGATGAGGGGATTGCCAAGCCGATTCTGATCGGGCGCCCCGCCGAGATCGAACGCAAGATCGAGGCCGCGGGTCTGCGCATTCGCCCGGGGATCGATTTCGAAGTCATTTATAACGATGGCGCCTTCTTCGAAGCGCATTACGATGAGTTCTGGCAGGAGTACCATCGCCTGACCGAACGTAAAGGCGTGGCACCGGAATATGCCAAGCGCGAAATCCGTCGGCGGGCCACGCTGTATGCGGCGCTGATGGTACGACTCGGCTACGCTGATGGCATGGTCTGTGGCACCTTTGGCCGATATGAGCTTCACCTGACGCACGTCGAAAACATTATCGGTAATGCCCTGGGTGTCACCCGTCTGGCAGCGATGAATCTGCTCATGCTGCCGGGGCGCACCGTGTTTGTTGCAGATACCTATGTGAACTACGATCCGACGGTGGAGGAGCTGGCGCAGACGACACTGCTGGCAGCAGAAGAAGTTCGCCGCTTTGGTATCGCGCCCAAAGTGGCGTTACTCTCGCACTCCTCATTTGGCAGCCTGGATACACCAACGGCCAAGAAAATGCGGGCGCTGCTGGCCCGCTTGCGTGAAGTGGCGCCGGATCTGGAGGTCGAGGGTGAAATGCACGGCGACGCGGCACTGGATGAGCAAATTCGCATCCAGATCTTTCCGAACAGCCGTTTAAAGGGACCCGCCAATCTGCTGATTATGCCGGATCTGGATGCAGCCAATATCGCCTTCAACCTGCTCAAGGTCGCGGCCGGCGATAATTTGACCGTGGGCCCGATTCTGCTGGGCTCGCGAAAGCCGGCCCATATCCTCACGCCAACAGCCACGGTACGCCGTATCGTCAACGTGACGGCGCTGGCAGTGGTGGATGCCCTGACGGAGAAGTGACGCGGCAGCTGAGCCTCTGCTTAAGGAAGTGAGCCTATCCTGTTATTTCAGAATAGATTTTGCTTATCCAAGGGCTTGAAATCGGGGCGCTTTGCGCTAGAATACAGACATTGTCTCAAACCGGTTTTAGCCCTTGGCGGATAAAACCCCACGTGGTGGTGTGCGTATGCGGTCATTCAAGCGTCCCTTGATTTCAAAGCTGGTGTCGGTTCTGTTGGCGGGCGGCCTGGTGGCGCTCCCTGTGCAGGCGGCAAACACGGATAGCTCTGCCAGCAAGAATGCCAAGACGAGTAAGACCACCGCTAGCAAATCTGCCAAATCCGGCAGCACCAAAAAGACCGCGCGTCAGCCTAAGCCCGTCAAGTCACAGGCGCTAAAAGCAACCCCGAACAGCGTGGCTTCCCAGAAGGCTGCGAAGGAAAAGGTGGTGTCAGCCACCTCCAAGAAGCAGAGTCGTCTGCTGGCTAGCAAGAAGCGCCGGGACAACGCGCCGGATCACTGGGGTGAGTGGAACGGTCCGGTAGGCAGCTCTCCCGGTCTGCATTCGCACTCGGCATTACTGCTTGATATGCAGAATGGCGAATCGGTGTATCAGAAGAACGCGACACAGGTGGTACCCATCGCCTCGATTACCAAGTTGATGACGGCGATGGTGATGCTGGATGCGCACCTGCCCATGAATGAAGAATTTGTCATTACCGATGACGATGTGGATACCATTAAGGGCAGCCGTTCGCGGCTGGCCGTCGGCACCCAGCTGTCGCGCCAGGAAGCCTTGCTGCTGGCGTTGATGTCATCGGAGAACCGGGCGGCCCATGCACTGGGTCGAAACTATCCCGGGGGTATTCCCGCATTTGTGGCGGCCATGAACCGTAAGGCGCAGGAACTGGGAATGACCCATTCCCGCTTTACGGATCCGACGGGCTTGAGTGCTTCGAATGTATCGACGGCCAATGATCTGGCCAAGATGGTTGCCGCTGCATCGCGCTATGCGGCAATTCGTGAAGCTTCGACCACCAGTGAGGCGCGCTTTGATGTGCGCGGTCGTATGCAGGAGTACCGTAATACGAATCCGCTGGTCCGCTCAGACAGCTGGGAGATTGGTGTGACCAAGACCGGGTTCATTCGTGAAGCCGGCAAGTGCCTCGTGATGCAGGCCAAGGTGAATAATCGTCCGATGGTCTTTGTGTTGCTCGATTCGGAAGGCTCCATGACGCGCGTGGGTGATGCGAACCGCCTGAAGAAATGGGCAGAAGCCACCAAGAGCTAAGTCAGCGTATCGTCTGACTCTTCTTGTCTAGATTTTGGCGCCAAGTGCACGGGATACCGCGTGGGCGCAATCCTGCAGTGCGGGCACCCAGTCTGTTTCATGTTCGCCAAAGCGTTCAGCGGGAGATGAGACCGAAATGGCGGCGACCAGCTTGCCCTGATCATCGTGGACGGGCGCCGCAACACAGCGTAAACCCAGTTCTGCTTCTTCGTTGTCGAAGGCCACCCCTGCGCTTTGAACCTCTTTAAGGGCCTTGTTGAGCGCAGGCAGACGTGTGAGTGAATGCGTCGTATTGCCCGGTAGTCCCGTTCGTGTTGCGTAAGCGGTGACGGTATCGGGGTTGTCGCTGGCGAGAAAGAGCTTGCCCAGCGAGGTGAGGTGCAGAGGGGCGCGTGAACCGACCCGGTAGAAAACACGGATTCGTGAGGCATTGGCTGAGGCGCGATCCAGGTAGATGATGTCGTCCCCGTCACGAATCGCCAGATTGACCGGCTCGCCGATACGGTTATGCAGGGCCTCGATAAAGGGGCGGGCGATATCACGGACTTCCAGTCGTTCGCGTACCAGGTTGCCATATTCCAGCCAGCGTAGTCCCAATCGGTAGAGGCCGCCAGGCTGGTGCTCGACCAGACCAATGGCGGCAAGAGCCCCCAGAATCCGGTGCACGGTCGAGACATGCAGACCCGACTCATTCGCTAGGGCCTTGAGGTTGACCGGGCTGTGTTGTGCGGCAAGAATGGCCAGAAGACCATCTGCCCGATCAAAGACCTGCACGCCGGTCGGGCTAGATTGGCCCGGATTCTTGTTGGTCGGTGTGGTGCTGGGTTTAGTCATCAGGCGGGATGGGTCGTTTGGGATGAGCCAGGGTGGGCTAGGGTGGCACAGTGCGGATAAAATACACCGCATGGCGTGTGGCTGATATTTTACTATGTGAAATACCAGACGAATGTGCAACCAAACGAACAGAATCAAAAAGAGACCGAATCATGACTGGATGCTGCACCCTTCCGCCGCGCGAAGCGCCGGCCATACCGCTCTGGATCAATGGGCGGCCAGTACTGACGATGGCGCCCGTGTTTCATGAGATCCGCGAATCGGCAACGCAGCGTTTGATCCGTCGCGTCCCGATGGTGGATCAGGCGCTGGCGGCAACGGCGGTTGCTTATGCCAATCAGGCGGCCGGATTACTGCCGGCAGCGATGTCCGGATTTCTCAAGGAGCTGGTGCTCGCGCTGCAAGAGCTGGAGGCACACTTCGCTGGCCTATCGGCCGTGGAAAGCCATACCCACCTGGATGCGGGCAAAGCCGATGTGGCCCATGCCATTGCCGCGGTCGAGGCCTTGGTAGCCGAACCGCTGATCGGCGAGGTGCGTACGTCCTCAGGTTCGGGTTATTCGACGCTAGCGCTCGCCGGGCCGGGTATGCCGCTCTCAGCAGCAGTTTCACTGGTGTTGCCCGTTATTCAGCACGGCGGCGCAGCGACCCTGGTGCCATTTCCCGATGCGCCCTCCTGCGCACTGGCGCTGGCCGAGTTGTGTGGTCAATGCGGCCTGCCGGATGGGTTGTTTAATGTGATTTACGTGGACGATACCGTGGCGTCGGGTCTGGTGGCTGAAGCCGGTATCCGGCAGGTGCGTGTGTTTGGTCCCAGCGCCTGGGCGCAGCGTTGGCAGACCGCGGCTATGAACTGGCCAGTGCCCTGTGAGCGCGTGTTGGCTTGAGCGAGCATTATCGGGTCTTATTGCAACCAGGGCTTGATGAGACTGACGAGGCCGGGTAGCGCGATGGCCGTGAGTAGTCCATTCAAACCCATTCCCAGAGCCGCAAAGGCGCCCATCGTTTGATTGAGCTGAAAGGCACGGGCAGTACCAATACCATGGGCGGCAACGCCGAGGGCGAAGCCGGCCACAGCATCATCGCGGACGCCTAGCCATCGGTAGAGCGTTTGCGCCATGACCGCGCCAACAATCCCCGTAAGGATGACCATGACAGCGGCCAGAGACGGATGGCCGCCAATCTGTTCGGCGATGCCCATGGCAATGGGCGTGGTGACCGATTTGGGTGCGAGGGACAGCAGAGTGGGCAGGCTACCGCCCAGCCAGTGACCGACGAACACCGCGCTGAGCATGGCTGTCAATGAACCGCCAAGTAGCGCGATGGCTAGAGGGCCTGCCATGCGCATCAGGCGCTGAGTCTGGCCGTACAAGGGGATCGCCAGCGCAACCGTTGCCGGCCCCAGGAGGAAGTGGACAAACTGCGCGCCCTCGAAGTATTGCGTGTAGGGGGTATCGGTGATTGTGAGTAGAGCAACCAGCAGGATGATGGCGATGAGCACCGGGTTAGCGAATGGCCGTTGGCCGCATCGGCGATAGAACAGAAAGGCGATCTGATAGGCCACCAGTGTCATCGCCAGCCAGAAGAGCGGCGAGGCCGAGAGGTAGACCCAGGTCTGATTGAGGCGCTCAGGCATGATGAGTACCCTCCCGGTTGTCGCTGAAGCGCAAGGTGGCCCGGAGTATCAGTGCCGTCACGGCAAGGCCGGCAAGCGTACTGAGAATGAGTGCTGCGGTGATCGGCAGCCACTCCTCGGCGATCAATTGCAGATAGATCATGACCCCCGTCCCCGCCGGCACGAACAGCAGGGAGAGATGTTGGAGCAGGGTGTTGGCGGAGTGCTGCAACGCCTCGGGTACCAGTTTGCCAGCTCGGCCACGGATGACCAGTGTGGCAAAGAGCAACCCCATGCCGATCACCGGGCCGGGTACAGGTAGCGACAAGATACGGGCCAGGATCTCGCCCGCCAGTTGATACAGAAGCAGCCAGGTGAGTGATGCCATCATGATGATGCCCTCAAATGAGGACGGCACCCGCAGGTGCCGCCTTGGTTTGAAGCGATGCCGATTTAGGCCATGGCTTCGTATAACGGCAGGGTCAGGAACTCCGGATATTCCGGGGTCAGTGACATCTTGTCGAAAATTACAGCGGCTTGATCGTACGTTGCCGTATCTTCGCCCTGGGCGCTGACGGTGGCTTTGACCTTGGCCAGTTCCTCACCGATCATGCCACGCACCATCTCGACGGTGACCTTACGGCCGTCGTCCAGAATACCCTTCGGCGATACAACCCACTGCCAGACTTGCGAACGCGAGATCTCGGCGGTGGCCGCATCTTCCATCAGGTTGTGGATGGGCACGCAACCGTTGCCGGCCAGCCAGCTACCCAAATAGTGGATGCCCACGTTGATGTTGTTGCGCAGGCCGGCTTCGGTGATCGGCTGTTCCGGTTGGAAGTTCAGCCAGTCCTTGGCACCGAATTCTTCGGTGCGCTGCTTGTCCCACTGGTTCGGGCGGTCACCCAGCACCTTCTGGAATTCTTCCGCAGCAATTGCCACCAGCCCCGGGTGAGCCACCCAGCCGCCATCGAAGCCATCATTGGCGTCGCGGGTCTTGTCGTGGCGGATTCCGGCCAGCGCCTTTTCGTTAGCGACCGGATCGTTCTTGATCGGGATCAGGGCCGACATGCCACCCATGGCCGGTGCGCCACGCTTGTGGCAGGCCTTGACTAGCGCCAGGGCATACGAGCGCATAAACGGCACTTCCATGGTGATGGCACCGCGCTGAGCCAGGCAGAAATCCTTGTTCTTTTTGAATTTCTTGATGCAGCTGAAAATGTAATCCCAGCGGCCAGCGTTCAGGCCAGCCGAGTGCTCGCGCAGTTCGTAAAGGATTTCTTCCATTTCAAAGGTGGCGAGAATGGTTTCGACCAGCACCGTGGCTTTGATCGTGCCTTGTGGCAGACCGATTTCGTTCTGGGCCATGACGAAGATGTCGTTCCACAGACGCGCTTCCAGATGGCTTTCCATCTTCGGCAGGTAGTAGAACGGGCCGGCGCCGCGGGCGATCTGTTCCTTGGCGTTGTGGAAGAACACCAGGCCGAAATCGAAGATGCCGCCGGAAACGCGCTGACCGTCGATCAGCACATGCTTTTCGTCCAGGTGCCAGCCGCGCGGACGGATCTGGAGGGTGGCGATCTTGTCGTTCAGCTTGTATTCCTTGCCAGCCTCGTTTTTGAACGAGAGTTGGCGACGGATCGCATCGTACAGATTGATCTGACCCTGGATCTGGTTTTCCCAGTTCGGGCTGTTCGAATCTTCAAAGTCGGTCATGTACGAATCAGCGCCGGAGTTGTAGGCGTTGATGATCATCTTGGCTTCAACCGGGCCGGTGATTTCGGTGCGGCGACGCTCCAGTGCCTTCGGCAGCGGGGCGATCTTCCAGTCGCCTTCGCGGATGTGCTTGGTCTCTGGCAGGAAGTCTGGCATTTCACCGGCATCGATACGGGCCTGGCGTTCGATACGGGCCTTCAGGAGCTCCTGGCGACGCGGTTCAAAAGCACGGTGCAGCTTGGCCACGAACTCGAGCGCTTCCGGAGTCAGGATTTCTTCGTAACGGGCATTGATTGGGCCGGTGATCTGAACGCCGGCAGGCAGTTTGAGGCTCATGATGGAACTCCGGTGAATGAGAAAGAAATAAAAATATTAGGCTTGGCGTGTATTTTATTGCGGTGCAAATCGAAACAAAAGATGTAAAAATATCCGCTCTTCTTATACATTAAGTAATAAATAGGGGAATGAGATGAACCCTTTCAAGGAAATGCAGGCATTGGTCCTGGTGGCAACGCATGGCTCACTTTCAGCCGCAGCCCGGGTAGAAGGGGTGACGCCGGCGATCATGGCGCGCCGACTGGATGCCCTGGAAGAACGACTTGGATCCCAATTAGTCCACCGAACCACCCGACGTATTTCGTTTACCGAAGCCGGCCAGAACTATCTGGAGGACTGCGTCCGCATCCTGAACGATCTGGCCGGGGCGGAAGCGGCTGCATCCAAAGGCAGTGTGCAGGTCAGCGGACACCTACGGATGACGGCGCCGGCCGGGTTTGGCCGGCGACACGTGGCACCCCATGTGCAGGAGTTCCTCAAACGGCATCAGGATGTCGGTGTGACCCTTGATCTCTCCGACCGCTTGGTCGATCTGGTAAATGAAGGTTTTGATTGCGGTATCCGCCTGGGTGAGTTGGCGGATTCGACGCTGGTCTCGGTGCGCTTGGGTGAAATGCGGCGAGTTGTCGTAGGTGCTCCGGAATATCTGGCCCGTCGCGGAACGCCGCAGACGCCGGATGATCTCGCTCAGCACGATTGCCTGGCGCTGGGGCCGCAGCGGGGATGGACGTTTCGAACCAGTCTTTCTCACGGGGCTGCTTCAACCGTTAAAACACGCAGTATCCGCGTGAAAGGACCAATGGCGTGCAACGATGGTGTGGTGCTGGCCGAATGGGCACGCGCAGGTGTAGGGTTGGCCTGGCGTTCGATGTGGGAAGTGGGTGATGATTTGCAGTCAGGGCGTTTGGTGAGCGTGCTGGATGATTGGGCAGCGACACCCGTTGGCATCTATGCGGTCTTTCCCGAACGGCGGCATCTTCCTCTGAAGGTGCGCGCTTTTGTAGACTTATTGAAGGACGCGTACGCCCAGAAAGACTATTGGGTATATGGAGCCAAACCCAGTCGCAAAGTGTAATGTTGTGAGTTGCTCTGAAGGGCTTTTTCAATCACTAGTGAGAATACTGTTGACACTAGTGATGGAAAGTGGTTTACTAGTGTTTGTTTTGATCCACTAGGAGTCTGGTATGCCTCAATACATGGTCGATGAAGATGTTGCAGCTCTTGTTGAACGGCTAGCTAAACCTAAACCCTTTGAAAATCTTTCCTTTAACGCAGCACTTAAACGCGTCTTTCAACAATACATTAGTTCCAGTGAGGCAGCCGATGGATTAGCTTCGCTTGAACAGTTGCTTGAAGAAGCGAGACAGCAAAAAAAAGAACCCACTCCAAGTCCAGTCAAATGGGTGTTGGGTGTTCCTGAGTTAAAGGGTAAAAAAGGACTAACAACATGGAAAGCAGTTTGTGATCTGCTTGAAATTGACACGGCGGGCGATTCAGCAAGGAGACGTTTGAGAAATTGGGTAAAGGTCAATCGCCCAATGTGGCCCGAAGTTCCTAGGTTAAAGGGTGATTGATATGGTCATCATGAAAGATGATCTCGGTGTGAATATAGTAAAGCTGATATCAGTTAAACAAATACAGCTTGATGTGTCGCAGACTCGACAACGTAAACGAGGCAAATTATGAGCAGGCTCAATGAGCTTCTTGACAAGCCGAAACCGACTAGCAGCATAGTGATTACTGCGATATTTGTGAGTTATTTATCGGTTGTAGGTTTGCCAGGCAATGTGCGTGATCAAATAGGGGCATGGGGGTTTATGCTGGCTCTAATGCTTGGTGGTTTCTACGGAAGTCGATACATTCTTCGAGTGCTTAGAACAGGCTGGTTACGGTTAGTTTTAGTTCTATCCTGTGTAGTGGGATCAATTCTTGTTTACGGGTTTCATCGGGAAGGGGTGGTCGTAGTTTTGTATCTATGGATAGCTTTTATGCTGCTATTCATTGTGGGGGTTGCCCTTCTCGCATACCTATACAGGTGGATTGCCGAAGGCTTCTCTTTGGGAAAGTAGGCTTGGATTGCATCGCATAAAAGAGAAAGAGAGCTTGTGAGTTCTCTTTCTCGTTAGGGAAGTTTATGCTCAGCCTAGATTTGATTTGCTATTGTTAAGCCAGCACCGCCAAAGCCGCGTCGTAGTTCGGCTCGTTCTTGATTTCGCCGACCAGTTCGCTGTGCAGAACCCGGTTGTTTTCATCCAGCACCAGTACGGCACGTGCGGTCAGACCAGCGATGGGGCCGGATTCGATGGCAACGCCGTAGTTGTGCATGAATTCGCGACCACGCATGGTTGAGAGCGTCTGCACCTGATCCAGGTTTTCGGCACCGCAGAATCGTGTCTGGGCAAACGGTAGGTCGGCCGAGATACAGAGAACGACGGCATTCTTGATCTGGCTTGCCTTGGCATTAAAGGTGCGAACGGAAGTCGCGCAAGTGGGCGTATCGATGCTCGGAAAAATGTTCAGTACCTTGCGCTTGCCAGCAAAGTTTTCTAGCGTGACATCGCTGAGGTCTTTGGCAACGAGTTTGAAAGCGGGTGCGGTGCTACCGGCCTTGGGAAGTGTGCCGCCAATCTGGATGGGATTGCCACCGAGGGTTACTGTCTGGGTCATGATGGGGAGTCCTTGATATAAAGGTTGTTATGAAAGGTTGTTATGTTGAGGATGCTGCACTCCAAGTGTAGCGGTAATTTTGCGGACACTACAAACAAAAACAGCACCCCGAAAGGTGCTGTCTCTGCTAAAGAATTGCAGCTCTTAGTGGAACTGTTCTTCTTCGGTCGAACCGGTCAGCGCCTTAACGCTCGACGAACCACCCTGGATTACTGTGGTGACCTCATCGAAGTAACCGGTGCCGACTTCCTGCTGGTGCGAAACGAAGGTGTAACCATCGTCACGGGCAGCGAATTCCGGCTCCTGAACCATCTCAACGTAGTGCTTCATGCCTTCACCGCCAGCGTAGGCCTTGGCGAACTTGAAGGTGTTGTACCAGTTGACGTGGATACCAGCCAGCGTGATGAACTGGTACTTGTAACCCAGTGCCGACAGCTCTTCCTGGAAGGAAGCGATCTGCTTGTCGTTGAGGTTCTTCTTCCAGTTGAACGACGGCGAGCAGTTGTAAGACAGCAACTTGCCCGGGCAAGCGGCCAGAACGGCTTGGGCGAATTCACGGGCGAAGCCGATATCGGGCACGCCGGTTTCACACCAGACCAGATCAGCGTACGGTGCATAAGCAACGCCACGGCTGATCGATTGTTCCAGACCGTTCTTGACGCGGTAGAAACCTTCCTGGGTGCGCTCACCGGTCAGGAACGGCTTGTCGTTCTCATCGTAATCCGACGTTAGCAGGTTAGCGGCTTCGGCATCGGTACGGGCCAGAATCAGGGTCGGCACGCCCATGACGTCAGCAGCAAAACGCGCCGAAATCAGTTTTTCAACGGCTTCACGCGTTGGAACCAGAACCTTGCCACCCATGTGGCCACACTTCTTGGCGGCAGCGAGCTGATCTTCGAAGTGCACACCGGCGGCGCCGGCGGCAATCATGTTCTTCATCAGTTCGAAGGCATTCAGTACGCCACCGAAGCCGGCTTCAGCGTCAGCCACGATCGGCAGGAAGTAGTCGATGAAGTCCTTGTCGCCCGGATTGATACCACGCGACCACTGGATTTCGTCAGCACGCTTGAAGGTGTTGTTGATACGGCGAACCATGGTCGGTACCGAATCGTAGGCGTACAGCGATTGATCCGGGTACATGGTTTCCGAGGTGTTGCCGTCGGCAGCAACCTGCCAGCCCGACAGATACACAGCTTCCAGGCCAGCCTTGGCCTGTTGCATGGCCTGACCAGCGGTGATGGCACCAAAGGCGTTAACGTAGCCCTTCTTGGCGCCACCGTTTACTTTTTCCCACAGGACCTTGGCGCCACGTTGGGCCAGGGTGTAGTCGATTTGCAGCGAGCCGCGCAGACGGACGACATCAGCAGCGGTATAACCGCGCTTGACGCCTTTCCAGCGGGGGTTTTCTGCCCAGTCTTTTTCCAGGGCGGCGATTTGTTGTTCGCGAGTTGCCATGTTGATTCCTTCAGGGGGAGAGGTTGCAAGAAAAGTGCGCTGGCGTGCGGCGAATAAACTGGCGTGTCGCGCGTCGGTGCGTATGCCGACTATATACGCCTTTTGTTGCAAGCGCAACAACTCTTATATAAGACACAAGATATATACTAATATATATAAATCAGCGAGTTAGAACGGTTGCTAACAGCTGATTCTTGAGGGTATGTGCGTTGCCGCATAAAAAAACCGGCGCTTTCGCCGGTTTGGATCAGCCACCTGCCGCGGGTAGAGGAGGCTGGCGGGCTCAATGTGGGGATTTTCGGGAATCGAATGTCCGGGTGTTTCAAACCCGTGCTAGATGAGCGCCGTGGTGGAAACAATAACGCCGTCCTCATCGGCGCACACCCATTCACCGGGTTTAATCGTGACGCCCCCAAAACTCACGGGAACATCGCGTTCACCCACGTTTTTCTTGACGGTCTTGAGGGGGTGCGTATTCAGTGCCCGGACACCAAGCGGTATCGCATTGATGGCCGCGCTATCGCGGATGCAGCCATAAACAACCACGCCCTCCCAGCCATTCTTGACGGCAAGCTCAGCCAGCTGATCGCCGAGAAGTGCGCAACGGAGGCTGCCACCCCCGTCGATAACGAGGACTTTCCCTGAACCGGTCTCACCGAGCACCATCCGAACCAGTGAATTATCTTCAAAAAGCTTGAGCGTCACGGCCTGGCCAGCAAATGACGTCTTGCCGCCATAACACTGAAACATCGGCGCGATGATACGCAGCGATTCGTTTTGGATGAGAGGTTCATTGTTGTCGAGTAGATCCGTTGTAAGTAAGGCAGTCATGAAATTTCCAAGGGTCATCAGTGGATTACCGGATGGCTCCGGCTATTGAAGGTGAGTCGGTATCGGTATGATCGTCACGCGGAAACTGGTTCGCGATCCTCTGCGTCTTTATTTCGGTTATCGGCAAATTGCAGTTGGACTTTTCCGTCTTTGTCGATGTCGACGGTGACGTGGCCACCATGCGCCAACTGGCCAAATAGCAACTCATCGGCCAGAGCGGCACGAATGGTGTCCTGAATCAGGCGGGCCATTGGACGCGCCCCCATGAGCGGATCAAACCCGTTATCAGCCAGATATTCCTTGAGGGCTTCGGAGAAGGTGACCTCGACCTTCTTCTCATGCAGTTGTTCCTCAAGTTGCATAAGGAACTTGTCGACGACTCGCAGGATCACTTCGTGATCCAGGGGCTTGAATGAAATCACCGAGTCGAGCCGGTTGCGGAATTCCGGAGTGAATACCCGCTTAATCTCTTCCATTTCATCGCCGACTTGTTTCTTGGCGGTAAAGCCCATGACCGACTTGTTCAGAGTTTCCTGGCCTGCGTTGGTGGTGAGGATGATCACGACGTTACGAAAATCGGCTTTGCGACCGTTGTTGTCGGTCAGCGTGCCGTGATCCATGACCTGCAGCAGGACGTTGTAGATGTCCGGATGCGCCTTTTCGATCTCGTCGAGTAGCAGCACGCAATAAGGCTTCTTGTTGATAGCCTCGGTCAGCAATCCACCCTGTTCGAAGCCGACATATCCCGGAGGTGCACCGATCAGACGTGAGACGGCGTGGCGCTCCATGTATTCCGACATATCGAAGCGCAGCAATTCAATCCCAAGGCAGTAAGCCAGCTGTTTGGCGACTTCGGTCTTGCCGACCCCGGTTGGCCCGGAAAACAGGAAGGCGCCAATGGGTTTGCCAGGGTGGCCCAAGCCTGAGCGAGCCATCTTGATGGCGCGGGCGAGGGCGTCAATCGCGTTATCCTGGCCAAAGACCACGGCCTTGAGGTCACGATCCAGATTCTTCAAAGCCCGCTTGTCATCGTTGGAAACGTGCGAAGGTGGGATGCGTGCAATCCGCGACACGATGTCCTCGATCTCGTGTTTGCCAACCACCTTTTTCTGTTTGCTCTTGGGCAGAATGCGCTGGGCGGCACCGGCCTCGTCGATGACGTCGATCGCTTTATCCGGTAGATGGCGATCCGTAATGTGGCGCGCGGCCAGTTCGGCTGCCGTGGAAAGGGCCGACGCCGTGTACTTGATGCTGTGATGCGCCTCGAAGCGTGACTTCAAGCCCTTGAGGATTTCAATGGTTTCAGCCACTGAAGGTTCGTTGACATCGACTTTCTGGAAGCGCCGCGAAAGGGCCGAGTCCTTTTCGAAGATCCCCCGATATTCGACGAAGGTCGTGGCGCCAATGCAACGCAACTGACCGTTCGCCAGGGCGGGTTTGAGGAGGTTCGACGCATCGAGCGTCCCACCTGAAGCAGAACCGGCGCCAATCAGGGTATGAATTTCGTCAATGAACAGGATGGCGTGAGGATTCTCTTTCAGTGCCTTGAGGACCCCTTTAAGGCGCTGCTCGAAATCGCCCCGGTATTTGGTGCCCGCCAGAAGGGCGCCCATATCGAGCGAATAGACGGTGGCATCAGTAAGGACATCGGGAACATCGTTGTCGACAATGCGGCGGGCGAGTCCTTCGGCAATCGCCGTTTTGCCAACACCGGCTTCACCGACCAGCAGTGGGTTGTTCTTGCGGCGGCGGCAGAGAATCTGTACCACGCGCTCGAGCTCGCGATCGCGACCGATCAAAGGGTCGATCTTGCCCTGCTGCGCCAGGGTATTCAGGTTGACGGTGTATTGGTCGAGTGGACTGTTTTGCGCCTTGTCGCTCTTGTCGGATTCCCCGTCTTCGCCCTGGCTCTTGGCGCTGTCACGCGGTACCTTAGCGATGCCGTGTGAGATGTAGTTAACGAGGTCTAGACGCGAGATGTTCTGTTTCTGCAGGAAATACACGGCATGGGAATCCTTTTCGCCAAAGATGGCGACGAGGACGTTGGCCCCGGTGACCTCTTTTTTACCGGAGGACTGCACATGGAGGATGGCCCGCTGAATGACGCGCTGGAAACCCAGAGTCGGTTGTGTTTCGACCTCGGCGCCCTCATCCACGACCGGGGTGTGTTCTTCAACAAAACGCGTCAGTTCGAGACGCAGCGCCTCAAGCTGGGCACCACAGGCGCGCAGCGCTTCCGAGGCGGTGGGATTGTCAATCAACGCCAGCAAAAGATGCTCGACGGTAATGAATTCATGACGCTTCTGTCGGGCATCGACAAAGGCCGAGTGCAGGCTGACTTCGAGTTCCTGGGCAATCATGGGGCTTCCTCCATCACACAGACCAACGGGTGCTGATGCTCCCGGGCCAGATTGGCAACCTGTTCCACCTTGCTGGCGGCGATATCGCGGGTAAAGATGCCACAGATACCGCGGCCTTCATTGTGGACCTCAAGCATGATACGTGTGGCGCGCTCAAAGTCCATCCTGAAGATCATCGTGAGCACGTGAACGACGAAATCCATGGGCGTAAAGTCGTCGTTAAGCAGCAGCACCTGGTAAAGCGGGGGCGGACGAATAGTGGTGTCTTCCCGCTCGAGGACTGCAGTGCCTTCCTGGGTTTTACGATGACTGGGCATGGTGTGAATGTAAGGGGTCTGGGGCGTTTCTTCAATGGGCAGGCTAAAAAGCCTGTGGAATTCGTGAGATAGCACGTGCGGTGCAGCATAAATATTTTCTCAAAACTGGTTGACGATGCTTGAAACATCGCGTAAAAAAGGCAAATACCGGAAATCCGGTACAGGGAGGAGTGTGGGCGCACCCCGTGTGCTACGTTCTGTAATAGTTTAAGAGGTCAGTACGACCGGAAGGAAGCAGTAAAATGGCACTAGGTACCGTCAAGTGGTTCAATGACGCAAAGGGTTTTGGTTTCATCACGCCGGACGGCGGCGGTGAAGATCTGTTCGCCCATTTC
>JACCDN010865809.1_pt1 | contig 82328 bp, 66 predicted proteins | sample 7441691 | NCBI WGS metagenome assembly JACCDN01 (sample SAMN15323439, study PRJNA562643) | freshwater metagenome | isolation source: river surface water | place: USA:Blue River Watershed | collected 2017-08-16
TTACTCCACATACGAATTTTGAGGCAGAGGCATACATTTTAACGAAGGAAGAGGGCGGAAGACATACGCCGTTTTTCACGAATTATCGGCCACAGTTTTATTTCCGCACGACAGACGTAACGGGAGTGGTGACGTTGGCAGCGGGTACCGAGATGGTGATGCCAGGAGATAATGTGAATGTGAAAGTAGAGCTGATAGCGCCAATTGCGATGGATGAAGGGTTACGCTTTGCGATTCGCGAAGGTGGACGTACCGTCGGTGCCGGTGTCGTTGCTAAAATTGAAAAATAAAGACGCCGTTATTTAATTTAAAAACCCTATCGATTTATTCGGTGGGGTTTTTTATTTTCTGGGAATTTCTCTTGCAAGCTGGTACATTTTTTCCAGTACTCGATGCCAATTATTTATGCGTAACTCTCTAAAATTGATCGGATGTGATTATATTTATCAAGATACACCGATAAATTTAAATGCGCTGCCCAGTGCTCAAGCAGAACCAAATAAATCCTCATCTGAGCATCCAGCCTACAATTGCAAAACATTAGAAGAGCTCAAAAATGCGATGCATGAATTTACTGGCTGTGCACTGAAAAAGTCAGCATTAAACACGGTCTTCTGTGACGGAAACCCAAAAGCCGACATAATGTTAATTGGAGAAGCACCCGGAGCAGACGAGGATGCGCAAGGTTTGCCTTTTGTAGGGCAAAGCGGTCAGCTACTTAATAAGATTTTTCTTGCGGCCGGCCTAGGCAGAGACAAGCTGTATATCTCGAATATTTTACCATGGAGACCACCAGGAAATCGCACGCCAACTAATGATGAAATCGCTATTTGTCTGCCTTTTATTGAGCAACACATCCATTTAGTAAAACCCAAATTGTTGGTTTTTTTAGGTGGAGTATCTGCAAAAACATTACTTGAAACCAATCAAGGAATAACAAAGCTAAGAGGGAGTTTTCATGAATATAAAACTCGCTATGGGGATATTATTCCCTGCTTTGCAACCTATCACCCAGCTTATTTAATGCGCTCACCCGGTCAAAAAGCTCAAGTTTGGCATGACATAATAAAGATTAAACAGCACCTTGGGTTGTCTTAGTAGTTAAGCTTTGGGTGAGTATCCTTACACAATTTTAGTAAGAACCAGCTAAACACTAAACAAGCGGGAACAGCTAGCACTGCTTGATGATAATCTGCAGCAGAATAAATTCTTGCACCAGCTCCATCTAAATCACCTGTCCAGCCTCTATCTAAAAGCCATCCCATCATAGGTTGAAATATAACCCCGCTTAGCATCACAATCGCATTAGTGTACGCCATTGCTGTTCCGCTCACTTGATTAGGCACGCGCTCTTTTACAACACTAAAGCACAAAACTTGACCACCAAGCCAAAGCCCACCTAAAAATAATGCAATAAGAGTTGGAAAATATCCAATGCTTTGCGCATAAGACCCTATCAAGAAGCATGCAGCACTAGCAATTGCTGATGCTTTCATAAGTTTGATATAACTTTTTTGTTTGAAAGCTAACTTTGCAATAATTGGGCTGCCAACAGCCATGCCAATGAATATCATAGTATTCGCAAAAGAAGCCCACTCATTATTTATCGCAAGGGAATTCATCAAAAAGGGAACGGCCCACAGTTCTGCAAAAGAAGAAACAGGCACGTACATTAATCCACCTATAGCTGCAACCAAAATTATTTGCTTATCAAACGCTAGAATCATTAATGATTTCCGCAAGCGAACTGTTGGCTCTAGCGTATCTTCTTTTTTATTTTTTGGTTTGTTGCGAATAAGTGTCCAGCAAAGAACTGTCACAATAATGCCCGCATAAGCAAGCCATATTGTTGCTTGCTGCCAAGTTGTATGATTAACCAGCTTCGCTAAGGGGACGCCAGCAAATGTTCCTCCCAACGTGCCAAGCATATTTGTTAATCCTGCTATGAATGCAAAGCGCGCTGGCGAAAACCAATCGCTTGCAAGCTTTAAGCAGGCAACAAAAGCGCATGCAGAGCCGGCGCCAACTATAAATCTTGAAATTTCAGCGGTTGCGAGACTGTTGGTTGTTGCAAAAAACCAGCTGCCAATTGTGCATAAAATGCATGAAAATGTAATAACAAGCCTGGGGCCAATTTTATCAAGTAGCATGCCGCTAGGAACTTGCAATAAGACATATGAGTAATAATAAAAGGAAGTTAGTAACCCTAGCTGAGTAGCATTAATGGTAAACGTATCCACAATGCCCTGTGTCATAACGCTAGCGCCAGCTCTTAGTATCATTTCGTACCAATAAAAAATTGCTGCAGCTACCCAAACGGCCCAAGCATTAATGGTTACAGGTTTGCGATTTTTGTTCGTTGGAGGCAAAATTTTATGCGCACTTGAGCCACGCATGTCTGACAATTTCATACAAAATCTCCTTAATTTTTGTTGGCGCTACCCGCTAAATTGCTATTTTTTACTAACGAATTGCATTGATTGAATTGCTATAAGGCCAAAAATGCTAATTAGCATCAAATAAAATGCAGGAGCTGTTAATAGCTCTGTTTTGTAGATTAACCATGTGCAAAACCATGGTGCAGTTCCACCAAAGATAGCGGCACTGATATTACAAACAAAAGAACTGGCGGAATATCTCACGTCCACAGGAAATAATTCCACAATTGCGACAGGCAGCACACCATAAGCACCTGCCATAACAATGGCAAAAAGCAGTTGCATTAACCAGCATTGCACAACATCACCTTGTGAGAAAATCACAAATGCTGGGTAGGATAAAATTAAAAAAGAAAACGCAACAAAATACATGATTTTTTTGTAGCCAAACCTATCTGCTGCTATTCCAAATATAGGTATGCATATAATCATGAAAAGTAAATTCGCTGTGTTCATCTGCAAAGCAGTCTGAGCGGGGATTTTTGCATAGGTTGTTAAATAGGTTGTCATAAAAGAAAACAAAACATAAATGCCAACTACATCAAACAAGATAAAGCCAATAGCCTGAAAAATTTTTTGCTTATGTTCTTTAAAAATAGTAATAATCGGCAAACTGGTTTTTTCACTAATTGTATTTTTCATGCTTTGAAAATATTCAGTTTCTTCTGTGTGTTTTTTAATATAAACACCGGCAAATAAGGCAACTAGACCAAGCAAAAATGGAATTCGCCAACCCCAAGTTTGTAAATCATTTTCACTTAATATGTTGCTAAAAATTACAGCTACAGCCGAGCCCATTAAAAAGCCAACAATTACTCCAACCATAACCAGGCTGCCCGCAAAACTTTTTTTGTTGTCTTGTGCGTGTTCAATAGCGAAAACAAATGACCCGCCGTAATTACCGCCAACTGCTAGACCTTGAGCTAAGCGTATGACTACCAAAAAGATTGGCGCTAAAATCCCGATTTGGTGATATGTAGGAATAACTCCAAGTAGGCAGGTTGAGATTGCCATCGAGACAACCGATAAAGAAAGCGCCTGGCGGCGCCCCAACCTATCACCAATGTAACCAAATAGAATAGCTCCAAGCGGCCGCATAATGAATCCAGTGGCAAACACTGCAAAAGCTGACATAATCTCTATAATTTTATCAGTATGAGGGAAGTAATTTTTTCCAATAATTATTGCGAAATAGCCATAAACCGCATAATCATACCATTCAAACATGGTGGCCAAAGCACCAGCTGTGATGCTCTTGTAGCGTGATTGTGTTGTAGTTTCATAACTACTGACATTTTTTTGTTTGGTCACAAGCTCATTCCCTAAAAGCCCATATCTCTCAAGTCGAAGGTCGCATGATAACATACTAGAGCCAATATAACAAAAATATTAGCTCTGATTGATAAGCAAGCTGGGCGTATTATTCTTTCTTATAAGTTTCTTTTACAAAAAATATGATTACTCGTCCGAGTAAAAAGGCCAAAAGAACTGCAGTAAAAGCAAACTGATAATCTTTGAGGGCATAAACAGGAGCGCCAGAAGAGCTAAAATTACCATCCCATGAGTAATCAATTAATTTGCCAAGTAGAGGCTGAAAAACAAAGCCACTGGTCATGCATAGGGCATTTGTAAACCCAACAGATGTTGCGCTGTATTTGACTGGGTTGTTTTCCTGAACCGCGGTGAAGTACAAAATTGAGAAACCAGAAGCAACTCCGGAAAAAAACATAAAAGCTAATACTGATTGAAAAGAAAGCCCTGGAGCATATAAAACGGTTGCAAAACCAATAAATGTCCAAGTCACTGATAAAGACATAACTTTGCGGCGACTTTGCCAATAATCAGAAAGTTTAGCACTTACTGAGCAACCAAAAGCATAGCCAATTAGCACCATAATTCCACCATAAGAAGCTATTTCATTGCTGATACCAAAACGTTGCATTAAATACGGTGTGCCCCACAATTCAGCAAATACGCACAACGGTAAAAACATCATTAAGCTATATAAACCAATTAGCCAATTTTGAGGTTTTGCGGCGATGATCTTTAACCCATCTAAAAGTCCACCCTCTGTAGTTTTGGTAGTTTTGTAGGCAGGCCTATCTCTTACAACTAACCAAGCAATTACCATAACGATAGCACCAACCACAGCAGCAATAAGCATTGCTGATCGCCAGCCTTGCGCATTTGCAAGGTGGGCAAACGGTGCGCCTCCAAATATACCGCCAAAAGTTCCCATCATCATGGAAATGCCAGCAATGAAGGCAAATTTTGACTTATCAAACCACACAGATGCAATTTTCAAGCTGCAGATATATGCACAAGCAGAGCCAGCACCAATTAGAAATCTGCCGAGTTGAGCAAAACCCACAGAAGAACTTTTTGCAAAAATAATTGCTCCAATTACACAAAGAAAGGCCGAAGCAGTTACAACTTTGCGAGGACCAAATTTATCTGTGATAACCCCACATGGAATTTGTAGGGGTACATAAGCAAAATAATAAAATGCAATTAGAAACCCAACAGAACCAGCTGAAATTCCAAAATCAGACATTAGTTCATTGGTAATTACTCCAGGCGATGCACGTAAAATGTATTCATACAGATAAAACGCTAGACAGCAAGAAAGTACTACCCATGCTTTTAAAGAAGAGTGAGTGTTCATTTCTTCATTTTTATTAAGGTTGCTTTTTTTCACTTTATTTGCTGCTAAGGACATGTTACTCCAAAATTCTATTTACGATTATCAACGAGCTATGAATGTTAGCACATAAAGATGAAGTTAATCAAAAAATATGTCTTTTTGAAAATGATTTCTTCAATTTGTTAGTTGTTGTAATTTTTAATTTCAATATGAATAATGCTCTTTAACAAATTCATTAATTTGAAGATAATTACTTAGAAATTCTTTGTATTCTTATGGTGAAAAACATTTTAGAGGTTTTATTTTTTTGCTCACTTGCAGCGACTACTTTAGTCCTTTTGCTTGGATTAAGCGCCATGTTTTCAAAAAGAACAGATCGTTTGCAACTTAGTAGTCGCTTTATGCGCTTGCGTGTTGCGTTGCAAGGCCTTAGTATTATGCTGTTTCTATTGTTGTTATTATTAAAGTGAAAAATATTCGAAATTTTTCGATCGTGGCTCATATCGATCATGGAAAATCAACCTTAGCCGACCGTCTTATTGAGTTTTGTGGTGGTGTTGAAACCAGAGATATGAAAGACCAAATCCTTGATTCTATGGATATTGAGCGCGAGCGGGGCATTACCATCAAGGCTCAAACTGTTCGTTTGAAGTACAAAGCAAAAGACGGGGAAACCTATTTTTTAAATCTTATGGATACACCAGGACATGTAGATTTTGCCTATGAGGTGAGTCGATCTTTGGCTGCCTGTGAAGGCTCGTTATTGGTGGTTGATGCAAGTCAAGGTGTTGAAGCCCAGACATTGGCAAACGTTTATCAAGCTATTGATAATAATCATGAAATCGTTCCTGTCCTCAATAAAATAGACCTGCCAGCGGCTGAGCCAGAGCGCATAAAACAGCAAATAGAAGATGTCATTGGTCTGGATGCATCAGAGGCTGTTTTAATCTCTGCTAAAACAGGCATAGGCATTCAAGATGTTTTGGAAGCCGTTGTTCAAAAACTTCCTCCACCTAGAAATTCTGATGATCTTGACGCCACTAAAAAACCATTAAAGGCTCTTTTGGTTGATAGTTGGTATGATCAGTATCTTGGTGTAATCATTTTGGTGCGTGTCATGGAAGGTGTTTTAAAGGTTGGTCAACGTATTAAAATGATGAATGCTGGTGTTGTTTATGATGTAGATCGAGCAGGATTTTTCACGCCAAGACAAGAGCTTTTAAAAGAGCTAAATCCAGGCGAAATTGGCTTCATAACTGCTAGCATAAAAAGTGTGGCTGATTGTAAAGTTGGTGATACTATTACCGATGAAAGAAAACCAACAGCAGAAGCTCTGACAGGTTTCAAGCCTTCGGTTCCAGTAGTGTTTTGTGGATTATTTCCATCCGATGCAGCAGAATTTGAGCATCTGCGCGATAGCTTGGCTAAGCTTCACCTAAACGATGCAAGTTTCCATTTCGAAGCAGAAACGTCAGCTGCTCTAGGTTATGGTTTTAGGTGCGGATTCTTAGGTTTATTGCATCTTGAAATTATTCAAGAAAGGCTTGAGCGTGAATTCAATTTAGACCTTATTACCACTGCTCCAAGCGTTGTTTATAAAGTTCATCTGAAAAATGGGAACGTGCTTGAGCTGCATAACCCAACTGATATGCCTGATGTGGTAAGAATTGAACGCATTGATGAGCCGTGGATTAAAGCTACCATCATGGTGCCTGATGAATTTTTGGGGTCCGTTCTAAACCTTTGTACAGATCGACGCGGAGAGCAGGTAGACTTAACTTATGCGGGCAATCGCGCCATGGTTGTGTACCGTCTACCCCTCAATGAAATTGTTTTTGATTTTTATGATCGCTTGAAATCAATTACTCGCGGATATGCATCATTTGATTATCAAATAGAAGAATATCGTGAGGGGGATTTGGCAAAAGTCAGTATTTTGGTTAACGCTGAACCTGTTGATGCTCTTGGAATGATTGTGCATCAAGCTCGCGCTGAAAGCCGAGGGCGCATGTTATGCTCTCGTCTGAAAGACCTTATTCCAAAGCAACTTTTTAAAATCGCTATTCAAGCTGCAATTGGTGGAAAAATTATTGCTCGTGAAACTGTTTCTGCTATGCGTAAAGACGTTACGGCTAAATGCTATGGTGGTGACATTAGCCGTAAACGCAAACTTCTAGACAAGCAAAAGGCGGGTAAAAAACGCATGCGGCAATTTGGAAACGTTGAAATTCCACAAAGTGCATTCATTGCTGCCTTAAAGATGGATGATAATTAGGTAAGGATTTTCATGAAAAAAATAGCAGTACTGTTCATTGCGATTATTATCAGTGGGCTAGGGTATTTTTTATATAAAAAACAGGAGAAACAGAGCATGGATATTCAGCTAATCCCAAGGGAAGTTCTATTTGGAAATCCTGAGAGGGCTCAAGTTAGGCTTAGCTCTGATGGTAAGCATTTATCATATCTGGCTAACCTAGATGGTGTATTAAATATTTTTGTGGCTAACATTGATACACCGCATGAATGTAGTCCTGTTACCAAAGATACAGGCAGAGGGATTCGGCAGTATTTCTGGTTATATGATAATCAACACATTGCTTATCTTAAAGATGATGGTGGTGATGAGAACTGGCGTATTCATATAGTGAACCTCTCTACTAAAGAAGATAAAATATTTACTCCGGAAAAAGCTACGGCGCGTATTTATCATGTTTCTGATAAGTTTCCTGAAGAAATAATTATTGGGTTAAATGACCGCGATCAATCTTGGCATGATGTGTACCGTTTAAACATTCGCACTGGCGAGAAAACGTTGATCCTAAAAAATGATCATGAGTTTAGTGATTACACTTTTGATGATCATTACAATTTGCGCTTTGCAAGCAAAACAACAGCCGATGGTGGAGCTGAAAGTTTCAAAGTTATTTTTGATGGTAAATCAGGGCAGTACACTTGGGAAAGCATATTGAAAATAGGTATAGAAGATATTTATACCACATCAATATTAGGGTTAACGACAGATGGCAATACTTTGTACATGCTTGATAGTCGCGAACGTGATCTTAATGTACTAAAGGAAATAAACCTAAAAACAAATGCAGAAAAAATTTTAGGTGAAGGAAAAAAAGCTGAAATAGATGGCATGATGGCTGCCCCTGACACAAGTGTTATCCAAGCGTATTCAATGAATTATCTTCGCAAAGAGTGGGTGTATTTCGATAAAGAAATTGAAAGTCACCTGAATATCATAAAGCAAACACTGAAGGGTGATATTAATGTTACTAGTAGAACGCGGGATGATAGCTTGTGGATCGTTGCAGAGATAAAAGATGATGGGCCTATTGCGTATTACCTGTATCAAAAAGCGAAAAAAGTTTTAACCTTCTTATTTAATAGTCGAGATGCGCTCAAAAAATACACATTAGCGAAAATGGAATGCATTGTTGTTAAAGCGCGTGATGGTCTTGAATTGCCTTCGTATTTAACAAGGCCAATTAATGCAAAAGGACCGATGCCACTAGTGCTTTTGGTGCACGGTGGTCCGTGGGCACGTGATGATTGGGGTTATGACGCGGAAGCTCAATGGCTTGCGAATCGCGGTTACGCTGTCTTACAAGTGAATTTTCGTTCTTCTACAGGATTTGGAAAATCTTTTATCTCTAAAGGTAACCAAGAGTGGGGCCGTAAGATGCATGAAGATCTTCTAGATGCTGTTTCTTGGGCTATCAAAGAAGGCATTGCTGACCCTACCAAGGTTGCCATTTATGGTGGAAGCTACGGTGGTTATGCAGCTCTTTGGGGGGCTACACATTCAGGTGACGTATTTAATTGTGCTGTAGATATTGTTGGGCCGTCAAACTTGCAAACTCTTCTTGCTACATTTCCTGCTTATTGGGCATCTTTCATGAAAGTTATATACAGACAAGTTGGTGATCCAAGAACTGAAGAAGGCAAAGCATTATTAATAGAGCGCTCGCCTTTAACGCACGTGGATAAAATTAAAATACCTATTTTAATTGCTCAAGGAGAAAAAGACCCAAGAGTCAAGCAAGCAGAATCAGAACAGATTGTTACTGCTATGAAGGAAAAAAATCTGCCGTTTATTTACATGTTATTTATGGATGAGGGGCACGGGTTTGCTCGTCCTGAAAATAATATTGCATTTTATGGTGTCGTAGAGCGTTTTCTTGCAGATAATTTAGGTGGAAGATATGAGAAGTTCACCGAAGAAGCGTTGAGCAAGTCTACTTTGCCTTCAGCCCAAAAAGAGGAATTAGCATCACGTTTTAATAGCTAAATTTTTGTTTCATTTGCATACATTCCCCAAACTTGCTTGCGAGAAACCCACCCTTTAAAACGTCCTTGATCATTGCGAATTTCAATTTTGCACCAGTTGGGTTGAGCTTCTATAACTGTTGCAACTACGCCAGGTTCGCTGCGCGCAACAATTGATGATTGAGAATCTGGTTTGGCATAAATATTTTGCACGCTTCCCATAACTATAATTGTGCGTTTCCCACAAAGTAAGCTTTTGTGTACCCATCCTTCGGTCCCTTGATGATCACGAATCCTTCGCCATGTATCAAATTCTGCAATAATCTCAACCGGCAGGCCTTGGCGTACAAATCTCCACTCAATGGGATAGTTGTTCCCAGGTCCTACATGCACGTGAATTGAGTTTGATCTTAGAGACGCAAACCTTGGTAGCGTTTGAGGTTGGTTAGCGCAAAGAGCACTGAAAAAAAATAAAACAAAAAAACGATTTAACATCCGGTTGATCCAAATCTATTAACGCCACGCGCTGTGTCATCAAGATCTGCAACTTCTTCCCATGAGATTCGTTGATAAGCTGCAATCACCATTTGGGCAATGCGCATGCCTGGTTCAATCACAAAAGGTTCTTCCCCATGGTTAATAACAATAGCGATAATTTCACCGCGATAATCAGCATCAATAGTGCCTGGTGTGTTTAGTATAGAAATACCATGCTTAAGTGCCAGCCCTGACCGCGGGCGAATTTGGGCTTCATATCCTCTTGGCAAAGCAATAGCGATTCCAGTGGGAACTTGCACTCTTTTTCCAGGTTCTAAAATAATTGGTGCATCAATTGCTGCACTTAAATCTACTCCTGCGCTATCCTCTGTCGCATGAGCTGGCAGAGTTACATTTCTTAAATTTTTAATGTGTATGTTCATGGTTTTTGAAAATTACCTAAAATCGTTATTTGATTACCCTAATTTCAAAGAGAAAGCAAGAGCCAAGGTCCACTAGTCCCAAGCAATTCTCTCATTCTGATTATACGAGAATTTTCTAAGTTTTAGGTATTAAAAATTTTTGGGATACTATTTTTCATTATATCTATTACCTGAGGTATTTTTATATTAATTCCTTCCGCTTGCAAAGAAGTCACCCCAAACTCATGTAACCCGCAAGGAATGATCCCATGATAATGGCTTAAATCAGGGCTTACATTTAAAGATAGCCCATGCCAGGTAACGCCATGAGTTACGCGAAGGCCGATAGCAGCAATCTTGCGCTCACCTTTTTCGTCATCTAACCACACACCAATACGACCTTCTTTGCGCATGCCATTCAGCCCAAATGCTTTTAATGCATTGATAATCCATTCTTCTAGCGCTTGCACAAACAATCGGACATCATTGCCTCTTTTTTTAAGGTCAATCATCACGTACACAATAAGTTGTCCTGGGCCATGGTAGGTATGCTTACCGCCTCGCTGTGTTTGAAAAACAGGCAAAGAAGAATCTAATAAATCTCCATCCTTCGCACTAGTCCCTGCTGTATATAAAGGTGGGTGTTCTAAAAACCAAATCACCTCCTCATTTCCTTGGCGAATACCTTGAATCGTTTCTTGCATGAAATGCAGTGCGTCAAGATATTCAACCAAAGCATTAGTTTTTAAAATTTTAATTTCGTTACTCCATCTATGACAAAATTTTCTAGTTTCTGAGTGCAGTTTGTATCTATCTCAAAGTCTGGATAGTACGAAACATTATCGCCACGAATTCTCTTACGATAAACTTTGATCGGAAAAGAAAACTCTCCCAATCTGCTTGGCAGCTTTACTGTTCTAACTTCCATATAAAGTCGATCCGATTTAGTTTTTTCCCCAATTAAAGTAATGTTATGATGCATCATTTTTAGTTCGTCGACAAAATCAAGAGAAGCAGACATATTGTACTTATCAATAATGACAATAATTTTTGCTTGGACAGGGTTTTTTCCAGTATTCTGATAACAGAGATTATTAAAGAATTCTCTATAGTAAATTTCTTTATTTTTTAAACTTTTTTTCATGCCGTCTTCAGTTTTTTTAATCCATTCATTTGGAAAAGATTTTAGTAATTGCTGGATATGAAAAAGGTTATCAAGGCTGGCGCGCCAATCAACGTATGTTTCTGCTGTTGCCCTGGTGTAGTGTTGCTTTGCGTATTTTTCGCTAAATAACGCTCTGACTATCTTGCTTCCATAATCAGAATTCCCTCCTGAATTTTCTCGCAAGTCGAACACGATAGCAGAGTAGTTTCTATATGAAGCAATTTTCTCTAGTAATGTTTGCAGCTGTCTTTCTGCTGGTCTTAGATCAAAAGTCTTTAATTTTATCCAAACTATTTTTGGAAAAATATTCTTGATGCTAATTTTATCTCTCTCTAGTTTTTTAGAGCAAATATTATCTTTTTTATGCCAACTTATCCAAACGTGAGTATCGTTAAAACTTCTCGCAAAATCTTCAAGGATTGCTCTTCGTTGCTCTTTTGTTTTAGCCTGATTTAGAGATTTTTTGGCGATTAGATAATGTGTATCTAAATTATTTTTAAAATCTGGATCTTCTTTATTATAAACACCAGGATGATTTTCAAGTATTTGATAGTAAATAAAAGTTGCATCGCTATCCTTGTTTTGGGAAGAATTTGGCCCAATAAATTGGCAAGAGATTAGCCCAAGAAAAATAGGTATAAAAAAATACTTATAGTTTTTGATATCTTTTGACATTTTTGATATTAAACGCTTAATGATTAAGAATATTCCTTACCTTATAGTGCAATCATTTCAAAAACAGTTTTCACTCGATAGGTTGCATCATCAAGCGTCCTGGTCGTATGGAATGCTGCATGAGCTAAGCATTATAATACATCTCAAATTCTAGAGGATGAGGATGATGCGCAAGTCGATACACCTCCTTCCACTTCATTTCAAGATGTGATTCTATCAAGGCTTTAGAAAATACATTACCCTTTGTTAGGTATTCATGATCATTCTCTAACGCTTTTAATGATTCGCACAAACTTCCGCTTACTGTTGGCAGATTTTTTGCTATATCTTTTTCTTCGAATAAATCAATATCTTGAGCATCGCCCGGATGAATACGGTTTTGAATGCCGTCAATTCCAGCCAATAGCATTGCAGAAAAAGCCAGATAAGGATTTGCCGTTGCATCAGGAAAACGTACTTCAACACGCTTTGCTTTAGGTGAGTTCACCGTGGGAATGCGGCACGCAGCAGAGCGATTTTGTGCTGAATACGCGCAAATCACGGGTGCTTCATAGCCTGGTACAAGCCGCTTATAGCTATTCGTTGTCGGATTAGTAAACGCATTCAGGCTCTTCGCATGTTTTAAAATACCGCCAATATAAAATAGCGCCGTATCAGAAAGTCCAGCATACTTATCTCCACCAAATAGCGCCTCAGAGCCCTTCCATAAACTTTGGTGTACATGCATGCCTGACCCATTGTCTCCAAATACTGGCTTTGGCATAAAGGTCGCTGTTTTGCCATACAAATGCGCAACATTTCGGACCACGTATTTGTATATCTGCATTTCATCGGCGATTTTTACAAGTGTATTATAAACGATTCCCAATTCATGCTGAGCAGGTGCCACTTCGTGGTGATGCTTCTCGGCTTTCAATCCCATTTCTGCCAATTTTAAAAGCATTTCAGACCGTATATCTTGTGCAGAATCTACAGGTTGAACAGGAAAATATCCACCTTTATGGCTGGGGCGATATCCATGATTTTGGGAAAAACCTTGCCCTAACGCTGCACCATTTTGACTTGGAAATTCATCGGAACGAATTTCATAGGAAGTTTTTTCAGGATTGGCTTGAAATGCAACGCCGTCAAAAATGAAAAATTCAGCTTCTGGACCAAAGAATGCTTGATCAGCAATTTTAGTGCTTTGCAAATAAGCGATACAATTCTTTGCAACTTGGCGAGGGTCTTTGTCATAAGGTTTTCCAGATTGCGGATGGTGCACATCGCATACAACAATAGCTGTTGGGTATGATGAAAAAGGATCTAGGCGAACATTGCACAGATCTGCACCAAAGTCTGGCTTTAATAACATATCTGATTCATTAATTGCGCACCAACCTGCAATGGATGATCCATCAAATAATATACCATGGCCACATAAAGTATCATCTACAGCGTTTACTGGGTAAGTCATGTGATGCCAAGTTCCCCGAATATCTGTGAATCTAAAATCAACAAATTCAATCTGGTGATGCTTTAAAAAATCAAAAAATGCTTGCATATTAATAAGGTATAAGAAGTTTATCTAAGGCTAACGAAGCCTAAAAAAAAGTCAATCGATATTCAGCTGAATTTTGTATCCTTTTTCGCATGATTTTTTTGCTCGCATAAACTCTTTTGCAAATTTTTTGTCAGGAACAGATTGAGACTCTGATAGGCGTTTAAATTTTTTTGAGTGTTTATAAAAAATCCAAGGATCAATTCCTCGAAATTTAGCTTTTGGTACAAAATCTGGCGTTCCCTCGCCATTTTTCAGAATGCGATAAGCGGTTTTTGGAATTTTAGCCTTTGCTATTAATCGTGTGATTTCAGGGTCATCGCAAGCATTAAGCTTATCCAAGATTTGCTGATCTATTCCGAAATGAATATCGTGTTCAGTAATTCTGCCGAGTAGCATGGCGCGTTTTAGCATTCTGCCAGTAATGTGGTATACAACTAAATGGTCAGCTGCACCCCAAAATCCTTTGGCAAGTGCTAGTGATAAATTGGCAAACTTTCTTGCAGCCTTTAATGCTGTGAAGCACCATTTATCATCTTCATAGTGTAGTTTGCTTATGATGAAGGATATCTCATCTTTCTTTACCATTTTTAAAGCAAGGGCTGTGTGTAGGACATATGCAATATTTTCTGCGCACATATTAGGGAATTCTTGGTGAAGACGCTTGAATTTAGGGTTTTTGGGGGTGATATCTTTCACTGTCCAGTCATGTCCGTTGATAATTTCTGTTATTCCTGTTTGTTGTAAAAACCACTCGTGAATCTTATCTTGATAGTTAGCTATTCCAAAAACGACATCAGTTACCTGAGAAAAAACTGACTCCGATATATCAAAAATAAGTGCCGCTATTTGCTCTTGAAGGTCTCCTCCAAAATTTTGCACAAGCCATAGCATTTCAAGGCAGTGGTCTGCTCTGCTGATTTTCGGAACGCCATTCCAATAGGCAATAGAACCTGACCGATCAACATTTTTTAATCGTTGCATGTATTGAAGGTTGTAAGTTTTCAGTAGCTCATTTTGAAGTTTTAATGGGCCAAAAATTGTTTTAATTTCATCATTGTTCTTAGATTCTGAAGGGGCATTGGTGGAAAATAATACAGAAAATATAAAACACCAGATAAAAACAATAAACTTATATGATTCTACTTTTTTCATCGACCCTCTTGGTTTTTTCTTTAGGGTTGCATCTTCACAAGCAGTTGTGACAATATCAACAATCCTAGTTTATAACGTTAACGTTCTGATAAAAACCTTTAAGTTATTAAGAGTATAAAAATGACTAAAATTGCTGTTCTTATCCCCTGTTATAATGAAGAAAAAGCCATTTATAAGGTTGTAATGGATTTTAAATCTCAGCTGCCTGAGGCTGAAATTTATGTTTATGACAATAATTCCAAAGATAATACCTCTTCAGAAGCCTTGCGTGCAGGCGCCATTGTGAAATTTGAGCCTCGTCAAGGTAAAGGGCATGTGGTCAGGAGGATGTTTGCTAGCATTGAGGCAGACATCTATCTTATGGTTGATGGTGACGGCACTTATGATTACTCTCGTGCTCATGAGCTTGTTGATACGCTTTTGAATGATCAGCTAGATATGGTTATCGGGGTGCGTGTTGAAAAAACAGAAACGGCGCACCGAGTGGGGCATAAATTCGGCAATCAACTATTTAATTTTGCGCTTAAGCTCTTATTCCAAAGTAATTTTAAAGATATTTTTTCAGGTTATAGAGTTTTTTCTAGGCGCATGATTAAAAGCTTTCCAGCTATTTCAAACGGATTTGATATTGAGACTGAGTTATCTGTGTTCGCTTTAAATTTGAAATTGCCTGTGAAAGAAGTGGACACTGATTTTTTTGATCGTATAGAAGGCACCCAAAGTAAATTATCCACTTTTAAGGATGGTTTTAAAATAGGGCTCCGCATGCTTTCTTTGTTTAAGGATTTTCGCCCATTCTTGCTATTTTCTCTAATATCTGTGGCGCTTACATCCTCTGGCTTAGGTTTGGGCATTATAGTTGTTCAGGAATTTTTAGCCACAGGATATGTCTCTCGTGTGCCAAGCGCAGTTCTTTGCGTGGGTTTGATTATGCTTGGCTTTTTAAGCTTTGCATGCGGCTTGATTCTAGATAGTATAAGCAATCAGCGCAGAGAAAATTTAAGACTGCACTACCTGCGCAATTAATATTTTATTTTTTTAAAATAAATGCCATCGAACTATTTTGGTGCGAATTTTGTGAAAAAATGCTAACGTTTAGCTAACTTTTTTGAATAGTTGATTTATGGACACACAAATGACGACAGATATTAAGCCGGTTTCTTTAGAAGAGGAAATGAAGAGATCCTACCTTGATTATGCTATGAGCGTCATTGTCTCTCGTGCTCTTCCTGATGTCCGTGACGGTTTAAAGCCAGTGCATCGTCGTATTTTGTACACGATGAAAGAGATCGGCCTAGAATATAATAAACCACACAAAAAATCAGCCAACGTTGTTGGTAACGTGATGGCAAAGTACCATCCTCACGGTAACCTTGCTATTTATGATGCAATGGTTCGTATGGCACAGCCATTCAGTTTGCGTGTCCCATTGGTAGATGGACAAGGTAACTTTGGATCTATGGATGGTGATCCACCGGCAGCAGAGCGCTATACAGAAGCACGTTTAAGCAAAGTTGCCCATTCATTACTCGATGATATCGATCAAGATACAATTGATTTTCGTGCTAACTATGACGATACATTGCTTGAGCCAATTGTTCTTCCCGCAAAATTCCCAAATTTACTAGTAAATGGCACTAGTGGAATTGCAGTTGGTATGGCAACCAACATACCAACACATAATTTAGGTGAAATTGTTGATGCAACCTGTGCATTGGTTGACAATCCTGACCTCACCTTGGAAGAAATTATGGAATATGTACCAGGTCCTGATTTTCCAACTGGGGCAACTGTGCTTGGGCGTAAGGGAATTATTGACGCATTTACGACTGGTCGTGGTAGCATTGTTATTCGCTCAAAAACTACAATTGAGAATATTTCGGGCAATCGCGAAGCTATTATCATTCACGAAACTCCATATCAAGTTAACAAAGCTCGCATGATTGAAAAAATCGCAGAGCTTGTTCGCGATAAAATAGTTGAGGGCATTTCTGATCTGCGCGATGAATCAAACCGCGAAGGTGTTCGAGTCGTTATTGAGCTGAAAAAAGATGTAAACGCTGAAGTTGTTCTTAATAAACTTTATCGCCACAGTCAGTTACAAGTAAGCTTTGGCTACAATATGTTGGCGCTAGTTCATGGAAGGCCATTGCAGCTCTCTATTAAGAGCATGCTACAGCATTTTATTGATTTTCGAGAAGAAGTTATTACCCGTAGGACGAAATATTTATTAAATCGCGCACGTGAGAAAAGTCACTTGTTGCTTGGTTTTTCGATTTCAGTTGCCAATCTTGACTCAGTGATTGAATTAATTCGTGCATCTAAGGACCGTCATGAAGCAAAAGAGCAATTGCTTGCTCGTTCTTGGAATGGCTCCTCTGTTTCTGCATATATTAAGCTTGTTGAAGCTAATACAGATGCCGTTAGCGTAGATGGTCAATATCGCTTAAGTGAATTACAAGCCAATGCAATTCTAGATTTACGCTTACACCGTTTAACTGGTTTAGAGCGTGAGAAGATTTTAAAAGATTTAGATGATATCGCTAAAGATATTCAAGAGTACCTAGATATTTTAGGTTCACGTCAGCGTATTTTGGATATTTTAAAAGAAGAACTGAATGCTATAAAAGCAGTTTTCCCAAGTCCTCGTCGTACAGTCATTGAAGATGCCGTTACTAAACTTGAGCTCGATGATTTGATCCAGCGAGAAGACATGGTTATTACCGTTAGTTTAGGTGGATATATCAAACGCGTTCCCCTTTCTACTTACCGCGCACAAAGACGTGGCGGAAAAGGGCGTTCGGCAATGACAATTAAAGATGAAGATGTCGTTTGCGATATCATTATCGCTAATACTCATAGTCATGTATTATTCTTTTCAACTCTTGGTAAAGTGTACCAGATGAAAGCTTATGAGCTTCCTTTGGCGACGCCTCAATCACGGGGCAGAGCAATGGTCAACCTATTGCCATTAGCAGCTAATGAAAAAATTTCCACAGTATTAATCTTGCCAGAAACTACTGAACGTAAAGATCAAGAAGTGTTCTTAATGTTTGCTACAAACACAGGTAATGTTCGTCGCAATAAGTTAGAAGACTTTTCAAATATTCCAAGTAACGGCAAACGTGCTATGAAGCTTGATGATGTTGGAGAAGAATTAATTGCTGTGAAATTATGCACAGAAAAAGATGACGTAATGTTGTTTACTAAAAAAGGTCTGTGTAATCGTTTCAATGTTGCTGAAAATGTACGTGTCTTTGCTGGGCGTGACTCAAATGGAGTGCGCGGCATAAGATTACAGCCTAAGGATTATGTGATTAGCATGACTATTTTGAATCCTGGCCGTGTCAGCATCGAAGAGCGTAATGCATATTTGAAAATGGCTAAGCTTGCGCGCCAAGGAGCAACAGATGAGCCAGAAATTCTTGACGCAGAAGAAGAAGTGGTAGCAATTACATTGACTAATGAACGCTTCGAAGAGTTGCGTGCCCAAGAAGAATTTATTCTAACTGTGACTGAAAATGGTTTTGGTAAACGTAGCTCAGCCTATGAGTATCGCACTACTAAACGAGGCGGTGTAGGCTTTGACAGCATTATTACAAGTGTTCGTAATGGTGGTGTTGTTGCAGCATTTCCTGTGGTAGAGCAAGACCAAATCATGCTGGTCACAACAAGTGGTCAAGTAATTCGGTGCCCAATTACTGATGTCCGTATCACGGGTCGTCGTACCCAAGGGGTGATTATTTTCAGAATTGATAATGAAGAAAAAGTTGTCTCTGTAAGTAAAGTAGATGAGAGTGAAGAAGAAATTGCAGATTCTTCTGAAACCATATAAGGGGATTTGATGGGTACTAGCATAAAAAAAGGTTCTCCCGACAGATTTGGGTATGAATGGAGTTTGTATAATAAAATTCTTCCTATCTATGAAGAGCAATTTAAACGTTGGACTACGCTTATACCTGAACATGAATGGAAAGGGAAAAATCTTCTCGATGTTGGCTGTGGTACTGGCAGAAATTCTATATGGCCTATAAAATATGGAGCTAAAAAGGTCATAGCTATCGATGTTGATGAGGGATCATTGAGCAGTGCTAGAGAAAATTTAAAAAATTTTTCAAAGGCAGAAGTCCATAAAATGAGCGCCTACGATATCGAATATACAGACCAATTCGATATAACTTTTTCTATTGGGGTTATTCATCATCTTGAATTTCCAGAAAAAGCTTTGTCAAAAATGTTTCAAGCAACAAAAAAAAATGGAAAAGTTTTAATCTGGGTTTATGGATATGAAAATAGCGAATGGGTTGTGAAATATCTTAACCCGATAAGAAAAATCCTATTTTCAAAATTGCCCATTAAGTTTACTCATTTTCTTTCAATATTTCCCACTGCTGTTATTTATTTGTTGGTTCGCATGGGATTGGGAAATATAGAATATTTCAAATTAATCAGAAGATTTACTTTTTGGCACTTACGTTCCATTGTTTTTGACCAAATGCTTCCTTGTATTGCAAACTACTGGAAGAAAGAAGAGGTTTTTAAGCTTATGGAAAATGCAGGTCTTAAGAATATTCAAATGGCCCATGTAAGTGATATGTCTTGGTGTGCAGTTGGCACTAAATAAAAATCTAATTTTTGGATGTTTGTTTAAGAAAACTTTTCTCTGAGATTAAGCTAATAAGCAAGGCGCACAACTAGCAATCTGCTCTTTTCCAAACAATTGGAATTTTGCTAGTATAACTCAAAAGGTATTAAGGCTAGGTATATGTCTTCAGCAACAGGTAAACAAGATATGAGCATGGATGAGATTTTAGCATCTATTCGAAGCTATGTTGCCGAGGGGCAGAATCTTCCAAAAAGTAGCACTCAGCCACAGCAATTAGCTGAAGAAACTGTAGAAAAAAAATCTTACGAAACAGAGGTCATTCATTTGACCGATGAGGTTATTCCAATTGAAACGGTGAATTTGCAAATGACATCTTCTGCGATTTCGCCTTTAACACCAATTGAAAAAGCGTTGACAGATCAAACTAATCCTCAGCCAGCGATGAATTCTTATCAAGCTTCACAGAATTCTTCTTCAGAAAATCCTTTTAGTCGTTTAAAAAGTGAGATTGTTGCCTCAATACAGACGCCAGCAACCCCATCAGCTGATGATTTGCTGAATCAGCTTGCTTCTCCTCTGATTAAGAGTTGGCTTGATCAGAATTTGAGAAAACTTGTTGAGGAAATTGTAGAAAAAGAAATAGAAAAAATGCGAAACAGCTAGAGCCCTTGAATGGGTACCCTAGTGTTTGCTATATTCTTACACATTCGGAACGTAGCGCAGCCTGGTAGCGCACTATTCTGGGGGGATAGGGGTCGTGGGTTCGAATCCCGCCGTTCCGACCATTTTGGAGAAATAAAATAATGTTTGCTCCCACTTTTTTGAATGTTGAATTGTCTCAGTTATGGGAGCAGCTCGAAAAATGGTACCGTATTGATGAAAAAATCTCTGTTGAGAATCTTTTAAATCAATACGCTTCTATAGAGAATTGCCATGAAATAGCTACAAAAAATGCACAAAGTATTATTCATCAGTTAAGGCAAGGAAAATTAAATCCTTTGCGTATTGAAAGTTTGCTGAGAACTTATCGTTTAAGCACACAAGAAGGTTTGGCATTAATGTGCATGGCGGAAGCGCTTTTACGCATACCAGACAGTTCTACAAAAAGCAGACTGATACGAGATAAGCTTAATCTTGGCCACTGGAAGAATGCCGATGAAACAACATGGGTAGAAAAGCTCGCAAATTTTAGCTTAAGCCAAATCAGTAAATTTTTATCAATTGGCTCTTCTCATTCTGCCCTCAGCTATATTCCTGGATTAGTCAGGCGATTTGGTGAGCCACTAATACGTCAAATTATGGGCAAAATTATCCATGTTATGGGTAATCAATTTGTTGTAGCTGAAACCATAGAAGCAGCATATTCAAAAAAAGAGAAAACGCTATATTCTTTTGATATGTTAGGAGAAGCAGCAAAAACACGAGATGACGCAAAGCGTTATTTCGAAGCTTACTTGAATGCAATTGAAAATTTAAATGGTCAGCCCGGAGATATTACAGAAAAATCAAGTATTTCAATTAAGTTATCTGCTCTTCATCCTCGTTATGAATTGCTGAAGCGTGATCAAGTTAAGCCAGAGCTCTGCGAGATTTTGTTAAAACTATGTCAAGCTGCAAAGGCAGCAGAAATCATGCTAACCGTTGATGCTGAAGAATCAGAACGCTTGGAGCTTTCATTAGAAATCATTCACGATGTTTTTATCCATGACTCTTTAAAAGGTTGGGGTGGCTTCGGCTTAGCGGTTCAGGCGTATCAAAAACGCGCTCATGTAGTAATTGATTGGCTGATTGCAATGGCAAATGCAACTGGGGAGAAATTGCACATTCGGCTTGTTAAAGGTGCATACTGGGATAGTGAAATAAAATGGTGCCAAGAACGTGGCTTAAGTGATTATCCAGTCTTTACGCAGAAAGCCCATACAGACTTATCTTATTTGGTGTGTGCTGAAAAGATTCTCAATGCTTCGCCATTAATTTATGGGCAGTTTGCAACTCATAACGCATATACAGCAGCTTTCATTCTTGAAATGGCAGAACAAAAATCAACCACTTATTTTGAGTTGCAGCGTTTATACGGTATGGGTGAGCTACTATATAAATCCATTCCTTCTCGCTGCCGTATTTATGGGCCCGTTGGAATTTATAAAGACTTATTGGCATATTTAGTGCGTCGACTTCTCGAGAATGGGGCAAATAGCAGTTTCGTTCATCAAATCCATGACGAGCAAACTTCAATTGAAATGCTTGTCAAAAGTGTGAAGGCGCAATGTAATGTAACTCAAGGAAACGCCCATCCAAATATTAAATTACCAATCGATATGTATGGGCTATATCGTCGTAATTCAAAAGGACCAGATTTATCTTCATATAAATTTTTAAAGCATACTCAAAAATTGCTCAATTCTTACTCACTTGAAGAATATCCTGCACTATTAAGACAAGATCAATTAGAAAGATTCTTAAGTCGTGCCGACCAAGCCCAAAATAGCTGGGAAAAAATGGGTATTGAGAAAAGGGCTAACATTATTGAAAAATTAGGTGATCTCCTAGACGATCATCGCGATGAGCTGACACAGCTTTTATGTTTTGAAGCACAAAAAACAATAAGCGATTGCATTGCTGAAATTAGAGAAGCCATTGATTTTTGTTATTACTACGCGCAGCAAGCACGTACACTTATGGATTCCCCTGTCCAATTTCCAAGCCCCACCGGTGAATTGAATGCTATGTCATATCATTCGCGTGGAGTATTTGTTTGTATTGCGCCGTGGAATTTTCCTCTAGCAATTTTCTTAGGACAAGCTATAGCTGCCCTAGTAACAGGAAATGCTGTTCTTGTTAAGCCATCTCACCAGACACCACGAATAGGATTTTTTGCAGTGAAGCTTGCTTACAAAGCTGGTATTCCAAAAGATATTTTTCAATTTATCCATTGCAAAGGAGCTGACGTTTCCGCGAACCTCTTAGTAGATGACAGAGTAAAAGGCGTGGTATTCACAGGTTCAATTGATACAGCGATTGATATAAATAGAACATTGGCAAATAGAAAAGGTCCTATTATTCCATTTATTGCTGAAACTGGTGGGATGAACGCAATGATTGTCGATTCGTCGGCACTGCATGAACAAGTTGTGACTGATGTTATTAGTTCTGCATTTCAAAGCGCTGGGCAACGTTGTTCAGCATTACGCATTTTATTTGTGCAGGAAGAAGTTGCCGATAGTCTATTATGTATGCTCAGTAATGCTATGAAAGAACTTGATATAAATGATTCCTGGAATTTTAGCACTGATGTTGGCCCACTAATTGACAGTGCTTCTAAGGAAGCTCTTGAAAATCACGTATTGTACTTGAAAGAGCTTGAAAAAACAGACCAAGCTAGAAACATTTATACTTGCCAAGCGCCCAAAGCTGGAAATTTTTTTGGTCCAGCTCTGTGGGAAATTAAGAATATTCAGTTACTAAAAGAAGAAAATTTTGGTCCAATTGTTCATGTTGTGCGTTTTAAAGCGAATGACCTTGAAAAAGTTTTTATGCAAATTAATGAAACAAGATACGGTCTTACAATGGGGATCCATAGTCGTTTAGAATCTACTATTGCAATGGCTGAGCGACTTGCCAAAGTCGGTAATTTATATATTAATCGCAATATGATAGGTGCAGTTGTTGGGGTTCAGCCATTTGGGGGTGAAGGGCTTTCAGGTACGGGCCCAAAGGCTGGCGGACCAAATTATCTATTACGCTTTGTGCATGAGAGAGCATTCACTCAAAACATTACTGCGTGCGGCGGGAATACCATCTTGCTAAGCACTATATAGGAAACCTTATGAATTTTATTGCGCGATTTCGCTCTCTTTGTTTTGATGTCTTTTTTTATGCGTTTACAATTGTATTGTTCATTGTGTTGTGGGTTCCAGTGCTTCTCTTGCCTAGAAGTTTTTGTGTGCTTTGGTATAAGACATGGACACACATTATTATGTATGCCTTAAAAATTTTGGTGGGTCTTGATTACCGAATTATTGGTAAAGAAAAATTAGATAATGCACTAAAAAATGGACCAGTTATTTTGGCTTGTAAGCATCAATCTGCATGGGAAACTCTTATTTTTTCAACTTTAGTTAAGCGTTTTGTTATTGTTTTGAAAAGCCAATTGCTACAAATTCCAGGATACAGAAGCTATTTAGTAAAACTTAACAGCATTGTTATTGATCGTTCAAATGGAATGAAATCTTTGAAATCTTTATTAAAGCAAGGAAAAGAATCAATTTCTAATAATTTTTCAATTCTTATTTTTCCAGAAGGTCGCCGTGGCGTTTATGGTGAGCCAGGAGAATATCAAGCAGGAATTGGTATTTTATATCAAGAACTTAATGTGCCTGTTATCCCAATTGCTCTAAACTCTGGAAAATTCTGGGCGCGACGCGCAAAATTTAAAAAAGCTGGCTGTATTACACTTGAATTTCTAGATGCTATACCTGCGGGCTTACCAAGAACTGAATTTATGCAACTTCTTCAAGACCGCATTGAAACGGGCAGTGCAAAACTCTAATTTTTGCCAACGGCATAGTATTTAAATGCGGTCATATCTTTGGGGTGATATATATTTCTAAAATCCATAAATAATGGTGTTGAAGTTTTATTCATTAGTTTGTGGATTTTTTCAATATCAAGTGCTCTGAATTCATTCCATTCCGTCAAAATGACTACGCATCCCGCGTCTACAACTGCATCATATGCAGATTTCTCAAATATTGCTTCTTTTAATGCAGACTCATAGTCTGTTGCCTGCTTTAAATGTTCACTGCCCATATAGTAAAGGGGGTCATAAATAGAAACAGAGATCCCATTCTTTAAAATTTCTGGTATTATCGTGATGCTGGGTGCTTCTCTTAAATCGTCAGTATTAGGTTTGAACGTAAGACCTAAAATAGCTACTTTTTTATGAGCTCCTGTTGAATTAACTGCTTGGATTATTCTTTTTGCCATATCTAGCTTACGCCGCTCGTTGTATTTAATAACTTCATCAATTAAAGAGCATGTAGTATTGTTTTCCTTCGCAATTTGACTAAGCGCAAGGGTATCTTTTGGAAAACAGGACCCGCCATAACCTGGGCCTGCATGTAAAAATTTTCCACCAATTCTTTTGTCTAGCCCCATGCCTTTAGCTAACACTTGCACATCTGCACCGGTTTTTTCGCATAGATCTGCCATTTGATTGATAAAGGAAATTTTTAGTGCCAAAAAACCATTAGCTGCATATTTAATTAATTCAGCTGTTTCGGGGGTTGTGGAAACAATAGGTGTTTCAATAAGATATAGCGGCCTGTAAAGCTTTTGCAGCACTTCATATGCTTTATTTCCGTTTGTTCCTATTACTATGCGATCAGGTCTCATAAAATCGTTAATCGCAGACCCCTCACGTAAGAATTCAGGGTTTGAGGCAACATCAAAAGAAATTCCTTCTGTAAGATCTGGCCGAGTGCTTTTAATAATTTCTGCAACTTTACGGGATGTGCCAACAGGTACAGTTGATTTGCTTACAACAACTGTATATCCATCCAATGATTCAGCAATTTCCTTAGCAGCTTCGTATACATAGGTCAAATCAGCATGTCCATCTCCGCGCCTGGCTGGTGTTCCAACCGCTATCATAACGATATCAGAAATTTTAATAGCTGATTTTAAGTCATTTGTGAATGTTAATCGTTTTGCTTTAACGCCTTGATTTACAAGAGAATCAAGACCAGGTTCGTAAATAGGAATTTTCCCGTGATTCAAGTCATCTATTTTTGCAATATCTTTGTCTACACAAGTTACTTCAAAGCCAAATTCTGCAAAGCATGCTCCACTAACTAATCCTACGTACCCAGCTCCAACAACTGTGATTTTCATTATTTATTTGTCCATGATTTGTTTTAATAAATCAGCAATTAAGCCAAAACACATGATAATTATACACGTTAATAAGCCGCCTATTCCTAGTAAAAATCCACTTCTTAGGTCAAGAAAAGCTGATGCAAGAAAGCCAATTATCGAACAGGCAAAACAGGTTATTGCGAAAAGTAAGAAAATTTTTAAAGGGTTATAGTATGTAATAGCCTGAATTATATACTGAAGTGTTCTCACTGAATCTGAAAAAAGCTTTACTTTAGTCTTTCCTTCTCTGGCATGGTATGGAATATCTGTGTATTTAACAGTTTTTCCAGTCATCATATAAGCTAAAGTCATTGAAGTTGTGAAGCTAAATGTTTCGCAAAGATGCTTGAAGTATTTTTTTACAGTTTGTTTTGAGAAAATTCTAAAACCTGAATTTATATCTGGAATGGAACGACCCGCTGTAAATTCTACCAGAAACCTTAAAACTCTTCGAAGCGGAGATTTTATAAAAGATTCTTTATAAAATTTTCCCGTTCTTGCGCCAACAACCATATCAAATCCTTTTTTGTACAGCTCAAGCAATTCGCTAATTTTTTCAAAAGGGTAAGTTAGATCGCAGTCAATAATAACAATAGTGTCATGCGTGGCTGCATCAATTCCATCTTTTAGTGATCTTCCATAACCTAAGTTATGAGGATGGCGTACTACCTTTATAGGGTCATCGGTATACTTTTTTAAACGTTCAAAGGTTGCATCTTCTGAGCCATCATCAACAATAACTAGTTCCCATTTTTTTAATTTGAGATCATTTAACGTTTTTTTTATATGCTCAATGGTCGGCCCAATTGCGTCTTCTTCATTGTAAGCAGGAATTACGATGCTAAACATTTAAGTTCTCTTATATAAATTGCTATTTTTCAATTTCAGAAAATTTATTCATCCATGAACTTAGGCAGAATAGACCAAAGAGCTTGTGGCTGCAATCTGTTATCTTATCGCTGTGATTTTTCCACAGTTTGAATATTTGGTCTTTATCAAGCCATTCACAGATTATTGGATTATCTATAATTTGATCGACCACATCACGTGTCATCCATTTAGAAATAGGTGAGCCAAATCCTTCTTTTTTTCCATAAAGAATTGAATGTGGTAGGCTTCCTTTTTGACTCTTCTTCAAAAGATATTTTGTGCCTAGATTGCGTATTTTGTATTTTGTTGGTAGCCGTATTATCCATTCTGCTAGTTTATGGTTTAAAAATGGTGATCGAACTTCTAGGGAATGCATCATACTAATACGATCAACTTTAACCAAGATATCGTCAACCATCCAAGTTTTTAGATCAACATAGAAATGCTGCTCTAGCATGTCACAACTTCTTACATCGTTGTAAAATTTATTAAATCCTTCAAAAGGATTGTGATTAAGCACATCATGTTTATGATGATTTTGAAGAATGTCTTTTTTTTCTATGTCTGAAAAAATTGTTCTCCAGCTGTAGTGAGCTTGCTGTGGTGATAAACTAAGTCCTTTGGTGAATTGTTTTAATTTATAGTCAAAAGAAACTTTTTGGTGACTGACTGGAATATGACCTACGATCGTTGCTAGTAAATCCTTAAAAGGTAAATACTTAAGGGCATTGTGCAGTATGTCGGCACGATAAGTTTCGTAACCACCAAAGAGCTCATCTCCACCATCACCTGATAAGCATACAGTAGCATTTTTCCTGGCTAGCGCAGCTAATGTGTGCATAGGAACCATCGAACTATCAGCAAAAGGTTCATCTAAATTTTCTGCAATTTTTTTTACAAAATCAGCATTATCTGGAGCAGATATTTCCCATAAATGTTCGATCTGCGAGTTGCTTGCTACTAATTTAGCCTTATCAAGTTCGTTATAAGATTTTTGTTCAAACCCTATCGTAAAGGCTTTGAGCTGATCGTTGATAGATGCTCTTTTTATAGAAGATGCTATCGCCGAAGAATCTATGCCTCCACTTAAAAAAATTCCCAATGGAACATCAGAAACAGAACAGTCTCTAACTGTATCCGTAAAGAAATCATTAAACTGTTCTATAAGTTCTGCTTCTGAAAAATCCCATTTTGATGCGTGAAAGGAATCCGCTAAAGACCAGTATGATTTTGTGATTGGGCTTTGGTTCTCCCTGAAAACCATATAATTTCCTGGAGCCAATTTGTGTACTCCTTCTAGAATACACTGCTCTGTTAAAATATAATTAAGTGATAGAAATTGAGAAATTGCGTTAGGATTTAGATTTTTTGGACAATTTGGATGATTAAGCAATGCTTTTAATTCTGAAGCAAAAACTACTCCTCCATTTGGCAATCTAAAATAATAAAGTGGCTTTTCTCCAAAACGGTCTCTTACTAAGTGAAGTTCTTTTAAGTACTTGTCCCATAAAGCAAATACAAACATTCCTTCAAAATATGATAAAGCCTCACTCCCCCAATGGTTCCATGCTGCCAAAATAACCTCTGTGTCACCGTGAGTTTTAAATTTGTAACCACTTTGAGCTAGAGTTTCTTTAAGTTTTTTAAAGTTATATATTTCTCCGTTAAAAACAATCACATACCTACCAGAAAAATCATGCATGGGTTGATTTGCGGTAGTTGATGGGTCCTGCACAGATAAGCGTCGATGCCCTAACGAAATACCTTCATTGCGCCAATCTCCATACGCATCAGGTCCTCTGTGCGCCATGGTTTGTGTCATTTTCTTTAAAATAGTTGAGCTATCTTCTTTGTTCCAGGATAGGATGCCCGCTATTGCGCACATAATTCCTCATCTTGCGGCGACAAATAAGGTAATAATTTTGTAAGAAAAATTATTACCATTACAAAAAAGAATGCATTAGTTGCATAAACATAGCGTGTTAAAGGTGGCTCAAATAAGCAAACAAGGGAAGAATTACCAAGGTGCATAAGAATTGAACATAAAATCGATAGGTATAATAAATTTAGTTTTTTACTTTTATATCCGGCAGCAACACAACAAATTGATAAAATCATCATAAAAAAGAAACATGTATATCCACCCATACCTCTTATTGTGTCTTTTATATAATAAATCATCGTTTGTAAGAAGTTTACTTTAATCAACTTAATACCCATCATTAGGGCATTATGGTCTATTATTTGCTGCACTTGAAAATCTGTATGTTTTCTACCTAGAGCTTTGTCTAAAACATCTTTTGACCACACTTGCTCCCAAATTTTTGAAGAAATTTTATGATACATCGTATTGTAAAAATATTCGTAAGCATAAAGCTCTTTAGACGGCTGATCCGGATTGATAATATTATTTTTTATCAGTTCAGCAGTAACTTCTTTGATGAATTGCTTTTGTTTCGGCTCATCAATACTATTCAAAGCAGCAGTTGAAGCTACGAATAATGGTCGCATTAAAAATTGCGTACCTACGAAAGGTGTGCCTGCAAAATGACCATGATAAATTGCATGATAGCTTCTTTCGGCAATAAAAAAAGTGAATAAAGAAAGAGAAGTTTTTAATAATAATTGTCTTGAAAACTGCCGATTTTTCTCGAATGCTAATAAATAAAAACTATAGATAAAAGATACAACATAAAAAAAGATGAACTGTTGCCTGGTAAAACATAGCAGGAAAAGCAATGTTGAAAATATAGTTACGTCCACCTTCCTTTTGTAATTCAGAACTTTTAAGAAAGACCATATAGTTAGCAAAAAGAATGGGTAAGAAATACTTTCACTTAATATATCCCAAGCTGCAGCGTGTGAAACAGAGGGAAATAAAAATACACAAATAATTGCTGTATATACATAAAACGGAAGTTTAAATTGAGATTTTAAAAAATTTGATAAGCCATATGCTGCGCTTATAGTAAGTATTGTTTGAAAAATAGCCAAGCTTTTAAAAGCATGTGCCTTAAAACAAAATTTGAAAAAGCTAATAAGCAAAGGGTACATGCCAATTCTTACGATGGAATATCCTTCATATGATCCACTATCACCAGCAATAGCCGGACCTTTAATGAATGCCAAAAGCAGAACTAAAAATAGAATCGTAAAAATAACCGCATTTTCAGCAGTTTTAGAAAATATGTTCACTAGCAAAGCTCGCGACAATTGTTGAGCGTATTATCATGTTTTTTCTAATAAACATCAATAGAGCTATAAACTTTGCAGCTGTTTAACGATATACCCCATTAACAATAAGTGTTGGCTGGAATCAGTTGTGCTTGATATGTTCTTTTTAATTTGGTCATGCAAGGCATTGTATGCAGCAAGTTTTTCATCTGACCAAGTTTTTTGGCATAAATGCGCAATGACTTGAATTAAATCATGTTGCAGCAATAACCAAGATGCTGTTTGCCATGAAGGCCCTGGAGAAATGGTCTCTGTCCAGCCCCATAAGTACGATAGGTTTAATTTTTCATAAGTGTTATCTATATGATCAACATCTATATTGCCTTGGTGGCTGACTTGATGTGCAAATAGTATTGAAAATGGTACTTTTGAGGTAATAATAGATTTTAACTGTGCTGCAAAAATATGTTGAGGAGAGGCTAGTCGGACCATTACGCATTGAGAGATGTTTTGTGTTAAACGGTGCAAAGCTTCAAGAGTTTCTTCTTTGCTATGAGCGAATGTTTTGTAATTTTGTAACTGTTCATAAAAACTAGTTTGCTCTAGCACTTCAACAAATGCTCTAACAACCTCTAGTACGTCAACTTGAAATGCTTCAGACATCTGACCTACAAAACATGGACCCATTGTGTTGATAATCAGATTAGCAAGAACTGTCGCAGTAATTTCCACTTTCAGTGGATGAGATTTTAAGAGGTCTTTATATTCAATTTGAAAGCGTTTGGGGAAATATTCAATGTAATATGTTTCTCCAAAACAAGCCGTATTTTGCAATGCATGCAACATGTCTTGGTACAGGTGAATTTTAGAATATGCAAGTAGTACAGCAAGTTCAGGGCGTGTGATTCCCTGTTGTTGACCTTTCCTCTGCAAAATCTCTTCTTCTGAAGGAATGTTTTCTATTTCTCTTTTTAATGGCAAATCTTTATGCATTTCAAGATTTCTAATCAAAACTACATAAGCATTAACATCAGTTTTTGATTCTTGCTGCATACGAGTTAGAGCTAGTGTTTGCATCCAATTATCATCTAGGACTAATTCACTAACTTCATTTGCTAAGCTTGCAAGTAGTTCGTCTCGCTGATTAATATCGATCATATTTTTGTCTAATAAAATTTGGCACATGATCTTCAGGTTAACTTCATGATCAGAGCAGTCTACACCGGCTGAATTATCAATAGCATCCGTGTTAATGCGACCGCCCTTTAAAGCATATTCTATTCGTCCTAATTGTGTTACGCCAAGATTTGCCCCCTCACCAATAATTTTGGCTTTTATCATAGATGCACTGACACGTGTTGAATCATTTGCTTTATCTGCAACTGCTGTATTTGCTTCTGAGTGGGATTTTACAAAAGTGCCAATGCCACCAAAAAATAATAAATCAACAGGTGCTTGCAGAAGCTTTGAAATCAGTTGGTCTGGATCAATCTCTGCTTCTTCTATGTTTAGCATGCGTGCTACGTCTGGCGTAATTTTTATAGTCTTCGCAGATCTCTCGTGTACGCCACCACCTTTAGATATTTTTGATAAATCATAAAAATCCCAGCCTTTTGCTTCATTGAATAATCTCTGTCTCTCCTCATAGCTTTCTTTAAGATTAGGAGTCGGATCAAGAAAAATATGTTTATGGTTAAATGCACCTACCAAACAAATATTTTTTGATTGCAGCATGCCATTGCCAAATACATCGCCAGCCATATCGCCTATGCCTATAGTGCTAATAGGTGTGCTCTGACAATCAATTCCAAGTTCCCAAAAATGTCTGCGCACAGCAATCCATGCACCTCTAGCAGTGATACCTAATTTCTTATGATCGTATCCTTTAGATCCACCTGAAGCAAAAGCATCGCTTAGCCAAAATTTATTTTTATCTGAAATCTCATTGGCAATATCTGAAAAAGTAGCTGTACCTTTATCAGCTGCAACAACCAAATACTGATCGTCATTATCATAGCGCACCACCTGCTTTGGAGGTTCAATTTTATTACCAATTAAGTTATCAGTGATGCTTAGTAATTGCTCGATGAATGCTTTATAGGAATTGATAACGGCAGCTTTAAGTTCTTGGTCTGTGCAACCAGATTCTTGTAAAGCACTGTAATTTTTAACGACAAACCCGCCTTTTGATCCAACAGGTACAATTACTGAATTTTTTACCATTTGAGCTTTCATCAGCCCCAAAATTTCCGATCTAAAATCTTCAGGTCGCTCGGACCAACGAATGCCACCTCTAGCAATTTTCCCTCCCCTCAAATGGCAGCCTTCCATTATTGCCGAGTAAACAAAAATTTCAAAAAGGGGTGATGGGCTTGGAATATCAATAATTTTTGAACAATCCACTTTGAAGCTTACGCAAGGATAAGGAGTTAGTGACCCCGTCTGATAGGCATTTGTGCGCAAGGTTGACATAATAATATTATGAAATCTTCGCATAATACGATCGTGATCAAGGCGCTTAATAGTTGAAAACAATTGAAAAATTTCTGCGTTTAATTTATTAACTTTCTTTAAATTTTCCTCTTTTTTATATGTATCAAAAGAAAATAATGTATGAAAAATTTCCATTAAAATTTGAGTTATAGACGGGTATAAACTTAAACAATCAGCTAAGGATTTTTGCGAATAATTAAATCCTAACTGCTTTAGAAAACGTCCGTACGCTCTTAAAATAATAATTTCTTTAAAGTTAAGATCGCAGCACACAGTTAGGGAATTAAATGGATCAACTTCTATGAGCTTTGTCCAAGCTGCCTTTAATCCCTCCACCAATTTCTCTAGATTTTCACTAGATAAACTCAAATTATTTAGATTTGATATGTCGTAATGGTGCATCCATATTCTTCTTCCATCAATATCTGCAAAAAAAGTATGCTCTGCTTGTATGTTAAGATGAAAATTTGTAAAGATTGGGATAATCTGACCTAAAGTGACTGGATCATCTTTTTGGAAGACCTTAATTTTTCCTACGCTGCCATTGGTTGAAGTTTCAAAATAAATATCGTCAGTTGTATCTAGCCAATTTAGCAGAACGGATGTGTCTTGAGCTGCAGTCTCTGGATCATAAAGTGTTGAATAAATATCAGAAAAAATAATAGATTTTGTAATGGTTTTATTCTTGCACAAATGTGCAAATCTTTCTTGCCATGTTTGTGATGCTTTCCAAACTTTTTCTTCTAGATCATCGATATCAACTTTCGTCTTATTTAAAGAATCAAAGCTAATAATATATACTAAGCGTGCAAAAGAATTATCACCAACGTAGCCGTGGGTAGAAGTTAAAGTACCACCAAGTTCTTTTGTGATAAAATCACCTAACTTGAGTTTTAATTTTTCGCTGTACCTATGTTTGGGTAAATACAGCAATACAGATAAAGATTGCCCAATCTCATCAGTTCTCGTAAAAATAGCGTTTTTGTCATACATATTAAGTATGCGTTCAATTAAGTCAGTTAATTGGTCTTCCAAAAGATAATAAAATTCATCTAAGGGAATGCTATCAATTATGTTTCTTAGTATTCTTTCATCATGAGATTTTGCGGCAAACCCAAACTTTTGGCAGACTTTTAGCGCCTTATCTTTTAGCCATGGAATATCAATTGGTGAGGTTTTGTAGAAATCGGAGGTGAATAACCCAATAATTTGTACAATTCCTTCAATTTTTCCATTTTTACTGATATCAAGAATCTTAATAGAGTCTATGCGTGATCCACGATATATCTCAGAACGAGTATGCTCTTTTTTTATGTGCATCACCTGATTAAATGGCGCTTGCAGTTCTGGTGAAAAATCCTTAGATTCATGAACATTTTTTATTTTAAATAACCCAAGCTTGTGCGTTTCTTGGGGATTGAATTCAATATTTTTTGTTGGTGAAGGAATTGCTTTATAGCGGCGTAACCCAAGAAAAACGAAATGTTCATTCTTTAACCAATTTAGAAAAGCACCCGCTTCTTTAATGTCATTTTTATCTTGATCAAGCATGTTACGTGAAATATTTTCCATCCAACCATGCATGTCATTAAAATCATCTACAACAAGCGATAATTTTATATATAAATCGTGCAAGGATGTTTTGTAATCCTTGGGTAATTCAGCTGAGCTTGGAAGAACAACTGCCATTAGTGATTCTCGATTTTTTCCCCCAAAACAACTGAATATCCCAGCATTTGACCTATTTGGAGAGAAAATTGGATGTATAAGTTCGTCAACTTTTAGCTTATTGGCAGCTAACCAAACTTTTATGCTGCGCACGACAAAATGCTTATGAATGCTATAAAAAAATAACACCTGAATTTTGTGCGCCTCAAGCAAACAATGATCAACAAGAAATGTGTCTAAGGGTGGTGGATTTTTAAAAATCTCAAATGCCTTTTTTGCAATATCAGTAAGAATTTTTCCAGAGGTTTGCTCGTTTAAGCTTTTTAGGTATCCAAAGCTCACGTGTTGATAGAAATTTCGTGTAAATTCTTTAAGAATGGGATTTTTCTGGTCAGCTGATGAAAGGATATGGGTGATGAATTCAGACTTTTCAATTTCTTTTGAAAGCATAAAGGGCTTCTGATGTTTTTCTTTAATTATATCTATGATTTGCAAATAAACCTACGAGTATATATAGGTTGAGCATCTAACCAAGCTGATGTTTCTTGATCAATATTAACAGCAACAGCAGCTATGCAATATTGCCAAACGAAGCGATCTTTCCATTCATTGCCAAAATAAATATATTTTTTTTCCCCAAATAATATGTTTAATAGTTCTGCTTTATTCATGCCGACTAAGTTGTTGCCCACAGTACTTCCAAATGCTTTTTCAAAAATATTTAAATGCTTCGCTATTGCATCGGCGATCGTTTGATCTGAGCCAGTTACCAGGTAAAGTTTTGCTCCTCTACTCTTAAGGTCTAGCAGATATTCTAATATCTCTGGGAAAAATGATAATTTTTTTGGATTAAAAAACACAGCCTTTGCAAGATTATATTTCAGGTATGTTCTGTCCTTGTACCACCAAAAAAGTGGTTGCAAGAATCTGAGCGGATGTTGTTTCAAAAATTCAAGCAGGTTCAACCATAAGCAATCTCCAGCCCATAATGTGCCATCAAGATCAACGCAAATGGGAAATTTTGCAAAATCTTTCGCTGAAAAATTATCCATATTTTCTCTATGAATCGTAAGGATTTTTAATGCCCTTAACAATAAACCTTATTGGAACACCTGGTAAATTAAAATCATCTCTCAGCCCATTGCTCAGATATCTAAGATAAGATGCTGGTAAATCATCAGCTTTCGTGCAAAATAACGCAAAAGTAGGCGGGCGTGATTTTACTTGAGTCATATATTTTATACGAATGCGACGACCTGAAACGGCAGGAGTTGGGTGTTTATCAAGCATAAATGGTAGCCAATCATTAAGTTTTGCCGTGGGAATGCGTAAATTCCATAATTTATTAATCTCTAAAACTGTATCTAACATCTGATCAAGATTTTTATGATTTAAGGCTGAAATAGCGACCATTGGCACATCGCGAACCTGGGCAAGCTGATAATTTAATTGATTGCGAATATGTTCCATAAGCTGAGGTAAGTGATTGATTTTATCAACTTTATTAAGGGCTAAAATTAGTCCACGCCCTTCTTCTACAACTTGTTGTGCTATTGCTAAATCTTGTTTTTCCAATTGTTCATCAATAGGAATCGTTGCATCAATAACCAGTACAACAATTTCAGCAAATTGAAGCGTACGCTTTGCGCTCTGAACAGCCAGCTGTTCTACTGCATCCTGAACCTTTGCTTTTCGGCGAATACCTGCTGTATCAATTAGTTCAAATTTTTGCCCTTTGTGTTCCCATAAAAGGCTAACAGAATCTCGTGTTACTCCTGGCATATCTGCTGTAAGTAGGCGTTCTTCTCCAAACAATGCATTAACCAAAGTAGATTTTCCAACATTGGGGCGTCCCATAATGGCTAATTTTAAAGGTCTGTCAGCTACAAGAACTTCTTCTTCAAAGGTTAAGTGGGGATGAATAGCCTCATATAATGCGTCAATACCCAAGTTATGTTCAGCCGAAACACTGATAACTGTTTTAAAGCCAAGTGCAAAGACATCGTATTCAGTTGTCTGAGCTTTTTTACTATCATTTTTATTAACAAGCACAATAATTGGTTTGTTTTTTTTGTGTAAAAACTTAGCAATTTGCCCATCAAATGCAGTAATGCCTGCAATTCCATCAATAACAAATGCAATCATCTGTGCTTCTTCTATAGCGGCTTCACTTTGAAGTTGCATTTGTTTTGCAAGCTCTGGATGAGCCGCGGATGTTTCCGGATCAGCCAAGCCAGGTGTGTCTAAAATGCGAAATGGCATGTCGCCATAGTATGCTTGTGCCTCTTGAAAATCTCTAGTAACTCCGGGCCGCTCATGAACAATCGCTACTCTTTTTCCTAGCAACCGATTAAAAAGGCTAGACTTTCCGACGTTAGGTCGACCTATTAATGCAAGAGTAAACATACTATCGCCAAGCTTGCAGTAAGCCTGAATCAGTTAAAGTAAAAATAGTTTTATCAGCCGCAATAGGCGAAAGCTGACAAGCTGATTCTAAATTCACTGTGCTATCAATTGTGCCATTTGTAATATTCACAAAAGCCATTTGCTCGCTTGTGCTTACGATAACTAATTTATCATTCACAATAATAGGTCCTGCCCAGGTAATAACCTCTTCGCTTTCACGTTTGCGAGGCAAAGATGCTGCCCATCGAATTTGACCAGTTGATTTCAGTATACATACCAAATCATCATTCGTGGTAATCAGGAAAAGAAAATCGCCGCTTAATACTGGGGTGCGTAAAGCGCCAATTTCTTTTGTCCATAGTTTTTTGCCGCTAGATATTTCATAAGCTGCAACACGCCCGCCATGACTTGCCACGTAAACCACATTTCCTTCTATGATTGGTCTGGCTCGAATATGAGCAATACTTGATACGGTATCAATTCTCAAGGCTGATGTCATAGTATCTGACCATAACATGTGTCCGCTTTCAGGATTCAGGCAATAAATTTCACCGGATGTTAATGTAACAATGACGGCCTGAGTACAAGCAGCTGGGGCGCTTCCACCAAGTAGTGCGCTTGGCTCAACAATGCCTGCATAATCCCATAACTCATCTCCGGTTTTTGCTTCAAGGGCAAAAATCTCGTTATTAACTGTTACTACATAAACACGTCCGGCAAAAACAGTTGGTGCTGCTCGAATAGGGGTTTCTAAATTCTGTTTCCAAATACTCTTTCCAGATTGCGCTTCAACGCACCAAACATCACCAAAAGATGTCGTTATATATAAAGCATCTCCATCTACTGCAAATCCGCCGCCCATGGCATTGCTGTGCCCTTCTTCAGGAGACGTTTCAATTTCCCAAAAAAGTGTTCCATCCTCTATTTTTCTGGCTTCTACATGCCCATTAATATCCATCGTGTAAACGATACCTTTATTAACAACAGGGTGTGTTATAAGTCTATGATGGGTGTCTGAGCCTTCACCAATATTTTGCTCCCACGCTTTTTTTACATCTTTACTTGCAAGTATGGGGGGCATGAGATGGCCAGGATTGCCTCCCACGTGATTCCAGTCTTTTATATCTTGTGCGTCAGGAACTCTAACCGTCATGTTTTCCAAAGCAGGATCAGGCTTTAAAGCATTACCAACAATAATAAAAGGCTCTCTTGTGCCTTGTAATTTTTCTTTTGTTTCGCTGCAGCTTGCTAGAGCTAGCAACGCAAGCAGACACCATATCATAGAGCCGTTTTTCATTAGTTAACCTTCTGTGACATCTCTGCTAATTGACTTGCTAAATTTTGAGTTACTATTTGTGCACGTAAGCGCAAGTCTTTTGGAGATTTTTCATCTTGAGCGATAGCTACGAATGTTTCCGTTGCTTTTTCATAATTTTTTTGACGCAATTCCATCATGCCCTTTAACTCAAGAGCTAAGTGACGATAAGGCGCTCCTTCTTTTAGGCAAGGCTCAATTAATTTAAGAAGCTTTTGAAGTTCATCATCATTATCATTTTTCAATGTATCTAGATGTAGGCTTACGTATAAAATAGTCGATAATTCTTTGAACACGTGGTCAACACTACCATCATTCATAAGTTCCTGATAAATTTTCTCAGCGCGGCTTAAATCCTTATGGCCTGTTTCCATACGTAAAATTGCAGCTATATTAAGCTTTGCCAGTGTCGAATAAGTGCGATGAGAAGATTTAGAAATCCCCTCCATTGCAGCCAATGCATCACCAATGTTTTTATTAAACATTAGCGTCTGCGCACTTACAAACTGTTGGGAAATAATATCTCGTTGCTTTTCTTGGTAATTTTGCCAAAGGTTAAAGGCTAAAGATAAGCCAACAATCGCCGCAAACCCAATAGAAACTGACTTTCCGTACTTTTTCCAAAGGTGCTCAAACTTTTCTTGGCGAAGGTCGCTTTCTACTTCTTGTATGAACTGATCAAAATTATTTGACATAAAAAATTCATTAGGCCTTAAAATTTATTCATATTTGCACTATATACTGTATTGTAAGAACAGCAAATAAGGAAATGATGACAGTTCTACCGATCTTAGTGGCCCCAAATCCAATTTTGCGCAGAAAAGCTAGTCTTGTGCCTGTCGTAGACAGTCATATCCAAAAATTATTAAAAGATTTACAAGAAACAATGATTGCAGAAGATGGTATTGGTCTTGCAGCTCCCCAAGTTGGTATTTCAAAGCGAGTTTTTGTAATGGATGTTCCCGCCAATGTAACCGTAGAAGGCGAAGAAATTGAAGGTGCTGATCCCAGTCCAAATATGTATCAAATCGTAAATCCTGAGATCATTTGGGCAAGTGAAAAATTAGCAACATGCAGGGAAGGGTGTCTTTCCGTTCCAGGTCAGTATGCGCCAGTGTTACGCCCTGAAAAGATTCGAGTTCGCTATCTCAATGAAAAAGGCGAAACGTGCGAAACTGAATTTTCTCATTTACAAGCCGCTTGTGTTCAGCATGAAATGGATCATTTAGACGGAAAGCTATTCGTGGATTACCTATCTGCCATAAAGCGGGACATGTTAATTCGCAAAGCCCAAAAAGTTGAGCGATAGGGGCTCACTTAGTTTCTCCGTTGAAAAAACGAACTCGAGTCTTTGCGAAGCCCTGCAAAGGCTGTGGCAATCCAGTGGATGGTTTCATGGATTCTTACGGTGTTCGGCTTCAGAAAGACGCAGAAGCATGAATTTTCGTCCTTTCGCCATCCTGAGCCCTCAACGAGGGCGTGAGGATCCCCATCCTTATCTGCGTGCGCTCATCTCTTTATCTCTCCTCGTGTTTGATACGAAAGTCTAAAAATCAGCAACTCCATCTTCTATCATCAAAAACTCTGGCTGCTTATGAAGCGAAGCGACAATGCGTAATTTTTCATAAACAGGCTCTAAATCTTCATCACTATGCAATTCAATGAATGGTGATTCGAAAGAACGACCTGCCTTGGCAAAAGGTAACAATAATTGATACGCGTATTCTTGTTGGGTTGCAGGTGGCGTAAAGAATTGGTTGCAACCTGGATTATCTGGCCATCGATACCAATGATCCATATACATCTTACATTGCATTTTTTCGTCTTTTAGATTGCCGGCAAATACCCAAAAGTGATCTGGTGAAATTGGTCGTTGAATGATTATATGCAGAGCTTTATCTGGTAAAAGCTGAGCGATTTCTAAAACATCTTCTATAGTGCGATCTTTAGTAAACTCGCAAGATACCCAATAAAGCTGAGGAAATTTATGCCGTGATAAAAGGTTGCGATATATACTTTGATTAGATGAAGAGGTAATAGAGAAATTAAAGTTATCATGACGATTTTCTTTTAAGAACGTATCCTCTTCAGATATTTCTGAAGGGGAGAAATGATTTTTGTAATTTAGAGATAATTTACCAATTTTACTCAACTCTAAATCGCAATCTACGTGATGATGCATAGCGTTAAAAGATAGTAGTTTTTGTGTTTTCTTATCGATATTAAAATGACTTTTCCCAATAGGCATAATACGTAATTCTCTACCTTCATCGATTGAAGCTAATCCATACATTAATCGATGAGCATATTGATGAAATAATGTTTCATCTTGGTTAATAAGCCAATTTAAAAGAGATCTCCTGACATACTCATTGCTCAAATTTGCATGATCAAATAAGGGTGGAAATATTTGCATAGCTCTTGAGGATTCTAACTTTTTCTCAAATAGTTGGTGAGCTATATCATACGCAGTTCGATCTTCATCACTGGCATTCCAAGCTAAATCTTCAGGTGTTTCCAGCTGCCCAATCACATAAGGGTTAGTAAATGATTTTTCCAGTGCAAAAACGTTTGTTTTTTTACTGGTAAGTTGAAGATAGCTATGGTCAGTATTAACATGCCAAACAGCCAGTGGTTCACCGTTTCTTAGAATATCAAACTCCCCATACCAGTCCTTTTTTCCAGAAATATTTTTAAGCTCTGATTTAATAATAATCTCAAATGATAATTCTTCATCTGCTGGCTCATCATAAAATAACTGACTAAAACTCACAGCAGCCGGTTTTCCTCCCAACAGCTGGCTCAAACGTAATGCTGCTGCTTCAATAGTTTCTTCGGTGCTACCTGCATAGGTTAAAGCTACCGCTTCCTCTGGCTTTCCAGCTAAATGAAATAACGCTCGAAATTGATTTAAAATGCCCGGGTTAAGTTCCGCCCAGTGTGCTGTTGCATAATCTTCAGCCCATGGAGTGCGCTCACTGCCACCTTTGCGGTACACAACACCAGTACGGCGGCAAATAGCTTGTGTCCAGCTATTCCGCGTTGCGGTGGTGCCTAAATCTTCTTCTGCAAGTTCTTGCCAAAATAATTGTAAGGGTGATCCTTGTGGTAATAAAGCGGGGTTAATTTCCAAGCCAAATTCTTGTTCTTGCAACTGCGCAAGGTAGGTCAGGTTGAACAAGCTCATTTCAGCGCAGTTAGCGAATGCTAGGTGTTTTCCACTATGGTCAACTCGCACATTTCCATAATCTTCAAATCGAATTTGCGCATAACGTGCATTACCATAAAGTAGCAAATTACGTTGCCCTTCATTTAATTCAGCCATCAACCCATCAATGTCCTCACTGGCTTTTGCTCGTTCTACAAGTTCTTGATAATCTGCTTTTGTATATGCAGTTGCCAAAACATGCTCAAGGTCTGGTTTTTGAGCGACATCAATTGCGCCACTTGCCAAAATAACATTACTAATTTGTTCGCCAAATTTGCGCCAGCCGTAATAGCTAAGTAGCTGCAAAGTTTGATCCGGTGAACTTTGGGCAGATTTCCACAGCATATCAACAGTTGCTTGAATACGTAATTTTTCAATTCCACGATAAGAAAAATCACCATACTTTTTCTGCAGCTCTCTCTCAAGCTCAGCTTCGCTAAAATATGTCTCATTGGGTTCGCGCAAAATCTCGGTGCCTGGAATTTCTAACAGGTGTGATGAAGATTTTTTAAACGCTTCAATTACTAATTTATAAGGGCGTGCAACACAGTCAGCTTGTTGTGTTTCACTCAGATGCAAATCTTCGTCTATGGGTGACATATTCCGGTGAACATATTTACTCACTCCATCAACCAAAGCATATCGATAAAATTTCTTTAGCTCTTCTTCATTATGACTTTCGACAAAGCCAGATACCTTGCCCACAGTTGTAAAAATCTGATACAGCTTTTGTAGTTGTATGCTTCGATTAGTTTCAAACAGCGAATCAATATAAAAACTCTCCCTATCTTCTTTGTATTCTGCAATTACCCCAATTAGTTTCCCCAGTTGTTCAGGGGTAATTTTACCCAAAGGGTCACTCACACCAATATTATTGGGGTTTATTGTTGGTAAAGGACTAATCGGAAATAACATCCACGATAATGCAGTAGTTGGGCTTGTAGGCCACACCAAAAGATTTTGAATGGCTTGATAATGCACATAAACATCTTGTGCTGGTCTTGAATTAAGATCTCCAAAAAAGCGAAGATTCTGTGTCAGGCGCTCAATTTCAGAACGCTTTACCGGATCCAATACAGCTAAAGGGCTAGTAGGGGCAATTACGCTCTCGCGGTAAAAAGATGCATGAAGCGAAGCACCAAAAAATAAAACAAATATGTAATGAAGAAATTTCATAATTTAATACCCAAAAAAATCTGATTATTATAATTCAATATAAATATGGTGAGTATTTAAAATATTGCAATATAATTTTTTTGGAGCTTATATTCTGTTACCCTCGTGTTCTACACGAGGGCCTCAAGATTACTAAAGTTTACGCGCGATAGATTCTATCTCAAAACACTCAATCATATCACCGTTGCGAATGTCATTATAATTTTCAAAAGCCATACCGCACTCAAACGAATCTTTAACTTCTTTGACTTCATCTTTGAAGCGCTTCAGCGTTTTTAGTGTGCCTTCGTGAATCACAACGCTGTCACGCAGCAAGCGCACTTTTGCGCCGCGTTTTACCACACCTTCTGTGATATAACATCCTGCAACCTTACCAATACCCGTAATATTAAACACATTACGTATTTCAGCATTTCCAAGATATTTCTCACGTAGAGTTGGCGCAAGCATCCCGCTAAGCATATTTTTCACGTCATCTAGCACATCATAAATAATCGAATAGTAGCGAATATCTACGCCATCACGTTTCGCAAGATCTCGTGCCTGAGGGTTTGCACGCACATTGAAACCCACAATGATTCCACCAGAAGCACTTGCTAATGTAACGTCGCTTTCATTGATTCCACCAACACCACCATGCAAAATTCTTGGAGCAACTTCTGTGCCGCTCAACTTTTGCAAGCTTGTAGTTATTGCTTCTAACGATCCATGCACGTCTGTCTTAATCACAACCGGAAACTCTTTAATATCTCCAGCTGCAATTTGACTCATAATTGATTCCATCGAGGTTTTAATACGTGATTGCGCTATCAGATCGCGTTTGCGATGTGCGCGTGATTCAGTAATTTCACGTGCCTTAGCCTCATTTTCTACTACTAAGAATTCTTGACCTGCTGTTGGAACACCATTAAAACCAAGAACTTCGACTGGAACAGACGGCCCAGCTAATTTAATAGGTTGCCCATGATCATTAATCATTGCGCGTACTTTGCCCCACTCAGAGCCAGCAACAACAATGTCTCCAACCTGTAATGTACCATTTTGCACAAGAAGGGTTGTCGCAATACCGCGACCGCGATCTATCTTTGCCTCAACTACTGCTCCCAAAGCACTTCGATTAGGATTCGCCTTTGGTTCAATAACTTCAGCCTGCAAAAGAATGCATTCTTCTAACTTTTCAAGGTTTCTAAGTTCTTTAGCAGAAACTTCAACGCTTAATACGTCTCCACCAAATTCTTCCAGAATAATATCATGGCTTAATAATTCGCTACGAACTCTTTCTGGGTTTGCGTCTGGCTTATCGATCTTGTTAATAGCAACAACAATCGGTACCTTTGCTGCTTTTGCATGGCTAATAGCTTCAATAGTTTGCTCCATAATGCCATCGTCCGCTGCAACAACAAGCACAACAACGTCAGTTACATTGGCTCCACGTGCGCGCATTTCACTAAATGCAGAGTGGCCTGGTGTGTCAATAAAGGTGATTTTTTTGCCAGAGGCCATCGTCACCTGGTATGCCCCGATATGCTGAGTTATACCTCCTGCTTCTCCTGCGACAACATCTGTTTTTCTCAAGGCATCTAGCAGTGAAGTTTTTCCATGATCTACGTGCCCCATGACTGTAACAATAGGTGCGCGTGGCATTAAATCAGCAGTGTTATCTTCTGGTCCTTTTAATCCAATTTCTATATCAGAATCAGAGACGCGCTTTGGAGTGTGCCCAAATTCAGCACAAATCAGTTCCGCTGTATCAGCATCAATAATCTGATTGATCGTTACCATCATTCCCAATTTCATCAGGGATTTTACAACATCGCCGGAGCGAACCGCCATACGGTTAGCAAGCTCTCCAACAGCAATAGTCTCAGGAATCACAACTTCTCTGATGATTTTTTGTGTATCTTGTTGATTGTTCACATGTTGCTGGCGCATTTTTTTCTGATTCATGCGCTTCATAGCGGCGATAGAGCGAGAGCGTTGCTCTGTATCATCATCTAGTAGCCGCGCCTGTGTGTTTCTATCAAGCTTCTTAGGTGCTTCCGTAATTCCTTTTTTTGCCGGCAATAAAACCTTCTTAGGTGCTTCTGCTCTATAAACAACAGATTTTTTCTTCTCTACTGCTGTTTCTTCTTCGTCAGCAAAACTCTCTTTAGCTTTCAAGGCGTGTTTAGGCTCGCTACGATGAGGCGATTTTACAAGCTCTCCAGGTGCAGGCGGCAGTGCTGAGGCCATAAGCTCCAGGTTTACAAGTTCAATGCGTTTTTGTTCTAACGCTTCAGGCTCAATTTGATTGCTTTCTTCATTTTGATTGTTGGAACGCTTCTCGTGCTGCTTAGCTTGTTCTTCAAGGGCTGATTTTACAGCCTTCAGACGTGCATCCAGTTCTCCATGAGTAAGGCCTCGAAGAGTTTCTGGTAATTGGTGATCGGAAACAATCTGATCTGATAATTTGTCAGGTTGCGTACCAATTTTTTTGCGTTTAACTTGAACATCCACTGTTTTAGTGCGTCCATGAGTAAAACTCTGTTGTACTTGACCTTCTGTAGGGCGCTTAAGCTCAGATCTTTTCCCTAGCGTAAGAGTTTTTTTCTTAGCTGGTTCGCCGCTTTGCTCTTTTACTTGAGCATCGGTGTTTTCTGCTTTTTGACCCGTTTGCGACTCTTGCGCCATACATATCCTATTCTTTATTAAACCAGTGCTCACGCGCTTTCATGATAACAGCATTTGCTGCTTCAATATCCAGAACTCCAGCACCAATAATTTCTTGTAGTTCATCTCCAGCAAGTTCTGCAAGACTTTCACGCTCTTTTATATCTTTTTCTGCAAGTTTTACAAGCATGTGTGGAGTCAAACCAAGCCCATGCAGGTCTTCATTCACTCCTAATTCAACGCATTTTTCTTGCATTCTAGCATCGAAATTTTCAAGATAAGCTTTTCCGCGTGACTGCAATTCAGCTGCTGTATCTTCATCAATTCCTTCAATTCTCAAGAATTCGTCAAGGTCTATCGTGGCAACTTCTTCGATTGTCTCAAAACCTTCAGAAATCAAAAGCTGAGCAAACATATCATCAATATCAAGAGCTTCCATAAACAAATGCATTTTGCCTTCGTTTTCTTGTGCGCGTCTGCTCATATCATCATCTTCTGTGATGATATCAATTTTCCATCCAGATAATTGCGATGCAAGTCGAACATTTTGTCCGCGTCTGCCAATAGCTAAGCTCAATTGATCCTCTGCTACGACCACGTCTATACGATGGTGATCTTCGTCTATAACAACTCTTGAAATTTCTGCTGGTGCAAGGGCATTCACAACAAATGTTGCTGGGTCATTCACCCAAGTAATAATATCAACTTTTTCACCCTGCAACTCGTTTACAATCACTTGTACTCGGCTACCGCGCATTCCTACGCATGAACCGACTGGATCAAGATTTGGATCTGAAGTATACACAGCCATTTTCGCGCGACTACCAGGATCACGGGCAATTGACTTTATTTCAATTATATTGTCATAAATTTCAGGCACTTCTTGCTCAAAAAGCTTTGCCATGAATTTTGGATGAGTTCTAGATAAAACAACCATTGGTCCACGTGAGTCAGGCTTAAGATCGTGAATAATTGCACGAACTCTGTCTCCAACACGATAAGTTTCTCGTGGAATCAGATCATCTTTACGCAGAATTCCTTCTGCTTTCCCAAGGTCCACAATAACATTCCCAAATTCAACCCGCTTTACTAACGCATTTACGATATCACCTAAGCGATTCTTAAACTCTTCGTATTGGCGTGCACGTTCTGCATCACGAACTTTCTGAAAAATAATCTGACGAGCGCTTTGTGCTGCAATTCTACCAAACTCTAGGGGAGGCAGCTCTTCTTCTAAAAGGTCATCAATTTTTGCATCAGGATAGTCTAGCTTCGCGGTATCAACAGTGACCTGATTAATAGGGTCATCAACCTCTTCTACAACGGTCAAACAGCGAACTGTTTGCACATGGCCAGTTTCACGATCTATATTAACCCGAATATCGTGATCTATACCATATTTTTGCTTTGCAGTTCTCTGCATTGCAAGTTCCATGGCCACAATGACTTCTTCCCGATCAATACCTTTTTCACGCGCAACTGCCTCAGCCACTTGTATTAGTTCGTGTCTTGGGTGCTGAATTGCGTCTTCTACAGGCTTTAGTTTTCTGCTTGCCATGGTTTCCCTACTATCAATCTTTCTTTTTATTAAATAGAACTTACCAAATTTGCCTGGCGAATGTCGCCATAGCGAATGTCGATACGATCTGATCCACTATCAAGGGGGTGCTTTAAGCGTAAAGAAATGCTCTCTTCAGAAGCGCTTTCTAAAAACCCTTGGAAATTCTTGCGATTTTCTACAGGCAATATTGTTTTTATCATAATTTCTAAACCAATGAAACGTTTATAATCTTTTTGTTTCGTGATGGGTCTTTCAAGGCCAGGAGAAGAGACCTCAAGAACGTAAGCTCCAGAAATAGGATCCTCCACATTTAAATGTACGGAAAGAGTTCTGCTAACTTGCGCGCAGTCATCCACATTAATATTCTGCCCATCTAGCTTCTCTATCATAACTTGTAGCGTTTTGCGTATCATGCCGGTTATTTGTACGCGAACCACCCCATACCCCATAGGGTTAATGATGGAATCAAATTTATCATGAAGCGAATCGGTTAGTTGCATATAATTCTTCCTAGGTTCTACCGGTAAGGTAAGTATTTTCTTTACTGATTTCAAGTTGTTTTATTGATTTTTTTAGCAATTGGGTGATGTTTTTGTACAAGTTGGTAAACGGATATCGGCATAACATGCGTGTAAATCTGGGTGGTTGCTATATCGCTATGTCCAAGAAGTTTTTGTATCGTTAATAAGTCAGATCCTCCTTGTAGAAGGTGCGTAGCAAAACTATGTCGAAACACATGGGGGGAAATTGTCTGTGGGTCCAAGCCAAATTCTAAAGCTGTTTCCTTAATTAATTGCCCTATACGTTGGCGCGTTAAACATCCATCCTTACTTCTTGATGCAAAAAGAAAGCTTGAACTTTTAGTGGAACTCACAAAATTTTCTCTCACTTTTAAATAAGCTATCAAGGCTGAAATGCAAGTTTCGTTCAGGGGCACGAGTCTTTCCTTGTTTCCCTTGCCTTTGACTAGAATCATAGGTTGAGATGTTGCTCCTTTAACAAGGCAATTGACAGGTAATTTTATTAACTCACTAACTCTCAAGCCAGAAGCGTATAACAACTCTAAAATAGCTTTTACTCTTATATGCCCAGGTTCTTTAGCCGTGTTTAAAAAGTCTAAAAACTTCTCCATCTGACCAGAGGTAAGAACTTTGGGTAAGATTTTTGGCGGTTTAGCTGTTTTTATGTGCAAACAGGGATTGCTTTTAATAGTTTGTTCATTGAACAAAAATAAATAGAACTGTTTTAACGCTGAAATACGTCTATTTATGGTGCTGACTTTTAGGTCTTCAGCGTATAAATACTGTATATATTGCTCAATGTCATTTTTAGAAATTTCTAACAATGGCTTATTAACCCATTTAGAGAAATGATTTAAATCTCTATTGTACGCCTCAAGGGTATTTAAAGAAGCATTACGATCCGCGGCTTGTGATTCAAGAAATAATTCTATTTGCATAATAGATTATTAGCATTTTATTTGAAGGCTTTACTACAAGTAATTCTTCATGAAATACTATTTATGTAAGGTTTAAATTATGAGGAATTTATTTTTATGGATATCATGTGCATCGCGAACTGTAATTTTACGGCAACGGCAATTGCTACAATGGTATTGCTTGTTATTCCAATGGTGCTGCCAATAATTAGGAAATTTCACAATGCTAATGTATCAAAAATAGCTTCTGTTGGTGGAGGCATGGCTATAGCTGCTGTTTTTGTGTTCCTGATGCCAGATGTTCTTTCAAAGATAAAAATTGTTTCGGCAAACACTAACATAGCTTTTTTAAAGCACGAGCATCATTTAATGTTTTTGGTATTCGTAACTTTTTTGGCTGCCTTTTGCACAATGTACGCTTTAGAAAAAATAGCTCTCGACCGCACTAAAATAAAAGCAAAGCCTGATAGCTTTATATTTTATCTTCATATGGCGATACTATGTGCAATGCTAATAGCTTTGGTAAGCTCATTTCCTGCATTATCGGCATCAAGTGCTTATGCAATTGGTATAGTATGTGCATTAGCTGTTTTTGAAATATTCTTAGAAGAAATAGCGCTATTGAAGCATTTTGAGGCATTGTATTCTTATGTTGGGCGTTATCTTATGATGATTGCTATCGTTGCAGGATGGGGGATAGGGGTTAAATTTTTCAACCAAGAAACCACTATTTTTACTTTATTAACTCAAGCTTTTGTAATAGGTATGATTCTCACTGCGGTTATTAAGAATGAGTTTGATGCCATTAATCAATCTAATAACTACACCTTGTTCATTGTAGCTGTTGTTTTCAAGGTTTTTATTATCTTTGGTGTTATTGCAATTGAAGATGCTAATGCTTTAAAAAAATCTGCAGCATCACTTAATACGGAAAAAAACTAAAATTAGCTCGATTCAATGTTTCTAATTTAAGCCCGACATTATTCTGTTGGGCTTTTTATTGTGTATACATGCCGTCAATAATTTCTTCAAAAAGTCTGTGCCAATTTTGTTCTGATTCAAGACGCATCAAAACGGATCCTATACCAACTGCAGCACGATCCATAAATACAAATTCTCGCGGAGGTTTAATCCCTCCTAAATCATGTAATTGTTTATGTATGCTGCGCGCTATCTTCCAGCCTTTTTTACCGCCATTGGCTTCTTGAATAGGCCGTTTTTTATCTTCTAAAAGCGGATCATATAAAAGCTTTGCCCATTGATTCAGCACTTCAATAAGTTCATTGTTTAAGTCCTTGAAACCCCAGCGCCTATAAGCATCAACTGCTAATTCTGGTTTGTTATCTCTTAAAGCTACGTATAAATCAACTACAGCCTGCAGGAATAATTTATCAAATTTTCGTACACAGCCAAAATCAAGCACACTAATTCTTTCGTCACTTAATATTAAATAATTTCCAGGGTGCGGGTCTCCGTGCAAAATGCCAAAACGATAAAGTGGCCAATACCATGCCAAGAAAAGCTTTCTGCCCAATTCATCGCGAAAATTATTTGCATGCCCAACAAAATCAAGAGCTGATTTTCCTTCTATCCATTCCATTGTGAGAAGGCGTCTAGTTGAAAATTCAGGATAAACTTCAGGAACCACAATAAAATCAAGTGTATCTTTAAAAATTTTTCTGAATTGCTTAAGATTTTGTGCTTCGTGAATATAATCCAGCTCCTCATGCAACCTCTCTCTAATTTCGTCAGCAATATCCTGAGTATCAATAGACTTATTAAATGTTTGGTAAATCCCTAACACTAAATTTAGTTGTTTTAAGTCTGCATTAATTGTGGTTTCCATGTCTGGGTACTGTAATTTGATAGCAAGCTTTACGCCCTCTTTGCTTACTGCCTGGTGCACTTGACCCAAAGAAGCTGCATGGGAGGCTTTCAAAGAAAAATCTTGAAACAAATCTCTCCAATTAATCCCAAGTTCTCCTGCCATACGTCGTCTCACAAATCCTTCTCCCATCGAAGGTGCATTAGATTGTAAGGTTAAAAATTCTGTTGCGAATTCTGGCGGTAGAGCATCTGGAACGGTTGCCAGAAATTGCACCATCTTCATAAATGGGCCTTTAAGATTTCCGAAAGCATGGCGTAATTTTTGAGCATAAGCATTTTCATCGAAGTTCATGCCCAAATATTCTTGGGCCCCTACACGCATGCCAATACCAGTAAGCGTTGTGCTCACATCAAATAATCTTTTTAAAGATTTAACTTGCTCCATTTTTACCCTTCACAGCTCTGGCAATAGTCAGCACATCTACTCTTGCAGCGCCCGCCCTAAGTAAAGCTTTAGCGCATGCATTAGCAGTTGCCCCACTTGTAAGAACATCATCAATTAGTAACACATTTGCCTTTTGTAAAATATTTTTTGGGTCTTTGACAATCAATGCATCTTTAAGATTGGAGTAACGTAAAAATTTACTTTTTTGCCCTTGTGATGCTGTTGCCCGGACACGCTTTAAAAGTTCATTGTTGATTGGAGTATTAGTGTGTTTTGCTATTAACTTTCCCAGTTCAGTTGCTTGATTATATTGGCGTATAAAGAAACGCCACCAATGCAAAGGCACAGGGATAACAATGTTGATGTTATCTGGAATGCAACGTTGCATCCATTGAAAGAACATTGGCCCTAAGTCTAATCCATCGTAGTTTTTATAGCGAAGTATAAGCTTTTTAACTGAATCATTATAAATCAGCGGGGCGTGGGCTTTCGTAAAAACAGGGGGGTGCTTTAAGCAGTCAGCGCATGGCATATCATGATCTACCATTTCTAGTGGTACACAGCAAATAGAACATTTAGGAGATGTTATAAATTTAAGTTTTGGCCAGCAATTTGCGCAAAGAGTATAAGGCACTTTTGTGATTTCATGGCATAAAGCGCATTGTGGGGGCAGTAAAAAATCAACAATAGTTTGCAAAAAATGGTTTTTAAAAATCACTTTTTTAGGCTTGTTATGTTGGCAGGAATTTCATGATCTTTTGCTTTGGCTTCTTCTAAAAAAGTATGTTTTTTCATAAATTTTTCATACCAATTATAGAGTTTCTCGTAGTCTTTATGGAAAGAAGAATCCGCAAAACGCAAATCTAGATATGATAAAAATGTGGCAGTACATAAATTTTCAAATAAAATTTCGTGGTTTAGTATGCTGTTCAAACCAGATTCAAGATACTGAAGCCCTTTAGTCAATGCCATATGTTGTCTATTATACCAATCTTCAGATTGTAAATGCTTTGGCCTGAAGAAATGCTCATAGCGCATTGAAACGGCCGCATCTGCCATGCCATCTACTAATGCTTGTACTTTTAAAGATTTAAGCCTATTCGGCATTAAAATTTTGAGCTTTCCAGCTTTTTCCATGATGTATTCGCAAATAACTGGCGAATCAAAAAGTGCATTATCATCGCTTTCATTGATTCTTAAAGCAGGAATTTTTCCCAATGGGTTTAATTTTCGAAAAAATGCGTCATCTAACCAAGGGTGGAAGTTTTCAACCTTAATTTCTTTTTCTAGGTTGCAAGCCAAAATGACAGCTTTAACTTTGCATCCAAAAGGGGAGCTAGGAAAAGAATAGAGAATCATTTGGTTTGCCAAAATTACCGGTAACTCAGCTTATGCTAGCACGCAAGCTTTTGTTTTTCAGCATATTTTTCTACAAAATCACGAGGCAAGCCAGTATCAATACACACTATTTCCCCACAAATCATTTTTGCAGTCGCATGAAAATGAACAGGTTTGAAGCATGATGTGGCTAGCGTAAGATTTGGCTTAACAAACTCTCCAACACTTGCTGATATGTCAGCATCTATCCCGCTTGGTACATCAATTGAGATAATCGAATTAAGCTGCTGATTAAGGGCTATTATTAACTGTTGAAAAGTTTCATTGGGCTTTTTGTCTAGGTCGATCCCAAATAATGCATCTATATAAATATCACCTGACACTAAAGTATCTGTGATTTCAATGTTGGTGTAAAAAGCTTCGATTTTTCTTAAGTTTAAATCAGTTTTAGGGGGAACAGGCATGCATATGCTTATTTTTTTTGCATGAGGCGCCAAGAACATAGCTGTTGCAATTCCGTCTGCTCCATTTTTGCCAGGGCCAGCGCAAACAACAATGTGATCGCTAGAAAATGGGCCATATCTATCTAAAATTTCTTTTGCGCAAGCAAGTCCCGCAAGTTCTGAAAGATTGTATTCTTCTAATTTTGTTGCTTTTAAGTAATCTGATTCACATAATTTTGCAGATTCCTTGCTAAGAATGGGAAAGTGATTCACGATGCCTCCTTTAATTTTAGTGTTTAAATCACAACATTTTAACACCAAACAAACGAATTTTTGTGTTTATTGGTATTTTTATTTCTCGTATCAGTATAGAAGCTTCTTCTTGAGAGTTGTCAATTCTTTTTCAGCAGAATAATTTTTTCATCTCCGGAGTGAATCTATTAAGTGATACTTTTATGCATTAACCACTTTTGATTTTAAATAAGGTCTAAGATATTTTCCTGTATAGCTTCTTGCCACGCAAGCTAATTCTTCCGGAGTTCCAGTTGCAATGATTTCTCCTCCACCATCTCCTCCTTCTGGGCCCATATCAATAACCCAGTCAGCAGTTTTGATCACTTCCAAGCTATGCTCAATTACAAGAACTGTATTCCCTTGGTCCACTAAATGATGCAACACCTCAAGTAATTTTCGTACGTCTTCAAAATGCAGACCGGTGGTTGGCTCATCAAGAATATATAGCGTTTTCCCTGTTGCGCGGCGCGATAATTCTTTCGCTAGCTTTACACGTTGCGCCTCGCCGCCTGAAAGAGTTGTTGCCTGCTGTCCCACTTTTATATAACCAAGTCCCACTTGCTTGAGAGCGCGTAATTTTTCAGCAACTGCAGGATTATTTTCAAAGAAGTCTGCTGCTTCCTCAACAGTCATATCTAGCACATCCGCAATACTTTTATTCTTATAAGTAATTTCTAGTGTTTCGCGATTATATCGCTTTCCGTGGCAATGATCGCACTCTACATATACATCTGGTAAAAAATGCATTTCAATTTTTACAACGCCATCACCTTGGCAAGCTTCACAACGTCCACCTTTAACGTTGAAAGAAAATCGACCAGGTGTATATCCGCGCGCTTTTGCTTCCGGCATGCCTGAAAACCATTCTCGAATAGGTGTAAAGCAGCCGACATAAGTTGCCGGATTTGATCGTGGGGTTCTGCCAATAGGAGATTGGTCAATATCAATAACCTTATCTATATATTCTGAACCTTCTAATGTTTTGTACATTCCAGGAAGCTCTCTACCATGATTAAATTGGCGATTTAGAGCTTTATACAATGTTTCTATAACAAGGGTTGATTTCCCTCCGCCTGAAACTCCTGTAACGCAAGTAAAAGTCCCCAGTGGAAATGTAGCATTAACATTTTTCAAGTTGTTCGTTTTTGCTCCGGTAATTTTTAAAAATTTCTCAGCATGACCAGTGCGACGCTCTGTTGGTATGGAAATTGACTTAGTGCCCCTTAAATATTGACCAGTTAAACTTTTAGGGCATGACATAATATCTTGGGGAAGCCCTTGAGTTATAATTTCCCCTCCGTGCACACCTGCAGCTGGTCCCATATCAATTACGTAGTCAGCAGTACGTATAGCATCTTCATCATGCTCTACAACAACAACTGTATTGCCCAAATCGCGTAAATTGCGCAAAGAATCAAGTAATCTGTCGTTGTCGCGTTGATGCAAGCCGATTGATGGTTCATCCAAAACGTACAAAACGCCTGTAAGCCCAGATCCCACCTGAGAAGCCAAACGAATGCGTTGGCTTTCTCCACCTGAAAGCGTCCCTGCGCCCCTTGAAAGCGTTAAATAATCTAGCCCAACATCAATAAGAAATTTTAATCGATTGTGAATCTCTCGCAAAATTTTATCAGCAATTTCTTGCTGTTTTTTTGTAAGTTCTAAATTTTCAAACCAATTGAGTGCTTTTTTTATGGAAAAGCTGCAAACTTCACCAATGTGTAATGTTGCAAGCTTTACGCACAAAGCTTCTTCTTTTAGTCGGTGCCCCTTGCAGACATGGCAAGGTGTTTCATTTTGAAATCGTCGTAAAAATTCTCTGGTCCAGTCGCTCTCGGTTTCTAGCCAGCGACGTTTCAAATTAGGAATAATACCTTCAAAAGGCTTTTTTGAAATGTATTTGCGCACCCCGTCATTATAAACAATAGGAATAATTTCAGTGCCAGAACCGTATAGAATCAGCTTTCTTAAATTTTCCGAAAGATCCTTAAAAGGAATCGTTGTGCTTTCTCCAAAATAGTGTGCAATCCCATCCAATACTTGAGTATAGTATTCTGATGTCATTTGGCCGCGTTTACTAACAGCTGCATTCTCTTGAGCTGACCAAGGAGCAATGGCTCCTTCTCGTAAACTTAAGTCTGGATTTGGCACAATAATTTGTTCGTCAAAAATAATTTCCACCCCCAAACCATCACAAGTAGAACAGGCGCCGTGAGGGCTGTTAAATGAAAATAGGCGTGGCTCTATTTCTTCCAATGTAAAGCCTGAAACTGGACAAGCAAATTTTGAAGAATATGTTGTAATGTTTTGCGTGTCGACATCTTGCACCCAAAGCAAGCCTTCACTAAGTTTCAAAGCTGTTTCAATTGAATCAGCTAAGCGTGTTTTCATATCTTCAGCAGTTGCCATAATTAAGCGATCAACTACCACAGCAATCGTGTGCTTTGTCTTTTTATTAAGAGTAGGAGCTTCTTCAATGGAATAAATTTTTCCATCAACATAAACGCGTTGGAATCCCTTTTTTTGTAAGTCTAAAATCTCTTTTTTGTATTCGCCTTTTCTGTCGCGTACGATTGGCGCAAGAAGTATAATTTTAGTTTTTTCAGGAAGTTCGAGAATGCGATCAACCATCTGGCTAATAGTTTGCGCTTCAATGGGTAGGCCAGTTGTTGGTGAGTGAGGCGCACCTACTCGGGCAAACAGTAGGCGTAAATAATCATATAATTCGGTAACGGTTCCAACCGTTGATCTTGGATTTTTTGATGTTGTTTTTTGTTCAATCGAAATTGCAGGACTTAAACCCTCTATGGAATCCACATCTGGCTTTTGCATCAATTGTAAAAATTGTCTGGCATATGCAGATAGGCTCTCAACATAGCGACGTTGACCTTCTGCATATAGGGTGTCAAAGGCTAAAGAAGATTTCCCAGAACCGCTAAGGCCAGTAATCACCACAAGCTTATCGCGAGGAATATCGACGCTAATATTTTTTAGATTGTGCTCACGTGCACCACGAATTCGAATTACATCTTGCATGATTGACCATTTTATTAAAAAATTTGTAGGGTATATTAAAGCTGCTAATTAAAAACAGCATATTTTCACAAAACACTAGCAAGATTAGTACAAATTACTTGCACAAGCAACATTTTAGAATGGGTAATATTATGCGTATTGCAATTGGGTCAGACCACGGAGGTTATGCTCTTAAAGAAAAAATAAAAAGCGCTATTTCTAATGAATTGGTGAATCAATGGATTGACGTTGGGGCATTCAACGAAGAAAGTTCGAATTACGCTGAATTCGCTCAAGCGGTAGCTGAAAAAGTTCAAGCCCATGAAGCAGATTTTGGTATCGTCATTTGTCGCAGTGGCATTGGGGTGTCGATTGCGGCAAACCGCTATAAAAACATCTATGCAGCGCTGTGCTTGAATAAATATATGGCAAGCAGCGCGCGCAGTCACAACAATGCAAATATTTTATGTATTGCTGCAGATTATACAACTTTTGATGAGGTTCTAGAAATGATCCAAGTCTTTCTATTAACAGCATTTGAAATTGGAACTCGCCATGAACAACGGGTAAAAACTATTGATTAAGTAGTATCTAAAGTTTATTTACTTGTCTGTGTATCTATAACGGGAAACAACTTGCTTTTTTCAAAAGCCTTTCTTACATTGTAGACAGCAAGATATCACCATAGTTTGTATGCAGAATACACTGATTTTAATTGGATTAGCCTTAGTATTGACAGCCTGTGAAAGTGTCAAAAGCACCCTAGGCATGGACCATTACCAAGCTGATGAATTTAACATTAAGCAAAATGATCCTCTAGAAGTGCCTCCAAACTATAAACTTATGCCGCCTCGTAGTAAGGATAAGGATGGCAAAAGTGTAGCTCTAAATCCATCAGCCGAAAAAGCTAAACTGGTCGTTGGTGGGGGTGAATCACAGGCAGTGATTTCAGAAGCTAGCCAGCAAGCTTTAAAAGATAAAGTTGGCTCTGGTGACGACTCTATTCGCGAAAAAATAGATCAAGAAGCAGAAGAAGAGGGCGATAGTGCGCTAGATAAAAAACTCAGTGCCTGGAAAAAAGAGTTTACTCAAAATGCTAAATCAATCAATAGCAGCAATACAGCAAAGCAAGAGAGACCAGTAGAAAAATTAAAGGATCAACTCAAAAATGAGTCGTCTGAACATCACGAAAGTTTAGAAGAAAAAGTCGAAAGTGATATGAAGCAAAATGCAGCAGAACAAGAAAGAAAAGGCGTAATTGATGCAGATAGAATAGAGGAACTTAGAGAAAGCAGATGATAAAAAATATCATTCTGGGAGTTTTATTCTTAAGCACTCTTTTATTTGCGGGCCAACAAAATACTTTCAATGTTTCTGTTAAAGATTTAAGTGTTGCTGGAAGAAAAGTGCGCATTTCCCCGTTCAAAGACATAGGGGTAATTAGTGTTAGTTTGTGTTTCAAAAACGCTGGGGAAAAGCTATCTCCAAAAAATAAAGAATGCCTAGTTTCTTTGCTTTCCAAAGCTATGGGGGATGCAACAGCTTCAAGAACGCGCGAACAATTGCAAGCCTATAGCCTTGAACACAATTTGCACATATCTTTTAGCACAACCGATGATGATTTTATTATTGTTGGTAAATGTCCTTCGCAAAAATTAGCGGAACTCTTTCATTTGCTTAAAGACATTCTTTTGCATTCAAAATTTAATAATCGTGATATAGATCGTTTTAAAGCCGAAATGATTGCTGGAACTATGCAATCAATGCAATCACCAGATATGCAACTGGGTGAATTGGTCAAAAAAACTATTTGGCCCCAACACCCTTATGGAACCTCCCAAGAAACATATCTGAAAAGCTTAAAAAATATCAGCAGCACTGATTTGAAGTCGTATATGCAAAAACATTTCGCTCAAGATAATCTTATTATTTCAGCATGTGGTGATATCAATGAGGAAGAGCTTGCCGCACAAATTTTGGCTTTTACGACAAGTTTGCCAGAAACATTCAATTTCCATTTGCCGGAAAATGTAAAAATAGCAGGTCCTTACAAAAAGTATACGCAGGCTTTTCCAGTGCCTCAGACTGTCATTCGAATAGTGCATGAAGGAATAGATTGTCACCATCCAGATTTTTTTGCATTACAAATTGCAGTGGGTTGTTTAAGTAATCCTGGTATAGGTGTGCTATGGCAAAAAGTTCGCACGGAAAAAGGCTTAACTTATGGTATCGGAGCGGGTTTTTTAATGCAGGATCATGCCAACCTCTTCTGTGTTGCAACGTCTACTCAATCAGAAACAGAAGAGCGTGCTTTAGAAGTAATTAAAGAAGCTTTGGCCGATGTATGCAAAAATGGTTTTTCTGCAGATTTAGTCGAAACTGTCAAAAAAAGTTTTCTTGGAAATTATAAAAGATCTTTTGAGTCTACAGGTCATATCGCTGCTAGATTAATAAAATCTCAGCGAGAAGATCGCCCAGTAGATTTTCATAATATAGTTATTGAAAAAATCTCAGCGTTAACACCCGAGGAAGTAAATGATGCTTTTAAAAAGTTTCTAAAGCTAGACCAATTTATTGTGTTCACGGTGGGCAAATGAAGTATATTTTAGCGCTGTTTCTAGTTTTTTATTTTGGTTCGTTATATTCAAAAATCGTTCCTCAAACAGCCACTTTATCTAATGGTTTAAAAGTTATTGTTTTTCAGAATCCTTTGTTACCTTCGGTGAGTGTTTTTACAAAATATGACGTAGGAACTGCTGATGACCCGTTTCATTTGGTCGGTTTATCGCACATGCTAGAACATATGATGTTTAAAGGATCATCAAAATACCCCAAAGGTGAGATTGATAGCATTCTTAACAAATGCGGAGGAGAGTTTAACGCACAAACAAGTTTTGATACGACAGTTTATAGTTTTTCTATCCCTGCTGAATATTTAGAAATCGCGCTTGATATAGAAGCTGATCGCATGAAAAATTTGGATTTAAAAGAAGAAGAGTTTTTGCCTGAACAAAAAGTTGTTATAGAAGAGCGACAAATGCGCTTGGGCAATCATCCTTTCAGCAGTTCTGCCGAAATTTATCAGCGTTCCATGTATGCCGCCCACCCTTATGGAATTTTTCCCATCGGCTATGAAACCCATATAAAAGCTTATACTATTGATGCTTTAAAAGATCATTACAAAAAATGGTATGCGCCAAATAATGCAACAATTGCTATTGTAGGTCCTTATGATTTGGCGTCTGTGTTGCCAAAAATTGAGGCACACTTTTCAAGTGTCAGTTCTCAAGATTTACCATTGCGTTCTCGCATACCTGAGCCTCAGCGCCAAGGTCTAACAGCAACTTTAGAACAAGAAAATCCACGAGCTGAGAACATTTATATTAATATTTTTTATCGAGTCCCAACTTTAAACACCCAGCCAGAAGCATACCTGGCTATGCGTGTTCTTGAAGATGCATTAACAGGTACTGACTCCAGGAAACTTCGCAAACAAATGGTCAAAGAGAAGCGTCTAGCACTTGGTGTTTCCGGCCGTTATGAATGTGGAAAAGATGACATGGGCTTCACCTTCAGTTTGATACTTTCACCAGACATGAGCGTTGAAAAAGCAGAAAAATTTTTATTTGAGCAGCTTCGTGAATTTCTGAAAAATGGCTTGTTAGAAAAAGATTTCAATAACGCAAAAAAAGAAAGATTGAATTTGTTTACATTTGCAATGGATGGCGGAGCATTTCTGTCAACTTTGGCAATGAGCGTGCTAAATGGACTTCCTGTAGAGGTTGTTTCTAATTACGAGGATTATTTGCAAAAAATCACAAAGCAGCAAGCTCAAGAAATGCTAAAGCTTATTTTATCTCAACCCCCGGTGGTTATCGCGCGCAACTATCCAAAAGGAAAAATGCCAAAGCGCAATTATCAACAAGTTTTAGGTCAATAATGCTGGAATACACTTTAGATTTTGCAAAGCAATCACAAAAATTTTCTGCTAATTTCACTGAGTTTGTAACAAATTTACCTCTTCACAGCTATCTTGAATCTGCATTTTCTGCTGAACAATATCTCGATGCTATTCAAAAGCTAGAAAAATTTTCTCATATTATTCATCTTGGAACAGGGGGGTCAAGCCTGGGGCCCCAAGCCTTATATGCGTTGGCAGATAATCCATCCAAAAAATTCATCTTTTTCGATAACATTGACCCCGATGGATTAACCACGCGTTTAAAAAATATTGATTTTAGCAAAACAGCACTTTTAGTAGTCTCAAAATCTGGAAATACTGCTGAAACATTAGTACAGCTTGCGACATTCAAGAAAATTTACGACGATAAAAAGCTAAGTCTTGCTGATCATCTTGTCATCATTACGCAAACTGATGGAAATGCTCTGCATACTTTTGCGAAAAACAATAACATAGTAACAGTGCCACACCATAAACAGATCGGTGGACGTTTTGCCGTTTTTGCTGAAGTTGGTATGTTGTCAGGGTTGTTGATGGGGCTTGATATGGCCGCTTTTAGAAAAGGAGCGCAGGATGCGCTTATTGCTTTTAAAAACGCATCAGATTCTTGTCCAGTTATTGAAACAGCATGTTTTCTAGCAAAAACCAAAACTCATCCGGTTATGTTTCCCTATGCAGATAAACTAAAACTGTATGGCGCATGGTTCGCTCAACTGTGGGCAGAAAGTTTAGGAAAAAAAAATAAAGCAGGTCAGCGTTTTGGCTCAACCCCCATTCAAGCCTTGGGTGCGACTGATCAACACTCACAGCTTCAACTTTATTTGGATGGCCCTCAAGATAAGTTTTTTACTTTTCTCGAAGTTGACCAAAAAATTGATTTCAATGTCGCAGATCTTAATATTGATCATCCAGCGTATAAATCATTATCGGGGCATAGCTTAAATGAGTTGCTAAAAGCAGAGCTTCGAGCCACTTATAAAACAATCCGCGCTCATGATTTACCATTGCGCTTAATTACGATTCCATCAATCAATACTTACTATTTAGCCCAGCTAATGCTGAACACTGTTCTAGAAACATTGGCGGTTTCTGTTATTTGGGATGTTAATCCATTCGATCAGCCCGCAGTTGAAGAAGGTAAAGTATTGGCTTTAAAATTTTTAAATGATAGAAATAGTTAATTTAACGAAAGTATGATGCATGAATAACCAATCCATCTCTTTTCAAGAAATTATTCTGCGTCTGCAGCAGTATTGGGCAAATTATGGTTGCGTTATTCTGCAACCTTATGATTTAGAGGTCGGTGCTGGTACTTCTCACCCCGCAACCCTTATTCGAGCCCTTGGGCCAAATCTTTGGAATACAGCTTACGTACAACCCTGCCGCAGGCCAACTGATGGCAGGTACGGGGAAAACCCTAACCGCACGCAGTTGTATTATCAATTTCAAGTTTTGCTAAAACCTTGCCCTGTTAACCCTCAAGAGCTTTACCTAGAAAGTTTGAAAACTATAGGCTTTGATCTTAATCGTCATGATATGCGCTTTGTGGAAGATGACTGGGAAAATCCATCGCTAGGTGCTGCAGGGTTAGGTTGGGAAGTTTGGTGTGATGGCATGGAAATCACGCAATATACGTATTTCCAACAAGTTGGCGGTATTGCCTGTGACCCTGTGCCAGTCGAACTTACCTATGGTCTTGAGCGAATTGCAACCATTGTTCAAGGTGTTGAAAGTCATTTTGATATTAATTGGAATGGCAAGTCAGGCACTGAAGCTCTTACTTACCGAGATGTCTTTTTAAGGTCAGAGCAAGAATTCTCTGCTTATAATTTTGAATATGCAGATGTTGAAATGTTGCTGCGCCATTTTAATGATGCGGAAAAGGAATGCCTAGCTATGCTCGGTCACAAATTAATTTTGCCAGCTTATGAGCAATGCCTAAAAGCAAACCACCTATTCAATATGTTAAATGCCCGAGGCGTTATTAGCGTAACTGAGCGTGCCGCGTATATGGCCAGAGTTCGTTATTTGGCAAAATCGTCTTGCGAAGCTTGGATAGGTTAGTCATGGAATTATGTATTGAAATTTTTATGGAAGAAATTCCAGCACGCATGCAACGCCAAGCAAAGATTGATTTTTTGCGGTTATTTTCTAATGAATTTGAAATTTTAAAGCTAAAGCGCAGCATGCCTGAAGTTTTTATTGGGCCTCGGCGCATGGCGCTACATGTTGCTGATATCGCTAGTTTTTCTGAAACTATTTTGGAAGAAAAACGTGGCCCTAAAGTTGGAGCTCCTGATGCCGCATTGCAAGGATTTTTAAAATCATCCGGATTACTCCAGAATGAATTAATTCAAGAAAATGGGTATTGGTTTGCAAAAATCCAGCAGCAGGGAAAACCTCTGCATGAATTATTGCCAACCATATTAGATAATGTTCTGCGATCTATGCCTTGGTCAACTTCTATGCGTTGGCCTGGTGCGCAGCACACATGGGTTCGCCCTATTCGGAACATTTGCTGTGTTTTAGATGGAAAAGAGATTGTTTTTGACGTGCCAGCGGCAGGTCTAAAAACAAATAATCTTACCTTTGGTCATCGCTTTTTAAATCCAAAACAAATCACGGTTACAAGTTTTGCCCAATATCGTCAAAGCCTGAACGATGCAAATATTATGCTTGATTTTGATGAGCGTCGCTCCGTCATTAAGGCTAATCTTCAAAAAATTTGCCAAACAAGTCAGCTAACTTTTGTGGCTGATGAAACGTTGCTTGATGAAGTTGCAGGCCTTGTTGAATATCCTTTTGTAGGCCTTGGAAAAATCGATGATCAATTTATGCACCTTCCTGGCGCGGTTCTTAGTACCTCAATGCGCGTACACCAAAAATATTTTACGATTTTGAGCCATAATAATTACGCTCCATTTTTTGGATTTGTTGCGAATGTTCCTATTAATGAACATATGACCGCTGGTTATGAGCGAGTACTTCGCGCTCGCCTTAGTGACGCCGCATTCTTCTATGATCAAGATCTGAAAGTTCCTTTAGAAAGTCGACTTGATGCATTAAAAAATATTATCTTCCATGCTGATTTAGGCTCTGTGCACCAAAAGGTGCAACGCCTAGAATTTTGTGCAGCCGACCCTAAAGTAAAGCAAGCCGCTCGTTTGTGTAAATGTGATTTGCTAACGCAAATGGTTGGTGAGTTTCCAGAATTACAAGGTGCTATGGGTGAAATTTATGCAAAGGCACAAGGTGTACCATCAGAAATAGCTGTTGCTCTTAAAGGGTATTATCAACCCCAAGGGGCGAACGATGATTGCCCAACTGACGATGTAAGCTGGGAATTATCATTATTAGATAAGGTTGATAATTTGGTTGGCTTTTTAGGATTTGGCATGAAGCCTTCTGGATCAAAAGATCCATATGGGTTGCGTCGTAGTGCGCTTGGTATAATCCGATTAATGTTGCAGAAAAACACATCAAATTCTCTGCAAGGGTGGCTAAAAAAATCTGTGCAATCATATCAACAGCAAGATATTTCTTTGAGGGCAGATGTTATTGAAAACGTTATCATTTTTATTACTGAAAGATTATCGGCCTTTTTGAAAACAGAAATGCCAGCGGATCATGTTTACGCAGTACTAGATAAACCTCTTGAAGATGTTTTTCAAACGGTAGAGCGTGCACGCGCGTTAAAAGATTTGCTGCAAACTGATACAGGAAAATCTCTTCTTAGTGCATATCGACGTGTTACAGGTGTTTTAAAAGGTGTTCAAGTTGACCAACCAAATTCACAGCTTTTTATGCATGATGTTGAGCGAGCACTTTATGATGCGTTAGTGCAAACAGCACCAAAAATTGATGAATACCTTAAAGCATTTGCATTTAAAGAAGCCATGACATTAGTCGCTAACTTAAAGCCAGTTATTGATAATTTTTTTGATCACGTTAAAGTCATGGATGATGATTTGAAAATTCAGCAAAATCGTTTAAATTTGCTAGGAATGCTACAATCAACACTGAATGCTTTTGCAAATTTTTCCAAGCTGGAGGGCTAAAATGAAATCGCGTAATTTTTTATGGATTTTGACCACTGTTATTCTTGTTGGGTGTTATCCAACTATAGATCACAGAGGATTTAACCCAGAAGAAGTTCAATTTGATAAAATTCAAGTGGATGTTAGCACTCAAGAAACCGTGCAAGATGTTTTAGGAAGCCCTTCCACTACTTCTTTATTCCCTGTAGAGGGGAAAAAATGGACAAACTGGTACTATGTATATAGAAAAACAGAAACGACATCATTTTTAACTCCCAAAGTTACTGACCAGCTAGTTGTAAGGGTCACTTTAGATGACCAAGGTATCGTACGTGGTCTTAATCAACAAAAAGGTATACAAGGTGAAAAAATCACCCCATCAAAAGAGCGCACTCCAACCACAGGTTATGAAAGCTCTGTGATGCGTGATGTTTTTGGTAATTTTGGTAAATACAGCCTTGATCCTAAGAAGAGTGATAAATAGATATGAAAAAAATTCTTCTTCTCATAATAACTTTTTTGTCGGTAAGCTTTGCTTGCGATCATCCCTTAAAAGTTTACGCGGCATACGATCCAACTAAAGTGGGTGAAGTCGCTATGGTTAGTGCTGTCACCAATCAAATCATGAAAGCTCAACCAACAGCCCAAATTGATAACAGGCCAAACGCCAAGTTCTCTGATTTAGATCTTACTGAACAATCTGTCATAGTAACCGTCGGTCAATTTGGTATTAATCTCCTCCAATCACAAATAATCCCAGCACATGTAAAAGTTCTGCTGTGCACACATCAGTGGTTTGGTGCCATGAATGAATTGCGCGATATCTATATCACCATGCCAGAGCACGCAATCAATGAAATTATTCAAAATATTGCAATAGTTAACAACCTAACCCTAATTCCAACCCAAGGTGTTTTGCACACAATGTCAAAGGAAGCGCTAGCTGCAGAAGACACGTCTACCATTTCTCTGCACGACGCTAAAGTTGGTGTAATTTTAGGTGGTGATGCTGAAACCCCAGAAGGTGGTTGGAAGAATTTTACTGCTGATAACGCTCGTGATCTTGCTGATCAGTTGGTAAATTTTCAAAAGCAAACTGGTTGGAAAATATTAATTACTAACGGCCCACGCACTGGCAGAAGCCCTACTGCACACAGGGCTGGAGAATCTGACGAAATTTCCGAAGGATTTTTAAATGCACTACAGCAAGCTGGTCTCAGGCAAGGTGAAGATTTTGAATTTTTTGATTTTCAATTTGCACAACCTGGTCAACCCTCACTATCAGCCTTAAAAGCAATTGTAAAAACCGTTCTTGGTAATAAAGACTTCATGATTGTGCCAGGTGAATCAACGTCCTCTATTTCAGAAATACGCACTGTAATGCCTATCGCCATTTATACAAATAGCGCAATGAATGAAACGCACCAAGAATTTGTTGATCAGCTTGTGCAATCTAACCTAGCAACGTTGTGGCCTATTGCTCCAGAGGCAACGGAATCATATATTCTTCCTCCTCGTCAAGAAATTGCTGTTGTTGAAAAATTTTTATCATAACTACGATTGAAGGCTAACAGCTTTTCTGTAATTTTTTTTGTTTACCACAATTTCTCAAATTTTTAGCCTACCTTAATAATCTCTTAACTAATTTAATGTAAAAAATATAAATTTATATAGATATACAAACATTGTATAGGCTTCTAATTTTTGTGAATAATAAAAAAATTTTATTAAACATGTATTAAATTTATATTCACTTTTTTTTAATAAATATCCTTTAAGTTGATAGTTGTTGATAGATCTATTGGTCTATTGAATTTTCAACAATTTTATTTAAGAAGGAATATAAAAATGAGAAAAATAAAAAATTTAACTTTGTCTTTACTTTCAGTTATTACGATGTCCGCTACAAATACAGCAACTGCAGGGGAAGTAGTAAATCTTGTTGCTGTAGATTCAGATTTGGCAACGTACTCAGGTAGCATTACAGGTGAAGCTAAAAAACTAGGAACTGGTACAATTTTAATGTCAGGAAGCAACCCAAGCATGACATCTTTAGAAATCAATGTGGGTACAATCCAAGCTTCAGCAGCAAGTGCTCTGGGCCAATTAGTTGATTTCACTGGTGGTGCCCTTGAAATATTAGCTAACTCAACTGTAAATTTGCCTGCAGTACGCATGACTTCATCTGGAACAATTACTGCTCATCATGATGCAGTTTCAACAATTGGAACTGCTACTGGTTCGGGACCTCTAACTCTTGCTGCAGGGCCAGTTGCCACAGGTGAAACTAACGGTATACACGTTATTGGTGGTGATCTTAGTGCATGTACAAGTACTGTTGCTGTTGGCCTTGGAACTGATGCGCCAGTTGTTAAAGCGGGTGGAGCAGGTTCAGCTACACCTAGTGGCGCTATGACTGTTAATAACGGAGCATTCCTTCAATTAGTAGATGTTACTACTAACAGTATTACAGGAGCTGTTGATGTTCTAGCTGGTGGTACAGTACAACTAGATCCATCTTTAGTTGTTCCAAGCGGTTCAGATATGTTCGTTTCTACTGTGAACTTCAGGTCTAACTCTACGCTATGGCTGCGTCATGGATCAAATTGGGGCAAGAACATTGTTGTTGGTACAGCAGGCTAATCCCTTCGAAAATTACGTTTACTCTGACACACCTCAATCAGGTTTTTCTGATTGAGGTTTTTTTATTGGATTTTTTCAAACATCTTCATTTTAGTTTGGGTTGTGTATACATATAGTATATAAATATTTATATTGTATTTTTATTTTGTGATTAATTATATTTTACTATTTATTAAATAAACAAAAATATAATAATAATTGTTACATGTGTTAATCATCTTATTCGTAATAAGAAACATAACAAGACTAATAGTACCAATATTATTACTTTTATTGCTTGTTATTAATATTTTATTAACATCTTTAACGTAAAGTATATTTGTTACCTATCTTAATCTTTTTATTCTAAAAAGGAGTATTAAAATGAAAAAAATCCAAAAATTACTAGCTCTAGCAGTTCTTACGTCAACAACCGCTTTCGCTTCAGTTGTTGAAGTTAATTTTGAGAATGGTGCAACGTGGAATTCTGCTATCACTGGTGGAGCAAAACTAGTTGGTTCTGCTGCTACTGCTGTTTTAAATATCGGTGCTAACTCAACTGTTAGTGAAAATTTAGAGCTTAGCGTTGGCCGAGCAAACCTTGGAAAATCTGGGGTTGTTAGTGCGTCTAAGTACATTGAGTTAGCTGCTAACACTCAATTAAATGTAACTGCAGCTATTACACCAGATCCGATTAATATGGCTGGTGCAGCTACAATAAACAACGCTGCTAATGCAATAACTCTTGATAAATTAACAGGTACAGGGCTTGCAACATTGACTGGTGCTGGCGTAGTAACTCTAGCTGATTTGTCAGGTAACAGCGGCGGTGTTGCAGGTGTTAACGTAGCTATTAATGGTAGTACTAAGTTTCCTGCCGAAGACTCTGTTTTCACTGGTATAGCAACTGCTTCTGCAGCTCCTGCAGCAGCAGCTAGTGATAACCTAACATTTAATCAAATTAGCGCTTCATACAACGTAGGCGCAAATGACTTTATTGCATCGGGTTCTACAAAAGTATTGAAAGCAAGCAAGTTGGTTCTTGGTGGAAATACTTGGGCGGCAGCAGTTACTGCTAACTAATTTTTCTATCTTTTGCTGCGCGCTGTACTCCAGCCAATTTTCAGGCTGGAGTATTTTTTAAATAAAAAATCAATCTATATATAAAAAGTTCCTACTATTTATAATAAAAATTATATATTTATTAATTTCATTATAGGAAAATAAATACTACAAAGTATTTACAGTTTTTTATTTTAAAGGGAGTAACTATAATGATTAATTTCAATAAAAATAATTTATTTTTTCTAGCAATGATAACTGCTTCGTGCACTGCAGTTAGTGCAGCTGAACTTGAAATTCAATTCACTGATGGTGCCGAAATGAACGCGCCAATTAGTGGCAGCGCCAGATTTAATGGTTCTGGTACTTGTGAATTGAATGGGTCAGTAACAGATGATGTTACTTTAATGGCTGGAAATACAAAAGTTTCTTCCGCGGCACCTTTTGGAACTGATAAAGTAATTTTTCTCGACGATGGCACTGGTCATTCGCGCAGCTTAGAAGCAATGGCGCCAATGGATTTGCCAAATTTGCAAATGAATAGTTCAGGGAAAGTAATTGCTGATGCTGCTGTTAATTTGAAGCAAGTTAGCGGTAATCATAAACTAACCTTAGCAGGTGTTGGTGTATTTACACCTATAGTTGACTCAAGTTCCAGCACTAACGACACTGATATTGTCGGTGCTGGTGGATTAAGCGTTGCTTCTTTATCTAATAAATTACCCACTGGAATAGTTACAGTTTATGAATCTTCTTCAATGCGCATCGCTCCAGGTCTTGCCTTTGGTCCAACTGATGTTGTAGCTGAAAATAAGCTAGTATTTAAAAATAATTCAACATGCATTTTAGGAAATAACGCTTCTCTAGATCGCTATATTACAGTTGGTAGTCCAAGCTAACATTAAAATTTTTATCTTTAGTCAAGCATGTCTTGACTAAAGGTTTCTTTGCCATCTTTTTCTCTTTTTGTCATCACTTTGTTTTTCATCAATGTAACTAAATCAGAATAAGTATTTCTCTGAAAAAATTAAGTAATAATTTTTTAATTTAAAAATATTCACCCTTTATTAATAAGATCAAACAATAATAATATTATTGCTTTTATTTATATTTTTTAAAGGGAGTATTAAAATGAAAAAAATTCAAAAACTGACATTATCCTTGTTAGTAATAGTAGGGGTCTCAACGTGGAATACTGCTGCAGCCACAACATTAAATCTTGAGGTGGACTCTGGTCTTGCTACGGTTTCTTCTGCCCTTGATGTTGGAAATTCTGAGGGTGATACTATTTACAAAAAGGGTGCAGGTGCTGTTGCTTTATTGGGCGTTAATACAATGTATAGCCTAGAAATTCAACAAGGGTCTGCGCAAATTGCTAATCCTAGCTCTATGCCTTCTAACAATATTGCCTATACAACAAATTCAGGAAACATTTGTGAAATAAATGTTGCTGGTGCCGCTGTGCCAAGCGTTTCTATGTCTAGTCCTGGGTACTTATTGGCTGACCACAATACAACTCTTGGTGGAATGAGTGGTGCTGCCGCGTTAAGTATTGCAGGGGGCTTTTATCAAGGAACTGCAGGCGCTGTTTCTATTAGTGGTGATTTATCTTCAAGTATTACTCCAGCAGTTGTTGCTGCAGCATCTTCAGCACTAGTAAATCCAGCAACAGGTATTGCTGGAAACACGCCTGCTGGTCTTTTGCAAGTAGGTGGAGCAGGCAATAAAATGTCTGGTGGGGCATTAACAGTGAATGGTGTGCTAGAATTAACATCAGGAATTGAAGCAAAAGCAGTTTCTGGCGCAACAACTATTGCCGGCAGCGGTATGCTTCTTGTTGGCGCTGGCATCACGGTTCCACCAGCTGAGGTTGTAGCCCCCGGAGGTTCTCCCGCATCAGTTTCTGATATTTTTAGTAACGCCGTTGCTAATACTTCAGCTAACACAAGCGGATTAAAATTTAATAGTGGCGCAACGCTGAAACTTGGAAACGGTGCAAACTTTGGCCGCAACATTATAGTTGGATCATTTGATAAGTAATTTTACTATTTATATTTTTATTATTTCATCTCGGTCAATCTATATTGGCCGAGTTTTCCATTATAAAATTTTAAAATAGTAAAAAACACTTACAAAATATTTAATTCAGTTTACCCTCTTGTTTTTTAATTTAAATTTGAAATAATCAAAGGTAAGAGTATTTGAAAAGATTGTCATGCGCCGGCAGCGAAAAGCTAAAATAATTGCAACCCTTGGGCCTTCCTCCTCGGACTACGAAAAAATTAAAGCATTGTTTGTTGCTGGTACTGATGTTTTTCGCCTGAATTTTTCTCACGGCGAACATGCAGAGCACGCAGAGCGGTACAAGATAATTCGACGCATAGAACAAGAATACAAACGGCCTATTGGTGTGCTTCTTGATTTGCAGGGGCCTAAGCTTCGCATTGGAACTTTTTCCAATACAAAAATATCTCTAAAGCCCGGGCAATCATTTCTTCTTGATCTGGATATGACGCCTGGAAATAATCACCGCGTGTGCATGCCGCACCCTGAAATTTTTCAAGTTCTTAAAAAAGATGTGGATTTATTATTAGATGACGGAAAAGTACGTCTTAAAATTACAAAATGTGGACAAGACTTCGCAGAAACAACTGTTATTTCCGGAACAGAGCTCTCAAATCGTAAAGGAGTCAACGTTCCTGATGTTGTTTTGCCAATTGATGCCTTAACAAAAAAAGATATCGAAGATCTAAAATTTGGCCTAGATTTAGGCGTTGATTGGGTTGCTTTATCCTTTGTGCAGCAGCCAAATGATCTAATAATGGCGCGTGATCTAGTAGGTGAAAAAGTTAAGCTTATCGCTAAAATTGAAAAACCTATGGCAATTCAACATTTGCATGAAATTGTAGAGTTATCAGACGCTGTTATGGTTGCACGTGGTGATTTGGGTGTGGAAATGCCAGCAGAAGACGTGCCAGTTATGCAACGCCAAATTATCCGAGCTTGTCGTTCTTCTGGAAAACCAGTGATCGTTGCTACGCAAATGTTAGATTCAATGGTTCATATGGCAACTCCCACACGTGCTGAAGCATCAGATGTGGCGACTGCTGTCTACGACGGTGTTGATGCGGTAATGCTTTCAGCAGAATCTGCTTCTGGAAATTACCCGGTAGAAGCAGTTTCCATGATGGATCGTATTATTCAGCGAACGGAAAAAGATCCTTTGTATCAAAAAATGCTTGATGACAGCTACACTTCACCATCACCGACAATGAATGATGCCGTAACAGCCGCAGCTAGATCAGCGGTTGATATTATCGGAAGCCGATTGATTGTCACTTTTACAGAAACGGGACTTACCGCTTTTCATGCTGCTCGCCAGCGCCCTCATTGTGATATATTAGCGCTCACACCTGTTTTAAAAACTTCTAGGCAACTTACCCTTGTATGGGGGGCTCACTCTTCTTTAACAGATGATATCTTCTCCGTTGGGCAAATGGTTGATGCTGCATGTGTTTTTGCTAAGCAAGAAAATTTCTCACAAGTAGGTGATTACATTGTAATAACAGCCGGTATACCCTTTGGACAATCTGGCGGCACAAATATGATTCGTATAGCAAAGGTAGTTTAGTAAAAGTGTGTTATATCATTGGTGGTCCAACAGCAAGTGGGAAGTCAAAGCTAGCATTGTGGCTTGCCCAACACGTTGATGGTGAAATTATCAACGCTGATAGTCTGCAGCTTTACAAAAGCATTCCTATATTAACTGCTGCTCCCGATAACGCAGAGCTTGCGCAGACAAGACATCATTTATTTGGAATTTACTACGATAACCAAATATCAACGGCGCAAGACTGGGTTGAACTTGCCCGCATCACTATTAATGATGTTAGAAAACGCCAAAAAATGCCTATTATTGTAGGTGGAACGGGTATGTATCTCCATGCTCTTACAAACGGACTTTCTCCGGTGCCTAATATTGATGAAGATATAAAATTGCTAACTCGCAAGCTTCAGCAAGATTTATCAAAAAAAGAATTTTATGATTATGTAATCGAAAATGATCCTATTATCGAAGGTGTTTTGCACCCCAACGATACTCAGCGATTAGGCCGAGCTCTAGAGGTTGTTTTACAAACAGGGCGATCAATAAAAAGCTTTCAGGGTAAAGCTGCTCCAGTTATTGATTCTATCAAAAAATTTATTCTGGTGATGCCCGAAAAATCTAGATTATATAATCTGATTGATGCTCGAGTTCTTAAAATGCTAGATGAGGGGGTTATACAAGAGGTGCAAACCTTGAAACAAAAAATCTCTCTTGATGCGCCTGTTTGCAAAGCTATAGGCATTAAAGAAATTTGGCAGTATCTAGATGGGCAAATTACAAAAAAGGAAATGATTTTCTTGCTTCAGCAAGCGACAAGGCAGTATGCTAAACGCCAAATTACCTGGTTTAAAAATCAAGTTGATGACGCACTTCTTATCACAAATCCATTTGATTCAAGCCAAATTACTCAGTTGGTACAGCGAAAATCAACGAGTTTTGCCTTGGAGAAAACAGCCAGTTGATCCTTACCGCATTCTAGTTAGCGAAGTAATGCTGCAACAAACAACTGTAGCAACAGTTACAGGCTATTTTTCTAAGTTTCTTACAAGATGGCCAACAATTAGAGATTTGGCTATGGCATCACACGATGAATTGATGCAAGTTTGGCAGGGGCTGGGGTATTATTCTCGTGCTCGTAATTTGCATAAGACCGCAAAAATTATCACAGACCAGCATCATGGAATCATTCCAAGTTCTTATCAAAGCCTAATAACCCTTCCTGGTCTTGGCTCTTACACGGCTGCAGCCATCGCAAGTATTGCCTTTAAAGAGCCAGTAATCGCGATTGATACCAATGTTAATCGCGTGCTTTGTCGATTGTTTGCAATTTCATCCTCAGGAACTCAGCAAAAAAAGCAAGTTCAAGCAATCGCAGATCAGTTAGTGCATACACATCATTCTGGCGCATTAAGCCAAGCTTTAATGGATGTGGGATCAAATTTTTGTAAAGCAAAAAACCCTAGATGTATGGATTGTTTTTTGAAAAGCGACTGCATTGCTTTTTCAAAGAATTTGCAAAATGTTCTGCCAAAAAGACCAGAAAAACCAATTAGGCCAAAACGTTATGGCCACAGCTTTATTATGCGAAATGCAGATCAAATATGCATTGAAAAGCGTCCTGAAAAAGGTTTGCTCGCTGGATTATATCAATTTCCTTCAAGTGAATTTTTAAGTGAAAAAACTAAGGCAGACTACCCTGTGAATGGGAAATGGGTACATATCGGCACAGTGCGTCATATTTTTACACATTTCGAGCTTGAGCTGACTCTTTGGGAGCTATTTGTTTCTAATACAAATGAAGGGCTATGGACAGACATCAATCAATTAAGTAACTACGGGTTACCAACAATGTTTAGAAAGGCACTAACCTATATTAAAACCTGAATACGCTTTTCCCGTGTTGTATGCCCATTCAAGATTTGAATTTTTGATTTGGGTTTTCGTAAATACTCAGACAGTTGTTCAATAACAGCTATATTTGCCTGATTATTTTCTGGCGCAGCAGTTACGTATACTTTAAGTATTTTTTTGTGTGTTGTTGTGTCCGCTAAATCACCAATACGATTTTTTGAAGCCTTGGGGGTGACTTTTACCCAAAAGGAAAATCCTATGTCATTTTTTTGTGCGAATGGTGGAATATCTTCAAGCAAGAACATTAACAACTCGTTTGTGTTTGTATCCATTGCAAAAAGTCTGGATCAGCATGATCAATCTTTATCGTAAAGATAGCTGGGGTTTTATAAGGATGAATCTCAACTAACCTTTTATATAAAGCTTGCCCACATGCTGCGCTTGTTTTTAGGTACATTGCGACTTCATCGCTTTTTGTCAAATTTTCTTCCAACGAATACATAGAAGTAATTGCCCACATATTCGCACATGCAATTAAATGTTCAGCCAAAAGCGTTTTGGCTAAACACTTAGCTTGCTCAGGTGTTTCAACGGTTGTGTATAATACAATCACAAACTACATCCACAGTTTTGTAATAGCATCCAACTCATCTTTATTGCCAAAATTGTATACGTTTGCTTCAGGTGCAATGCGTTTGATTAACCCTGAAAGAACTTTGCCTGTTCCTATTTCTACAAAAGTGTTAATTCCTTTGCGATTCATGTTACTGATTAATTCTGTCCAGCGTACTCTTCCTGTGATTTGCTCTACAAGTAGTGGTGCTATTTCTGCAGGATGCTCAATAATTCTTGCTGTTATATTTGCATAAACATCCAAGCATGGTTGATTTATGTTCACGCTTGCCAAGGCCTTCTCCATTGTATTCGCCGCTGGCTCCATAAGAGAGCTATGGAAAGGAGCGCTCACAGGCAATGAAAGAGCTCGTTTTGCTCCCTTCTCTTTTGCCTGCTCAATTACCCATCCAATCGCATCTGTATGACCACTCACTACTATTTGTCCCGGAGAATTATCATTCGCAATTTGTGCTATCCAATTCGTATTTGGCATTTTTTGCAGCAATTCTTCTATCAGAGAGGTTTCCAATCCAATAATTGCAGCCATAGATCCTTGTCCTATTGGAACAGCTTTTTGCATAGCGTTACCACGTAATCTCACAAGAGATGCGGCATTTTCTATTGAAAAACATCCTGCTGCAGTTAGCGCAGAATACTCTCCCAAAGAATGGCCGGCTACTGCTGTCGCAATTTGATTAATAGGTTTTTCAAGTTTTTCTTCTAGTACTTTTTGCGCCATCATACTCGCTGCCAGCAATGCAGGTTGAGTATTCTCAGTTAGAGTTAACTCGTCAGTGGGCCCATCAAACATTAATGTTTTTAAATCTTGTTTTAATGTCGCGCAGACCCTATCTAGTACATCCTTAGCTACACTGAAATTATCATACAAATCCTTAGCCATTCCCACTACTTGAGAACCTTGCCCTGGATACACAAACGCAATCGTCATTAACAATGCTCCAATATTTATTGCTGTGATGATAGCATAAAATCTATTTGTTCTTGAAATCTTAAAAAAGCAAGGCTTATATGGTTGATTATAAACTGCTGTATAATAGAATTCTTTCACTTAGTTCTCACAGTGAAAGGAAGAGGAATCGCCTAATTTCTAAGGGTTGTAGCAACTTGATAAATACGCTCAATTGCCTTCATATTCAAACTTGCACCACCTACTAAAACGCCATCAATGTTAGGAGTGGAAAAAATAGGTTGAGCATTATCTTCGTTGACGGATCCCCCATACAATAAAGTGGTGTTTGGTAATTTTTCTCTAAGATAAGCGTGAACTGTTGATATTTCACTGTTTGTCGGGGTGCATCCTGTGCCTATAGCCCAAATAGGTTCATAGGCAATCCAAAAATTGCCCTTGCTTGCACACTCGTTTAATTGCTTCTGCAATACTTCAATAGTTTTTCCATCTTGATATTGTTCAAAAGTTTCTCCAATGCAAATAATCGGCGTAATAGAATTATTCAAGCAACTTTCAGCTTTTGCTCGAATAATTTCATTAGTTTCAAAAAAATACTGACGTCTTTCCGAATGCCCAACAAGACAATACTCAATATTCATATCTGCCAGCATTTGTGCGCTAATTTCTCCTGTGAATGCTCCTTTTGGCTCTTGGTGAATATTTTGGGCGCAACGCAAGAAGTCTGTAGCTTCGTCTAGGTAAATTGAAGGAGGGCACACAATAAGATTTTTTGAGTTCTTAAATGTATTTCTGTATTCATTCAAAAGGCTTTTTGATCCATTCATTTTCCAATTAGTAACAACCCATTTTTTCATAAACTAAAATTCCGACTTAAAAACATTTATATAATTATGTGGTGCATTAAAAATCTTATCTACATAATCATTCCATTTGCCTGATGTTCCCATAAAGATTTAAATTTTCCATTATGCAGCTGTAACAGTTTCTTAAACGAGCCATCTTCAACAATTTTTCCTTCTTCAAGCACGATAATGCGATCCATATGCATGATTGTTGAAAGTCTATGTGCTATAGCAATAACCGTTGTATTGTGTGAATCAAAAATTTCATTAAGTGACTTTTGAATATCGCTTTCTGTTTCGCTATCAAGGCTCGAAGTTGCTTCATCTATAACTAAAATGCGTGTATTTTTTAAAAATGCTCTGGCAATTGCTACGCGTTGCCTTTGTCCGCCACTTAGTTTAATTCCGCGTTCACCAACAAGCGTCTCATAGCCATCCTTTAAACTCATGATAAAATCATGAATTTTTGCGTGTTTTGCCGCTTGCTCAATTTCATCTTGAGTTGCATTTTCTTTAGCGTACCCAATATTTTCTCCAATAGATCGATGAAAAAGAATAACATCTTGCGGGATGTATGTAATATTCACTCTAAGTGAATCTGAAGTTACATCTGCAATATCTTGATCATCAATAATAATTTGTCCACTGTTTGGTTTGAAGTTTTTAAGAAGAAGCGATATAAGAGTTGATTTTCCAGCTCCTGAACAACCCACCATGCCAATTTTTTGCCCTGGTTTTATGCAAAGATTCAACTTGCTTAACACCACATTGCCATCAGAATAGGAAAATGTCAGATCTTTGAATTTTATTTCCCCGTTAGTTACGGTTAGTTCTGATGCATTAGCTTTGTCGATTGTGCACGGTTCAACTTCCATAATGCTATACGCAGATTTAAAGGCAGCAATATCTTCCAAAAAATCTTTAATTTTCATTGTGGCATCCCAAGAATTATCCATAAAGGCAAGAGTAAGAGCCATGATAAATGCAATGTCTCCAATTGAAATGATGCCATGGTTTCTAAGATGAATCACATACAGGAACAGCGATATAATAAATATCCAATAAATTATTGAAAGAATAATGCTTATAACAAGGTCATATTTAAAAAACCTGATAGTTATTGGGTTGTGAATGTCTTTATAATAAGCTCTTATCTTGTTGATTTCGGCTTTTTTTCGTGCAAATGAAAAAATGTTAAAAATATTAGAAACACGATCCGAAACAGTGCCAAATAAGTGGTACCATGATTCCTGCTTTTCCCCTTCGATTTTGGATAACTTATAAAAGAAATAATAGGCAAGTGGTGCATAAACTAAGGTAAAAGCAGTAATAAATAGAAAAATATCTAAGTTAGTAAAAGCAAGGGCAATTCCTGAAAAAATTGTTATCAAAAAGGGCTTTGATACATTATGTTCTAACGCCATGTGAATTTTGTAATATTTATCACCTATGCCCTTAACTTTTGCAACAATTGAGCCTGAGAAATTATTTTGAAAATACGTATAAGGTAAGTTAAAGCAATGCTCGCATATTTTGCACAACATATCCTCTAAGATGTAGGGAATTGATTTAAGCTGCGCAATATTATGGCAGCGCCACGCAATGTCCAAAATGGCTTGGGCACTAATAAATACAAGTATTGGTTTCAAGCCGTTAGTAAATGTTATTTGACCTTCTTTTGAAAATAAATCGATAAGTAATTTCACGGCATAATTGTAAATGACTGGATATATTCCGCTTGCAAAAGGCGCCACCATCATAACGATGTAGGCTATTTTGTAAGGTTTTATAATTTGCAAAACAAAGGAAAAAGCAGATGCGTTTTGCTTTTCCATAAACCACCAGTCGAAAACAGCATAGAATAAAGAATTGTAGTCTAAATTTGATGTTTGAGAAAGTGATGCCCAACCTGAACTTATAAGCTCTTTAAGCCTAATCTTGCCGAATGCGTTGTTTTTCAGTAGTGTTAAAAGGTCAAAATCTACAAAAGTTATGTGTATATGCTACAAGTTTTTCGTGATCATGCCCACAAGTGGTTTGTAAAGGTATTACTTTCTCTGATTATTCTAAGTTTTGGAATATGGGGTATCGGTGATATTATCTACAAGTTTTTTGCTTATCGGCCTGTTGTAAAAGTTGATAGGCACTCTATCAGCCAGGAAGAGCTTGCTCATCATTTGCAAAAAGAACATGCGCGTATTCACGAAATGACCAAGGGAAAAATCACTGCTCAGCAAATTAAATCTCTTGGCGTGCATGTTTCGGTAATTAACAGGCTTGTTAATCAGCTTATTTTGAAAGATGAACTTGAGCAAATGAATTTAGGAGCATCGGACGAGCTTTTAAAAGATCAAATTTATGCAATGCCAGCATTTCAAACTGATGGAAGATTTGATTCAAATAAGTTTTTAAGTGTCTTACAGCAACAAGGTATGAATGAGCGCACCTTTTTGCAAGAAGCTCGTCACAGCATGTTGAGCCAACAACTAATGTCCAGCCTAGTGCTCGGCGCAAGCCTACCTGATTTTTATCAAAATACTTTAGTTGAAGCATTAACACGTGAGCGAGTTTTTTCCCTTGTTGAAGTTGATGCTGCCAAAATGACTCTTGATCATGCTGCTACACCAGAGCAGGTAGAGGGCTTTTATGAGCAACATAAGGATAAATACACAATTCCTGAAATTCGCAGTGTTGCTGTGATTTTGCTAGATATTAAAGCTATGCGTCATCTTTTAGGCATTACAGATGCACAAGTCCGTCAATCTTATGAAGCTCAAAAGGAAAATCTAAAATTTCCTGAACGCCGTCATGTTACGCGCTTAACATATGCACAAGAAGATAAGGCTATTAAAGCATTAGCTCTGGCAAAAAAGGGAATGCCACTTGCGCAAATTGCTAAAGAAATTCTAGAAGGAGAGCTTGAACAGCCAGGTCTTGTTGCTAAAATGCAAATGCCAGAATTCGCTGCAGCAGAAGTATTCTCCCTGAAAGCAGGAGAAACCACAAAAATTATTCCAACTGGATTTGGCTTTCATTTGTTCCAAGTCTCAAAAATTGAGCCTTCTCGCACAGCAACGTTTGATGAAGCTAAATCTGAACTTGAAAACTTTCTCATTCAAGAACAAAAATCTGGGAAGCTTGATGAAATTCGCAGCCAAATCGATGATGCAATTGCAGCAGGACAAACTTTGAAAGAGGTTGCCGCAAAAATGAATTTAACCGTTCAGACTTTTGAATCTATCAACAAAGATGGTATAGGCACAGACGGTAAGCCAATATTTAGCAAGCCAAATGCATTACAGCTGGCAATTCTTGAAAAAGCATTCTCAGTTGAGCAAGGGCTTGATAGTGGTTTTGTTGACGTTCCAGGAGAAGGCGCTTTTGTTTTAAGTGTTACCAAAGTAAGCCCAACCCATACACCAAAATTTGTTGATATAGAATCAAAAGTAAAGAAAGATTGGGAAGCAGAACAAAAACTAGATTTAGCATCAAAACTTGCTTCAACTATTGCATCCGAAGCAAAATCTCTAGAAGAGCTGAAAAGTTTAGCCGCAAAACATGGTTGTACTATTTCTGCAAACCATACCCTCTCAAGACTTGACGTAAGCAAGCAAGGCAGAAAATCAGCAGATATTTTACCAGCCGCGTTGGCAGAAAAAGCTTTCATGTTAGCATCAAACACAGCTGTTGCTGGGCATAATGCTAAAGGTGGCTTTACAATTGTTATGCTGCAAAAAGTTGGTGATATGAAAGCAACAAAAGAACAAAAGAAAAATCTTGAAAATAGTATGCGTAACATGATCCAGGAAGATATTTCTTCAGCTACCATCAATGCCATGAAAGAAAAGCATAGCATTGAAATCAATCAAGAAATGCTTACAAAAATGATGGAATAGTATGCTAAAAATTGGTGATGCACTTCCTTCTTTTGCTGCTCTTAATCAAGATCAAGCAATTATTTCTTCAGAGCAATTGAAAGGAAACTGGGTGGTATTGTACTTTTATCCAAAAGACAATACACCCGGATGCACTCAACAAGCTTGTGATTTTCGCGACTCTATCGATCGATTAAAAGCTCTGGGTTGTACTGTTTTTGGTGTTTCTAAAGACTCTCCAAAAAGCCATGTTAATTTTATTTCCAAATATGCATTTCCATTTGACCTTTTAAGTGATCCAGAAGGTAAACTTTGTGAGCTTTTTAATGTATGGGTCGAAAAAAGTATGTATGGAAAAAAATATTTTGGTATTGAGCGTTCAACATTTTTAATCGCACCAAGTGGAAATATTGATCATATCTGGCGTAAGGTTAGTGTTAAGGGTCATGTAGCTGAAGTTCTGAAAATATTAGAATCTAAGCTTGATAGTTAGAAAACGACGAGGTATTTCCATGAAAATGCGTACAGAATACGATTCAATGGGAGCTGTTGAAATCCCAGATGATGCATACTGGGGGGCTCAAACTCAGCGTTCTTTGCAAAATTTCAAAATTGGCAAACGTAAAATGCCGCCCTTATTAATCAAAGCTTTTGCCATTTTAAAGCGCTCGGCTGCTCAAACGAATTGCGTTCTTGAAATGCTCGATCACAAGCTTACAAAAGTCATTGTACAAGCTTGCGATGAGATTATTGATGGAAAATTTTGTGATCACTTTCCTTTAGTTATTTGGCAAACTGGCTCTGGAACTCAAACAAATATGAATTTGAATGAGGTTATTGCTAATCGCGCGAATGAGTTGTTAGGGGAAGAAAAAGGCACTAAAAAACCAGTTCATCCCAATGATCATGTGAATTTTGGGCAATCATCAAACGATTGCTTTCCAACAGCCATGCATATTGCAACAGCTCTAGCTATCACTGCCAAACTTAAACCAGCTCTTGAACTTTTAAAGCTTACGCTTGAAAAAAAAGTAGAAGAATTTGCTCCTTTTTTAAAAGTTGGAAGAACTCATTTGCAAGATGCAACGCCAATCAGGCTATCTCAGGAATTTTCAGCTTACGTTATGCAGATCGCCAACAATATTAACCGGTTAGATGATATTATGCCTCGCGTACTGCAACTGGCCCAAGGCGGCACAGCCGTAGGCACTGGTATCAATTGCCCTAAAGGTTTTGCCGATGCCTTTGCAAAAACTGTAGCAACATACACGAAGCTTCCGTTTGTTAGTGCGCCCAATAAATTTGAAGCTCTTGCTTGCCATGATACGCTTGTAGAAGTCTCAGGTATTTTAAATGTTATAGCTGTAAGTCTAATGAAGATTGCAAATGATATCCGCTTTCTAGCATCCGGACCACGATGCGGGTTAGGGGAATTGCACTTGCCTGAGAATGAGCCCGGCTCATCCATTATGCCTGGAAAAGTTAACCCTACTCAAGCTGAGGCCATGACTATGGTTTGTTGTCAGGTTATAGGGAATCACGCAGCTGTCACTATTGCTGGTAGTCAGGGGCACTTTCAACTCAATACGTTTAAACCGGTTATCATTTATAACATTCTTGAATCAATCTCTCTCTTAACAGATGCGTGTCATAGTTTTTGTGCTCATTGCTTACAGGGCATTACTGTCAATGCTAAACAATTACAAGAAAATCTTAGTAAATCTCTTATGTTGGTAACAGCTCTTAATCCCATTATTGGGTACGATAACTCCGCTAAAATTGCAAAAAAAGCCCTGGAAGAAAACATAACTCTTGCTGATGCAGCAGAACAGTTAGGGCTGTTAAGCAAAGAAGAATTTATAAAACATATTAAGCCAGAGCAGATGGTTTGATAAATGAAAGAAATTAGGCTTGCGGCTTACAATCCAGCATGGCCAAAGCTGTTTGCCCAAGAAGCCAAAGCTTTAAAAAAGATCTTCAAAGATCTTTCTATTGCTATTTATCACAAAGGCAGCACTTCTGTACCTAACTTGATGGCAAAACCTGTTATCGATATTACTATTGAAGTTGAAGATATAGCTAAAGTTAGCCAGTTGAATCAATCTCTTGCAGCAATTGGATATGGGGCGCTAGGCGAATGCGGTATGCCACTTAGGCGTCTTTTTAAGAAAACTGATCCATATTCTTATAATTTGCATGTGTGGGATAAAGGTCATGATGAAATTGCGAAAGATTTATTATTCCGGAATGCCTTAATTCAAAATCCTCAAGCACGTTTAGCGTATGAAAATCTGAAGAAGAAACTAAAAGATCAACATCAATTTGAGCCAGAACAATATCTATTTGGTAAAGATCGTCTTATTAAGGAAATTTTGCGTAACGCTCAATACAATGGTTTGTCGATGGTATTTGTATTGCTAGGCTCAGAAAAGCAAGCTTATCAAAAATTTATGCAAGAAGAATTTTTGCAAAATAAAAGTCTTGTCGTTACTCAAGGTGTAAATTTTATTGGTGCACTTTCATTAAATGAGAATGGAGATATTAACAAAAAAAATATTACAAAAGCTCATTCACAGGTGGATAAACTTATCAATCGCTGACTTGAGACACGAAATTTATAACAGTTTCAAGGTTTGCTCTTCAATTAAATAAATTGCATCTAACTGTAGATTTTTTAAAAAATCTTCATCGTGACAGACAATAATAAATCCACCCGGATAATCACGTAAAAATTTTAATAGATGTTCTTTAGAAGTCAAATCCACATTGTTAGTAATCTCATCTAAAATCAAAAGTTTTTGTGTTTTTGCAGCGATCTGAGCAAGACTTAATCGAAATTTTTCACCACCTGAAAGTGTTTCAGTTTTTGCATGAACTTCCTCATTCTTGCGAAATAAAAAATCATTAAGATGGCGTCGTACTTGTGCGTGTTCCCAATTCAATACAACTTCTTCAATTGTTTCGATAACACTTTTTTCAGGTGAAAGAGTGCAGTAATGTTGATCAAGATAACCTATATCTTTAGGGGCGAGCCAATCGCCTTTTCTGGTAACGCGTGAATCATTCAAAATCGCTTTTATCAACGTTGATTTGCCACTGCCATTATTGCCACGAATTGCAATTTTATCTAATGGCCTCATTGACAAGTTAATGCCTTCAATAACAACAGAATTTTCTTGGTAACTCACAGACCCATCAGTAATTGTAAGCAAGGCGCGATCTCTTATTTCAGCTGCTTGTATGGAAAATTTGGGGGTGATAATTTCAGGAATTCGTAAATCCGATAACTGCTCGGTTAATTGTTCTCGTTTGCTGCGAATTGCTTTTTGTTTTTTTCCCAATGTTTCGCCAGCGCGCTTTGCTTTTGTAGTAGAAACAATCGTTGGCCATTTGCGCTCTTGTATTGATTTTTTGCCTTTTAAACTACTTTTTTTGGCTCTTTCTTGTTCTTTCATTAATGCGTTATGAGCTTCTCTTTTTCGGCATTCTAGCTGCGATAATTCATGTTCTAACGAAGAGCGATTGATTTGTATCTCGCGTACATAGTCGTCATAAGATCCTTTGAAAACGCTAATTCTACCATTATCAATATGCCATAAAGTATCAGCGCAATTTTTCAAAAACTCTACGTCGTGAGATGCAGTAATAAGTATACCGCGGTATTGTCGCAGCATGCGCATCAATGATTTTTTGTTGTGATGATCCAAATGGTTTGTCGGCTCGTCAAGAAGTAAGATGTCGGGATTAAGGCTTAGGGCCTTTGTTAGGGCTTCATTAAAGCGCTGCCCTCCACTTAACGATTCAAATGCTTCAATAATCTGTGGTACATAGCCAATGGTGGCGCCACTTAAAATCTGAACCGACCCACAAGAGGGCTCAAACTTTTTCTGCAGAATCTTAAGTAATGTTGATTTTCCACAACCGTTTTGACCAATTATAGCAATTCGGTTTTCATCATGAATTTGATTTGAAAAACCTTCAAAACATATTTTTTGGGGAAAGGACAGACCAAGATCTTGGATTTGTATAACAATGGACATAAATTTCTCATTTCAAAAAAGTGAAAAGCGCAAATAGCGCGGTATCTTAATTTTGAAGTGAGCGATCCATAACACATCATGAAAATCTTTACTAATTTCTAATATGTAAATCGCAAGAAGTTTTGTCAAATAAAATTTATTTTTTGTCCGCAACGCAAGTCTGTATAAGGTGTCAAGGTATGGGCTATTTTATTTTTTGCCAAAATACCTATTTCATGAGATCGTACAATAGGATTTTAAATCCAAGGGAAA
>JACCDN011127476.1_pt1 | contig 82260 bp, 76 predicted proteins | sample 7441691 | NCBI WGS metagenome assembly JACCDN01 (sample SAMN15323439, study PRJNA562643) | freshwater metagenome | isolation source: river surface water | place: USA:Blue River Watershed | collected 2017-08-16
CCAGGCAACTGGGACAGCGGCGTGAACTTGACTTACCAATGGTTCCGTGACGGAGTCGCTATCAGTGGTGCAACCAACACGACCTATGCACTAACGCCTGACGACAACACAAAACAAATCAGTGTTGAAATCACTGGAATCAAAACCGGTTACGCAACAGTGAAGAAAACATCCACCACCGTCAAAGTAGTCCCTGGGACAATGCTGGCCGTAACACCAAAAATCACTGGAACCTCCAAGGTTGGGCTAACCCTGAAAGCCGCAACGAGCTCATGGGTGAAAAGTGCAAAAATCACATACAAGTGGCTAGCAAACGGTGTTGCGATAAAGGGCGCTACATCGTCGAGCCTCAAGCTCACGGCGACCTTGAAGGGAAAGAAGATAACAGTCACAGTGACGCAGACCGCGCCTGGTTACACGACCACAAGTAAGATTTCGTCATCAGTGACAGTGAGATAGCGATGTCGAGACCTAAGGTCTGGAAGCAATACCTTCAAATGTTGGAGGGGCGAGGCGAACAACCGGATTCTTTGCTGGCAAAATTCGCAGCTAGGTACAGGTTTGCGGCATCTCTAGAGGGCATGACGCTACCGGGCTTTTCGGAAGCGACTAGAGAGGGCTACTTGGTAGCCACTAGAGTGGCCTATGCCTATTCAGCACTCGAAGCATTGGAGCGTGGAATTGGTTCTTTTGCCGTTAGGGACAGATCTCAAATAATCGATTTTCGAATCGCAGAGAAATTGTCGGCAGGCGATTTCGATTCGGCAATTCAGCAGATAGTCGATGCGGCTGAGCCAAGGAACCAAAAAGGCGTTAGCGCAGGCCTCGATGCCATGATGGCGAACCTCGAATCCGGAAATGTGCGTCCATTCGTTGAAGGAATACGCAACAGCCTATTTCACGGTAAGTTCACACCTTCAGCCTCTGGTTTGAAGGCTTCAAAGTCTAGACGCGATGCACTCGACAGGCTTGCGGATGAAATCTTGCTGACTGCCGATGACCTTTTCAAAGTCTGGTTGAGAAACCAAACCAATAAGAGCTAGGCGGTCTTGCGGTTTTTCAGCCAGACCCGCACGCCGGCGATGATCGAGGCCAGAATGAAGAACACGGCAATCGCATACGAGGCGTTTTTGACGGCTGGAATCGAAGCGGCGAAGTAGCCGGTGACGGTTAGTCCGACACCCCAGGCGACTGCGCCAACGAGGTTAGCCGAGAAGAACTTGTAGTAGTTCATCCGCGCGATGCCGGCGATGGCCGGAACGAAAACGCGAGCCCAGGGCATGAAGCGAGCGATGACGACGGCCCACCATCCCCATGCCTGATAGAAACGCTCGGACTTTTCGATTGCGTTGCGCAGCCACTGACCCTTGCGTTTTTCGAGGTATGGGCGGCCGTAGTGACGACCGAGCGTGTAGCCAACCTGGTCGCCGAGCCAAGCGGCGATGCCTACGCCGGTGGCCATGATCCAGATGTTGTCGCCACTCGGGTTGGTTGCGGCTACGAGACCGGCCGCGAAGACGAGCGAATCACCAGTGACGAACGGCACGAAAGCGCCGATAAACAGGCCGGTTCCGGCGAAAACCAGAAACCAAACCGCCGCATAAAACAGCCACGGACCAAGGTCGGTATACCAACCCGCAATCTGGTCAGAAATGCTTGCGGCGTGAATGATTAGGGGCATAACAACAAGCCTAAGGCTTGCCGTGAAGCACGATTTCGTCGAGGTCGAGGCGCGTGCGTGGGGCGATCTCGCGCTCGTAGGCTGGGCCTTCGAGAGTCTCGGCCGGTGCCTGCTTGCCGATGGCGACCACAACGAGCACGTCTAGGTCGTTGGCGAGCCGCAGCGTGCTGTGAATCGACGAGTGCACGATTCCGGCCATCTGGTGAGACTTGAGTCCGAGCTCCTCGGCCTGAATACACATGGTGGCCACGGCCAAACCGGCGTCGTAACGCGCGATTTCATAGGGCTTGCCATCGGGTGTCTGGTTCTTGATGGCCACGACCAACAACGCGGATGCGCGCGGTGCCCAGCTCTGGTTGAAACCGGTGAGTCCTTCGGCCACAACCTTCTGCCATAGAGCGTCGCCGCGATAAAGCATCGAGAAGCGCCATGGCTGTGCGTTGTTGGCGGATGCGGCCCAGCGGCCGGCTTCAAGAATCGAGAGAGCCTCGTGCTGGCTCAGGTTGTGGGTTTCGTCGAAGGCGCGAGGGCTCCAACGTTCGGCAAGAACCGGGGCGATTTCGGCGCGGGTAATGGCGGTCTTCTTCATGATTTCCTTCGATGGTTTGTGGTTTGACCTATGGTCAACTCTTCCATGTTAACAAGTGGGGGTTTACTTTATTCCCCAGATTCAAAATCGATGTGCAAGGTTAGCGGCCAAGAATGCGTTTGGCTGCCGCCAGCAATCCGTCGACATCTTCGACCGTGGTGTCCCACGCGCACATCAGTCGAACCTGGCCGGTGGCGTAGTTCCAAACGTAGAAGCGATACTCCTGCTGCAAGGCAGCCGTCTGCTCGGCGGTGAAAATCGGGAACACTGCGTTGGCTTGAGTGGGGTTAGGAATTTCCACACCCAAGGCTCGCAGCCCCTCATCCAAGCGAGCGGCCATCGCGTTGGCGTGCTCTCCGTTTCGCTTCCAAAGGTCGTTCGACATGATGGCGATCAGCTGAGCGCTCACGAAACGCATCTTCGACGCCAACTGCATCGACGTCTTGCGCAAGAACGGGATGGCGTGCGCGAGTTCTGGGTTGAGCACGACTACCGCCTCGGCCGCGAGCGCGCCGATCTTGGTGCCGCCGAACGAGACGATGTCGACACCCGCGTCGGTGGTGAACTCGCGGAAACGCATCCCGAGGGCCGCTGCCGCGTTCGAAAGGCGAGCACCGTCGAGGTGCAAGAGCAGGTCGTGCGAGTGGGCGTAGTCGGCGAGCGCGCGAATCTCGGCCGCCGTATAGAGCGTGCCCATTTCGGTGGTGTTGGTGATCGAAATCGCACCCGGCTGGGCCCGGTGAACCGACCCGATGTCATACATCACCGAGTCGACGAGCTCGGGGGTGAGCTTTCCGTCAGGAGTTGGCACTGTATGGATCTTGAGCCCGGCCATCTTCTCTGGCGCTCCGCCCTCATCCGCGTTAATGTGAGCCGACTCGGCCGCAATCACGGCCTCCCAGCGCTGCATGCAGGCCTGAAGGGCGACCACGTTCGCGCCGGTTCCGTTGAACACCGGAAACGCCAGCGCCTGCGAACCAAACTCGGCTTGCACCATCGCGTCGAGGCGCGCGGTGACCGAATCCTCGCCATAGGCGATCTCGTGCCCGTCGTTCACCGACGCGATGGCCGCCATGATCTCGGGATGCACTCCGGCATAGTTGTCGCTGGCGAATCCGCGCCAGATTTTGCGTTCGGTCATGCTGTGATTCCTGCCGTTGCTGCGATCTCGGGGGCTAGTTTTTTGCGAAGCGCTTCATAGAACACGTTGAGTGGGAACTCGTCTGGCATCACCTGGTCGACCATCTCGCGCAGTTCACCGGTGACCGGCAAGTGGTCGACGCCCTTTGCCCAGGCCGAACCGGGATGCGGCTCGACCAGCCCAGACACGAACTCGTATGACGACAACCAGTGTGCCAGTCGGCTGCGGTCGATGCCCGTTCGATAGAGGTCTTCGACCTGCTCGCAGAGTTCGACCATCGACGAGTTGAGGTGCTCCCAGTCGAGCGAGAGCTGATTGTCCGTCCAGTGCAAGACGCCGTTCTTGTGCAGCCAGGCGAAGATGATCTGCCCACCGAGGCCGTCGTAGTTGCGCACGCGGTCGCCGGTGATCGGAAAACGGAACAGGCGGTCGAACAAAATTGCCAGTCTCACGAATCTAGCCAGATAGACGCCCTGCTCCTCGAGTTTCTGGGTCTCGCGGAAGGTCGTGAGGTCGCAGCGCAGTTCTTCGAGCGCATACATCCAAAACGGCATCCGTTGTTTGATCATGAACGGGTCAAACGGCAGGTCACCGTGACTATGGGCGCGGTCGTGCACGAGATCCCAGAGCATGTAGGTTTCTTGCGTCACGTGCTGGTCGGCCAGCAAGTATTCGGCGTCGGCCGGCAGAGCGAGCTTCAATAACTCGGATGCGGCTGCCGTGATGCGTCGGAAGCGTGCCGCCTCGCGGTCGCAGAAGATACCGCCCCAATAGAACTTGGCGAGCTCGCGGGTGGCCACGGTCTCGGGGAACAGCACCGCCGAGTTGGTGTCATAACCCTTGGTGAAGGCCACGAACTCGATCGGCACAAACGCCGGGTTGTTGTATTGTTTGGCTTCGAGCTCGGCGATCCAGTTTGGCCACGCGGTGCGGGTGACGACCGCCTCGAAGTTGCGGTTCGGGTTTCCGTTTTGCGTATACATCGGAAAAACCGCGAGGTTTTCGAGCCCGTCGCGACGGTGCAGGTCGGGGCGGAACAACAGCAACGAGTCGAGAAAGTCTGGCACACCGAATCCGTTGGCCTGCCACTTTTCGATGTCACGGATGGTCGCCTCGAGCTGCTCGCTCTGATGCTCGAACCGCGGGCTCAGGTTGCGAATCGCGTCGATCATCTGGTTGCTGAGTTTCAGGGCCGAACCCTTCGCTTCGTCGCCTAGGTCGGGGTCGATCGAGCCGTCTTTGAGTTGCAGTTCGCGCATGCCCTCGACCGCTTCGACGAGTGAGAGCCAGTTGGCATCGGTGGCTGTCCAAGCTGTGGCCCGCCCATCGCCCGAACCGTCGGCGGTCGCGGCGACCCAGGTCACGAGGTTGCGCCAAAGGGTCAGGTGGTCGAGGTCGTCAATCGAGTCGTCGCCAAAAATGTCGGAGTCGGCGCAAATCACAACGCGTCCTCGTCCGTGAGTTTGAACCACGAGCAGCGGTGCATTCGCCGGGGATGCGCTGCCGCTGGTTGCCGCAACCACGAAGGTTCGATCGGCCACCGCCTCAGAAACCTCGAGGGCTCCGGCTCGATAGAAGCAGGCCTGTCCGACACCGGCCACAAGGTTGTGGCGAGTCGACGGCATCAGGTCGCCGAGCACCCAGGTGGCAACATCCTTGTAGTTTGAATGCGCGTCTTGCGCGGTCACGTTGAGCACCTTGATGCCAAACCGCTCGGCGATCGCAGCGGCCGAGTTGCCATATTTCAACTGCTCGGTTTCGGCAAAAAGCACCAGCCCGCCGCCGGCTTCGACCCAGGCGACTAGGGCGTCGATTTCTTCGAGTTGATAACTGGGATTCCCGACTCCAGTGGTGGCCTCAAACTCATCGTTTGACGCGTGAAGGCTGACGAACACCTTGGATGCTGACAGCGCGTTTGTGATTGAACCAGTTTGGTGAACGTCGACGTCGAATCCGTCGGTTACCAGGGCCGTGGCGGCCTTTACATAGCCGGCATCCATAGGGTTTGCCGGGTTGATTTGCTCCGCAACCTCAGGTCTTGTGGACCAAGCTGGGCGGTGCGACTCATCGAATGTTACTCGGGCGAGCATTCGTACCTCCTCGTACGTTTCCAGCCTAACAAGCGGGCAAGCTCGTTGCCGAAACCCTCGGCTCTGGCTTGCCAGAATGCGATTTGCCTCTCGGTTAGGCTGGCACTTATGTCACGAAAAGGACTGCTTCTCTTTCTCGCCTGCGGAATCGTCTGGGGCATCCCCTACTTCTTCATCAAGATCGCCGTCGAAGACTTCAGCGCACCGACCATCATCCTTGCTCGCACCGCGATTGGTGCTCTGGTGCTTGTGCCGCTTGCTCTGAAACGCAAGGCGTTCATCCCTGCTTTGAAAAAGTGGCGAGTCGTTCTGATTTTTGCACTGTTCGAAATGATCGGGCCCTGGTGGCTAATCAACACCGCCGAGGATGGTCACATCAACTCGGGGCTAGCGGGCCTCTTGATTGCCACTGTGCCGTTTTTGGCCATGGCGATCGGCTACTTCTATCTCGGTGACAAGACTGCCGCCCATCCGAAGAACATTCTCGGTTTGATTCTGGGGTTCGCCGGCATCGTGTTGCTCGTTGGCATCGATGCCCTGACGCACGACCTAGAGGTGCTCTGGGTTGGCGCAGTGATTTTGGCGGCGGTTGGCTATGCAATAGCGCCGGCCGTAACCGCGAAGAAGGCGCCCGATGTCGAGATGGTCGGCATCCTGTCGCTGTCGATGGCGGTTACTGCCGTGTTTTATCTTGTGCCGACGATCCTGAACCCGCTAGCGCCGGGCGTGACCACTCCCGGCCTCGACTCGTGGATTTCTCTCGCCATTCTCGGAGCAATCTGTTCGGCCCTAGCGTTCGTGCTCTTCTTCGCACTGATTCGCGAAGTTAGCTACAGCCGAAGCACGCTGATCACCTATGCCAACACCGCGGTGGCTATTCTGCTCGGCGTCTTCTTTGGCAACGAGCCGTTCACCATCGGCATGGCCGTGGGTTTGCCGCTGGTGGCAGCCGGCTCATACTTCGCGAGCCGCCGCCACACTTAGCCTGGGTCAGGTCAGGCACAGGCACGGCCCCGGTAAAGCTTGGCACTACCCGCGCACGAATCGCTATGCCAGCGAGCGCAGTCGAGTTAGCTGACCCGGCTCACCTGCTGCGGCCAGTGCTAAGACTTCAGCTGCCCGAGCACGATCGAAGTCTCGATCGAACAGCAAAACCCAAGGGTCTTCGGCTTCGTCGATCCAGCCATCATCGGAGTCGAGCAGTTGCACCAAGGCTTGCTCGGTCGACAAGGATGACGGCACAAACCGGTCGACGGCGTCAAGCCCTCTGGCCTCGACCAGAACCGACTCTATGTCGGTCAAGACTACGACCACATCGGCCACTCCAGCCTCTCGAACGGCGCTAATGGCCTCGGCAACGCCACCAGACTCTGCGACTCGGATTGCAGCAATAACTATTTGGTTGTTGAACATTTCGTTCACCCACTTTCTCCGCCACCTTGGCGGGCTGTGGTTAACCTATGGCTTTTTTTGAAAGTTCGTTTAAGGGGTGTGGATAACTTTCTCGACAAAAGAAGAACCCGCTCTCTCGAGCGGGTTCTTCACAAGTTTTGGCTGATTCGGCGGTGCCGCTTCATCCTTGGGTTTATTACTTCTTGCCCTTTTTCTTGGCCTTGACAGACTTCTTCAGAACGATGGCCTGGCCAACATAAACCTGGGCTCCCTTGACGACCATGGTCGGCGAGCCGTAAAGCTCGTAACCGGCGTCTAGGTGATCGCTGACACGCTGGCAGAAGTTGCTGTCGTCGATTCCCGAGAGGAACTTGTAGCGCTTCTCGGTGCTGATGGCTGGCTTTGCAGACGCTTTTGGAGCGGCCTTGGCTGCTGGCTTGGCGGCAGCCTTAGGTGCAGCCTTGGCAGCCGGACGCTTTGCAGCCGGCTTGGCCGGTGCGACTGGCTTGGCCGGGACCTTAGGCGCGACCTTAGCTGCTGGCTTGGCAACAGGCTTGGGTGCGGCTTTGGCGACTGTGGTTTTTGGTGCAGCCTTGGCTGCTGGTTTTGCGGCAGCGCGTGCCGGTGCTTTGCGTGGTGTGCTCATGCTTCAAGTGTCGCAAAGTTTGCCTCGAAGACAACCTGAGTTCATAAACATTTCAAAAGGTAAACAAAACTCCCACCCTCCGAAGAGAAGTGGGAGTCTTGTTCAGCTATCTACCGATTAGGCCTTGCGACGCTTCAATAGGTACGCACCCATCGAGGCGAGCACCAAACCGAACAGAATCGCATAAAGCGAGTTCGATCCGGTTGCTGCCAGTTCGCTGTCGGTCTTCTCAACCTCAGAAGGGTCTCCGGCAATGGTCACGTTGTAGGTGAAGGTGACGAACGTTGTCGGATCGCCAACCTTTGCAGCCTTGAATACGAAGCTATCGGTTCCCTTGTAGCCCTTGTTTGGCGTGTAGGTGATCTGTCCGGTGGCAGGGTCAACCGTCACGGTTCCATTCTTGGGCTGCTCAACGATTTCGGTGGTGAGCGGGTCAATCGCCGGGGCAGTTGGGTCGACCGTGGTTGGGTCAATCGTCACTGGTTCGTCAACGTTGAGTTCATCATCCTTGACCACCTCTTCAGGCTCAACCGGTGGGGCTGGGTTGATGGTGATGGTCACAACCGCGGTGTCGCAAACGGTGGCATCCTCAACCGAGCAAACCTCATAAGTAAAGGTGTCGGTGCCCGAGTAACCATCGGCCGGTGTATAAGTCACCTTGCCAGTGGTTGGGTCGATAGTGACCGAACCGTGCGCAGGGTCAACTGTGACTTCAACCGATGCAGGGTCAAGAGTTCCGTTGGTGGCAGAGTCGTTGACCAACAGATCGACCTCTACTGCCGTGTTCAGCTCGGTGGTCTTCGAGTCATCGGTTGCGGCAACGGTGATGGTCGGTGCAGCCGGGTTGATGGTGATGGTCGCAACAGCAGTGTCGCAAACGGTGGCATCCTCAACCGAACACACCTCGTAAGTGAATACATCGGTTCCGCTATAGCCAGAAGCCGGAGCATAGGTCGCCTTGCCAGTAGCCGGGTCAATGGTCACCGAACCATGAGCAGGTGCAACTGTAACGTTCACCGAAGCAGGGGCTAGAGTGCCATTTGAGGCCGAGTCGTTGTCAAGCAAGTCAACATCAACCGGAGTATCAATGTCGGTCGTTTCGGCGTCATCCACGGCATCGACAGAAATGACAGGTGCAGCCGGGTTGATGGTCACGGTGACCTCGGCTGTGTCACAGTTCTGTGGATTACCGGTGTCACAAACCGCGTAGGTGAATGTATCGGTACCGGTGTAGCCAGAAGCCGGCGTGTAGGTGATCTTTCCAGTGGTTGGATCGATGGTCACCGAACCGTGCGAAGGCTGAACCGTCAAGACAACGGATGCTGGGTCGAGCGAGTTGCTGCCCACGGTGTCGTTGCCAAGCACATCGATCTCAACCGGAGTGTCAACATCCGTGCTGTCAGCGTCATCGACGGCAGTCGGTGGAGTCAACGCCGGGTCAATGGTGATGGTGACAACCGCGGTGTCGCACTTGGTGGCATCCTCAACCGAGCAAACTTCATAAGTAAAGGTGTCGGTTCCTGTGTAGCCAGAAGCCGGAGTGTAGGTCGCCTTGCCGGTAGCTGGGTCAATCGTCACCGAACCGTGCGAAGGAGCAACGGTAACGTTCACCGAAGCAGCATCCAAAGTTCCGTTCGAGGCCGAGTCGTTCAACAAGAGGTCAACATCAACAGGCGTGTCGACATCGGTTGCTTTGGAATCATCGGTTGCGTCAACAGTAATACCCGGTGCAGCTGGATTTATCGTGATGGTCACAACCGCGGTGTCACACTTGGTGGCATCCTCAACCGAGCAAACCTCATAAGTAAAGGTGTCGGTTCCGGTGTAGCCAGAGGCAGGAGTGTAGGTCGCCTTGCCGGTAGCTGGGTCAATCGTCACCGAACCGTGCGACGGAGCAACGGTAACGTTCACCGAAGAAGTGTCCAAGGTTCCGTTCGAGGCCGAGTCGTTAGCCAGCAGGTCGACCTCAACAGCCGTGTCAACATCTGTGGTCTTTGCATCATCGGTTGCGTCAACGGTGATTACCGGAGCGCTCACGGTCACGTTTAGAACTCCCGCACTGTAGTCGGAGTTGTAGTGGAAGGACGATCCCGAGAAGTCGTAAATGATTCCACCGATGGCAGCACTTCCAACACCGATAGCCTTGGCGGTCACGGTGACTGTGATTGGGTCACCACCAGCCTTGCCTGTGCTCAAGCAGTCCCAGGTGGTGACGTCGACACCGGCCGGATCCCACGAACATCCGTCGTAGTAGAAGTTCGAGACCGATCCACCAACCGCATAGCTGCCGACGACGCTTGTGATTTCGAAGATGCCCGAGTTGAGAATCGGAGCGGTGACAATCTGCTCATATCCCTGAGTCGCGGTGGCACCAGTCAACACATACTGAACGGTGGAACCGAGAGTTACAGCGGTCGGGCCACTGACACCATCGACGACGTTACGGTTCTGTGAGACCAGGTGCTCGACATAAACGAGCTTTGTGCCGGTGGTTGCGCTTGCCGAGGCGCCATCTTGAACATCGACCTTGTAGAGGCGCGAGGTGTCGTAAGCGCTGGCGTTGCGAGCTACAGTGACTGTCCACCAGAAGGAGTGACAGCTGTTTGCCGCAACGGTGCCGATGGTCTTTGTCGCATTGCCATCGAGCGAGATGTAGCTGTTAGCCGATGTCCAGGTCCAAACGGCTACGACATCGGTGGCATCTGTGTCACTGGAGGTGTTACAGACTTTGAACTCTTGGGGAAATGAATCGGGACCGGCGGTCACGTCGTTGCTGTCTAGCCCAATAACGTTCCAACCTGTGTTGGCAACGGTTAGTGAAACTGGTGCGGCGCTGGCAACCTGAGCGACACCGAAGAAGCTGGCGAGAAGTGAAAGAAGCACTCCGATCGCAAAGATTGGGCTGGTCTTCATGACCTTTGCGCGATGTTTTGCCATGACTGAAACTCTTTTCTAGGTTTTTGATTCTGTAACAACGACCGAATCGTTCTGTTCAATAGTAGCGATGTGGCCACCCCGAGTGGGTCTTGAGCTTTTCGAATAAATAACTCGTCTTGGCTCCACCACGCGAGGCTAAACTCTGGCGTGTGAAACAAAACGCGACTCTTCGTCGAGCACTGGGGTTCATCCTTGTGCTATCTGGGCTTGCCGTGGCTATAACAGCGCTGTTTGGCGAGACGATCGAGTCTCAAGTTGCGGCGACAACCCAGACTTCTAAGGCGGGTGAGTTGCAAGATCAGTTCTCGAGGGCTGGCGATGGAATGGGCTCGTCAAACGATGACAAGTTGGACGCCGGCGAGACCTTCGCGATCTTGTATGCACCGCGGCTCGGCCATGACTTTAAGCGCCCGATCGCACAGGGAACTTCGGTTGAGAAGGTGCTGAACACAGTTGGTATTGGCCACTACTCGACCACCGCCATGCCGGGCGAAGAGGGCAACGTAGCACTTGCCTCGCATCGAACCACCCACGGTGGTGCGTTCAACCACATCGACCAGTTCCAGCTCGGTGATCACATCGTGGTCGAAACGGCCGCAGGTTGGTTTGTCTACGAAGTTGTCGATTCGGTCACCGTGAAAGCAAGAGACCTTTGGGTCATCGGGGCTAACCCTCTCGACCGCCCAGAAACCAAGTGGTTGACGCTGACAACCTGCACCCCGAGATATACGAGCGACAAGAGACTCGCGGTCTGGGCGAAACAGGTTAGGCAGATAGACCGAGCCGACGGCCCGCCGTCGATCATCGCGCACCTCGTCGACAACGCGGGTTAGCAGGGCGCGGGGTGCGCGAAACGCCACAGTTAGCGAGTGACCCCGAACTTAGCAGTTAGCGGGCGGAGGCGAACGCCTGAACCTCGGCCGCGAATGCGTTGCCGACCGCGAGCGAGCGTTGGCGGTACGCATCCCAGTTGGCAACGGTGAGTGACTTTTGGTGGTCGACTCCCCCGGCGAGCTTTTCGAACTCGCGCGCGTATGTGGCGAACCACGAGAACATTGCGGCGGCACCGACCTCGATGTGGAACTGCATGCCCCACGCCTTCGGCCCGACCTTGAAAGCCTGCTTGATGTCGCCGGTCACTCCGAACAGCTCGGCCCCGGTTGGCAAATCAAAAGTGTCGTAGTGAAAGTGAAAGACCGAAGGGCTGTCACCGAGTGCCGCCATCACGGCGTCAGACTTGGCGGCCGCGTTCATCTCAACCTTGGTCCAACCGACCTCGGGGGTGGCCGATTTGTAAACCTCTGCGCCGGCAGCTGAGGCTAGGAGCTGCGAGCCAAAACAGATTCCGAGCAGCGGAACCTCGAGCTCGAGAGCGCGCTCGAAGATGCGACGCTCGATCGGCATCCAGGCGTGCTGCGACTCTTCCATCACACCGGCAATCGCACCGAGCGAGATCACGCCGTCGAACGCTTCGACCGGTTCGGTCGGTGCGGGCTGGTTTTCAACATCCCAGGGAACCACATCGATTCCCGCCTGCATCAGCGGCAGCGCGAGTTCGTTCAGGTGGTCGTCGAGGTTATGTTGAATGACGAGGATGCGGGGCGTGCGAGTCATGAGTTCAGCCTAAATCAAGCACCACGGGCCAAATGCTAAAACAAGCGCGAGTGCTTGGTTTCGAGGCCGCGCAACTGGTCGTAGTCGAGCACGAGACACTCGATGCCGCGGTCCTCGGCCAGAGTTCGCGCCTGAGGCTTGATCTCTTGCGCGGCGAAAACTCCGCGCACGGGAGTGAGGTGCGGATCGCGGTTGAGCAACTCGAGATAGCGCGTGAGCTGCTCGACGCCGTCGATTTCGCCGCGACGCTTGATTTCGATCGCGACGGTTTGGCCGGCGGCATCCTTGCAAAGAATGTCGACTGGCCCGATTGCGGTCATATATTCACGACGGATGAGCGTCGCACCCTCATCGAACACCTGAAGCTGCTCGGCCAGCAACTCCTGCAGATGAGCTTCGACCCCGTCTTTTTGCAAGCCAGGTTCTTCGCCTAAGTGATGCTCGATTTCGCTTACGACCTCGTGAATCGAGATGAACAAGATGTCGGCGGTTTTCGCCTGCGAGACTCGCCACACCTCGACGACCCCCAATGCGGCCTGGTCTTCGTCGGGTTCTTGCACGGTCACGGTGCATGGCGGGTTCATCCAGTTGAGGGGTTTATAAGAGCCGGAGTCGCTGTGCACCAGAACCGAACCGTCACCCTTGAGCATCAACAAGCGGTTGGCCAGCGGAAGGTGCGCGGTCAGCCGACCGGCATAGTCAACGGTGCATCTGGCAATGACGAGGCGCATGAGGAAATGGAGGTTAGTTCTTGCCAACCTGCTTGGCGACGATTTTCTCGAGTGTCTCCATGCGGTCGATCAGGTGAGTGAGGGCTTTATCTTGGTCGGTCAGGTGCGACTGAATCTCTTTTGCCTCTTCGAGAATCGCGCCGGCATCTTCATAGGTGGCGATGGCTCTGCGTTCGGCATCCTTGGCTTGCAGGTTTTGTCCGACGATGATGATTGGCAGCAACACCAACTGCAAGAAGGTCTGCGCAACCCAGCTGATGATGATCAGAGTGTTGCCGCTGGCGAGCGCAGCCGGCAGGCTCACCAAGGTCAACGCGAAAAACGCATACGCCGCCCACATGGTGCCAACACCTTTAGTGATGAGCAACCCGATGCGTTCGTTGAGACCGATTCTGTCGTTTGCCAGCTTCTGCGAAGGGTGCTCATCCTTGCGAGCCTTAGCCCGAGGATGCTGCTCGTAGTTGTAGCTAGGCTTCGACATCGCGGCCTAGTTTGAGTTCTCGGTGTAGCGAACCTCGACCTTGGTGGTCGGTGGCAGTGAGACTACGTTCTTCACGCTGACCTCATCAACTTGGCGGCCGAGCATTTCTTCGACTCGTTGCTTGAGTGTGCCGTCGCCAATATCGGTGCCATCTAGGGTTAGCGAGAGCTTGCGAACACGTTTGCGTATCAACAAGTTTGGATGATCAATCACATACATCGCGACCACGAGCATCGTTGCATAGATTGCCTTTTCAACCAGCGAATAACCGGGCAAACCGAGGATGAGGCCAACGCTGAGTCCGACGAGCAGGTAGGCCATTTCGACCCAGCCCGCTTCGTCGGAGCGAAGACGGATGATCGAAATCACGGCAAACAGGGCAAAACCGACTCCGAGAGAAAGTGTGAACGAGGCCAGCGCGCCGGCAAGTGAGAAAAGCGTGACGTTGATCATCGCGATCGCCACGAGCATGTCGCGTCTATAGTGGCGCCGGTAATAGAACACATACGAAAGCAGAACCACAGACGACAAGTCGAGAGCCAAACTCAGGAAAAAGGGCACATAATCAATAGAGGTCACAAAGTTAGACTAATAGCAATGAAGCAAAGAGGCATGCGCACCCTGTGGTCGATATTGCTCGCACTGGGATTGGTGGCGAGCACTCTTGGTGCGTCTCCAGCAAAAGCAGCCCAAGCTCTGGGTGACTTCTATAACTCGACTAACGTTCACGAGGTTTATCTCACTATTGATACGGCGTCAGTCGACAACCTGAACAAGACCCCGAAGGACTACACCGCAGCGAGGGTCGAATTCAAGACTGCAAACGGCTCGGCGAGCGGGCAGATCAGCATCGGACTTCGCTTGAAAGGTTCGACCTCACTCGAAAAACTCTCGGGTCGCCCGTCCTTCAAGCTCAAGTTCAATTGGAAAGACCTAAAGGGCAACCGTTTCTTGGGGCTCAAAGCCATGACCCTAAACGCACTAACCCAAGACACCTCGATGATTCACGAGGCGGCTGCCTATCGGCTGTTCAACGCGATGGGCATTCCGGCGAGCAAGACCGGATACGCCAAAGTCTTCGTCAATGGCACACTCAAAGGCTTGTATCTGAATGTAGAAACTCCCGACGACATCTTCTTGAGCAAGCGATTTGCCGACCCCACCCAGCATCTTTATGAGGCTCAGGCTTTCAAAGACCTGATGTTCGGCAACGACTCCGGTGGCGAGACCACCGGTCGATTCACCGTGGACGAGGGTTGGAAGACCACACCGAACAAGCTCGACCTGAAGAAGCTCATCGAAGTAGCCAACATCAACAGTCCGGCCGCTTGGTGGACCGCGATGAATAAATACACCAACCGCAGCCTGCTCATCAAGCAGTTCGCGGTCGAAAACTTTATCGGCCACTGGGACTCCTATTCGGGCCCGATCATCAACAACCACTTCTGGCGCAGCAACGACAAGGGCGTCTTCACGATGATTCCTTGGGGCGTCGACCAAACCTTCGGCGAAAACCGCCAGACTCCAGCGCTCGGTGACGACTACTTCTTTGCCATGGATGCGCCTGAGGTTGGCTATCCCTGGGTAATTCAGTCGCACAAGAAACCTGCCATTCCTCGTGGGCTTTTGTTTCAGCGCTGCCTTAGTTACAAACCTTGCAAGACCGAATACCTGACCAACCTCAAGCTGGTGTCGGCGAAGGCAACCAGCAGCAATCTGGTCGGCTTCATGACAAACACCGCAAAGTTGGTCGCACCGTTCAGCAGCGATAACGCAAAGCTCGAGCAGACTCGTTCGATCAAGTGGCTCAAGACGCAACAAACCAAAGTGACCGCTCTAATGAAGAAGTACGGCATCAAGTGAGCAAGGCGCGGGGGCGCATCCGTGTTGTTTTTTTGGTTTTCTATTACGAGGCCTGGGATGCACTTGGTGACGTTCACCGTTTGATGCTCGAGTCTGACGACTTCGAGCCGATTATCGTCACGATTCCACGAAGGCTGACCGGCGATGCCGACTTCGGCAACGAACAGGCCGTGAGTGACTTCTTCACCAACCTAGAGATCGAGCACGTGCGGCTCGACTTCGAAGACTCTTACCGTGGGCTAGCCGAACTCAAGAAGCTCGCACCCGACTACCTGTTTCTTAACTATCCGTGGCAAAAGAACTATCAGCCGGCCTACAAGATCGAAAGCCTCATCGCGTTCACTCGAGTTTGCTACGTGCCCTATTTCTCGCTGCCTCTGGTAAACGAGCCCGGCATTCGCGGGGTGGCGCCGCACCTGTTTCGTCAGACCACGCACCGACTGGCACACCTGTTGTTCTTGCAAGACCGTTCAGTGCGCGATGCTTTCGAGCACACCGAGCGTGGGGCGCACCACGCCCACTTCACGGGCACTCCGAAGGTCGACGCGCTCATAGAAAAGATGTCGAACACGCATCCCTATTGGCCGCTCGGCACAGATTCGAGGCACTTCAAGGTGCTCTGGGCGCCGCACCACAGCTTCGGCGAGGCGTGGCTCAACTTCGGCGTGTTCGACTCGATGCACCAGCAGATGCTCGAGTTCGCTCGGGTTCACGACGAAATCGAGTTCGTGCTGCGGCCGCACCCCTATATGTTTGGAACCTTGGCCGGTCAGGGCTACATGTCGGCAGAAGACCTAGCCACTTGGCGGTCGGCCTGGGATGCGCTGCCAAACACGGCCACCGACGAGCACAGCGAGTATGCCGCGCTCATGTTGGCTGCCGACCTGATGTTCACCGATGGCATCTCGTTTATCGCTGAGTACCCGCTGGTCACCAAGCGGCCCGCTATCTATTGGGAGAAGCAGGGCCACTGGGAGTTCAACCCGCTTGGTGAGTTAGCCGCAGCGACCACGGTTCGCGTGCACGACTTTCTCGGGTTCGAGGTTGCGTTGCAACAGGCCATCGAGTGGGGATTGCCCAGCCGAAAGGCCGAGATCGAGCAGTTGTTTAGTGCTGCGGTTCCGTATCCTGGGCAATCGGCTCAGCGGATTCTGTCGGTTCTTCGATCCGATGCTCGCGCCCTGCTCTGAGCACGGCCGGAGCTAGAACGACAAGCACTCCAGCGGCGATGAGACCGCCCGTGAGCAACGCCGGTCTTACGCCGAACGCGTCGATTGCTCGTCCCGCTATCACCATTCCGAGCACACTTCCGGTGGTGATCACGGCACCGATTGCAGCGTTGACTCGTCCAAGCATCGCTTGTGGCGCTCGAGACATAACGATGCCGATGGCATAAGCGTTTAGGCCGGAGTTTCCGAAACCGGCGAGCAACGAAAGCACCATAAGGTAGCCCCAGTGAGGAGCCAGCGACATCGAGGTTACGCACAAAGTAAGCAGAGCGATGCTCGCGACGACTGCAGCCCCGTGAAAACGCGGCTTTAGCTTGACGGCCGCGGTGATGACCGCACCCAGAATGCTGCCACCGGCAAAAAGGGCTCCGATGATGCCATAAATCAACTCATCGGCACCGAGTTCATCTTGGGCGAGGAAAATTTCGCCAACGTTGACCGAGGCAAGAGCGATGATTAGCACTCCCAGCAAAATCACAATTGCACGGATGAGCGGGTCACCGAACGCAAACTTCATGCCTTCGAGAGCGCTCATCTTTTCGCCCTTTTCGTGTGCGACGGGCTTTCGGTTCACGCCAAGCAGCAGCACAGTCAAGGCCAGCAGCCAGAAGCTAATTGCATCGATGATGAACGGCCAAACGTATCCGGTGGTTTTCACGAGGATGCCACCAAGTGCCGGGGCGAACAGCATGCCCACCGAGCTAGATGACTGCATCAAGCCGTTGACTCTGGGAAGGTCATCCTTGTTTGAAATGGTCACGATCGCAGCTTGGAATGCGGGGCCGACCGGCGCTCCGGCAGTTGCTGTGATGATCAGGGCTATCGGAGTCCACCAGAGCGGCAGGTCGAAAGCCAGTGTCATCGAGCTGAGACCCATGATGCTCAGCAGCGGGATCAGCACGGTCAGGGTCGAGAACTTGTCGGCAATCCATCCGGAGATTGGTGAAAGCACAATCACGGGCACGGCAAAGGCGAGAGCGTAATAGCTAACTCCGATCGCACCGATTTCGTCTTTGTCTCGCAACATCACTGCGAACGTAGTTAGCGAGCTGCCCAGCCATGAGAGCGCTCCCGCTACCGAAAGCACGCTAAGTTTGCGCCATTGGGTCTGCATGTTTGACACTTAGTTTTCGCTCGGGGTCTGCGAAGGGGTTGCCTTTGGGCCTTCGGTGATTTCAATTGAGCCCTCTTCAGGCTTCGGCATCAGCTCGACCCAGGTATTGCCGCGAGCAAGTTCGACGATCGCACCGTCGGCGGTGGTCAAAACAATCGGTGCAGTTTGGCTGGCCTTCGACCAGGTCGCCTCGATGTATTTGCCGCCGGTGAAAACCCAAGCCTTGCCCGAGTCGACCATCACGGTCTTTGGTACGTAGCCATATTTGCGATCGATTCGCACCTGGAGCACGACGAGGTTCTTGGCTGTGATTGGCTTCCAATCAAGCACCGAGCCTTCTGGCTGGCCGTATTGCTCAACGGTTAGGTGGGGTTGACCATCCTGGATGCGTTCCCACCGTGTTCCGTCGGCGGTCGGAACCCACTCAGCCGTCGCTTGCGGGAACATCACTTGGACGCGTTCGACCGGTTTTCCTTTGGAGGCAGCGGTGGCGTTTTCACTCTTTGCGGCGAAGGTGAACATTTGTTGTGGTGGTGCGAGGTCTAGGTGAGCCTGATGCAACTTGTTTGCGTTCACAATCACGTTGTGAGGCGCAATACGTGCCTTGTCGCGTGAGAAAGTGCCGTTGCCTTGCTCGCTGGTTTCGCTCGCGTTGAATACGTTGGTGTCTTGCATCATCTTGACGAACTTGAGCTGACCGCCAGAGAAGCACACGATGCCACCGAATGGACTGATGATGTCTGGGTCCATCGGGCGAATCGATCGAACCGGCCCGACCTTGTCTGGCATTCTCGAGTGCCAAACAGCAACAAGTCGGGTGAGGCCGCCCTCGACCATTTCGTCAAAAACCACGTCGGTCGCGTTGAGGTTTATTTGTGGACGAGCATCGAGCAGGTTGTCAATCTTGCAGGCTACCGATGGGCCGTCGAGTGCGGGGTTAGTGCCAGCCTCGTATTTTGCTCCGGTCAGCGGCGCGTAAACGTAGGACTTCGGGGTTACCGTCGGGACCGGTTTGGCTTCGGGCGTTGGTGCACATCCGGTGAGAATCATGGATGCCGCGACAGCTAGGGACACTGCGATGTGACGGTGCTTCATGTTGGCAGTCTATGGTTCGAACCTGAGTTTGTCGGGGTTGTCGGCTTAGACACTCAGGAAGTCTCGCGCGACCTCAGTATTTGAGCACCCAGGTCAAGGTGATTATGGGGAGGCCGAGGTATGGCTTGGTTTTGAGGGTGACGGTGCAGCTCGGCTTAGAGCGCACGGTCACGTAGGTGTTGCTTCCGACAACGCTCAGCGAGCATTTTCCGGCCGTCGTCCAAACGGTGCCAATGCCAAGGTTTGTCTTTGGAGTTCCCTGACGCGCAATCAGCCACTTTTTATTTCCGACGGTATAGGTTCCTGGCGGTGCGAATGCACCTTCTATCTTGTTGACCCCGGTGCTAAGTTGCACCGTGTGGGTGGTTGCCGCGTAGTTCCAAGTTGAGTCCTGTGCGGCCGAGAAAGACACCAAGCAAAGCCCGATTGGCGATTTGGCATAGAGAATCTTGCCCACCCGTTTGCAGTTTCCGACGATTTTGCTGGGGATCTGGCTCATTTCGATTGAGCCGCCGTTGGGCAACTTGCCCTTGTAATCAAGGTTTCGAGTTAGCGGCTTGATGGTGTCGCCACGTTCTGTGGTGAAGCTCATCGACGCGGATGCCGCATCCCAGGTGCCGTCGGTTGGAACGTCAACTGTGACAGTGCACTCACCGTTAGCGATGGTTGGCGTGACTTCGAATCCCGATGTGTTCGTGCAATCGCCAATAACGGTGAGTGTTGCTGGTGCTTTCGAACGTGACGTGAATTGGATTGTCGCCGTTTTGCCGAACTTGAGACTTTCTATTGGCGTTAGCGAAACCTGACCGCTGACTCCGCCGTTAAGAATTTCGAAATAGTCGATGCTCGCTGCCCAAGCACCAGCGGCAGCTGCCCGTGCAGAGATTCGGCAGTGTCCGAGTTGTTTGATGGTGAGCACGCCGGTGCCAAAGACGACGGAGCAGTTCTCTTGGCCATTGACCACCTGGTAAGTGACACCACCTTCGCCGCCATCCCTGGTGATGATTGGTTCGAGCACCATGCCAGGTGCCAGTTCTTGGGGAATCGTGTAGGTCAGTTCGGCGTTGGAGGAATGTTCCAGACGTGGAGCGTCGGGCAAATTATTTGCATTGACCAGATCAGGCACGATGCCGACCGCCCAGGTCAGGTGATTTCGACTTCCGTCTTTAACCTGCACCGCCCAGTCATAACCAGATTCTTTTCGGGGGTCGCTGTTTACGTCTTCGTCAATTGACTTCCAGACGTCGTCAAGCATGGTGGGCAGATCGAGTGACTTGGCGGTGTCGTTTACCTTGAGCATCGCCCCTTTATATAGCTGCTGGCAAGGCGAATAATCCATGCACCTTGCTGCCATAATGCCAACATCGCCGACGTTGAAAACGTCAATCCAGCCGTTCAGAGTCTGGTCGGTTCCCCAAGGGAGAATCGAGAAAACTCCCTCGGCCGTGCTGTGCGCGTAGTAATTGTTTTTGATGCTCCAGGCATAGCCGTCCCAGTGTCCGATGTAGCGCTCTACCGCGATCTCTTTGACGAATTCATTGAGGTCTAAGTATTTCTGAACCTCGTCGTACCATTCCTTGCCGGTTTTGGTGTTGTTGACGAGTGCAAGAGCCGCGAGGTCGTCACGCTTTTCAAGGTCACCTTCATCTATCTGCATTACCTGATATTGACCATCAACAATGTCTTGCCAGTATGCACCTTCATAGAGGTGTTGAGTCGAGGCGAACCATCGTTGAAGCATCACTTCGTCGTAGGTTTCGACATTCAGGTGAAGCCCGTAGTCGATGCCATTCACGAAGACGCGAACATAGCCGATGCGTGGAGCTGGAACACCCATTGCACGGAACAAGCGGTAGACGACCGCCTCGTGAACCATCGAGGGGTCTTGCACCATGTTGTTGAAGGTGAACTTCTTGATGCCAAAGAGCTTTTGCCCCTTGATGGTGTGGTTCATCTTTACTTTGAAGCCGGCCTTGCCGTCGAGATTGCGATAAGAACCCCATCCACCCTTGAGCCTGACACCGACGTCGAACTCTTGCGATGCGCCGTCTTTGGTAGTGAAAACGAATTTGCCGGGCTGGTAATCACCTTTGCCGTTGGCCTGCAGGTTGTTATAGCTATCGGTCGGCAAAGTGATGTCGGCACGGTTGACCACCAATGGATCAAAGATGGGCGCGGCTGCGTCGTTGCCCTCTATATAAGAGTTGCCCGAGAGCCCCTCGACGGCCTGAGCCGCAGAAGACTCGAGCAGAGTTGAGCCGAGTGACAGGGCGAGCGCGAGAAGCGTCGAGATCAGCATCCGCGCTGATTGAGACCACTTTGTTCGCATGGGATAAGCCTATGTTCGGCGGCGGACGAATCAAACCAAGTTATCCACCGTTGGTGTGTGACTTTCTTGGTAAATTTCAAGAGTCTCGAGTGTGCGTTCGAGCCCCAGTTGAAAATCCGCTCGTCGGCACCGAAAAGGTGGTCGGCGCCCATCCTGAAGGGCAGCACCTTGACCGAAAACTCACCAAACGCAACCGGGCTGCCTTTCGACACCGTTTCACCTTCGGGAGCTCAGCTGCGACTGCTCTGGTCGCAGGAGTTCGCAGCGCCAGAAGGCTCGCCAGCCGACTCTCGGTTCTGGAACTTCGACATAGGCGACGGCACGAGTTCGGGCATCCCTGGTTGGGGCAACGAAGAGCGCGAGTGGTATCTGGCCGAACAGGCCGCGACCGACGGAGCGGGCTCCTTGGTGATTCGGGCAGACAAGCTTCCGCTGATCAATCCGCACTGGGCTTACTATGGCAAGCCGGCGGAATGGGCGAGCGCAAAACTACACACCGCGGGCAAAGTCGCGGTGCTCTATGGGAGAGTGGAGGCGCGTGTTCGCGTTCCAAAGGGTTCAGGCACATGGCCAGCATTTTGGATGCTCGGCACCGACCTTGTCGAGGCTACCTGGCCATTCTGTGGAGAAATCGACATTCTCGAGGTGCGCGGCCGCGACCCGCACACGCTGGTTGGCACCATCCACGGCCCTGGCTATTCGGGTGAACACGGTTCTGGAACCGAGATTTCGGTTGAGGCCGACATGAGCGAAGGTTTCCACACCTTCGCGGTCGAATGGTTGCCGGGCTCGATTTCGTGGTACATCGACGACCGCCACTACCAAACCAAAACCCCGGCGGATGTTGCGCCGAGCGACTGGGTTTTCGAACACCCGCACTACATCATCATGAACCTCGCGATGGGCGGCGGATTCACGGGCGAAATCGACCCGGCCCTGACTCATGCCGAGATGACGATCGACCACGTGCGCGTCTATGCGCTCGACGGGGTCGGAGAGATCTCCCTGCACTAAACTAGTGGTGTTCGCCGCTGCTGTCGGGCGCAAAAACAAGCCACGAGCCACACCATTTTGGGAGCCATCCGTGCCAAAAATCATCGTCGAAGTCATGCCTAAGGCAGACCTGCTAGACCCAGCCGGCAAGGCCGTAAACAACGCCCTTCACCGCAACGGTCACGCCGAAATCAGCAACGTTCGCATCGGCAAGCGCATCGAGTTGCACTTCGACCGCGAGGTGACCGACGCCGACGTGGCAGCCGCCCAAAAGATTGGCGAAGATTTCTTATCGAACGCAGTGATCGAAGACGTGGTCTCGGTCACCGTCGAGAACTAAGGCGCGGCGCGAATGCGTATCGGCGTAGTAACTTTTCCGGGAACCCTCGATGACCGCGATGCCCAGCGTGCGGTTCGCCTAGCCGGGGCCGAAGCGGTTGCCCTCTGGCACGCAGACACCGACTTGCACAAGGTCGACGCCGTCGTGCTCCCCGGCGGCTTTTCGTTCGGCGACTACCTGCGCTGCGGCGCGATTGCCGCACAGGCACCCGTGATGGAGAGCATCATCAAAGCGGCTAACGGCGGCTTGCCTGTGCTCGGAATTTGCAACGGCTTCCAAGTGCTCGTCGAGAGCCACCTGCTGCCGGGCGGTCTGATTCGCAACGACGTGCAGACGTTCGTGTGCCGCGACCAAAAGCTCATCGTCGAAAACGTTGACACCGCATGGACGAACGAGTTCACCCTCGGGCAAGAGATCACCATCCCGTTGAAGAACGGCGAGGGCGGTTATATCGCGGATGCCGAAACCCTCAAGCGCCTCGAAGGCGAAGGGTTGGTTGCGTTCCGTTACAGCGAGTTCAACCCGAACGGTTCGCTCAACGACATTGCCGGCCTGCGCAACGAGCGCGGCAACGTGGTCGGTTTGATGCCGCATCCCGAGCACGCTGTAGAACCTGGATTCGGGCCCGACACCAGCGTCGCGATGCGCTCGGGCGTTGACGGGCTCGGCTTCTTCAAGTCGGTTTTGAACTCGGTGGTGAACGCGTAATGGCACTTTTCAAGAAGGGTGCGAGCGCACCGAGCAACGTCGACACCACCGCGAACGCGGCGGCAACCCCCGACAAGCACCAGCCGTGGAAGGAACTTGGGCTTAAAGAAGACGAGTACGCGCGCATCCGTGAAATTCTCGGACGCCGCCCGACCAGCGCCGAACTTGCGATGTATTCGGTGATGTGGTCTGAGCACTGCAGCTATAAGTCGAGCAAGATTTACCTTCGCCAGTTTGGTGAGAAGGTCACCGACGAGATGCGCGAACACCTGATGGTGGGCATGGGCGAGAACGCCGGTGTGGTCGACATTGGCGAGGGCTGGGCCGTCACGTTCAAGGTCGAGAGCCACAACCACCCGAGCTACATCGAGCCTTTCCAGGGCGCGGCAACCGGCGTCGGCGGCATCGTTCGCGACATTTTGACCATGGGTGCTCGCCCGATCGCCGTGATGGATCAGCTTCGCTTCGGCGATGTTTCGCACCCAGACACCGCGCGCGTTGTGCATGGCGTGGTTAGCGGAATCTCGTTCTATGGCAACTGCCTCGGCCTGCCAAACATCGGTGGCGAGACCGTGTTTGACAAGGTTTATCAGGGCAACCCGCTGGTCAACGCGCTGTCGGTTGGCGCGCTGCGTCACGAAGATTTGAAACTAGCCAAGGCCTCGAACCCTGGCGACCAGGTGATTTTGTTCGGTGCGCGAACCGGTGCCGATGGCATCGGTGGCGTTTCGGTGCTCGCGAGCGAGACCTTCGACGCCGATGGCCCGAGCCGTCGTCCGGCGGTTCAGGTTGGCGACCCGTTCGCCGAGAAGGTGCTCATCGAGTGCTGCCTCGAGCTCTATGCCGCTGGCGTTGTTGCCGGAATTCAAGACCTCGGTGGTGCAGGTCTTTCGTGTGCCACCAGCGAGCTGGCTTCGAACGGTCAGGCCGGTATGCGCGTGCAGTTGCGCAACGTGCTGTTGCGTGACGAATCGCTGACTCCCGAAGAGATTCTGATGTCGGAGTCGCAAGAGCGCATGATGGCGATCGTGCCGAAGCGCGACCTCGCCGCCTTCAAGGCCATCGTCGAGAAGTGGGAAGTCGAGTATTCGGTGCTCGGCGAAGTCATTCGCGAGCCACGCTTGTTCATCAACTGGGGCGACGAAGAAATCGTCAACGTGCCACCGCGCACGGTTGCCCACGATGGTCCGGTTTATGAGCGTCCGGTCGCCTATCCGGCTTGGATCGATGCGTTGAACGCCGACTCCTCGACCCGCCTCGCACGAACCACGGATGCTGCCGCTCTCGCCGAGCAAATCATCGAAGTTGTTTCGTCGCCAAACCAGGCTTCGAAGAACTGGATCACCAACCAATACGACCACTATGTTGGCGGTAACACCGCTCTGGCCATGCCAGACGACGGCGGTATGGTGCGCGTGAGCGAAGAGACCGGGCTCGGCATCGCGATCGCCACCGATGCCAACGGTCGCTATGGCCAACTCGACCCTTATGCCGGTGCGCAGCTGGCGCTGGCCGAGGCCTATCGCAACGTTGCCGTCACCGGCGCTACCCCGATGGCCGTCACCAACTGCCTCAACTTCGGTTCGCCAGAAAACCCCGAGGTCATGTGGCAGTTCAAGCAAGCCACCGCCGGTTTGGCCGACGGCTGCCTGGCGCTCGGCATTCCGGTCACCGGCGGAAACGTGAGTTTCTACAACCAGACCGGCGACGTAGCGATTCACCCGACCCCAGTGGTCGGGGTGCTCGGTGTGATTGATGACGTTGCGCGGCGCATCCCCGCTGGTTGGCAAGATGAGGGCCACAACCTTTACCTGCTCGGCACCACTCGCGATGAACTCGACGGCTCGGTGTGGGCTGGCGTGATTCACGACCACCTCGGTGGCAAGCCGCCGGTTGTCGATTTGGCGTTCGAGGCGAAGTTGGCCGCGGCGCTCGGAGCGGCTTCGGAGCAGGGATTGCTGGCTTCGGCCCACGACCTGTCTGAGGGCGGTTTGGCTCAGGCGCTCGTTGAAGGTGTGCTGCGTTTCGGTGTTGGTGCGCGCGTTTGGCTCGATGAGATCAAGTCGGTCGGCGGCATCGATGACACCGCTGCGTTGTTCAGCGAGTCAACCGGCCGCGTGCTTGTGTCGGTCGGTCGCGAAGACGACGTGAAGTTTGTTGGCCTGTGCGAGGCCCGCGGAATTCCGGTGCTGCGGATTGGTGTGACCACGGGTACGACTTTGGATATCCAAGGTATTGCCAACTGGGAGCTCGACGCCTTGGCTGGTGCGCACGAGGGCACGCTGGCTGAGCTGTTTGGTTAGGTTTACCGTCAGAGGCCAAAGATAGACTTTTGGTCATGGGGCACAACCGAGCGTTAGATGCATTGAGACAGTTCGTCGCTGAACGAGACTGGAAGCAATTTCACACACGTGAAAACTTGGCGAAAAGCATTTCTATTGAGGCTGCAGAACTCCTAGAGCTTTACCAATGGGGGGACACCCCTGATGATGCAAGAGTTCGGGAAGAATTAGCGGACGTTCTTGCCTACTGTCTTCATCTTGCCGATGACTTAGGCGTCGACATCGACGAAATAATTCTCGAAAAGATAGCAAAAAACGAAGCTAAGTACCCTGTTGATAAATCGCGCGGAAAAAGCAACAAGTATGACCGACTTTAGAATCGAGAAACTTCCGTTTGACCGCGATGTCTTGGGGATTTGGGCATCAGAGCGCGTTGAAAATTCGAACTGGCCAGTCGTTTACACAATCAACGGTGCCAACGAGATCTACGTGGGTGAGACCTCAAACGCGGCCATGAGATTTGCAAATCACCTTGGCACACCCAGCAAACAGCACCTGAGTGAAGCGCGAGTGATTTTCCGAAAGGACTTCAACAAATCAGCCTGCTTGGACCTTGAATCGCATTTGATTCGATATTTCGCCGCGGATGAGAAGTACCGAGTTTTGAATGCAAATGGCGGCATTACCGACTCTGACTACTTTCAACGTGATCGCTACCGAGAGTCATTCAAGGAAATTTTCGATGCCCTTGTAAATGACGGTGTACTCACAAGAACGATTCCAGACATTGTCAACAGTGATCTTTTCAAGTACTCCCCTTTCAAAGCTCTCACGACAGACCAAGCCGTGGCCATCGAAGGAATTCTTGAGACACTAGTCCACGAACTTGAGTCCAGCACAAGTTCTAGCACCGTGATACAGGGTGACCCGGGCACAGGAAAAACTATCGTCGCCATCTACCTGGTGAAGCTGCTGAAGGACATAGCTCTTTTTGATGAGACCAATCCACTTGACTCAGACAGTCTGTTTTCGGACTTTTTCCAAGTCGGTTTCCGCGACCTTTTTCAGGGCCTAAAAATTGGACTGGTCATCCCACAAATTTCACTTCGCAAAACCGTTGAGAAAGTATTTAGCCGAACACCCGGCCTGTCAGCCGACATGGTTATAGACCCGTTTGAGGTTGGTGATAGCGATGTCGAGTTTGATCTTCTGATAGTTGATGAAACACACCGTTTGCAGCAGCGAGCCAACCAGCCAGCCGCTGAGAGAAATTTAAAGTACGCATCAATCAATGTGAAATTGTTCGGCATAGATGACAAGTCAAAGACGCAACTGGACTGGGTAAAAGCCCGCAGCAAACACCAAATCTTTCTTCTTGACAGTGCCCAAAGCGTGAAGCCCGCCGACCTACAACCCAAACACCTAGAACCTCTGGTAGCAAGCGCAAGGCGGGATGGCACACTATTCCGCCTAACTTCGCAGCTCCGCGTGGCAGGCGGGTCTGACTACATCGAATACATCGGCTCGGTGATACGAGGTGGGTACGAGGGGCCGCCAAAAGCTTTCGGTGACTACGACCTTCGCTTTTTCGACAACTTTGCCGAGATGCACAGAGAGATTCAAAAACGAGATCAAGAACACGGATTGGCTCGACTTCTAGCTGGCTTTGCTTGGCCATGGAAGTCGAAGGGAGGAAAAGCTGATTTCGATATCGAAATCGAAGGTATCCGGCTTCCGTGGAATCGTAGAAACTACGACTGGGTGAACTCCCCAACTTCAGCAGAGGAAGTCGGCTCAATCCACACCATCCAGGGGTATGACCTCAACTACGCCGGTGTCATCATCGGCCGCGATTTGTATTTCGACGAGAACGCCCAGCGCGTCGCCTTCTCACGAGAAAACTATTTCGACAAAAAGGGGAAGGAAAACAATCCGACGCTGGGGATTTCGTATACCGACGAGGATTTGCTCCACTACGTGTTGAGCGTATACCGAGTTCTGCTAACGCGCGGAATCAAGGGCACTTACATATACGTATCTGACCCGCCGCTTCGACGCTTCCTGGAGAAATTCTTTTAGTGATAGAGCACGCCAGTGTTTACCCCGGCCTGCCGCCAAAATGAGTGCCTGAACATCTGCAAGTGAGGCGCCATAGGGCTTCATCCACTCAAATTCTTGGCCACGAACAAAACGAAGCCAGGCAGTCGAGGCCTCAAATAAGTGAGAGTAAGTCTTCTTCTTTTCGCTTAACAAGAAGTTCCTTGATTCTCTCTAAGCTTGATGCGCCCTCTAGCCCTAGCACTTTGGAAAGTCCAGGGATGAAATCATCTCCTTCGATCATTCCAGTCATATTTCTCACTAGATCCTGACCTGAAAGGCCGAGGTTTATGGCTCGAAATTTGACCTCCTCGCCGCTGAAAGTGAGTAGGATTTGGTCGCCAGAGCCAAGTCCCAAAGCATCCACAGCCTTCTTGATCGATGGGAGATTAAACATCGCTCCAGAGGTGCCAACTTTATAGTCGCCAAATTCCCAACGTAAGGTTCGGCTTTGGCCGGTGGCCACACCCAAAAACGCCGCAAGCGCTGCGGGGCAGTTGCTGCCGCTGCCTCGCAAGTCTTCGCTGTCAATAGCAACTCGCAACGACAACGCATCACCGTTTTTATAGAGGTTGCGAGTTGCAGACTGGGATTTCTTCGAAAGGCGAACAGCATTTGTCCGCTTCACTTTGCCATTCAGCAACATAAATGGCGCGTTGGTGGCATAAGAGCGCACACTTGAAGGCGCAAATTTGTACTGCTCTACCAAAACATTAATTACCTGATCAAGTGGCATGGAGCCGTGCTGATCTAACAAGTCGCCAATTGCCTCTTGAATCGTTCTTACTTGCTTTCCGCCTCTGGATGTAAGGTCCCATTCGCTCTTGGTAACCTTTGTGAACAGTGGAGACACGGTCAACGCGTATTCGACTGAACGGTTGTAACTTTCGCCAACGAATTCCATTGCTTGCTGCCCGCTCATTGGCTTGCCAAAATCAAAAAGCGCTATGTAAACCAAGTTGGCGATCGTCTTTCGTTCCATGAAAAACTGGCGAACCTTGAAATATCCCCTGTCCAACATCCAGCGATCCAACGTTGACTCGTTGATGTCGCTCCAGCAAGTTTTAAACAGTTCAAGTAGATCACCCGAATTGATTACAGAGTTTTGCGTTACTTGAGAGCAAAAATCATTGCTGATTGAAATAGTTTTGCCAATGTCATCTTGAATCCAAACACCTTCGCGTTCAAGATCACCAAGGCCAACAAAGAAATCAAGCAGACTGAAATTTAGTGAAGTTTTCGAGAGCAGCGACGGAACAAGATTGAGGAGGTCATTCTCAGTGATCAACTGTGCACTTTTATCGCGAACCGACCAAATAAAAGCCTGCAGTTCATTATCGCCTTTGACATGAGAACCGTAAGAGGCTTTCAGTTTGGATTCGAGCTGCCTGACTCGCTCTCGAGTAACGCCGATTTCATCTCCAAGCTCCTGCAGGCTAACGGCTGGAACTTGGACCAACCTCTTGGAAAGAATTAACCTCTCGGAGTCTGAAAGAGTTTCAAGAAACCTCTCGACCATCTCAATGGGGCTTGACAGCGATTCAACGCTCAAAAGATCATTGGCAGATATTCTTTTCAGAGTCTCTGCCATGTCCACTCGCGCATTTAAAGCTCTGTGCTCACCGAGCCGTACCAAGGGAGTCTGTCCTTCGCCAGAAAAATGCAAATAAAGTGCGATTCGATTTATCTCAGATAGTGCCGGAGACAGAGCTTGAATGACTTTCTTGTAGGGATTTTCTAGCGCAGCCTCACTCGACATTGGTCCACTCCGTTCAATATCCGGAAAAAGATCAACCCGTTCATACGTACCGCTCGACATAGCTTCAAGGTGTCTTTTTACCAGTGTCGCGACTAGAGTCGCAGTCTTACTCTCACCAGAATTCCTGAAAGACCTGAACTTAGTGATCGTGAGGCTGCCAAGCTCTTCGGCTTTACGGTAGCCAAAACGCAGAAGTTGATTTTGAACACCAGATTGAAACTCAAAGTCAAAGACTGACCCCGTCGGTGGTATCGAAGCAAAGATTTCACTCAGATGAAGATCCGCTAGATCTTTATCATCCAAGATGGCTTCCGCAATGCCCGAAATGAGTTCAACGTCCGTCACGTGCTGTTCGGTGACCAGTTCCTCTTCCAATGGCCAATTCGCCCGCCACAATTTAACAAGTGGAAATGCCTCACGGAATGTAATGAAGTTCGTCATATTGGTAGAGGACTACCAAAGAGTTACTGCGGGGCCATTGTAAGAGCCAGTCGAAACCCAATCGATGCTTCGATATCTGAGTAGGGTTTCAAGCATCCAGTCTCCTCGTGTCTCTATCTCTTCGAGTTGCCATTTTGCTCGCTTCACAACCTGTTTAGTCAGCAGATAGCCCGAAGCCTTCAAACCTGGGTGAGGTTTGCCCGCGATCCCGTCGAGTTTGATGGCCCATTCACGGTTCCCAATAGATGAGTTGAGTGGCTTCTCAAGTAGCGTCAGGTTACCCCACCAGTGGACGATAGTGTCATACGGTTTATCGGCGGTGGCGATGCTCCTCCAGTTGCTGCCGTCAGATGGCGTCTGAGGTGCTAAATGTTCTAGTGTGGACTCGAAGCTCCAGCCCATTCCCTTTTCCGCGTGAATTACTGCGAGTGCATAGCGAGCGAGATCTTCCCTGGGATCATATTGAATGCCAACCTTGGGGCAATTGGCTACAACGTGGTCCTTGAGTTTTTGATCCGTCAAGACACCTGATGTCACTTCGAGGCACCACGCATCGAGTTCACCCTGCGTTGTGGTTGCCTTCAACTTATGGCCGAGAGTTTGATATAAATCCTGTGTTTCCTGTGCATTTTCTCGAGCACAAACAGTCCTAAAAACCAAGTACTCAGCGGCACGGAATGCTTGCTCCTTTTGAGGTGTCGTAAGAGTCGACTGCAAGATCATAAGAAGCAAGACCCTGTGGGTATCGCTAATGATGTTCAAACGCTCGGCAACACCTTGAATCGTGGGGCTTGGATGAATATACGCAGAGTCTTGAGCGAGAAGGTACTTGTACTGTTTCGATGCCGTATCGAGTTCTTTTAGCGTGGTCTCTGCACCATCATCCGTCTTGACTATCTGTTCCTTGAATGCTGAAAAAATCTTGCTAGCTCGAACGTCAGTTTTTTCTTTCGTCAACATGTAGTGGCGCAGGAACTTAGTAACAGGATATCCGGCCAAGTTAGACGTAAATGAATCCCACTTTGCCAAAGATTCCTTCAATTTTGCTGGCGTGTGAGATTGGATGCGCCGAAGAACCAGACTCTTCAACAAGTCCTCTGGTGCGAGTTTGATTCCTAGGTAATTGATGCTCTCAAAAAGTAAATACGCGTCCAGCTCTTTACTTACAACCATTGAGTGGATTTGAAAGCGTTCGGTTAAACCCTTGAGCAACTGTAGAAAAAGCTCTTTCCGCTTTTCGACCATAATTGGCTCGAACTTTGAAGATAAATACTTTTCTATAAAAAGGTATACGCGACGGAGCTCCCTGGTATCTTCCGTTTCCTGCTGACTTAAGCCCGCTCCTTTAGGCTGGATCTCCTCTGATCGATCACTAGGATCTGGCAGAATGGCGGCGGAGAAAACCCTACGAATCAAATACCCGGCAAAGAATTTTGGCTGAGGCGGAATGTCGCCGGTGAACAGAAATGACTTAATCGCATGAAGCGTACTATTTCGGAAATGATCTTCAGAATCAGGGAAATATCTCTTCTCCATGAGAATGTCACGCAACACAGCCACGGCCATTACCGCCGTAGTAACGCGTTGCTGCCCGTCGATTACTTCATAACCCTCGGGTTTTGAGAGCAGCACAATTGGCCCAAAAAAATGATTGTCACCGCTTTGCCCCGCGGTTTCGGCATCTAAGAGGACCTGCTTGACGTTTTCATTTTTCCAAACGTAATTACGCTGGAAATTTGGAACCTCAATAACTGCATCACCGTTGAACAGCTGCTTGAGAGTGTCTGGCCCGTTTTTGATGTCCATTTGTGTACCCCTAAATAGTTGCTTTCAGCATAGAACAAGGTGCAATGAATGCTTGGAAGTCAAACTGCTGCGCATTACCTTCGCGGGCTCCTGCGGAAGCAATCATGGAGGCTGGGTGCTTGCAGACATCCTTGCCCTTAGACGAGCGAAGGTTTCTCGATTTCATACACCGTGCGCGACTTTCTGATCGCTATTTAGCGATAAAGGCGCTCCACGGCAGCGCATAAATATTGTCTGGAAGGTACTGACTTCCGCGCACTTCGAATCGCGCCTTGCCGTCAGTCTCGCCAATGATCTTTCCTTCAATACTGACGGGCTTTCCGTTTGCGTCAGCTGCCATGAACACGGCCCTGTCGCCGACACGTAAGCCACCGGCCACCTGAGTGTTTGAAGGTTTCTTTTTTGTGGGCGCTTTGCTCTGCGCATCCGCTGGTTTCGGCTCAGCTGCTTCAGCCAGAGGCTTCTTCGCCCGACTCTTCTTTGGCGGTGCGGGTTCAAGCACGATGTTTGGCTCGAACCCCGGAATCGTGAACACAAAGGTCTCGGGGTCGAGCTTCAAAAAGTTAGCAGCGATGTAATTTTGCTGCTCAAGGCTAAGGTGCATGGCAATCGGAGTGTTAGGTGAAATCTCGTACGCGCGAATCCAGGACTCGAGCGCTAGCACCAAGAGCTCTTCAAGAGTCAGGTCGCTTCGGTTGGTCATCCCGTAGAACTGGTTGAAAGGCTCTTGGGGTGGCGTCCATCCTTGGGCCAAAAGCCAAGCTTGATTCTCCGCTGAAATTTTCCTAGCCAACAAGCCGTTTCCTGCAAGCCCCAAGTTCAACAGTTCCGACTTGTTTTCGGCATTTCGAAAGAGTTTCAGCGAACTTGGCGGTGCAATCGTAATTTGTTCACTTACTCCGTTATCGGCGGTGATAGCAGACATCATGAAAACCCCGCCAGGTTCTTCAAAAATGTATTGCAAAGCAGTCAGAACAGGTTGAAAACGAGCATCCAGAGCCATGATTTGTACCCCATCAGATTGGCATAGTATTGCCTCACTACATTACTAGGCGACACAGGGGGCCTCATGGCGCTAACATCCCACATTTTCAATGGTCAGTTCGAGATCACAACGAACATCCCTGACTTTGTTTCCTACCTGCACTACGACAACAAGATGCCAGTGGTTGATCGCTTCAACATCAGGTCGCTAGACGGCAAGACCCACACCGATGTCTCGATGACCGTTCGTCTCACGTCTACCGAGACCGATTTTGCTGAAGTATTAGTGCTGCAGTTCCCTGAGGTGACCCCTGGTGGTGCAGACGAAACGGTAAACCTAAAGCTGATTCCCAATCTCTTCTATTCGATTACCGCTAACAGAACCGCAGAACTAGAAATCGAAGTTCTAAAAGGGGATGCCTCGCTAGGCAACTTCAGCGCTACAACCGAGCTGTACCCGCTCAACTCTTGGAAGCAGGGGGTTGGAACACGCCTGGATTCTCTTCTGATTGCAGCCTTTTCGCAGCCTGGGGATCCGGAAATACCAAAGATTCTTACTCGAGCTAGAGCTATCAAAGAGACGTTGAGTGCACACTATGGAGGCACGTACTCGCCGGACACCAAAGGCTACCAAGGCGATCCTGAAGAAGTCGTGGCAGAAGCATTATCTATTTATGAGGCAATTCGCGAGGCCGAGATCAATTACTCGAACCCGCTGCCTAATTTCAATCTGTATGGCCAGCCAATTCGAACCCCGAGTGAAATCTTTCGAGATAAAAGTGCCACCTGTCTAGATAGCGCCATGCTGATGGCTTCTTGTCTTGAGGCAATCAAGGTTCACCCGACCGTGATACTGGTTCCGGGGCATGCGTTCGTGGGTGTTTGGACTGCGAGTGACCGTCAGCCCGAAGTTGTTACAGATCTCTTGGAGATCGCAGGTCTTGTTAAAGCCGGTCTTCTAGTTCTTATAGAGACCACAACATTGTGCCGCGGGGCAACGAATCTAGCATTTGCAGACGCAACGCGGGCGAATGTTCATTGGCTCGATTCCTCATACAAACCAGATCTGAAACCCGGTCAAGAAGATATCAGGCAATCGGTCAGCATCATCCGTGCCCGTATCATCGACAAAGTCAGGCCTCTACCGTCGCTTGCTAAGGATGACTCTGGCAACACGATAGTTATTCAAGCGGAATTACCAAAAGTTGAGTTCAACTTCACGGGAACAACCGACGCTCCAAAGCTCAGCCTTCGAGACGATGACTCACCGTTGCGAGTAAAGCTCTGGAAAACATCGCTTTTAGATTTGACATTCAATAATCCACTTCTTAATAGAAGCCGTCGAAGCGGAAGTTCGGCAAAATTGGTTGTGCCAAACGGAAAATTGGCTTCGATTGAAGACAAACTGCAAGTCGGCGAGAAACTAAATCTTGTTCCGTTTTCAAGGCTCGACAATGACGGCAACGAGATCGTTTTTGAGGTCCCTAGATACGGCTCGCTGGACGAAGAGTCAAACGAATTCGCGACCAAGTTTTTGGTTATGGACTCAGCCCTTGGGGTTAGCGCAACGAGAAAACAGTTCTCGGCAACTCTGAGAAAGCTAGCAAATTCATCCAAGGCTTCTCGCCAAGAAACCGGCGTAAACAACCTTTTTATGACCTTCGGCTCACTTACTTGGGATAAGGATCCAGAGAGCCCGAGTGCGGGGCAGGTCACGTCACCGCTATTCCTCCTGCCCGTCACCCTTACTCATCTAGGTAAAGACAATTTTGAGGTTTTGCTTGATGACACCAGTGAGCCAGCCCCGAATGAAACACTGGCACTCAAGCTTGCCGAGATTCAGGTAAATGTTCCACTTCTCTCTAACCCGAATGCTGACGCGGCGGGTTTCGATATTCGTGGACTAATCGATCACGTTCGCGAGCAGGTCAATGTCGTGCACAAGAAAACCAACTGGATTGTCGATGAAGACGCCACCATCGGCACGTTTGACTTCAGCAATTTCCACATGTGGAAAGACCTTCAGGACAACTGGAAAGTGCTCGCCGAAGCACCATTGGTAAAGCACTTGTTAGAAACAGATGGCACTAACCCTTATCTTGACCCGAAGGCGACTAACGCTCAAGCAACACCAGAAGAACTAGACGCCGAGATTGCGAAACTACCGATCGCATCAGACGAAACCCAGGTGCGAGCGGTGCTCAAGTCTCTAACCGGCGAAAGCTTTATTATTCAAGGCCCCCCTGGCACAGGAAAATCACAGACGATCACCAACTTGCTGGCCCGAAACCTGCAAGAGGGTAAACGCGTTCTATTCATGTCTGAAAAGCCTGCAGCGCTAGCCGTGGTTAAAGACCGCCTCGACGAAATCGGGCTAGGCGACTTCATTCTTGATCTTCATGACAAAGGCACTAAACCTGCCAACATTAGAAACCAACTACTTGCATCGATGGATGCTAAACCTGAGATCGACAAAACCGGCCTTGACGCAGCATCCGCCGATTATGACACCGCTCTTAGGACACTCGCTAAATACCCTGAACAAGTTCACGGTACAGATGAAAAGTATGGAGAGTCGGTCTACTCGGCCCGAGAACGCCTTCTCGAAATCGGAGGAACCGAAAGAGTTGCCCTAGATAGAAGTTTCGTGTCGGCGATGCCAAAAGCAGCCTTCGACGTCTTCTTGGGGGCCATGCGCGACCTTCCTCAGGTTGGTCAAGTGGCAAAGACATATGCGACTAACCCTTGGTCTTTGTCTAACCTTCAAGATTCAGAGATAAGCCTTGAATTGAAGGACACGGTTAAGGCTATCGCTGCCAAGATTCATAATCTGGCTGAGAGCATCCAGGCCGATGAGTCACTCAAGCGACTCATGGCCCAGGTGGATGACGTAGCAGCAGTAAGGCAGTACGTCTCGTTCACCAATGTTTCATTGCCTGCGCCAGCGGAATTGGCCGGCGCGCGTGCTGCTGAAAGCGCCATGCACAGAAAACGCCTCAAGGGCGAGTTGGCAAAACTTGAGAATGAAGCAAAGTCAAACGAACACTTCTCACCGAACATGGCGTCATTGAACTTTGCAGAATTGCAGTCAAAACTCGAGCAAGCTGAGCAGGCCAAACTGTTCAAGGGTAAAAAACTGACGGCAGTCGCGGAGCAGCTGAACAACTACCTTGCCAAGCCTGTTTTTAAGGAAAACGTTTCGTTCGTGTTTGCGAGCCTGAAGTTACTAGCGTCGCAAGCTCAAGAGGTTGAGGCCCTGGCAAAACAATCTCTGGGACTGGGTGACGTTAGCGACTTCAAGGCTTTTGAGCTTGAAAGCTACAGCTATCTCGCCAAACAAATCGAAGACCTGGAATCACTCTTGGCTCTCACCGATTCATCGGTTAATCAAAGCGCCGACTTGATTCTGCAATTAATCAACGCAGGTAAGGGCGATCACTTAGCTCGACTAGGTGAGTTGGGTCGCGAGTTCGAAGCACTTGCAGTGCTTTTGAAGTCCACTGACGATTCACAAGCAAAATGGTGTGGGGAGAAGAACCTCGGTGAACGCCTGATTGAGTGCGCTTCAGCATGGCGAGATGGAACCCTTGATGGCGACCCTAAAGAGTTGTCGCGCTGGGCTAGAGTTCTAGACCTTCTCAAACCGCTCCGTGACCTCAACCAGTTTGAAGCGATCGACCAAATACTCTCTGGCAAGGTTTCATACTCCGACGCCCCTAGAGCCATCGAGCGAACATACTTCGGCCTTCTTTTTGAAAAACTGCTCGATGACAATGAGATTGCAAACTTTGAGGGCACTACTCAAGACTCACGAGTTCAACAGCTTGACCAAGCCGCTAAGAGGCTAAAAGAATACAACCAAGGATTTGTGGCATCTCAGGTTGTTGCAGGTAGAAAATTTGATGCTTCATCCAATGTCGGTGTAACCGGTGCGCTTCGAGCCGAACTTACAAAGCAGCGAAAACAAGCTCCAGTTAGAAAACTACTCCGTCAATACTGGCCAACCATCACTCAGGTGACCCCGATTGTGGCTGCTAGCCCCGATTCCGTTGCACGATTCCTAGACATCGAAACGGCAAAATTCGACTTAGTCGTGTTCGATGAGGCATCCCAGATTCGCGTTGCTACTGCAATCGGAGCACTTGGGCGTGCTCCTCAGGCAATCATCGTTGGTGACTCAAATCAGATGCCACCGACAGCGATGTTCACCAAGGCCGATGGTTCAGGTGATTTGGAGCTTGTTGAAGAAGACAACTTTGGTCTAAACGACCAGGAGAGCATCCTCTCTATGACTGAGATTGCTCAAATTCCTTCTGTGATGCTGAGCTGGCACTACAGAAGCCAAGATGAGATTCTGATCGCTTTCTCAAACAAATACATCTATGAGGGCAAGCTCTCTTCATTCCCTTCGCCGAGAACTGGGCAACTGCCTGTCGAGCAGCGCAAGCTCAGACTTCTTGACGACGTGAGCAACCTCTACGTGAGCTCGGCAAAACGGAAAGCTGCGGATGCCGAAGATGCTGAGGCCGGTGACGAATTAGAGGGACGCTTCAACACCAACTTGGCTGAAGCAAAGCGAGTCGTTGCCGAAGTCAAAAAATACGTGAAGGCCGCTGGCGCTAAGCCTCTGAGTCTCGGTATCATCACGATGAATGAGCAACAACGAGAACTGATCGAGCGTTTGCTTGACACATTGGATGATGAGAACATTCGTCGACTTCGCAATAACGAGATCTTCCCTAGGGATTATCTATTCGTGAGGGCGCTTGAAAAGGTTCAGGGCGATGAGCGAGACGTTATTTTGCTGTCGGTCGGTTTCGGAAGAACAACTGAAAAAGGCAAGTTGAACTTGACCTTTGGGCCTCTGATCAGAGCAAATAGCCATCGAAGGCTAAACGTTGCTGTCACACGCGCCAGAAAAGAAATGGCCGTTTTCACTTCATTTGACCCGTCAGAAATGCTTCTGTCTGAGAATAGTTCGCGTGGAATGAAACTTCTGAAGAAGTTCCTCGAGTTCGCTCAAGGTAGCGAACAGATCAGCGTTAGCTCGGCGAACGCCTCCACATTGCGAGACCGCCACCGTGAAGACATCGCTAATGCACTCGAGGCAGAGGGCATTCATGTCACACAAAACTTGGGGCTCTCTAACTTCAGAGTTGACATCGCGGTTGCTGATCCGAGGGACCCGACAAGGTGCATCCTCGCCATCATGCTCGATAGCAGAGGCTGGAAATCGAGAAGCTCTTCAGCCGACCGAGAGCTACTTCCCGCAGCGGTTCTAAAAGCGAACATGAAATGGCCATCGGTTGAGCGCATCTGGCTACCGATGTGGCTTCGTGACCGCGATGGCGAGATTGCGAGAATCAAGCAGGCCATCGAGGTTGCTGTCACAGAGAGCGAAATGAAGGCCGAGGCCCGTGAAGACGCCGCAAGAGAAGAAGTTGAGGCTTCTGCGACCGACGCTGCCGCTATCACTGGGCTAATCAACCTTTCAGACGTTCTATCTACCGCTGAGGAGAAACCAGAGAAGTTGGCTGGCGAGCCTCAGGCTAAGGCGAGCAAGACCGTGACTCTCGGTGTGAATATCGATGAAATTGAGCATTTCAAGATTCTTCGCGACCAGATGTTGGTACCTGACAAGACCTACATTCAGTACCTTGACCATCCGAAGATTCAAGAGTTGTTACTCGACATCACGGGTCAGCTGACCAACATGGAGGGGCCTGTATCACCCACCAGGTTGGTTCAATTTGTCGCCAAGTGCTTCGGTCTAACCGGCGTCAAGAGTGCACGCGCTGAAGAAATTCTGGCTGCGGTGTCATCGAAAGTTCACAAGCGCGATGCAGAAGGATTCATCTACCCCAAGGACGTGGCACCAGATGCCTTCAGCTCATGGGCGAAACAGAATCCTGGCATCGGCAGAAGCCTTCAAGACATTTCGCTTGTTGAAATCTCCAACGCGATGGTCACACTATGTTCAAAGACTGCAGGAATGGAGTCTGCTGAGCTGGCGAAGCAGACTTCACTGGCATTTGGTACAGGCAAACTAACGAAGCTCGCTGACAAGCGAATGTATGACGCCGAGCAAGTTGGCATCAGACGTGGCGTTTTGGTTAATCACGACGGCATAACCATGGCGGCACATAGTTAGGGAGACGAATCGTAAGATTCTGAAAAATCAACCGGCACTAAATTGAGTGGCGTGTGCGAACTTAGGCCATACTGCTCGGATACCCAACTGACAGCCTGTGATTTCTTGAATTCCAATTTGCTCGAGGCCCGAGAGACCTTGTTCAAGGGTTAGTTCGCCCCGCTTGAGGGTCAAGCGAACGCGGTCGGCAATGTAGGGAAGATAGTCGACGTCCTCGGCATTGAAACCTTCGAATGGGGCATCAAAGTTTGCGTTTTCTAGATCGTCAAGGTCAAAGTATGCGTTATTCGAAGCGCCGTTTCCGTCGAGTAGAACTACAGCCAGAAAACAAATGAGCGCATCAAGATAGTTCTTCTCTTTGTAATGTGCCTGCGCTTCTTCTAAATAGGTGTTTCGGTAAAGCCCAAAGGCTTTGTCTCTCAGATTTGCCAGCCGTTCCACTCTCAGTTTCTCAATTTCGAACTCGTATGGTGTGGGTTCGCGCCCGAGCTCAACTTTCATTTGCGACTTCTGTTTGGCATCAGCGGCCTTAGCGGCAAGGTAATCAGAATGGTACCCGCCGATGATCGCCCAGGCTTCTTCAATTGGCTCGAGTTCAGCCTCAATGACGAGTCGTCGAGATTTCGTTCTGGGGTCTGTGCGCACATACATGTACTTCTGACAGAACGGACATTTTGTCTTTGAACCTGGGATTTTTAGAAGTTCCGCTGCACAGTTAGGACAAACTGCCTCTCGCTTATCTGGCCAGGAGGAGGTATCAACGCTTTGCGCTGGCGCGCTCAATTTCACTTCAACCGCAGGTTTGTTTCGAGTAGGTGGAATTACATCCTTAAGATCGTCGGCGTTAACGCCCACCGATTTAATGATGTTTTCGAACATTAGTTATGCAATCCCTAATCAGCTCAAGACTCAAGAAGCCTGCTGGTTGAGGCTGTTCTTATGAACACGATGCCAGTGTCGTCTTGGCGGATTTTCAGATATGGGTTGGTGGTTTGCTGATTTGAATACCCGATCACAACGCCAACGAGCTTGTCTTTAGCGGCTTGCACCCTTGAACCAACTGGGAAAGATTTTGCGACAGCAGATGTATCGAAAGCGAACTCTGATTTGGCTTTCACATCTGTTTTAGTTCGGTTTTCCTCAGCGATGCCCACGGCCTTAACCGCAACCAGAGCAGGATCGTCGATGTAGGTGTTGCTCTTGGCAAGCTCGATTACGGTATCGATGACTTCAACCAAGTTGAAAACCTGAATAGGACCTCCGCCTGCTTTCTCATTTGCACACCAATCACGTACTTTCTGCTCATCTTTACCATTGAACTTTCCGGCATATAGCCTTACTTCAACTTCGCTCTCTTTAAAGCCATAGATCTTGCAGGCCTCCAGGATCATTTCTCTGCGGAGCACTCGGTCGTTAAGCATCTTGTAACCACTGCCCGACTTCTCTCCTGACGCATCCAGGTGCTTAAAGAAGACTCCGCCACTGCCAAAGTAAGACTTAACGGTTGCGAGAACTAACTTGTCCTTTCGCATGCCGATTACATCGACCTCATAACCGTGAGTCTGGAACTCGTCATAGGCCTTCTTTGCAGTCTTACGCTGCAACATGAATTTAACTGGGCCTGATACATGCAAGTTTTCGGAACGCATGGCTAGGGCTACGAGACTTTCATATGACTCCATTGCGGGCTACTTTCAAGTTACATGTCTGATCTGGTTAGGTAAATGCTACCTGAGGGTAAAAATCTTGGGTCCGTGAATTGATGGGGCACCTCGCAAGACCGTGACATGGATTGGACGCCCTGACTACCCACCCGTCTACTCCCCGATAATCCCGACATTAGTCTCTAGCAAGCACTTTGGGGCACGCGATTCGCTGCTCAGCTAACCCTGACCTTGCCACACGTGAACATGAGCACCGTGTGCTGGCAGGAGCGATTGAAGATTACCCGTTCGTTTCGACGCGCGGCCTTGGCTTCTGTAGCGTGAATCTCGCAAATGTTCTCTGACGCCCGGCAACGCGAGCAGACAAGCAGGTGCGTGCGAGGCAAGTCGCAGCTGTCGTATTCGCACTGTTCTTCATCCTCGTTTTCGAGAATCGTGAAAATCTTGAGATCTTGATCTAGGTCGGCCTGTTGCATCAGAGGGTCTCCTCGTCTGGTTTCACGAGACTGCGAACGGGGATGCTGAACACACGTCTCTTCGCATTCTTCTCGGTTGCCGCCTGTCGTTTCAGAACGCCTAGGTCGTCGATCTCGTCTTCGATGCCTTTCTCCCAACCAAAGAAAAACGAGTCTGAAAGTTGCAGCTGGTAAGCGAGAACTAACGCCGCGACGATCTCGTCGGCTATCTGCGCAAAATCGGTCATTGGCGAGAAGTCACGCGAGACGTTTGGCAGGCCGCCGAAGCCGTTCTCATCGAGAAATGCCTCGGCAGTGACCGTTGGCGTTTGCCAACCGAGAATTTGTAGCTTAATGAAGTCGTCTTCGCTTAGGGGTGGGTCGCAAACCAAGTTGCCTGAGATCTCCACGTGAATTAGGTCGTCTTTTGCGTCGAAGAATACGCCAGGTGAGCTAGTTGCCTGTCGCTTGCTTACTTGGCGATAGGTGTAAAACTCGGCCACGTGGGTGACAATCACCCGGTGAATCAGGTGCGCAATAACCTCTTTGAGCGGATTCCACTCAGTGCTTACCAGACTGTGCGGTTTGCCCAACTACTCCCCCTGCTTTTCGAGCAAGCCTTCTTTTTCGAAGTAGTGCAGCACGGCATCCCAGTTTGGAAACTTGCCTGGGCGATCGTGAAACGTGCTCTCGGGGCCAAAGTGGATGTGTAGGCCACCGAAATCGGCCGCACCATTTGCCTTGCGATCGTCAATGAGAATCTCGCCCGAGTTCAGGTGCTTGTTGTGGCTGAGAATCAACTTCTTATATAGAGGGTTGTCGGAAGTTTTCGTGTCGATCGGGTTCTTCTCGTCAAAGTGCTTGCGAATCCAGCGCAACTTGTCTGCCCAGGCACTCGGGTTCTGCCACGGGGCAGTTGATAACACGTATACATCCAGGTGTTCAGACTGGGCCAAGCGCTTCACCGCCTCGATCGCACCGGCGTAGGGTCTCATTTTGCTAAAGATGCCCGGCACTTCATCCCAGTTGTCTTTGTGGCTTAGTGGGTCCTTCTTTGGGTATTTGTGTTTGATAGCTTCGATACCTGACGTGAAATCGACAATCACGTCGTCCATGTCGAGGTATACGATGGTTTTACCTTTGGTCATAGCGCCCTCCTTTAGGGTGAGATAGTTTGCTGGTTTAGTTGTACGAGCGCTGAAAAAGCGCTTCTCCTCGGCCGTGAGCTCAAAAACCTCGAGGGCATGGGCGTAACGAGAGGGGTTGCGTTTGCCTCCGGCTGCAACAACCCACGCGATTCGCTGTTCGTTGCAGTTATCGACGATGTCCGCGATTTTTACGAGTCGAGCCAGCGCGTCTGTTTTGATGCGGGCGTAATAGATGTCGTCGGTCACGTTGTCTTTGCGGGTGAGCAGTTCTGCGATCTCGGTTGCCCGCTCGCTGATTCCCCAGCCAACAAGGTTTGCCTGGGTTACTTTCGACCAGGCCGCATCGCCGGAGTCTTCGATAACGTCGTGCAGCCAAGCCGCGGCAACCGCGTCGGCCTGTTCTTGTGAGGGAAGGTGATCGAAGCCGGGCAAATGCCGCAGGTTCTCGGCCACACGACGGGGGTGATCGATGTACGCACGCCCAGCTTTATCAACTTGGATGCGGTGCACGAGCTCGGCGATTCGCCGAGGTCTGTCGACCACCGGTAGTTGGAGCAGCTTCTCGATTTCTAACTTCTGATCGATCTTCATGCCAACTCCTTACATTGTTAGGTTAGGTGTGCCCTCCGACATTTATTAGGCGGGGTCACAGAAGCACTCAGCGTCTCAAACTAGAAGTCTTCTGGATCGACAGCGCCCATGGGCTCGCTGTCGTCAAGGCGGCAGACCAACTCCCAGACGATTTCTCGAAGTCCTTCCTCGAAGTCGGGGTGAGTTGCGGCAAGAATGTAGAGCTCGATCACCTCGTCGAACTTTTTGAACTTCGCCAAGAACGCTACGAGCTCGAAGTCTTGAGCCCAGAATCGATCACCGAGTGAACCGGAGTTCTTTAGAGCGCGTGCAGTCGCCTCGAAAAGCAGCAGGTCGAGTTTTTGCAGGTTGTCGTGAGCGCGAATCCTTCGCTGCTCGAGCTCGGGAAGCGACAGTCCGGCGGGCTTGAACCACGATTCGTCGAAACGCCAGCCATGGTCGGCTCGTTTTTGCAACTCGATCATGATCTCGTCGAATATGATTTGCCCGTGACGCTCGGTTATCTCGGGATTGATGTAGGCGAGTGCGAGATTTGCGTCTGTCGCGTGATCGAGGTCGTAGATGTCAGCGAAAAACACAGGATTGAATTCGAGAACGATAGAACCAGCAAAACTAATGCGGTTCTTGAGGGTGATTTTCTTGGGTTTGTATCCCAGAATGTGAGCCATCTCTGGCTCGCGTCCGACAAGGCGGTCGAGATAAGCACGAAAAGATCCCTCTACGCTTCCGTAGACCCCGTCACCCTCCGGATTTAGAGGCCAGGCACCGACGATTTCCTCATCGATGACGTGCTGAAGATTGTCTCTGTCACCGACCACTACATACTTGGAATCTAGAGAAACCAGAAACGTGACCTGTTTGATTTCCCCTCGACCAGAATGCCAGTCAAGGAACCGCCACATCGAGTGCGCATCTACATAGGCCTTGCCGAGGAGCTCGAGAGCCTCGCTCATATCCTCCCAGGTGATTTCGACAACGAAGAATGAGTCTCGGCGCGTTTTTGCACCTACCCAGTGTTCGACGCGGGTGATGATTCGGTTGCAGTACATGCTCGCCCCTCTCTAGAGACAGTATGGCGTAAATGGAAGGGTTAGCGAACCGAGGATTCGCTTGGAGTCGCCGCAACACCGTTGCGCCAAAACTCGAGGTCGGCCGACTCAAGAAGCCACCGCTCGAAAGTCGAGTTGCAAAGGGCGGCACCGCCACGCCTCGAACGGATTAACTCAATCGCATCCGCAGCGGAATATCCATCGCGGATGAGCACGAGCGCCATCACGAGACCCGACCTGTTGAGTCCGGCCTGACAGCGGATGAGCACCCGTTTGCCAGCCTTCCAGTCACGGTGCGCCTCTCGAACGAGAAGCCCGAGGTCGTCTTCGGGCGAGAAATCGGACATGTCGCCGTCGGCGAATCCGTAGCGGATTTCCTTGACGTTCCACGAAGCCGCGTTGGCCCGCGCATAGAGCGTGTAAACCGAGTCGAAGTGCGACCGAGTCACGCGGCACGCACCTGCGTCGACCGCGGCCTTTCGCCCGAAGTAGCCCGACCCAAAGTCGCCCGGAGAAGTTGCCCCGATCACGTCGTAGTCGTCGGTTCCGCCCTGGTAGAGACCCTTGAGAATCTCCGACCAAAGCTCGGTTGGGTAGTCAAAATAAGTCATGACCATTAACCTTTCATCGCTAGGGATGCCGACAGCTCAGCATCCGAGTTGGTAGCTGCATCTTCAGCAGCCGTATTTGCAGCCTGCGCGAACGCAGACTCCACTTTGTTGTAGATCGTTTCGACGACGAGCGCCCAGGTTTGCGGAGTCTCAACCAATGGCTGATATCCACCCGCGCCACCAATGAGCACGCGCCCTTGTGAGTAGGCGAGAGCTTTCTCGGCGACCATCTCGGCCGCATACTTGAAGCCTTCGGACGTGTAGTTGGCGATCGTCCCGAGGTTGCCGACACCGGTGTGACCATCGGCCCCTGCAGCGACCAGAATCACGTCTGGACGGTAGCGGTCGATGACGTCAGCGGCCGCATCAATTGCCTGCTTGAACTGCTCATCGCCATCACCGAAAAGCACGTTGAAGTTGTATCGGTGCTGCGCTTCGTCGTGCACCTCGCCGCGGGCGCCGAACGTCTGCATGGCACGATCCAAAGGAAAAATCGATGAAACGTGGATGCTGATGCAGGGCACTCCCGAATCCTTCAAGGTGTGCATCACTCCGTCTCCAGCGTGGATGTCCCAGTCGATATAGAGAGGTCGCAACCCAGCGGCCTGAAAAAGCTTGGCCGCTGCAGCCATGTCGTTGAACACGCAAAAGCCACTCGATCGGTCTGGGTAGGCATGATGTTTAGCCCCTTGCGGGTTGAACACCACCTTGGCTAGGCCGGCCAAAATCAGTTCGACAGCACGCATGGTGCCGCGGAACATCGCAAAACCAGCCGCGGCGACAGCCGGCTTGTGCCCGTCCCACTGGTAGTTGTCACCGGAGAGGGTGCGTTTGATGTACTCCTCGGTATGCACCAGCTCGAGTGCGTTTCGATCGGCCCGCTCGGTTTCAACCGGAGCAGGTTCGACAACGATCGCCTGCCCGCCCAACCTTTCGGTCAACATCGCCACGGCGATCTCGGCACGCTTGGGGTTAGTGGCGTGAGTGCCATCGCCGGCACCTAGCTTCCAGTCGAGATACTGGTCGCTATGGACAAGAAAAAGTCGTCTCAGAAATTTCATGGTTTACTCAGCCTCCTTTGCTGCGTCTGTGGTGGTAGCTTCGGCGGCTAGCTCGGTCTCGCGGATCCGCTCGTCGAGCTCGGCGTCGGTGAGCGGTTCACGCGCACCTTCGTCTTCGACCGCGAGCATCGCGGCCCATACGCCGTGAAGCGAATCGGCAAACTCGTATCCGCGGGTCTTGGCCACGCGTGACTTGAAGTTGGAGTACTTCAGCTCGCCACCGCGGTCGAGAAACCACTCGAGAAACGGTCCGTCACCGACGAACACGCGATAGGGGTAGTCGCCGTTCGGCGAGCGCTTGACCTCGACCCCCGCCTTGGCGGCGAGAAGTTCGAGCGACTGGCGATCGCGAGCTCGCACGGTGAGCACACCAGGGTGCTCCGGCTTGCGAACGATCGAGATGAATCCGGTTTCAGTGAAAATCCACATAGGTAGTTGTCCTTTCTAGACATAAAAAGTGGGATGCGCGTGAGCGCTTTTGAGTTGTCTGGCCCGTTTTCGGCGCGACGAAGTGTCACGGTTGGTTTGGAGGCGACAGACGTCGCCAACACTCGGAAGCGGGGGTTTCGGTGGCTGCCCACGAAAGGGGTAAAAGAGCAGCCACCGCCCCCTGACCGACTAGATCCCTTGATCCTTGTCGCCGGACTTGTCGCGGAAGTTGATCTTGTCGCGCGTGAATCGATTGCTGGTCTCGCGCAAGCGCTTGCCCTTCTCGGGCGCACTCATCATTGCGAACGAGGTCATCTCGCTGGTGTGACGGAAGATGCGCGCCTGCTGACGTGCAGACAGGTTCGCCCCGCGGGCCCACTCGTCGAGTTCGAGACCGGCCGCGGTGAGTAGCGCATCCGCCTGCTCGTAGTTGCCCATGTCATAGAGCTGCTGAGCCTGCTGACGCACGTCGGCCAGGCGCAGAGCCTTGAGCTCGGCAACGATGTCTTCGTCGCGAGCCGGCTCGACCCAGTTCTCTTTGTCGACCAGCTCGAGAGCGATTCGCTTCTCACCCGTGACGAAGTCACCCGAAGTCAGATCGGTGTACTGCCAGCGAACCACGATTCCGTCGACCTCACGGAGTTCGATCTCTGGGTCGCGCAGCGCAAGCGTCACGTCGAACACCCAGTTCTTCTCTTCGGCAGTCGAAAGGTCACCCAGTTCGACGACGGCGAGCGGAGTATCCCAGTGGAATTTGCGAACCCAACCTGCCTTGCGAACACGGGCGGCCTGGCCAGCAACCTCTCGGTCGAGTTCGATCTCGACTCGAAGACCCGAAATAGTCTTCTGCAGCATGTCGTCGATCTCTGCGTTGAGCGCGTCAACGGCCTCATCGATGCGAATGGCAGCAACGTGGTTTCCGGCACCCGAACCCGCGACGGCATCGAGGATGCGCTCGTCATAACCCTCACCGATTCCGATGGTGGTAGTAGTGATGAGGTGCTCGGTGGCAGCGGCCGCCAGACGGCCAAGCTCGGCTGGGTCCACAATTCCGGCGTTCGCCTCACCGTCAGACAGAAGAATGACAGTGGACTCGATGCCTTCTGGTGCCGAAGCAGCCTCGGCTAGACCGTAGCGATAACCCTGTTCGAGGTTGGTCGATCCGCCTGGCCGCAGGCGAGAAACTAGGCGACGAAGTTGCGCAACATCGGTGTCACAGATTCGCACCAGTGGCACATCGATGATGGCTGCATCGTCGAACGTTACGATCGAGATGTAGTCCGAAGGGTTTAGTCGTCCGAGGATGTCGAGGATTGCTCCCTTGACGAGCTCTAGACGACCGCCACCCATCGACCCGGAGCGGTCGACAACAAAGCAGATTGCCTTGTCCTTGCGAACGATCTGCTCGGTGCGTGCTGGCGCGGTCGGGGCGGTTGCCTCAACCATGAGGCCGGTCGAGGTCGCCTCTGCGCCCTTGCCTGCCTTGACTAAGTTGTGTTCAATCTTGATTTCAATCATGGATATCACGTCCTTTCGAAGACTTTTAGTTCATGAAATCTTGGGGATTCTGATGCGAACCTTGCGGTGCACATCGGTGTCTGCGGTGAAGCCGATTCGGTGCCTCGTCGGCCCCGCTGTTATGCGGCCAACACCAGCTCGTGGGCGGCATTGAGCGCTGACATGTGCAGCAGCGAACCGTTTCGCAGCACCGCCTCGGCGGCAACGTATTTGTCTGGGCGGTTGCGCAGACGACCGTCTAGCTCTGGCTGGTCGACACCGACACGCTCGATGCGCTCGAGAAAGTCACGAGCCATCTGCGACCGGCACTCCTTGTAGTTCTTGGTCAGCGACTCCGACAGATAAGCATCGAGGATGCTCTCGAGACGTTCGGCCAGCGTATCGGGGTGATCGAACACCTCGATTGCCAGGGGAATGCCACCGATTGCGATCAGCACACCACGTTGCCCATATAGAGGTAGCGGTTTTTCGAGCTTGAGGGCGGCGATTTCGACTTCCATTTCGTCGCGCATTTCAACTAGCGACTCGGTCGGGCGAATCTTGTTGTTGCGCACTCCGAACTCGCGAACCTTGTTCCAAACTTCGCCTTGGTCGGGCGCGGCCTGCATGAACTGGCCTGCCGTCGACTTGCGAACGCCTCGGATGGCCGAACGCACGCCGGCCGGAGCGCGACGGGTTCCGAGCTTCTGAGTGACTGCGCCGCCCCACCGCCCGGCCTCGACACACACGACTGGGAGTTGCGTGGTGGACTTGGCTGCGACAACGACGGTTTGCGTCACGGCACGGTGTTGCCAACCGCCTTCGAGAAGTGTGCCCTCGAGAAGAAGCACTGGCTGGTCGCAGTCGTTCTTGATGTTGAGAAAGCCAACCGAAGGAACGTCGCCCTCGACTACGGCGACTTTGCCTGCGACAGCATCGGTGATGTAGTCGCGGTCGACGACCGGCGCATCGGTCCAGATCGGAAACCAGGTGATGTTGCCATAGCGGTAGCCGCGGCCGAGGTGCATGCCGGGAACCGGCTTGCCGTTGGATCGACCGGCACGTGCCTTGTTTGAAGTTGTGGTTTTGCCGGCAGCCTTTGGGGTGGTTGCGGAGGCGTCGGTGATTACAGCTGCGAGTGGCTTGTTGCCGCGCAGTGAATCGGCCCAGGTGTTGAACTGTTCGTTCATGTGATCACGCTCCTTACGTTGTTGGACACTCACTGTAACACACAAATAGTTATTTCGCTCTAACTATTCCCAATGAATCATTTTTCTCTTATCAAAAGCGGATTCAAATCGCCGTGGTTGCCTTTGTCGATGTCCATAAGTTAGATTATGAACATGACCTCCGACATTTATTCAGACAAGGCCATCGACCTTGTGATTTTCACCGTCGTGGACGAGGCGACCATCCGTTCGAAGGTTTGGGACGACGAGATGATCTCGCCGTCCTACGTCGGCGAAAAGGGTTCCGATGGTTTATCTCTTTTTGTGGTCACTGTTCCGGCCGACCCCGACATCTATCCCCTCGCTCGCGGACAACGCGTGCTGCCCGGGGGTTACCTCGGCAAGGCCGAGTCACTCGAAGACGCGAGCCATCGCATCGCGGCTGATCGCCTAGGGCTTTCACTAAGAACCAAGATTCGCCAGATCGGCATCTTCGACGACCCGAAGCGAGACCCCAACGATCGAGTGCTGTCATTCGCATACTGGGCGATGGTGAACTTCGAGGACATTCGCAAGTTCTTGGGTGGCAAAGAGCGCGTCGGGCTCGAGCTGGTCTGTTCGCAACAATCCATGGACCGGTTCGAACGCATAAACGGTCGCCTCGAAAACTTCGATGGGGTCTCCCGCTTTGGAAACCGCAAGATGCCGAACGCCAAGTTGCGCGTCGGCCACGACAAGACTCTCACCAGCCAAACCAAGGATGGGCGCATCCTCGGTTTAGACCACGACGACATGGTCTTCTATGCCTGGCGTCAGCTGCGTCACGCCTTCGACGGACGCCTCGACCCGTTCAGGTATCTCGGCATCAACCCGCTTGGCGAGGAGTTCCGCATCAGCGATCTGCAGGAATTCACTGAGGTATGCCGCGGCGAGCGCATGCAGCGTGATGCGTTCAGACGCATGATGATGTCCGACTCCTCGTATTTGGACTCGACCGGACGCACCGACTCGAAGCGCCCCGGCAAGCCGGCCAACCTCTTCTCACTGATGGCTCCGCCGCCGCCACCTTCGGACTAATAGATTTCGAGGCGCGGAATAGCCATACTTAGGTAAATAGTCCAAGCGACAAGGGGATTCGATCGTGGTGCAACTCTTTCCGGCTGAGCTAAGGCCTGCCGCTCCTTACTCTGAAGAACTTGTCTTCAATGCGTTGCAGGATGTCAAAGGCAAGGCGGACTGGCTAGCTCTCCACAGCATCAAGCTCAATCAGGTAAAGGGAAAAGCTGAAGCCGAACTGGATTTCATTGTGTTCATCCCGAAAAAGGGAATCGTATTTGTTGAGGCTAAAGGTGCGACTAGCGCTGACGTGAATCACACAGAGTGGGTTCTGGAAGGGGTGCCCCCAGGCGCAGCCACGAAAAACCCGTTCGATCAGATCGATGAGGGACGGCGATCGGTTCGCAAAGTTTGGAAGACTAACGGATTCGAAGTGGACAACATACCGATGGCTCGGTTGGTCTGGTTCCCTCACATGGATCCTTTTGATTTGACCAAAAAGAACGCCCAGTTCGATCTCTGGGAAACCGCCTTTCAGAAGGATTTAGAGAGCGCCGAGAAGGCTCTATTTCTAGCTATCGACGAAGAAGCTCGTTCAAAAAACGGCAATCGGGTAGTCAAATACGAACCTGCCAAGTTCACCGTCGAGTTTGCTGAGCAACTGATCGCGGCACTCACCCCTTCGTTTGGCGCTTCCATGACTCCCGAAAACACGATGGTTGAACGCCGGCACGAGGTGCGACGCGCAACCGAGGAGCAGCTTGTTCTGTTGGACCTTGTCGCCAAAAACAACCTGATCTACTTTGAGGGGGAAGCCGGGTCAGGAAAAACGGAGATTCTCTCTCGCGCTGCGGTGAACCTAACCAAAGAATCACGAAAGGTTCTCTTCACCTGTTATAACGAGATGCTTTGCGAGAGCATCCGTGAGGACATCGGTTTGCACCAGTCGATCGAAGTGATGCACTTCAACGAAGTCTTGCTTTGGATGGCCGGACTCAAGAAGAACCCAAAGGATGCGGGGACCGAGTGGTACGACAAAGAACTTCCACAGCTTGCCAGAGATAAGTTTTTGAAGAGTGGCAAGGTTGCTCCTTTCGACGCAATCTGCATCGACGAGTTTCAAGACCTGGCATCTCGTGAAGAGATCTTTTATACGCTGATGGTGTTGTTGAACTCCAAGTTCCGCCCGTTCAAGGTGATGATGGCCGGCGACGACGAACAGCAGATCGCTGCATCCGGGGCGCGAGTCGATTCATTCGCTTTTGCCAAGAAGGTGTTCCCCAACCTGACTCACGTTGCACTAACGGCCAACTGTCGACAGGCTCCTGGCTTGTCAAAGGCTATTCACAAACTTTTGAACTGGCCGATGGCTGTCAAGAAGCACCGGCTTTCGCAACGCATTGCCTGGCGGCTCGAGGTTATCGCCACGACCGAAGCGAATCGAGAGAAGGATCTTTACAGAGTTTTAAATCGGCTCACCAAAGATAACCCGTCACAACAAGTGCGTGTACTTAGCCCATGGGGTGAAAAGAGTTCGGTTCTGGCCAAGCTTTGGAAACAAACAGAAACCCACAGTCGTGAAGCTCGAGAACTGAAAAAGATAACAGCTCGACCGGAACACGGTGGTTTGATTCGTTGGCGCTCGATAGCCAAATATAAGGGGCTTGAAAATGACGTTGTCGTGATTACCGACATCAACAACGACACTAAAAAATGGGTAGAAGCGCAAGGAAAATCATTTTCAAATCAGCTCTACGTTGGAATGACCCGTGCAAGATTTCACGTGGTGCTATTGGTGGAAGACGGCCTGTTCAAAGCCAACAGCAACACTGACGGCACACCCGTCTAAAGGTCTTCTACATAACCTTCACAAGTGGTGCAAACCCACTCAGGATTGTCGAAGCCTACGATGCAACCCATCGAAACGAATCCGGGGCCAAGCGGGCCCGACGTCATGCCATAAACTGCCTTGCTCATGCGGTTGCCGCATTCGGCGCAAACGGGAGGCAGTTCATCCTGTTCTTCAAACTGGGCGATCATGGCACTTCGATCACGCGCGAAGCGGCACAGGTCACACTCATCGCCGCTATATGGCAGCTCTGGGTTTTCGAGAGTAACCTTCATGTCTTCGAGCACGCCGTCGATCCAACTGTCATCGCCCTGATAAGCGACCAAATTGCATTCGAATATAAGGCTGTCGTCGAACCTGTCATGCTTTTGAGTGGCCGTCGCATAAACCCAGTAACCCGTGGATGAAACCTTGAAGCCATTTCGTCGCAGAAGCCACTGATAAATCTCCATTTGGCGGCGATAACCGTCATAAAAACCTCCGTCGCCAAGCTCTGTCACTGCCTGCTGGCGGCCCGTCGCTTTATAGTCGACAACCACTAGCTCCCCGTCAGCGTTGACCCACAGGTCGTCTACCGCACCGGTCACTAAAAAGTCGTCGGTCGCAAAACGCACTCCCTTGAAGTTCTCGCGCCACTCGTCGATCTGCGGGTGTGAGAACGGCACGAGGTCGAGACCGGCGGCTGCAACGAGCGGGTGAACCTGCCCCGATGCACGATAGATGTCGAACTCTTTCTTGAGTTGGTGGTCGACGGCGGTATTGAGCGTGAATGGCACCGAGGATGGTCGCTTCAGGCCGTGCTTCTGCTCAAGCACGAAGCAGCGCGGGCAGCGGATGTAGTCCTCGATCTTTGCGCGCGAAATCTGGAACGGGGTGGTCTGCCCCACCTGGTAAAGCGGACGTCTGGCCATGCGAACTCCTATCTGATGAGAACTCTAGAGGGAGCCTCGGACAATACATAGGTTTGGCTTAGCCGCCGAACTGAGCTAGGTAGAAAGTGAAGAGCATAGCGGCAATAGAGATACCTAGGCCGCTCTTCCCAACCGCGTTCTGAGCTTTGGTCGAGATTGATCCAAAAACGATACCCACGGCTGAAAGTATGAAAAGTAAACCGATCTCGCTTTGGTAAATGTAGCCGTATTGGCCTGAACTGATTCCCTGGTAGTCAGTAAACGCGTACGAAAGCGTCAGAATAGAAATAATCAGGGAAGTAATGCCGAAACCTAGGCCTGGATTGCCTTGTTTACGCTGGTATGGGGGAAGCATAGACGGCTGATTGGCAGGGGTCGTGGGCGGCTGGTAGGGCGGAACCGACGGCGCCTGGTATTGGGAATTACTAGGTGGTTGATAACCTGTCGGGCCCCCATAGTTAGGGGCTGGAGCCACCGCTGGCTGACCTGACAATGAGTTGTCCAAGGTCTTGCCACAGTTTGAACAAAAATTTCCAGACCCCGTACTTTTGACTCCACAGTTAGTGCAAAACATACTTTTCCCTCAGTTCCAAGTTAAAAGAAAATGTACTACGGTGTCGTTTGGTAAACATCCAAAAAAAGGGTGGGGTCGCTACAACACTGAGTACTATGTTGACTAAGGGAAAGTAGAGGGGATCAATGGCTTTCTGCACAAACTGTGGACACGGCATGTCGGACGACGCTAAATTTTGCCCAGATTGCGGAAAAGTTGTCGTACCGATTCAGGCAAAACCCACTCAAGCCGTAGGTACTCCGGTGCCGACTTCGTCTTACGAGAGTCAGTCTGCAGAAACGGCCCCACAGAAGCGTAAAGTTCCCACCCCAGCCATCGTATTGGGCGCTATTGGCGTTGCCGCAGTTTTCTCGATTGTGATAGGCACTGCGACTGGATCTTCTGCAACACAATTCCAGTCTGCCCTTGACACATGCCTTTCCGCAGGCGAAGACGGTTATGACGATGTTCAGATAGGTGAAGACGGGCAAACCATGTATCTGGATGGGTCGGGAGAGGACGATTACAGCGCACTGGAATACTCGTCTGAGTTTTGCATTCTGAATGCGCTGGACATTCCCGAAATTATCATTACCCGAATGAATGCCACAAGCTCGCTAATGGGTGTGCAAACAGGAGATTGGGACAATTTTTCAGCCAGTTGGACCTACCATCCAAATAATGGACTAGATGTTAGCATCACAAAGAATTAGAGATTCAGTGAAAAGTGTGGAGATAGGGGGAATTAATTGAGTTCATTTTGCACTTCATGCGGTGAGCAACTCAATGGGAATTTCTGCACGAGGTGTGGTGTACCCAGGAGCCAGAATACAACTCAAGGGCCGGTTGCAGGCAACCAAATTCCAGCACCCAATCCGAATGCTGAATTGTTTGCTGAACGTGTGCGAAGAGAAGCACGTGCAAGGGAAGTAGAGCTAGAGAAAATCGAGGCAGAAAGGCGCACCCAGGCAGCCGAGGCTCTGGCGAAAGCGAAACAGGAGCGCTTAGAAGCACGGCGTGAACGAATCAGGGCTGTTAGGGCGTCGGTTATGAGGCGCAAGGCACTATGGTTCCCAATATTTAGCCTGGTGCTCGTGGCAATTTCCTACGGCACCGCTCAGCTAACAATCACAGCAGCGAATGGCCCAAGCCTAAAATTGGAAGAGTTGGTATCTGCGATTAAGGATGCAGACTTTGAGGCACTGAAGGACGAAACTCTTTTTCCAGGTGCTTCTGGCCCGGTTCCCATGTGGATACAAAATTCTTTCAACAAGGAGAGCGTCAAGGATCTAGAGGTATTTTCAATCTCGCAATCTGGAGACACAGCCACTGCAAAAGTGGGATTGAGTAACTCGGGGGATTACTTTGTAGCGTCACTTACCTCGACAACCAGTTGGGACGGGTTGTTCCAGGTGCCCAAATGGACCGTAAGCGCATTAGGGAACTCAGCTGAATTCGCAACCGATTCCTCAATCCTCAAGTTCCAAACAGTCAAATTTATAAACAATAACGGCGGAAGTGGCAAGTCTTTTGCCGCAAAGTCCGTAAACTCTTGGAAACCCATGAGCCTTCTTCCAGGATTCTATTCTCTCGAGGTTGAAAAATACGGGTTTTCTGGCGGCGGCAAGATTGAGGCTGGATACTGGCCGCAAGACAACCAACTCACGTATATCCCAATCACATCGGAACTAGAAATAACACCTGCGGTTCGAGCTCGTGCAGAAAGCAGAGCCAACTACATCGCCAAACACTGCGGAAACATAAAGTGCTCTCGGCTTCCTCGATACGATGAATATGACTTCACGTTGTGGAGCCAGTGGAATTACACAAAATACACCTACAGTTCATTCGACTACCGCTGGTCCTATGACTACTGCACTAAAGAGTCAGAGACAGCCCTGTCAGCCACCACGGCTCGATTCACTTATACATGCGGACTCACGGCAAATGCCCACCTGTACGTGAAGTGGATCTACTATTACGGCTACTTCAGTGACTACTACTATTACGACAATCTGTACGACTCAACCAGTGACGAAATAACAGTCACTTTCGATTTAAAGACAAGTCGATCAGGTAAGTAGTCATTCGCCGTCACAGAAGCGGCACTGGCTTGTTTCTGGTTGTTTGGGTTCACCGCAGTTTGAACAGTGTTTGACTGCGTCAAAGCCTTCACCATATACAAGATTCGTAGGAGAAACTGATGTCTCGGCTTGAATTGCTGCGTCTGGAAAGCCGAAGCCACAACCACCGCAAAAATTGCGCTCTCTCGGAGTTCCGCACCTTGGGCAAAATTTCATTTGATTCTCCAGAGTTATTTGGTCGGAGTTTCTGAGGGAGTTTGTTGAGGATTGGTCGACTCGGCGGATGGCGTGGGAGATGCCGCAGGCCCCGGCTCTTCGATCTCAACTGCGATTCCTGCGGGGGCAGGAATCCTCAGCTCGACACCGGCTGTGAGTTTAGAGAGATCTTGACCTGGATTCGCGTCTTGCACAGCCTGGCGTGCAGACAAAGATCCGTAAAATCTGAGCAGCACCGTTTCGATCTTGTCGCCCTTTGCGACCGTGTAAAGCAGCGTTGGGCTTGATTGGATCTTTCCGAGCAGGTCGGACATGAATTGACTCTGCTGCTGGAAATACTCCGCCTCCTGTCGAGTCGATTCAAGTGTCCCTGTGAGATTGGGTGGCATGTTAGCAAGAGCTACTGCGGCCCCGAGGCAAAGCCCAACTGTTGCTGAGATTGCCGCCACCAGCACTGGCGATGGTTTTTTCACCGTCGCAGGTTTTGTGTCACGGCGAACTGACTTTGGGCCCGTCTTGGTTTGTTCTTCGAAAATCAGCTTTGCTTGATCTTTTGCAGATTCAAACCATCCGAGTTTTCCGGCAATAGGGTCGATGACAAGGGCTAGCTGCCCTTTCATTGAAAAGAAATTGGCCTGAATGAACAGATCGTACTCCGAGAGAAACAATCCGAATGATGGGTGAGTGTGGTACCACCCAACTATTTGATCTTCAGGAAATTGTTTCGAGCCTTCGCGCAAAATTTCTTCCCAGACCTCGTGCGTGAAAGTTAAAGATATCTGTTCGGCAGATGCACTTAGAGCTGGAATGAAGCCCGATATTTTTGTCTGACCGTCGACAATTTTTCCGAAGAGCATTCCGCCTACCTCGGCTTCGAGGTTGGAGTAAGCATGCTTTTCCAGCCCTGCCAAAACCGAATCACCGATAGAGATTCTCTTGGGTCTGCGTTTGGTCGCCATGATTTAGCCTGCCCTTACTATGTAGTGAAGCCGTTCGCTTTTGCGAGACCTGACTGAGACGATGTCTGTCTCTCCGAATCCAAGGCTAGAAATGGTTCGTTGCAACGCTGGATGATCAACTTCTATACTCGACCAGATTTCGGCTGGGAGTGCCGCTTCACAATTCGCACATCGGCCATCACCGAGTTCAAGAGCAGATCGAAACCGGGTCTTTATTCCTGCCTGGCTACCACAGTTTCGACATTCAGAAATCTCGACAAGTTCCTCCTCGAAATCAAGGGCATAAGGTTCAAATCCTTGCTCCAATGATGCGGTCGCAACTACGTCAGCTAGGGTATCGCCATCAAAAGCATGCAGGTATTCGTATGAGTCGTGTGCCAGACAATACGGATCTTCCTGGTATCCGGTGACATAAGTGCTCATCGAATCGCCGGTGAAAACCCAGCACTTTCCGAGCAGAGATAGGAGTTGGTAGTTGCCAACCAGAAGCTTGATAACTTCTTGAACTTGCACCGCAGCGACAACGCCAGCGGTGGTTGCGTTTGTGGGTGTTTTCCCACTCAAAATTTCTTCGGGGGCGAGAAGAGCGCAGGACTTTCGATGCGCCATCTGTTTCCAGTCATTTTCGCTTAGGGTGCAGGCGTAGCAAGGTCCCTCTGGAGGGAACATTCTCACTAGGCCACGAAGCCCCTCGATGGCCGCATCGATCCAAGTGATGCCGAGCTTTCTGGCTGCCTGGTTAACCCACGCTCGCGCCTCGCGATTGTCAAGAGCCCCAATGACCACATCGAAGTTTCGAAGATAGGCTGCGCCAAGTCTCTGCACTGGAGACACCAGACCAATTGCGTTTACATCTGGGTTCATTACTGAAGCCTGTTCCGCGAGAACCTGCGCTTTAGGTCGCCCCTCGTGCTGCTCTCGAAAGAACACGCAGCGTGCCAGATTAGAGTGCTCGATGAGATCCATGTCCACGATCGTGACATTGCCGACCCCCACGAGGGCTAGGTTCTTTACAACTTCATTGCCAATTGCACCTGCGCCGACAACTAGCACTCGTCCGGCCTTCAGCTTGGATTGATCCCACCAGGTAATCAGCTCCTGTCGGTGATACCTGGAATTGGTGTCATCAAGCTGAATCATCTGTTACCCAGCGACGATCTCAGGCACTAATCGAAGAGTGTCCCCGGCTTTAACTCCACTGCCGAGAAGTGTCGAGTCGTCACGAAGTTGGGACTGTGATTCGACGTGATGAAAGCGATACGACATCGGTTGCCCATCCGGGCCTGATAGGGGTAGTCCCAGGGCTTGAACAACAGCCGCTAGAACTCTTGCGACCGGTTGATCGGCAGGCATTTCAACGTCATCGCGTCGACTACCTGTCGCATCTGTAATAACAACTTTTAGATCGGCCACTTGCCTATCCCCTAACGATAGTTTTGTTGTTGACTTGCTTTGCTTTTTCTCTGAAACGAATCTCGGTTGAGCCGAGAAGAATTACTGAACCCTCTTTAAGTTTGTGTTCGAAAGCCGTAACGCCATCCACCGAGATTGGCACGGCTCGGTCGGTAGCGCTAATCGAAACCGAAGAACCAAATTTCTTAATCGTTGCAGCAAAGGCGGCGATGCCTGGGTCCTTGATCAGGGTTACATTTGCGGCCGGCGATGAACCGAGCGTGATGGAATTCTGGTACAGAATGAATTGCTTGCCAGCCATGCCACCGCGGACGATTTCGAGCCAACTCGACTTTGTTGCCTGCTCAAGTAATGAAACGCTGAGTCCGACGGCAGCGCCAGTCACACAAAGGCCGACGATCTGGGCTTCTGTTTGCCCTTGGAAGAAATCGAAGAGAAAACCGCCGATAAAGCCGCCGACTGCTCCACCTGCACCCGTGACCAGGATGCGCCGAAGCGCTAGGGAGGGAACACCGACCGAGATGCCCGCAGACAAGCCCAAGACCATCCAGGCCAAGCCACGGTTCAGGTGGTTTCGGTTGGCAAATTCGGTATAGAACGATTCTGCATAAGGGTCAAGGCCCGAATCCATGAGAGCGTTGTAGGTATTTTCTACGAGCGAAGTGTAGGCCCAGTTTGCAATGAGCCCAAACAGCAGCGACGCCACGACTGCAGCTGGAAATGCAAAGAGAACCGATCTACCAAGTTTTGAGAGGCTTCGGTTTAGACCTGCATCGGCAAGCACCAACACCATGGCGATGACAAGAGTAATCGAGACAGAGGTTTGCATGTTCGCCGTGAACGAGTCGTCGGTTTGCGGCAGTATATTCCAAGCCGCCCAGATTGCTACACCGGAGATCAATCCAGCGACAGTAAGAACGAGAACCGTGATTACCGAATCTCGGCTCGAAGTGCTTACCCCCACCTCGCGAACCAACGGGATTTCTTTGGCCTTGACGATGCGCTCTTCTACATCCTTAACCTCTGCTTTTTCGAGGTCTTGGGTAGTGATTTTGATTACTTTATTGTTCGAATCAGTCACTGACTCTCTCCGTTGTCTACTTGATTTGAAACCCTAACGACAGGCGTCTGACAACCGAGAGCCAGATCGATTCTTCCGACCGGAAGGTTTTCTCGCTGTGAACTTACCCAATCAGCTGCAACTGCGTTCAGTGGTGACAAAATGTTGTACTTCTGCCATTGCAACATTTCGCCTACCTCCAAGATGATGTCACTGAGCGATTGGGAAGGAGTCCAAAAGTCTGCGATGCAAATGTAGTCGCCAAAATTGGGGTGAAAAACCGGCTCAGCAGCAACTGCGCGTGGTTTGTCCTTCGGATAGCCTGCCGGTAGCTCGAAGTCAACAACGGTGACATTGGTGATAATCGGTCGGTTCTGCGGATCAAGCCGAAGCGAAGGAACCTGGTAAACCACGCGATAGCGCTCTGGCGGCGTAACCCCCATCGGATGCACTCTGATCTGCGGGTGGCCATCAAACTTGTTGCGAATGCTCTGGTAATCACTCTCGAGTCTTCTAAGTCTTGGAGAAATCACGCTCTAGCACCCCCAGGTTGAAATTTCTTCATGTCAGGATTCTCGGGGCAACCGTAGGTTACGCAGCCACCGAACTCTTGCCAACATGCGACGTGGTGAAAAACGAGACACTGTGGACATCGAGGCCCGAAAGACCTGTTTACTGGGCCAGTGCAGAAGGCACAGGCCGCTGGCTCGTCAAGCTTGTCGTCCAAGAAATCCCCCTACACGACTCATCGGTACTACATGAATGATACAACTTTTGCGATTGGGTAAAACTGCGATCTCGAAGACAAGTTTTATTCTCTCGATCGTTCATGCGTTCCTAGAATGGAGGCATAAAGGATTCGAAAAGGATTCGGATTTCGCGACGACGTGTCCCTTGGTCACGGATGAGGAGAATCACCATGAGAAGCAATAAAGTTTCGACTTTCCTTGAAAAAGGTCTTTTCGCCAGCCGTTGGCTGCTCGCACCGCTTTATGTGGGATTGGCGGGAGCGCTCATCCTCGTTCTTTGGCGCTTCGGTGAAGCGTTCGTCAAGCTGGCCACCAACGTCGCAGCCGGGGATGACCACGGCTTCGTGCTCGAACTGCTCGCGCTGCTCGACCTGGTGCTGCTGGCGAACCTGATTTTGATCGTGATCTTTGCGGGCTACGAGAACTTCGTGAGCAAGATTGACGCTGCCAAAGACGATGAAGATCGCCCACACTGGATGGGCACCATCGACTTTTCGGGTCTGAAGCTCAAGCTGATCGGCTCGCTGGTTGCCATCTCGGTGATCGAACTTTTGAAAGACTTCATCCACCTGGGCGAAGACACGTCGGCGAAGATCGGCGACGGCACCATCTGGAGAATTGTGATTCACCTGGTGTTCGTGATTTCGGGTGTGATGTTTGCAGCGATGGACTACATCGCAGAGAAGATTAAGCCTGGTCACGGCTCGAACTAATCGCCGATAGGCAAGGCCGGGATGGCCGGTCGGCAGTTTTGAGACTAAGCCGCCCGCACCGTAGACGAGGCCTGCGCCCCGAAGGCCGCCACCACCGGATACTCGAGGTAGTCGGCATACATGGCCAACTGCGGAGCACGCCAGGCATAGTCGCGAGCAATCTGCGCCAGAGCCGCCCAGAAGAACGCGTTGAGCACGTCAACCGCGAGGTGCGTGACGGTGTCGCCGGGATAGGCGCGGCCGATCATCCTGCGCAACAAAATGGGTGCATCGCTCAAGCCATAACGGTGCAGGGCGGCGCGAACGCTGAACTCGATTTGGCGAGCGCGGTGAGGGTTCCAGATCGCGTTGCCGCCGGGCTGGTGCAGCAGGGCGTGAATCGTGCGAGCCTGCGAAACATAGGCACCCTCGAGCCGGTCAAAGAGCGGGGCGAAAGCCGCAACTTCATAGCCACAGCGACGCAGGTCGAGCACATCCGGATAATAAAGCGTGCGATAAAACGGAGCGTGCGCGACGACGGTCTCACCCCAAGATTCGATCGCCTCATCGGGGGCGTCGAGTTCGTCGTGCAGGTCCATGGGTCAATTGTCTGTGCTTTTTGGCGGATGACCAAAACGGCCTTTAGCGTGTGAATCGCGCTCGGCGAGCCCCCGACCCAGACGCCGTTGCCTCGTGAATCGCGCGCACAGCGTGGGCGTTTATCCTTGTCTTTGGAGGAAGTTGTGACCGAAAAAAAGAGCACCAAGGGCAAGGCAGCTGGGCCGGCAGCCGGGGCCGATGCGCCAGCTAAGGGCAAAGGCAAGGGCAAAGCCGCGCCAGCCAAAAAGAAGAAGTCCGTAGGCTTCTGGATCGGAATCACTACCGGCGCTATCGCCGTTGGTCTCGTCGGCGGTGTCTGGATCTATGGCACCTACGTGTTCCCCTCGATTCAGGCAGCCGACCTCGACGAAAAGAACGTTCGCGCCTGCAACCTCTTTTATGACGGCCTCAAGGCCGAAAAAGTCGACCTCAAAGACGCGATGCAAAAGGTTCTGGTCAAGGTCGACGATGCCATCGAGCTATATGACCCCACCTACAGCGACCAAGATCCTCAGTTCGGCAAGGTCTATGAAGCAATGCTTCGAATCGCGGATGTCGGAATCTCGGGCCTGAGCTTTCCTGAGTTGGCGGTCGAAAACTTCAACCGCGAGATTCAGCGAACCGAAGAGATTTGCTACGCGGTGCTTCAAGAAGATCGCGCCCAGAAGATCAAAGAAGAGTCGAACACCAAGTAGTCACCGGCGGTTGATTCGGCGCTAGCCGTTACCCGCGAGCGCCAGCCCCTAGGCCGAAGCGAGCATGTCGTGACGCACGATGATCGCGTCACGAGCCGGGCCAACGCCAATCGCCGAGATGCGGCATCCGCTCATCTTTTCAAGCGCGAGGATGTAGTCCTGCGCGTTCTTCGGAAGCTCCTCGAACGTGCGGCAACCCGAGATGTCCTCATCCCAGCCTGGGAAGTTTTCATAGATCGGTTTTGCGTGGTGGAAATCACTCTGGGAAACCGGCACCTCATCGACGCGAACGCCGTCGACGTCGTAGGCGACACAAACCGGGATGCTCTTGATGCCGGTGAGCACGTCAAGCTTGGTGAGCACGAAGTCGGTTAGCCCGTTGATGCGTGCGGCATAGCGGGCGACCGGTGCGTCATACCATCCGCAGCGACGTGGACGACCGGTGGTGGTGCCATATTCGTGTCCAGTGGCGCGCAACAGCTCGCCCCACTCGTCGAAAAGCTCGGTCGGGAAGGGTCCGGCACCGACTCGGGTGGCGTAGGCCTTGACGATTCCGATGACGGTCTTGAACTCACGAGGTCCGATGCCCGAACCGGTTGCTGCACCGCCTGCGGTGGCGCTCGATGAGGTGACGAACGGGTAGGTGCCGTGGTCGACGTCGAGCATCGTGGCCTGGCCACCCTCGAACAACACGGTCTTTCCGTCCACGAGCGCTTCGTGCAACTCAAGGGCGGTGTCGGCGACCATCGGACGCAGACGGTCGGCATAAGAAAGAAGTTCGGCGACCACTTCATCCACACGGATGGCGGCGCGGTTGTAAACCTTGGTTAGCAGCGAGTTCTTCTGCACCAGCGCACCCTCAACCTTTTGGCGCAGGATGCTCGGGTCGAACAGGTCTTGAATGCGGATTCCCACACGGTTGATCTTGTCGGCGTAGGTCGGGCCAATGCCTCGTCCGGTGGTGCCGATCGCACGCTTGCCCAAGAAGCGCTCGGTGGTCTTATCTACGGTGACGTGATAGGGGGTGATCACGTGGGCGTTGGCCGAAACGCGCAGGCGCGAGGTGTCGATGCCGCGGGCGTTGAGCGCGTCGATTTCGTGGAACAGCACGGCCAGGTCGATGACCACACCGTTCGAGATGACTGGAATCACGCCCGGGGTCAGAATGCCAGACGGAAGAAGGTGCAGTGCATACTTTTCGTTGCCGATAACCACGGTGTGGCCGGCGTTGTTGCCGCCGTTGAACTTGACTACATAGTCGATGTGCTCGGCGAGCAGGTCGGTGGCTTTACCCTTGCCTTCATCGCCCCACTGGGCTCCCACAATCACAACCGCAGGCATGGCTATCTCTATTCTTCAAAAGGGATGCGGTGCCAGAAACGGGCACCCTACAAGTTTAGTCGCTCGCGACAACTGCCCAACTAGAAGTTTTTCGTGTGCGGGTTAGGAGTGCTCGACGTCACATCCAATGACTAGACTCGAGCCATGCAAAAGGGTGCAGTTTGGGGATACGCCATCGCTGGCGTGATTGCACTAGGGCTTGTGGGCAACTGGCTGAACCCAAACTCGGATGCGGCAAACCCAACCACGAGCGACTCGAGCAGCCTTGAGGTGCCGAGCGGAAAGCTCTCGCCGAACCCGGATGCCTCGTCCCCGTTGCCGAGCGAACGCTCACCTAACGACGGGCAAGAGCCGGCAGTGGCAGCGCTGGAGGTGGACGATCTCGGCGAAGACACCTGCGTCACCTATGAGGTTTGCACCTTTGTCGACGTGAGTGTGCAATCGCCAGACGGTTGCGACTCCGCAGAGATTTTCATCACACTCTTCGACTCCGACGACGAAGACTATGACGAGGAATCAGTGAACATCGGCAAACTCAAAAAGGGTCAGACACTGTCAAATGTTGAGGTCGGCACCGACGACTGGGATGCCGAATACGTCGAATACAGCGGCTACAACTGCTCGACGAACTAGGCGAAACGGGGAGAGCGAATGGGCAAAAAAGACAAGTGGGATCACAACTACGAACCCGAAGAACCCGATGAGTCGAAGGTCTCGTGGGGTCTGTTTTGGAAGATGATGCGCGAAACCGACGAGGCTGGCGAACAGATGGCCGAAGAGGCCGAGGAGCGCAGCCAAGAGAAGTTCAAGAAGAGCTGGCTCGGCAAGCGCTGGAACCTGCTGGTCACCAAACTTCAACGCACCAAGAGCGGTCGCCGCAAACTCTTCGCCCTTCGGGCCGTCATCCTGGTTGTTGGGCTTGGGCTCACGGCGGGAGCTGCATACGGCGCTGTGTCGCTTGACCGCTGGCTCAATCCGCCTGACTACAAACTGACCGCAGCCCAAGAGGCCGAGGGTTACGACCGCACCTGCTCAGGCGGAGGCAAGTACTGCAGCATCGACAACGTTGCCTATCGTGTGTTCACCGACGCCGAATATGAAAGTGACCCTGCCTGCCTCACCAACGATGCCTGGTGTCTCTATACGATTCCTCTATATACCGATTGCACCGAGATAGTGGTCGAAGCTTCGACCACCGAAACCGATGGATGGCTCGCACCAACCATCGAGACGCTCGAGGAGCACTACAAGCCGACCGATAGCCAGTTCATCAAACCAGGCGAGCGCGTTGCGATTGGGCTAGTGGCGCACAGCGACAAGTCACAATTTCTCGTAGTCGATGCGGTCTATTGCTATGGGTCGGGGTAGGTAGTGCTAGGCAGCGGCGAAAAACTCGCCCGCTCGGGCTTGAGCCCAACGCTTAGCGACGCCCGAACACGTGCTGCTCAATCCAGCAGTGCATGGTGATGGCCGCGGCCGCACTCGCGTTGATCGAGCGCGTCGAGCCGAACTGGCTGATCTCTAAAAACACCTGGGATGCGGCGAGCGCAGCGTCGCTCAAACCCGGCCCCTCTTGGCCAAACAAGAACACGCAAGCCTCTGGCATGTCGAAGGTCTCGATCTTCTCGCAGCCTTCGACATTGTCGATGCCGACGATGGGCAGTGCGCCACCATCCGCGCCGAGGCCACAGGTTCGCGTCCATTCGACGAAGTCCTCGACCGTGGCGTGGTGACGGATGTGCTGATAGCGGTCGGTGACCATTGCACCGCGTCGGTTCCAGCGACGGTTGCCAATGATGTGCACCTCCGCCGCCAAAAACGCGTTCGCGGTGCGCACGATCGAACCGATGTTGAGGTCGTGCTGCCAGTTTTCAATGGCGACGTGAAACTTGTGGCGGCGAGAGTCGAGGTCGGCCACGATCGCGTCCATTCGCCAATAGCGGTAGTGGTCAAGCACGTTGCGAGTGTCGCCGTTGGCGAGCAACTCCGGGTCGAAAGGTGAGTTGGGGTCGGTGCCAGCGCCCTGCGGCCACTCCCCCTGCCAAGGCCCGACACCCCAAGTGGTCAGCTCGGGAGTCTCCGACGTTTCGCCAGCGCCGGAGTGCGCGTGCGCATCCCCGTTGCTGTTCGGCTGCTGTTCATCGGTCACTAAACAAGCCTAACCAAGCCCGCTGGTAGCCTAGACCCATGGCTGAACGCAGAAAAATCGAATGCTGGTTGACCGACATGGATGGCGTGCTCGTGCACGAGGGACACGCCCTGCCAGGCGCGGGTGACGTCATCAAACAGTGGCAGGCTGCCGGCCAGCGCTTTCTGGTGCTCACCAATAACTCGATCTATACCCCGCGCGACCTGTCGGCGCGCTTGCGGGCGACCGGGTTGAACATCCCAGAGGAATCGATTTGGACCTCGGCCCTGGCGACCGCCGATTTCTTGAAGTCGCAGAAGCCGAAGGGCTCGGCGTTCGTGATCGGAGAGGCCGGTTTGACCACCGCGCTTCACGAGGTCGGCTACATTCAGACCGACGTCGACCCCGACTATGTTGTGCTTGGCGAGAGCCGCACCTTTTCATTTGAGACTCTGACCAAAGCGATTCGTCTGATCAACAACGGTGCGCGATTCATCGCGACCAACCCGGATGCGACCGGACCGTCTGCCGACGGCGTGCTGCCTGCCACCGGCTCGGTTGCCGCGCTGATTACCAAGGCTACCGGACGCGACCCCTATATTGTTGGCAAGCCAAACCCGATGATGTTCCGCTCGGCCATGAACAAGATCAACGCGCACTCGGAGTCGACTGGCATGATCGGTGACCGCATGGACACCGACGTTGTCGCCGGAATCGAGGCGGGCCTGCACACGGTTCTAGTGCTGACCGGCATCGCCGACGAGGTCGAGATCGCGAAGTATCCGTTCCGCCCGAACGAGATTCTCAACTCGATCGCCGACCTGCTCGACTAGAACGCGCGGCACACGCGGCGTGCGTGTGCAGACGCGGTGGCGCGCAACTTCGAGCGGCGCGCATGCCGAGTCCGCGCGGCCACCGGCAGCGCATCCCTGGTTAAAGCAAACGGCCCAGACCGAAGTCTGAGCCGTTTTAGCTTTTCGAACTAGCCCTTTACGGCACCGTCCATAACACCGCTCACGAGGCGGCGACCGACGAATACGAACAACAGAAGCAGTGGCGCGGTTGCCATGAAGGCACCACCCAAGTTGAGTGCGTAGTCGATGAAGTAGCTCGCCTTCAGTTGCTGAACTGCCACCTGCACCGTGAAGCTTCCCGGGCTCTGCAACACCAGGTTTGGCCAGAGAAAGTCGTTCCAGGTGGCCAAGAAGCTAAACAGACCAAGCACGAAGCTGCTCTGGCTAATAATCGGAAGCACGATGCTCCAATAGATGCGAAGCACTCCCGCACCGTCGATGCTGGCTGCTTCGAGCATTTCGTTCGGAACCTGAGCATCGATAACCTGACGCATCCAGAACACACCAAATGCTGTCACCAGCGCAGGCACGATCAGAGCGTTGAGCGTATCGATCCAGCCGAAGCCCGACACCAACATATAAAGCGGGATGATTCCCAGCTGGCTCGGAAGCATCATCGTTCCAATCACAAACAGGATGAGCCCACGACGACCGCGGAAGTTCAACTTTGCAAACGCGAAGCCAGAGAGTGCCGAGAATAGCACCTGAGCCACGGCCACAACGAAACCAACCACGACGGTATTCCAAAGTGCGATGTTGAAGTCGACAACTTTATATACGTTCTCGATAACCGTGAAGAATCGAGGCCCTGGCAACAAGGTTGGTGGAATCTTCGACACTTCTTCGGTTCCGTTGGAGGCCACGATGAGCATCCAATAGAAAGGGAACATCGAAAGCAGCGCCATGATGGTCAGCGCAATGTAGCCGCCAAGCCCGACCTTCTGCCATCTAGGGCGACGGCGACGAGGCAACTTGGTTACCGGCGGTTTAGCTTCAAGAGTTGTCATTTGGCTTCTCCGCTCGCTAGCTTGCGGGTTACTAAGAAGTTGATGAGCGAAACGAACAGCACGATGATCGTGATGATAATTCCGACCGCTGCACCATAACCCCACTGGGATGCGCTTCCGAACGCCATGTCATAGAGGAACATGGTCAGCGTCAACAACTGCTTCGTGCTTCCACCGTCAGTCGTTCCGACAAGGGTCAGCGGCTCAGCGAACACCTGCAGCCCACCGATGGTGCCGACAATCAGGGTAAATGTGATCGTGTTGCGAAGCCCCGGCAGGGTCACATACCGGAACTGCTGCCACGCCGAAGCACCATCAAGGGATGCCGACTCGTAGAGCTCGTCTGGGATTGCAAGCATCGCTGCCAAGAAAATCAGGGCGTTATATCCGGCCCAACGCCAGGTAATCATCGTCGCAATCGCGATGTGAGATGCCAATGGGTCTTCGATGAAGTCAATGTTGTCGACGCCGAATAGTCCAAGAACGTAGTTGATCATTCCGAACTCGCGGCCGAAGAGCTGACCGAAAACGATAGCCACTGCAAGAACCGAGGTGATGTTCGGCACCAGCAGGATGGTGCGCCAGAAAGTTTTGGCCTTCAAGAATCTGTTTCGCAACACGGCTGCGAGGGCAATCGAAATCACCATCTGCGGGAAGGTCGACCAGAACCAGATGTCGAAGGTGTTTCCGATCGCGGTGTAGAGACGCTCGTCTTGAAGCAGGTAGACAAAATTCTCGAATCCGACGAACGTCTGGCCCTCGAGTGAAAGACCACCGGCACCGGCTAGTGGGTCGAACTTATAGAAGGCGATAACCGTCGAGTAAAGAACTGGGAACATTCCAAACACGAGGAACATCAGAATGAACGGTGCTACGAAGATGTAGCCCCATTTTCCATTGAGCGAGCGCAGACCTGGAAAGTCGTCGCGTTCTTTTTTGTTTTTCTTAGGCCGCCAAGGTGATGGGGACGTCTTGCGACGTCCCCCCGCCTTGCCAGTCAATGGTGAATCGTTCACCGTGGCGCTAGACATTTAGTTGTTTCTCCAAATAACTAGCGGGTGAGCTTTTCAATGTCAGCTAGCGATTGAGCCCATGATTCGGCCGAGGTCCAAGGTTTCTTGGTCTTCTCATTCTTCTTGCCCGAAACCACTCGGCCTAGACCGGCACCGAAGGCCTGATCAATTCCGCGCTGAAGCTTGCCTTCAAAGATTGGCTTCAACTTGGAGATACCAGTCGAATAGATCTTTCCGACAGGCGCGTTGTTGAAGAATGGGTCTTTGTAAGCGGTCACCGAAGCGTCGTTATAGATCACCTTGGTTGATGGGAACAAACCGTAGGTGCGGAACACCTGAAGTTGCTGCTCAGGAGCTAGGTACCAGGCGATGAAGTCCCATGCAGCTTGCTTGTTCTTGGCATATGAAGGAATGGTCAGCTGGGTTCCACCTTGGTTTCCACCACCGCCGGGTAGGTCGGCGATGTCCCACTTGCCCTTAGTGTCAGGCGCTTGCTGCTTGATGTAGTCCATCATCCAGGCTGGAGCGAGCATGGTTGCGAAGGTTCCCTTGTTCATGCCGATGTTCCAGTCCGACGAGAACTGTCCGATACGGGTGCCGATCGCTGCCTTGTGAGCGTTCAGCGTGGTGTCCCATGCGGTCTTGATGTTCTTGTTGGTCTTGTAGATCAGGGTTCCCTGGTCGGTGCCGTTGTTGCGGTAGTACTTCTCGGTGCCCTGGTTAAGAACTGCTGCATAGATGGTTCCGACGTTGTCCATGAAGCCCTTACCGGCCTTCTTGTCTGCGGCACTTAGCTTCGACATGTACTGCTTTCCAACCTCAATGAACTTACTCCAGGTTGGCCACTTCTTCGACAGAACGTCGCGAGCGGTGCCGTTCTTGACCTGTGCGGCGGTTACGAGACCGGCCTTGACCATGAGGTCGGTGCGGAAGGCAACCTCGAGGCCACCGACGTCGGTTGGAATTCCGATGACGCTGTCGTCATAGCCAACGCCCTGCTCCCAACGCCATGGAAGGTAGTTGCTCTTGATGTTGGATGCCGATAGGCCAGCGGCGACCGTTCCAACGGTCATCCTTTTGCCAGTCGAATCGACGTAGGTGACGTCGACTGGGTTGCCGTTCTTGTCGGTTCCCTTGTTGGCGTTGACGTTGGCGTCAGAGGTCTTGAGTGTGCGAAGGTCGGTGAAACACTTCGGATATGAACGCCAATAACCTGAGTAGCTGACTTCAACAGCAACAATGTCCGCGCCCTGTTTAGAAGTACAGGCAGTCACCATGTTCGTTCCATTTAGAGGGTCAAGGTCAGACTTCTTGATCGAAAGGGTCACCTCTGGGTGAATGAGCTTGTATTGCTTGACCAAGTTTGGCTGGATGACGTCACCGAAGGTCCAGATGGTGATGGTAACTGGGGTAGCAGCGGTAGCGGTTGCAGGAACCGAGACACCTACTCCCAGAGCCAGGCCCGCTATGGCTAGGCCGGCTACTAACTTCTTGATTTTCATTAGAGTCTCCTCAAGGTTCCGAAAAAGGTGTTGTGAAACCGATTTCACAGGTTTATAGTAAACTGCGAAAGCGGTTTCATTGCAACAAGTTTTGGAAATCCCTAGACATTCGTTATCGAAGCGTGATGATTCTCCGAAAGTTCACTGGAACCATGTCACTTAAAGATCACTAGGGAGTGAGATGAAGTTACGCAGTTTACTTAGAGCAGTGGGCATCTTGGCGGTTTCATCGCTACTGGTGATTCCCATGGCGCAGTCGAGCGCTCAGGGCGCGACCAAGAACACCTACAAGCTCATCTGGTCAGACGAGTTCAACCGCAAGGCGGGTTGGGGCCCTGACCTCACCAAGTGGACCTACGACACCATGCTCGGCCCAAACTCCGAGAAGCAGTACTACACCACCAGCCGCCTCAACTCTCAGCACGACGGCAAGGGCAACATGGTGATCACCTCACGTTTGATCACCGAGACTAGCCCCTATTACAACTACTGCTTGCCCGACCTAACCGACACCTGCTGGTACACCAGTGCACGCCTTAAGACCTCCAACCTGGTGGGCTTCAAGTATGGCAAGATCACCGCACGCATCAAGATGCCTGCGGGTCAAGGCGTATGGCCTGCCTTCTGGATGCTGGGTCAAGACCTCAACGAAGGTGGAACCTGGCCCGACTGCGGTGAGATCGACATCGTCGAAGCAAAAGAGTCGCAGAGCAACCTGGTGTTCGGAACTGTGCACGGACCGAACTACTCGGGAGGGCAAGGAATCGGCAACGTCTTTGTGAACAATCAACCCCTGTCGGCTGCGTACCACACCTATTCAATCATTTGGAAGCCAAACCGAATCGAGTGGTATTTCGACGGCAAGCTTTATCACACCCTGGTTCCTCAAGATGTCATGGGCAACCTTTGGCCATTCAACAATGAGTTTTTCTTGATTTTGAACCTCGCCATGGGCGGAACATTCGCCGGTGACGTCGACCCAACCGTGAAGTCAGCCAAGATGTACGTCGACTACATCCGCGTCTACTCGGTCAACGGCGTTGGCAAGGTCATCAAGCGCTAGTAGGGACTTAGCAGGGATGGCCGGGGCTCGAGTCCCGGCCATTTCTCATGTTCCTGCAGCGACCCCCGTGCGGGTGCGACGGGTGCCAGACGCTTGGGCGACCGGCTGGCCCGCCTCGCCATGCCCCGCCCCGGGCATCCCTTGAAATGAAAGTAACGAATTCATAAATAAACCGCTTTCACGATTTCGATTTATCTCGCCCGTGCCTATTGTTATTATTGTGAAATCGGTTTCACGCTTGCGCGAGATTGATGGAGCGAATCAATAAAACCTTTCCAAGGTCTAGGGGGCTTGACTCCGCGGCGCACACCGCAGGGCGAGCCCCTTAGCCAGAAAAGGGAATCAGCAATCGGATCACCCTCCGAGACCTGCTTCTAAATAGAAAGAGTCCAGAATGACCGCGTTGCCAGAAGACTTCCGTTGGGGAGCCGCAACCGCAAGCTACCAAATCGAAGGTGGCACCGACCTCGACGGTCGAGGAACATGTATTTGGGACACCTTCGCTGCAACCCCGGGCAAGGTCGTCAACCAAGAAAACGGCCTAGTCGCCTGCGACCATTATCACCGCTACCCAGAAGACATCAAACTGATGAAAGACCTGGGCATTCAGACCTACCGCTTCTCATTTGCCTGGCCTCGACTATTTCCGGTGGGCGACTCACGCCGTGAGCAGCGAGGCTTTGACTTTTATAAGAGAGTCATCAACGAGTTGCTTGAGAATGAAATCGAGCCATTTGCCACCGCATACCATTGGGATCTTCCACAGGCTTTGCAAGACAAGGGCGGATGGGCAAACCGCGACATAGTAAACATCTTCGCCGAATACACCGGCGCACTGGTTGAAGAGTTTGGTGACGTCGTCAAGATGTGGTCGACTCTCAACGAACCTTGGTGCACATCTTGGCTCGGCTACGGCGTTGGCGTGCACGCACCCGGCGTGAAAGACCTCGACCAGGCAATTTCAGCAGCACACCACACCGCTCTGGCTCACGCCCAAGGGACTCGCGCAATGCGTGCAGCTCGCAGCGACCTCAAGGTCGGCATCGTGCTCAACATGAGCAACTACCGAGTCGACGACCCGAACAACTCCGAGTTGGTTGAGCTCGCCGACCTGCTCGACGCCAACATCAACCGCTGGTGGACCGACGCGATGACCACCGGCCACTACCCTGAGGTGCTCAAGCCTTACTACAGCAAGACCCTTGACCGCATCCTGCTGCCTGGCGACGACGATCTGCTCAAGATCGACCCCGACTTCATCGGCATCAACTACTACTCCGACTCGTTCGTCGGCACTCCTCGTCCAGAGGACAAGCCGATGAGCGAAGGAGGAATGCACCCGTTCCCGCACCGCAGCAACGGAACTCCGCCGCCTCCACTCACCGACATGGGTTGGCCGATCACCCCGGAGGGTATCCACGACCTAGTGCTTCGAGTGCACAACGACTGGCCGAGCATCCCAGAGATCATGATCACCGAGAACGGTGCCGCCTATCCAGAGCAGCCAAACGAGGATGGTGAGGTCGAGGACTACCGTCGCGTCGACTACCTGACCCGTCACCTCGAAGCACTAAGCCGCGCCATCGAAGAGGGAGCTCCCGTGACCCGCTATTACGCATGGTCACTGCTCGACAACTACGAGTGGGCTGAGGGTTATGCGAAGCGCTTTGGCCTAATCCACGTGGATTTCAACACCCTTGAACGCACTCCAAAACTCTCTGCCAAGACTTACGCTACGATTATTGCGACCAACGGTGAAAGCCTGAAAGCAACCGTTATTTAATTTCACGAGGAGGAAATGTGAGCGCGAAAGCACGCCCAACCTACTCTGCGATTGCCAGGGCGGCCGGAGTATCCGAGGCCACAGTGTCCCGCGTCTTGAACGGGGATGAGCGAGTCAACCCCGATCGAACCGCCGCCGTCATGAAGGCCGTGGACGACCTTGGCTACCGCAAAAACCGCGCCGCTACTGCCCTCGCGTCGGGTCGCACCGGTCTAATCGCGGTTGTAATCGACGACGACCTTTCGATCTTCGCCGACCCGTTCTGGGGCACGGTTACCTCCGGTATCAGCCGAGTGTTGATGGAAAACCACCTTCAAACCGTGCTGATGGTTACTTCGGTGAACAACGTTGACGGACCGGTTGCCCACTACCTAGAGAGCCGTGAAGTGGACGGAGCAATCTTTTTCGCCCTTCACAAAGACACCTTGGTCCGCAAGCTCGCCAAAGCTGGCCTGCCAATCGTGCTGACCGGTAGTCCTCACACCGATGCCGACCTCACCTTCGTCGACACCGATAACTTCGGTGGCGGGCACGCCGCGACCAAGCACCTCATGAGCCGCGGCTGCAAAAAGGTCGCAATCATCACCGGGGACATCGAAACCACAGCTGGTCACCAACGCCTCGATGGATACAATCAGGTGTATCGCGAGCTCGGCCGCGTGCCGGCCAAGACTCTTATCAAGCAGGGTGACTATTCCTATGAGAGCGGGCACGTGCAGATGAAGCACCTGCTTGAAGAGAACCCCGATGTCGATGGCGTGTTCGCCTGCAATGACTTGATGGCTCTCGGTGCGATTGCAGCCATTGAAGAAGCTGGCAAGGCCGTGCCAGACGACATCGCTGTTATTGGCTTCGATGACTCGATCCCGGCCCGAACCTCGCGCCCACAGCTTTCCACCGTGCGCCAGGACATCAACGCACTTGGTGAGGCGGCAGCTCAGCTCATGATCGCTCAACTAAATGGCGAGCCTGTCGAATCGCGCATCATGCCGATCGAGCTAGTACTTCGCGAATCCGCCTAACCCATGCCCCAGCAGGCTGACCGCTAAGACGGACCAGCCTCGTTGTATTTAATCGAAAATAGCGAAGCTGTTGAGCGTGGTGCCCGACTGTTATGGCAGCGGCGCATTGAAGAACACTTCTCCAATGCCATTGATCTTGCTAAATCGAACGTAGTCAACCTTCATCACGGCATCCTTGAGGTCTGGGTCTACCGCGCCACCCAGGTTTCCGCCCATTGCAAGGTTTAGCAGAATGTAGTGCTGCTTGCTATAAGCCCAAGGTTTGCCCTCGCGGTTGATAACAGAGAACTTCTGCCCGTCGACATACCAAATCACCTGGTCGGGCAGCCAGTCGACTGCATACGTGTGGTAGCCATCGGCCCAGTTCGCACCTAGGTCGTAGGTCTTGCCTCGGCTACCGCCACCCGGGCCGTGGATATATCCCAACACATCGTTCGGGCTCTTGCCGACGAGTTCGGTTATGTCGATTTCGCCACAGAAAGGCCAGTAGACGGTGTCGATGTCGGCTCCTAGTGTCCAGAATGCTCCCCAGGTTCCCACTCCGGGAGCTCCCTTAATGCGAGCCTCGAGTCGCCCATACAAGAAACTGACCTGGCCTTTAGTGGCGATGCGCGAGGAGTACCACTCGCAAGCACCGTAGTAGCACTCGGTCTCACTGGCTCCCGTGGTGGTCGCCTTGATTTCGAGGATACCGTTGCCGTCTTGCACGGCGTTTTCAAACCTGTAGTACTGGCGCTCGTTATTGCCCCAACCGCGCAAACCCTGGTCACTACCGGTTCCGTTTTCGCCGTGCCAGAAGGTTTCGTTCACAGTCGAACCGGCTGTGCCCGAGAACTCATCGCTCCAGACCTGCTCATAGGTTCTGGTGGCTGCTGTTGGTTCAAGGTCTGAAGTCAGGAGGGTCAGGTCGCTATAGCCCGCTGGTGCCTTGACCACGATCTTTGCCGCTAGAGTAGCGCCTCGGTCGGTCAAGCTGATCGTGCGTGTCTTTGTGCCTTCGCTGTAAATGTCAAAGTTGTCGCGCAACCATGAGTATGACACGGATGCGGGCGCTGGCAGGATCTGCGGGAGGACAACCTCGACCGCACTTTGGTTGGCATCGGTGTATCTCAGTGTTGCTTTGCCAGAGGTCCATAGGCGTCCAACATAGACGACGTTCGAAGTGAGAATCTTTTTGACAGCACCAATGTATGCGGTTTGAACGGCCTTAATCGTTCCGGTCTTCTGAGTGGACTTCACCACATAGGTGCTTGCGGTTGCCTTGGGAATGGCTTTTCCCGCGTAATACCACTGCCAGGAAACCTTGGTGGTCTTTACGTTGAACTTTGCACCGACAGCCGTGAGCTTAGAGCCGACCTTGGCATATTTCGTGATTGTCGGAGCCGAAACCACCTTGATGGTCACCGCGTTTGCGGGCGCAGCGGTGATGCCGCTGAGCAGAAGAGTCGAAGCCATGACGGCGAGCAGAATTTTCTTGAACATCAGGTTTCCTTTTTGAATCAACTGTTTTGCTTGGATATGGCTCAAGGGTGAGGCTTTACAGCCCCACCCTTGAGCATTTCATCAACCTTTCGAGCGGGCTACTAGCCAACCTTGCCGGTGGTCTTGGTCAGCGAGTACTTGGTGCCCTTGCTGTTCTTGACCGTGACTAGCACGCGAACGTACTTGCCCTTGTCGGCGCTAGTCAACTTGTAGGTGCTGGTGGTCTTGCCGCTGATAACCGAGCACTTAGCCGATGAGGCTGGTGCAGCGGTTGCCACCTTGGTCGAAGACAAGGTGCAACGGTACCACTTGTAGGAGTAAGTCGGAGTCGGAGTTCCGGTCCAGCTTCCCTTGTTTGCGGTGATCGTGCTTCCAACCTTGGCGGTACCCGATAGCGAAGCCGCGGTCTTGAGAACCGGTGCCACGGCTACTGGTGCTGCCTTGAAGAAGTGGAACTCGATCATGTCAGCAACGTCGTTAGCTCCCGCAACCTCTGGCCACATCTGGGTGAACTTGGCACCGGTAGTTGGCACAGGGGTGATTGGAGTGGCTGGTACGGGCTCACCAGTGGTGTCGGTGCTCTTCAGCTCGAACCACACGGTTCCAAACGCGTCGGTTGTGGTTTCCCAAACGGCCTGGTCTGCATCAGCGGCAGCACTCGTGTTGGTTGCGGTGGTTCCGTTGGTGACCTTGGCGTTCGAGTTCGAGTAGGCCTTGCCCACCTTCAACTTGAATGGTGCGTTCATCAGCGGTGCTCCGTTGTCATCCTTCACGGAATAGACCAAGTTGGTCGAGGTTCCGGCTTCGGCGTAGACCTGGCGGAATCCGATGCCCGGCTTGTACCAGTTGTTGGTGACGCTGAACAGGGTCTCGAGGTCGCTGCGGTGAATCGAGTTCGTGTCAGTCAACTGAGGTGCGGCCAAACGAGTGGTTGGCGAGGTGATTGGCTGAACCGGGGTCGAAGTTGGGTTGTAGAAGTGGAACTCGGTGATTACCGAGTGGTCAGGCTTCTCTCCAGCAATCTGAGGCAGGAACTGTGCGTGGGTGTCGTCGAGACCATCTTCAGAGATGATCGGGGCGTCAGTCCACTTCGCAGGCATGGTCTCACCCTCGGTGTCGAGGTTCTGGATGGTGAAGGTCACGTTTCCGAAAGCATCGGTCACGCGCGACACGCGTCCACCGTCAGCTGCGGAGGTCGCGTCCTTCGCCTTGATGCCATCACACATGATCTGTGCGCGGGAGTCGGAGTACTGCTTGTTGCAACGCAGGATGACTGTCTGCCCAACCAGTGGAGCACCCTTGTCGTCGGTGACGTTGTAAGTCAGATAAATCTTGGATCCGACTGGAGCCCAGGAGCGCTGATAGATGAGGCCTTCGCCAAACCAACCATTGGCAACCCACCCATTGGCCATGGCCTGGTTCTTGGTTGCCTCGCTGGTGTTGGTTGCGTCGAGAACTGGGGATACAAGTTTGATGTTTGCGCCAACGTATGGTGTGGTCGCTGCTTGTGCCGGCGAAATTGCGCTGAGGCCCAAGGTGCTGAACGCCACAACTGCGAGAGTTGCAGTGAGCTTCTTCCAAGAGAGTTTCATTTTGTCCTTCCGGCGTGCAGATCGCGGGCACGTCCTTATGTCTAAAGGTAAAGCAGTGAAAGCGGTTTCAGTAAGCGGTTTCACGAAAAGTTTATGGTTTTGTTATTGAGTTGCGATAAACGGCTAGTTTTGCCGACTCTCGCTAAGCTCTCGCATCTGGGGCGCGCTGGTCACCAGGATGCTGGCCAGAATCACGAGGGCCGCGAGGGTTAGGTAGACCGGCTGCACCCCATACGAGTCGACCGAAATGCCGATTACGATGAACGAAACCATCGGAGACGCATTCCAAATCGCCATTTCGAGACTAAATACCCGGCCTCGCAGGTTTGCGGGCACCAAGGTTTGCACCACGGTGTTCATCAACGGAATGATCGGCCCCCATGTGAGCCCGAGCACCACACCACAAGCGAGCATGGCCCACTGCGGTGGCAGAAACGCCATCGGGGTCATCCCGGCCGCGATACCGAACATTGTCAGTCTCAGGATGTTCGCATACGACATCCGCTTATGAAGCCACTCAAATGCCAATGAGCCAGCCACGCCCACGCCTGCCATAACCGAAATCAGCACGCCTAGACCCTCGGGCTGTCCGATTGAGTTGTAATAGCGCGGGAGCACGACCATCTCAACCGGAATGTAGATCACGCTGATGCTGAGGAGTGCCGCAAAGATGATTGCCACGGCCGGAAAGCGACCGAGCGCTTTAATGCCCTCCAAGGCATAGCGCAGGGGTTTGGATTTGTCATCGTCTTTGGTTGCCGGCTCTTGTTTTTCGACCACTCGAACAAAGAAGGCAAACGCCGATGAGGCGGCTCCGGCTAATGCCGCTACCCAGAATGCGGCGTATGGTCCGGCCAAGTAGATCGCGAAGGCACCGACCGCGGGACCAACCGAAAAACCTGCCGAAAAGACTGCCTCGTGAATCGAGTTTGCCCTGTCGAGACCCAGACCCGCCTTAGTCGCGACGTCTGGCAGCAGAGCCTTGCGGGCCGATTGGCCGCCTGGAGCGATTAGGTTTCGAAGCACGGCGAGCAGCATCATGGTGCCAAGGTTGATGGCACCGAGGAAGGCGACTATCGGAAATGCAATCGTGGTCAACACGGTGATGGCCTCGGCTGCCCAGGCAACCCGTCGGCGACCGATGGCATCGATCAGCGAACCCATCACGGGTGAAAGCAATAACCCAGGGATGCTGCTGGCAGCGATGACCAGGGCAGACTGAGCCGAAGAGCCGGTGAGCTCGAGGGCGAGCCAGGGCATCGCAATGAAGAGGGTGCTGCCGGAGATAACCCCGGCGAGGTTAGAAAGTTGCGTCAGAACAAAGGCGCGCACTTAGCGAAGGCCAAGGTCGTCAAGGGTGATCGCGGTGAGATACCTGAAACCAGCATCCTCGATCACCTTTTGCGCACCGGTGTCGCGGTCAACGACCGTGGCGACAGCCACGACGGTGGCCCCAGCGGCTTTCAAAGCTTCGGCGGCGGTCAGCGGTGAGCCGCCGGTGGTTGAAGTGTCTTCGACCACAACGACGCGGCGTCCGGCAACATCCGGACCTTCGACCTGTCGACCCATTCCGTGAGCCTTGGCCTGCTTGCGCACCACGAACGCGTCGATGGCGCGACCACGAGCAGCCGATTGGTGAAGCACGGCGGTTGCCACCGGATCTGCGCCCATGGTTAGACCGCCGATTGCGTCGAACTCGGTCACGCCATTGGCATCGAGAAGGTCGAGCATGACCTGGCCGATAAGCGGAGCAGCTTCGTGGTGCAGTGTGGCGCGGCGCAGGTCGACGTAGTAGTCGGCTTCGAGTCCACTCGAAAGAGTGACTCGTCCGTGCACCACGGCCAGTTCTTTGACGAGTTCGATCAGGCGGGACTTGTTTGCTTTTGCGGAGGCCATGTTCCAATCCTAAATCTTGAGGTTGATGCTGCGAGCGAGCATGGCAGCTCGATCACTCCGTCGGGCATAGCCTTATCTCATGCGTATTGCCACCTGGAACGTGAACTCGATCAGAACCCGAGTCGGTCGAGTAGTCGACTGGATTGTCCATGCCGACATCGACGTGCTTGCGATGCAAGAAATCAAGTGCAAGCCAGAGCAGTTTCCGCGCGAGGCATTCGAGGCCGCGGGCTACAAACTTGAGCTTCACGGCCTGAACCAGTGGAACGGTGTGGCCTTTGCGAGCCGCATCGCTGCCAAAGATGTCGAGGTTGGCTTCGCCGAAATGCCCACATTCAAGGATGTTGCTGAGGCACGCGCGCTCGGTGCAACCTTCGACGGGGTCAGGCTGTGGAGCTTGTATGTGCCGAACGGGCGCACCCTGGATGACCCGCACTACACATATAAGTTGGAGTGGCTTGACCGGCTTGCCGCCGCGAGCGCCGAGTGGGTGGGCAACGAACCCGAGACTCCGCTGGCTCTGATGGGTGACTTCAACATCGCCCCGCTAGACACCGACGTTTGGGACATGGCCGAGTTTGTCGGTGCGACACACGTTTCTGCAGCCGAACGCCAGGCCTTTGAGGCGTTCGAGCAGATCGGCCTGACCGATGTTGTTCGTCCGCTTGTTCCCACGGGCTATACCTATTGGGATTATCAACAACTTCGCTTCCCTCGCAACGAGGGCATGCGAATCGACTTTATTCTTGGCTCAGAAGCGTTTGCCGAAAACGTGAAGTCGGCCGAGATAGTCAGGGATGAGCGCAAAGGCGACGGGCCGAGCGATCACGTTCCCGTGTTAGTCGACCTCGACTGGTAGCGATCGCCTGCCGGCTACGACCTCGACTGGTAGCGATCGCCTGCCGGCTACGACCTCGACTGGTAGCGATCGCCTGCCGGCTCTCGCCCTGCTGACCTCCGCCAGCGCTTAACTGCTAGCGCGCCATCCACTGCTGGCGCTCTTCGGCGCTCAACTTTTCGATCGCATAGCGCAGCATCGTTCGCGGCATGACCTTGTGATACTTCTGCAAGAAGCCCCGCAAAACCTCTAGGTCGCGATTGCCGATTTCGCGAAGCATCCAGCCAACCGCCTTGTGAATCAGGTCGTGCTCGTCGCGCAACAGGTTCATGGCGATGTGCTGAGGCACCCCATACTCGCCTGCCCTGATGTGCGCGAAGGTGAAAAGCATCGCGGCACGGCGCTCCCACAGAACCGGACTTTTCGATAGCCCGATGATCAGAGTCTTGCGCGGATGCTCGACCATGGCCTTGCCGAGGGTCGGAGCGCTGGTGTCGATGAGGTCCCAGTTGTTGATTCGGCCGCGCAGGAGGGCGTTTATGTAAAAGTCGAAGAGCTCGTTGCGAAGCACCTTGGTCTTGGCGCGATTGAACTGGTCGACGAGGATGTGCAGGGCGGTTAGCCGCGCTTCATGCCAGGGCGACTCGAGCAACTCATAGACCTGTTCGAGGGGCAGATGGCGAAAACGCTTGGCGACGACGCGAGTCTGCGGCACGGTGCATCCCAGGAATTGATCGCCTTGGCCATATCCACCGGGCTCGGTTTTGAAAAACCGTTGTAGGTCGGCCACGCGTTTTGAACCGGGCGCTGGCGAAACGGCACGAAGTGCAGCGAGCACGCTCGCGGCGGTTAGGTCGTCAAGCGCGTCTTCTTCGTGTGATTCGTGGGTGTTTTTGTTCATCGTCGCAGCTTCACGTGCTTGGCTGACCTAGCGAGCACGCCAAAGCACGATGCCGGTGCGCTTGGATGGGCGCTGCCCAACCTGCAAACTCTCAACGCCTTGGTCGCCGGCGGCAAACACGCGGTTGCCCGGACGCTGCATCAACTCGTTGGCGAGAGCCGCCTCTAAGTCGCGCACGCGCTGCTTGAGTTCAGCGTTCTGGTTTTCGAGTTCGAGCACGCGCTTGATTCCCTCGAGGCTCACTCCCTCGGCCGACAGCCTCGCGATCTCACGCAGTTGTGCAACGTTGCGCATGGTGTAGCGGCGTCCGCCACCACCGGTGCGGGTCGGCACGACCAACCCCATGCGGTCATACTGGCGAAGGGTTTGCGGGTGCATCACCGCGAGCTCGGCGGCAACCGAAATCACGAACATCGGAGTGTTCTCGTCGAACTCTTCCATGCCGCCCACCCTCTCTGTGAGAACCGAAACCATACTTCAACCGGGCGTGAACGCCCAGCCTAAAACCGAACCCAGAGCCGAAACTGCCACCCAGCCAACCGGCTAGAGCAGGCCAGCTTTCCTGAGCAAATCTTCTCGCGGATCTTCGTCGCCTAGCAACGCCGAAAACTCCTCGAGCACCTTGGCGGCCTTGTCGCTCACGTGCGAAGGCACCGCGATGTCGACCGTGGCGAGCAGGTCGCCGACGGCCTTGGCCGACTGAACGCCCTTGCCTTTGACTCGCAGCACTCGTCCGTTCGGGGTGCCTGGCGCAACCTTGAGTTTGACCGGTTCGCCACCTAGGGTCGGAACCTGAATCGTGGCACCGAGCACGGCTTCGGCAAAGGTGACCGGCACGTTCACGCGCAGGTTGTTGCCGTCGCGTGTGAAGACGGGATGCGGTTTCACCGTAACGGTGATCAACAAGTCACCCGGCTCACCGCCGTTCGGCGAGGGTTGCCCCTTGCCGCGAAGCTTGATCTTTTGACCATCCTGAATGCCAGCCGGCACCTTGACGCTGGTTGGCTCGCCCGAATTGTTTAGACGCAGCTTGATGGTCGAACCGTGGATGCTGTCGATGAAATCGACCGTGGTGGCCAGAGAAAGGTCGGCTCCGCGTTGCGGACCAAAACCGCCAAAGCCGCCTCGTCCGCCGCCGCCAAATAGGTTGGCAAAAACGTCTTCGAAACCGGCACCGCCTGCGCCGCCTGGAAAGCCGCCGGGGAATCCAGCGCCACCTGCACCAGCGCCACCAGCACCGCCGGTAAACCGAGCACCGCCGCCCATGGCTCGAACGGCGTCATATTCCTTTCGCTGCTCTTTGTCGCTGAGCACGCTGAACGCTTCGCTTATTTCTTTGAACTTGGCCTCGGCCTTGGCGTCGCCCGGGTTCGAGTCCGGGTGATGTTGACGGGCGAGTTTGCGATAGACCTTCTTTAGCTCGGCGTCAGAAACATCTTTGGCAACACCGAGAATCTTGTAAAAGTCTTTCTCGAACCAGTCCTGACTTGCCATGCCTAGTCCTCCGCAGGGATGAAGACCGCGACCTTTGCGGCACGAAGCAGGCGCTCGCCCACCAGGTAGCCGGATTCCACAACATCCGCGACGGTGTTCTCGGTGACGTCTTTCGAAGGAGTCTGAACGAGAGCCTCGTGGATCTCTGGGTCGAACTTGTCGCCCTTGGCACCGAACGGCTTGAGACCGAACTTGTCGCCGGCCGCACGCAGCTTGGCGACGACCGCGGCGAACGGAGAGCCTTCGAGATCGCCGTGAGCTTCGGCGCGCGACAGGTCGTCGAGTGCCGGCAGCAGCGAGCGAAGAACCTCGGCGATTGCAGCGTTGCGAGAAACGTCACGGTCGCGTTCGACGCGAGCACGGTAGTTGACGAACTCAGCCTGCAAACGCTGCAGGTCGGCAAGTAACTCTGCCTCTTTGCTGATCGGGCCGGTGGCGTCGACCAGGTCGGCTAGCTCGGCGTCGATTGGGTCGACGGGAGCCGAGTCGCCGGCGGCAGCATCCGCGTTGTTGGCACCGGCAGCGCCAGCGCTTTCAGCCGAAGCCGCAGCCTCAGGGTTTTCACCCTGGGCCGCTGCCTCGTCTTGGTTGAACTCGTCAGCCATTACTTCTTGTCGTCCTCGTCTTCGACAACCTCGGCGTCGACAACATCCTCGTCGGATGAGCTCTCACCAGTTGCCTCGCCTTCGGCCGAAGCGTTGGCATAGATTGCCTCGCCCAGCTTCTGCTGCGACTCGGTCAACTTGGTCATTGCCGACTTGACTGCATCGATGTCGTCACCCGCAAGTGCCGCCTTGAGAGCGTCGACGTCTGCCTGAACATCGTTCTTGACGTCTTCTGGCAGCTTCTCGTCGTTCTCCTTGATCAGCTTCTCGGTCTGGTAGACGAGCTGCTCACCGGTGTTGCGGTCTTCTTGCTCTTCGCGACGCTTCTTGTCTTCGGCTGCGTGCTCTTCGGCCTCGCGAACCATGCGCTCGATGTCTTCCTTTGGCAACGAACCGCCACCGGTGATGGTCACCGATGCTTCTTTTCCGGTTCCCTTGTCTTTGGCCGACACGTGAACGATTCCGTTGGCGTCGATGTCGAAGGTGACTTCGATCTGCGGGATGCCGCGCGGAGCGGGAGCGATTCCACCGAGGTCGAAGTTTCCGAGCGACTTGTTGTCGCGGGTGATCTCACGCTGACCCTGGAAGACTGCGATGGTAACCGAAGGCTGATTGTCGTCGGCGGTGGTGAAGGTTTCGCTTCGCTTGGTCGGAATCGCGGTGTTGCGCTCGATCAGCTTGGTCATGATGCCACCCTTGGTCTCGATTCCGAGGCTCAGCGGGGTCACGTCAATC
>JACCDN010360173.1_pt1 | contig 82056 bp, 71 predicted proteins | sample 7441691 | NCBI WGS metagenome assembly JACCDN01 (sample SAMN15323439, study PRJNA562643) | freshwater metagenome | isolation source: river surface water | place: USA:Blue River Watershed | collected 2017-08-16
AAGCTCTTGATCGAAGCCCCGGTAAACGGCGGCCGTAACTATAACGGTCCTAAGGTAGCGAAATTCCTTGTCGGGTAAGTTCCGACCTGCACGAATGGCGTAACGATGGCCACACTGTCTCCACCCGGGACTCAGTGAAATTGAAATCGCTGTGAAGATGCAGTGTACCTGCGGCTAGACGGAAAGACCCCGTGCACCTTTACTATAGCTTTACACTGAACTTTGAATCTACTTGTGTAGGATAGGTGGGAGGCATTGAAACTAAGACGCTAGTCTTGGTGGAGCCACCCTTGAAATACCACCCTGGTAGGTTTGAGGTTCTAACCTAGTCCCGTCATCCGGGACAGGGACAGTGTATGGTGGGTAGTTTGACTGGGGCGGTCTCCTCCTAAAGAGTAACGGAGGAGTGCAAAGGTGCCCTCAGCGCGGTCGGACATCGCGCGAAGAGTGCAAAGGCATAAGGGCGCTTAACTGCGAGACAGACAAGTCGAGCAGATGCGAAAGCAGGTCTTAGTGATCCGGTGGTTCTGTATGGAAGGGCCATCGCTCAACGAATAAAAGGTACGCCGGGGATAACAGGCTGATACCGCCCAAGAGTTCATATCGACGGCGGTGCTTGGCACCTCGATGTCGGCTCATCACATCCTGGGGCTGTAGCAGGTCCCAAGGGTATGGCTGTTCGCCATTTAAAGTGGTACGCGAGCTGGGTTCAGAACGTCGTGAGACAGTTCGGTCCCTATCTGCCGTAGGCGTTAGAAATTTGAGAGGAGCTGCTCCTAGTACGAGAGGACCGGAGTGGACGTACCCATGGTGGATCGGTTGTCACGCCAGTGGCATAGCCGAGTAGCTAAGTACGGACAGGATAACCGCTGAAAGCATCTAAGCGGGAAGCCTCCCTCAAGATAAGATTTCTCTGGACCCATGAGGTCCCTAAAGGTCCGTTGAAGACTACAACGTTGATAGGCGGGGTGTGGAAGCGTGGTAACACGTGTAGCTAACCCGTACTAATTGACCGTGAGGCTTGATCATATAACCCCAAGAGGTTTATACGCATCGAGCTAACAGAAACAAAATATTATTTACTAAACCTAAATTGTTTCGAACATGTATGATCACATTATTGAAGATTACACAGTTTGCCTGGTGAAAATAGCAAGTGGGAACCACCTGATTCCATTCCGAACTCAGAAGTGAAAACACTCAGCGCCGATGATAGTTTGGGGTCTCCCCATGTGAAAGTAGGACATCGCCAGGCATTTTATTCTCTGGGTTACGATACCAGTTGATTCTGGTATCGTGTGCCTTGTATCAAAAACCGCATAATAAATCCATTATCAAAATCAAAATTAACTCCCGTTAGCTTAATTAATCAACAAATATGACGTTTAATATAGAATCAAAATATTCAGGGCGATGCTTGTGTGGCGAAATAAGTTATTCAGTTGATGCTGAGCCGCTATTTGCTGGGAACTGTCATTGCAAGGATTGCCAAAGGTCGTCTGGCAGTGCATTTATTCCCGCAATGCTTTTCCTAGAAAGAAGTGTATCTATTCTCGGCGAGGCAAAGTATTTTGAATCTACCTCCGATAGCGGAAGCATTCACAAAAGAGGCTTCTGTTCAAATTGTGGTTCGCAGCTTTTTGCCGAATTCAGCACCATGCCCGGTATGCTTGGTATTAAGGCGGGCACATTAGACCATCCGTCGAACTACGTCCCTAAACTAGACTTTTACGTGGCAAGTGCTGCACCTTGGGATTTTATGAACCATGAACTGCCCAAAAAGGTTGGCCCAGCATAAAGTTAAGAAGGGTGCCTACTGCGGTGCAACATTTTCCACTTCAGAACATCAAGCACTAACTTTTTTCGTGGGTCGTTTTTGATGTTTGCATTGCTCTGTCGATGGGTTTTAGAATAATGGATTCATCCAGTAATTGGCAGGGTTAGTTTGCAGGATGGCTCGTTCAATCTCAAGAGAAGTTAATGCTTCGCTATTACTTTCAGGGTCAAATAGCCTCATTACTAAAATACACCTGTTCTAAGTGCTACTATTTTTGTTATTTTACTCTTATGTACTCAGGAGCCAGTGCTGAGTGAAAAATTTGCTTGCAAGCCTTGCCAGCAATCTTGATATTTTTCCGCGCGGTGCTTTGCCTGCATGGCATATTCGCTGGGTTGCCAGATGTGTTGACTTTCAAACATAAACGCTAAGGTGTTGCGGTAGCGCGTGGGTTTAAGTTCCGTGTTTGCTATGGCTTTTTGATAGGTTTCTGTATCGGGACCATGCGCCGCAAATGCATTATGTATGCTACAGCCGCCTGGCATGAAGCCATCGCTTTTTGCGTCGTAATGTCCGTGAATGAGGCCCATGAATTCGCTCATGATATTGCGATGAAAGTAGGGTGGACGAAAGGTGTGTTCAGCGACCATCCAGCGTTCGGGGAAAATCACGAAGTCTACATTAGCGGTACCAGCGACGGCCGAGGGTGAAGTGAGTACGGTAAAAATCGACGGATCGGGATGATCGTAACTGACCGTATTGATAGTACAGAAACGTGTAAGATCGTATTTGTAAGGCACGTAGTTGCCATGCCACGCCACTACATCCAGCGGCGAATGGCCTATGTGAGATTGCCAGAGGTGTCCTTGAAATTTTACCAACAAGGTAAAATCTTCTTGTCGCTGCTCGTAAGCGGCGACGGGGGTGAGAAAATCACGTGGATTGGCTAAGCCGTTTGCACCGATGGGACCTAAGTCAGGCAATATAAAGGGAGCGCCGTGATTTTCACATATATAGCCGCGTGCGCATTGTTCGGCTAGATGCACTTGAAATTTTATGCCACGTGGAATCACGATTATTTCGTTAGGCACGATGTCTATGTTACCGAACTCTGTTTTAAAGTGTAGCCCACCTTCTTGCGGTACGATCAACAAGTCTGCATCGGCATGGTAAAAAAAGCTGTTTGTCATGCTTTGGTTGATCGCGTACAACTGTACGGTCGCGCCATTTGACGCAGAGCCGTTACTCGCGTAAGGCATGCTGCCGTGTATGAAATCAGTAGGCTGTTGTGGATAAGGCAAGGGTTGCCAGCGCAGTTGATCCGGCGGTGTGGGTGTGGTGAGACGTGCGGTGGCTTGTTGGTAGAGAGAAAATGCGCCATGCACGACAGAGGGGCGTATGCGGTACAGCCAAGAGCGCAAATTACGCGGTCTGGGTGCGGTGAAGGCACTGCCGCTGAGTTGCTCGGCATAGAGATTAAACGGGACTTTTTGTGGTGAATTTTGTCCAACAGGCAGTGCTCCTGCTACGGCTTCGCTCTCAAAGTAATTGCCGAATCCACTTATATAGGGCGATTTTCCTTGCATTGTTACCTCCAGAGAATGATCGTGATGACACGGAAATAAAATTTATGCCACGGTACCAACTTAATTAACGTAGCGCGTATTCTACATTGAATCGACGGGGTTCTCGGCACGGTTGCCCAATCTACGGTGACAACATCCAGTGGCAAGGAGCGCTAACTACGAGATGCTTGCGGTGTTACCAACCGCTACACAGCCATTTCTTCCACTTGTGCGCGGGCCATTGTAGCGTAGAATAATCCCTTCGTGCAAAAGGTAACTATTCAGCAAAGTTACAAGGCATTACGATTTTGCTTGAAAATGCGGTGTTTTCTTTACGCGATGGATATTCTCCCCTTGAGAATGCCGTCAAGCCCAGTTTTATTGGGCAGGCGTAAAATCAAAGGTAACTAGTCGGCATTTTGCTGAATAGTTACTGCAAAACTTAGGGTTCAAAATTCAGTGCAAGGGCATGACTAGATGATAAGTGATGGGCAGTACCTCAATGTGGCGTTAAAGCTTGCGTTGCAGCGGCAAGGATTTTGTGCGCCTAATCCCGCCGTGGGCGCGGTGGTGGTTAAGCAAGACATAATTTTAGCGACCGGTGTACATTGGGCCACGGGACATCCGCATGCAGAAGTCGATGCCTTAAAAAAAATAGCACCGGAGCAAGCACGTGGCGCAACACTGTATGTGACCTTAGAACCCTGTTGTATCTGGGAACGCACACCGCCGTGTACTACGCTGTTGATTGAGTACGGTATAGCGCGAGTCGTGTATGGGATGCAGGATCCCAATCCTAAAGTCGCAGGTAAAGGGATTGCCATGTTGCAGGCGGCTGGCATTGCATGTGAATGCGTACGATCCTTAGCAATTGCGGGATTGTACCGCAGTTATGTGCGCTGGCGGCAGATGCAGTTACCCTGGGTGACGGCAAAGTTAGCGTTAAGTAGTGATTTAAAGATTGCGGGAGTAGGTGGTGCGCGTGTGCAGATGAGCAGCGCACGTTTGGCTGTGTACACGCAACAACAACGCTTGCGTCACGATGCGATACTGACAACGGTGCGTACGGTTATGCAAGATGATCCGCAATTCAACGTACGTTTCATCCATGCAACGTTAACTAAGCCGATCTATGTGCTTGATACGCAACTGCAATTCCCCGTATCCGCGCGCCTATGTGCAAGCGCTGCGAGTCTAACGCTATTGCACAGTGATGAAGTGGATGTAGCACGGCGTGAGGTATGGCAGTCACGTGGTGTGAAGTGTGTTGCTATACCTATGCTAGGCGATGAGCTGGATTGGCATGCGGTATTATCTTACATCGCGCACAACGGTTATCATCGTTTGTGGGTTGAAGCAGGCAACCGCTGTTTTACCTCGCTTGCTACATCGGGTTATTTACAACAGGCCATATTGTATATTGCGCCACTCATTTTAGGACAGACTGCTTACAGTGGTATTGACGCATGGGCACAGACCTTAGGTGCGCAGCGGTTGGTATGGCAAGCGGTGGGTAAAGAGTTAGTTGCCGAAGCGACATGGTAGGCCACGGTAGATGTTTTGTGGTGAGCTTGTGCTTGTCGGGTGTTGGCGTTTTTGTATGCCCCAGCATGCCTATTGCGCTATTTTTTTCCTCTATAAAAGCCAACAACTTGTCATATGGGCGGGGTGGGGCGGCGGCTGTGCCTGACTCGCTTATTTTACCTAATCTGTTACAATCGTCGGCGTTAATGCCAAGGACTCTGGCGATTTAGCCGTTGGTGCTTGCAGTTGTGCAGCGAACATGTCAAGTAATGACGGGCATACAAATTTAGACTGGTGTCGCGTCAATGTAGAGGCAGCCGTGGAGAACGTACTTATGAGTGAGCCGATTAAAATTCTGGTAGCCGCTAAACGTGTGGTTGATGCCTATGTAAAAGTACGCGTGAAACCAGACAGTAGTGGTGTGGAAACGGCGAATGTCAAAATGTCGATGAATCCATTTGACGAAATTGCGGTTGAAGCCGCTGTACGTTTGCGCGAAGCGGGTCTCGCGCAGGAAGTGATCGTTGTGTCAATGGGTGATCCCCAGTGTCAAGAGACCTTACGTACCGCATTGGCGTTAGGTGCCGATCGTGCGATCTTGGTGCAAACAGACGACGCGTTGCAGCCATTGGCAGTGGCTAAACTGTTGCGTGCCATAGTGCAGCGCGAACAAGTGCAGTTGGTGATAGTGGGTAAACAAGCCATCGATGATGATTCTGCGCAGACAGGGCAGATGCTAGCGGCGCTATTAGATTGGCCGCAAGCCAGTTTTGCTTCTGCCTTGACATTAGAGCAAGAGCAACTGGACGTGATCTGTGAAATCGACGGCGGCTTGCAGACTCTGCGCATGCAATTACCGGCTGTGGTTACCACGGATTTGCGTTTGAATGAGCCGCGTTATGCGACTTTACCTAATATTATGAAAGCGAAAAAGAAACCACTGGAGATTATCATGGCTGACACGTTAAACGTGGATATCGCGCCGCGTTTAACGATCGTGACGGTGACGCCTCCTGCGGCACGTAAATCCGGTAGCAAAGTCAGCGATGTGGCTGAGCTAGTGCAAAAACTGCGTGATGAAGCGCAAGTAATTTGAGGCATAAACCATGAGTATACTTGTGATAGCTGAGCATGATAACCATCAGCTTAAACCCGCCACGCGCAACACCTTAGGTGCTGCCGCTTTATTGCAACAACCGGTGCAGGTGTTGGTCGTTGGACATGCGTGCCAAGCAGTGGCTGAACAAGTGGCGCATCTTTCCGGCGTAAGCCACGTGTTCGTGGCGGATAATGCGAATTACCACTATCCCCTGGCGGAGAATCTGGCGCCCTTGATCGTGAAAATGGCGGCTGGCATGCGTTATGTGATGGCGGCCGCGACAACCTTTGGTAAAGATTTATTGCCGCGGGTGGCGGCTCTACTGGATGTGGCACAGATTTCAGCGATTACGAGCATTGTGCAGCACGATACGTTTACCCGTGGCTTGTATGCGGGGAATGCTGTAGCAACGGTGCAAAGCAAGGATCTTTGTATGGTATTAACGGTGCAACCCACTGCGTTTGCTGCGGTGATTGAGTGTGAGCAGATGGCGCCGATTACTGCATTAAGCGATGTGTATGTGCACCCGCGGATCCGTTGCGTGGAACAAACCCTGAGTAAGTCGGAACGTCCGGAATTGACGGCTGCACGTGTGGTGGTGGCGGGTGGTCGTGGTTTGCAAAATAAAGAAAACTTCCAGCTGATAGAAGCATTGGCGGATCAATTGGGTGCAGCGGTCGGCGCGTCACGCGCGGCGGTGGATGCGGGCTTTGTGCCGAATGATTATCAAGTGGGGCAAACCGGTAAAATGGTGGCGCCGGCCCTTTATATTGCGGTGGGCATTTCAGGTGCCATTCAGCATATCGCCGGCATGAAGGAAAGCAAAGTGATTGTCGCGATTAACAAAGATGAAGAAGCACCCATATTTCAAGTGGCGGATTATGGATTAGTGGGCGATCTATTTCAGATCTTACCGGAATTAATGGCTGTATTACGTAAAGAGTGAGGTAAATTTTATGTTGGTAGGTATACCTAAAGAAATTAAAAATCGGGAATATCGTGTTGGGTTGATTCCGGCAGGCGTACGTGAATTAATTGCGCATGGGCATGCTGTGCTAGTGGAACGCGATGCCGGCTTGGGTATTGGTTTTGGTGATAAGGATTACGTATCGGCAGGTGCACAGATCATCGATACGGCAGAGGAACTGTTTGCCCAAGCCGAGATGATCGTCAAGGTCAAAGAGCCGCAAGCGCAAGAGTGCAGTCGTTTACGCGAGAAACAAATATTATTTACCTATTTGCATTTGGCGCCAGATCCGGCACAGGCGCAGCAATTGCAAGCGAGTGGTTGCACGGCGATTGCCTATGAAACAGTGACCGATAAAAATGGTGGCTTACCCTTGTTAGCGCCGATGAGTGATGTGGCGGGTCGCATGTCTATCCAAGCCGGTGCGCATTGCTTGGAGAAGGCCCAAGGTGGCAGTGGTATTTTATTAGGTGGTGTTGCCGGTGTGGCTTCTGCCAATGTGGTCGTCATCGGGGGTGGTGTGGTCGGCACCAGCGCGGTGCGCATGGCCATCGGTATGGAAGCCAATGTGACGGTGCTTGATAAATCGCTGACGCGCTTAGAACAGTTAGATTTTCAGTTTGGTGCGAAGCTCAACACGATTTATTCAACGCGTGAAGCAATAGATGCGTACGTCGCTGCGGCCGATTTAGTGATCGGTGCGGTATTGGTAGCGGGTGCGTCCGCCCCCAAATTAGTGACACGTGAATCGCTGTCAACAATGCGTCCTGGTTCGGTGTTGGTGGATGTCGCTATCGATCAAGGTGGGTGTTTTGCAACGAGTAGACCTACGACACACGATGAGCCTACGTATCTTTCAGATGGTATCGTCCATTATTGTGTGACCAACATGCCAGGGGCGGTACCGCGTACAGCAACCTTTGCGTTAAATAATGCGACATTGCCGTTTATTTTGCAGTTGGCGGATAAGGGTTACAAAAAAGCGCTACACGACAATGTGTACCTACAACAGGGTTTGAATGTACACCGCGGCCACTTAACCCATGCGGCGGTAGCTGCTGCGTTGGGTCAGCCTTACCTTTCTGCGGCAGAAGCATTGTTGCTGTAGTGCGTAGCACACACTCGGTCGCGCTTAACGACCGAGTGTGTGGGCCTATTGATGACGAGCCTTTTACACCGCCACCGTAGTTTTATCAAAACACAGCTTCTGTTCGCGGTAATCGATGACGATGCTATCGCCTGCGACAAAGTCACCGAGTAAAATGGCGCGCGACAAGGGATTTTCTACCTGTTGTTGGATGGTGCGGCGCAGGGGTCTGGCACCGTAAACCGGATCATAACCTGCCTCTGCCAAATAGTGCAGTGCAGCGTCACTGATGCTTAGGTTCATGTCTTTTGCTTGCAGGCGTTTAGCCAATAGATTGATTTGTAGTCTGGCTATTTTGCTAATTTCTTTTTTATCCAAACTGTGGAACACAATGGTATCGTCAATGCGATTAATGAACTCGGGTCTGAAGTGTTGTGCGACGACACGCATCACCGCTTCTTTGACGATGCTATAACTTTCATTGACCAGGTCTTGGATCAGTGAAGATCCTAAGTTGGATGTCATCACGACGACGGTGTTGCGAAAGTCTACCGTGCGGCCTTGGCCATCGGTTAAACGACCATCATCTAACACTTGCAACAAAATGTTAAAAACATCATGGTGAGCCTTTTCTACTTCGTCCAATAAGATTAAGGCATACGGTTTGCGGCGTACGGCTTCGGTGAGATAGCCGCCTTCCTCGTAACCCACGTAACCGGGGGGCGCACCGAGCAAGCGTGAGACGGAATGTTTTTCCATGAATTCTGACATGTCGATACGTACCATCGCGTCTTCCGTATCAAATAAAAATTCGGCGAGAGCTTTACAGAGTTCGGTTTTTCCTACACCCGTGGGGCCTAAAAATAAAAAGGAACCAATCGGTCTATTGGGATCGGACAATCCGGCCCGCGAGCGTCGGATAGCATCGGATACGGCCGCGATCGCTTCTTGTTGGCCGACAACGCGGTGGTGCAGAAAGTCTTCCATGTGTAATAGTTTATCGCGTTCACCTTCTAGCAATTTAGTGACCGGGATATGCGTCCAGCGCGCAACAATTTCGGCAATTTCATCTTCCGTGACGCGATTACGGAGCAGTTGTGTCTCTTGCGTTCCGCCCGCGGAGGCTTGTTGCAGTTGTTTTTCTAGCTCAGGAAGTCGACCGTATTGCAATTCTGACATGCGCGTGAGATCACCCGCGCGGCGCGCTGTTTCTAGCGCTTGTTTGGCTTGTTCCAGATTGGCTTTGATCGTTTGCACGCCTTCCACGTTAATTTTTTCTTGTTGCCAAATACGATCTAGCTCACCGTAGGATTGTTCTATGTCAGCGAGTTCTTTTTCCAGTTTAAGCAAGCGTTTCTTCGACCCTTCGTCGACTTCTTTTTTTAACGCCTCTTGCTCAATTTTAAATTGCACGCGTTTGCGATCCAACTTATCTAACTCTTCGGGTTTGGAGTCTATTTCTACGCGGATATGGCTGGCCGCTTCGTCGATGAGATCGATGGCTTTATCCGGTAACTGCCGATCACTGATGTAGCGGTGCGAGAGCGTGGCTGCGGCAATGATGGCGGCGTCGGTGATGGTAACGCCATGATGTACTTCATAACGTTCTTTTAAACCGCGTAAAATCGCAATGGTATCACTAACGCTGGGTTCCTCTACTAACACAGGTTGGAAGCGCCGTTCTAATGCCGCATCTTTTTCTATATATTTTTTGTATTCATCCAAGGTGGTGGCACCGACGCAATGTAACTCGCCGCGGGCCAGTGCGGGCTTGAGCATGTTGCCGGCATCCATCGCACCATCGGTTTTACCCATGCCGACCATGGTATGCAGTTCGTCGATGAACAAGATCACCTGGCCTTCTTGCTTAGCCAGATCGCTGAGTACGGCTTTGAGGCGTTCTTCAAAATCACCCCGGTATTTCGCGCCGGCTATCAACGCGCCTAGGTCTAGCGATAGTACGCGTTTGTTTTTTAAGCCTTCAGGGACTTCGCCGTCGACAATACGTTGTGCCAAGCCTTCTACAATCGCCGTTTTACCGACACCAGGTGCGCCGATCAGCACCGGATTATTTTTAGTGCGGCGTTGCAATACCTGAATGATGCGGCGGATGATGTCATCACGTCCGATGATGGGATCCAACTTACCTTGCTCAGCACGCGTGGTGAGATCGGTGGTAAAGCGTTCTAAGGCTTGACGCTGTTCTTCTGCATTGGGGTCATCTACTTTTTGTCCGCCACGCAGTTGCGTAATGGCTTGTTCTATGACATTTTTCTCTAAGTTTACGCTTTGTAGAATTTGGCCTAGCGTACTCTTATCTTCGCAGGCAGCTAACACAAACAGTTCGCTAGAGATGTACTGATCTTTGCGTTGTTGTGCCAGTTTATCGGTGAGATTGAGTAATTTGTTCAGATCATTGCTGATGTGTATGTCACCGCCGGTGCCTTGCACTTGAGGCAGCTTATCCAGAGCTTCGTCTAAGCGTGAGCGTAGGCGTGGTAAGTTAATCTGTGCTTGGGTGAGCAGATAGCCGATATTGCTGCCATCTTGATCTAGCAGCGCCTTAAACACATGTAACGGTTCTATGAATTGATGATCACGACCCAACGCCAGCGATTGTGCATCGGCCAAGGCCATTTGAAATTTACTCGTTAATTTATCCATGCGCATAGATCAAATATCCTCGTGTGTGACATTGTTCTGTACCTGGGGTTGTTACGGGTGAATTCAAGACAAGGTGGTATGGCTCTTGCAAAAGATGCCATGTCCAACAATAAGGCAAGCATACCGCTAGCCTTCAACATGCGAATTTAAGTTAATAGCGGATGAATTTAGCGAAGTGCTTGCAGTACTAAACCAATACGCTATCATAGGCCTCAATTCATCAGATTGGGTTTGGTTATGTCAGAACAGCATCCGCAACGTGATACGGTCGCAATTGGCGTGCAACAGATAGTCGCGGAACTGCGTAGTCAGCGTCGTTGGCGCAATTTTTGGCGTTTATTGTTAGTGTTCTTGCTCATTGGAGCGTTCTGTTTTGCGGGCTTGTCGCGCAATCAAAGTCAATTCACTAAGCATCCATCGCATACGGCACTCGTTGATGTCTATGGCGAAATTATGGAAGACGCAGAGGCGGACGCCGACCACGTGGTTAACAGTCTGCATTTGGCGTTTAAGGATAAGGGTACTAAAGGTATCGTGTTACGCATCAATAGCCCTGGTGGCAGTGCGGTGCAAGCTTCCTATATTTACAATGCCATACGCCGTTTTCGTGAACAGTATCCCGCAGTGAAAATTTATGCGGTATGCAGTGATATGTGCGCTTCTGCTGCTTACTATATCGCGAGTGCAACCGATCTCATTTATGCAAACCCCATGAGTGTGGTGGGTTCTATTGGCGTATTACAAGATGGTTTTGGTTTTGTGGATATGCTACATAAATTAGGGATTGAGCGTCGGCTGATGACGGCCGGTAACAACAAAGGTGAGATGGATCCGTTTTCACCGTTGACGGCAGCAGCGCGGGCGCATGTACAGTTGATGTTAGATGATGTGCACAAACAATTTATTCAAGACGTCAAGCAGGGGCGTGGTAAGCGCTTAAAGGCTAACGCGCTATTATTTTCTGGGCAAGCATGGACGGGTAGCCAAGCGAAACCATTGGGCCTCATTGATGGATTCGCGAGTGCGGGCGAGATCGCGCGTGATGTGATTCATGAAGAGCAGGTTGTCAATTACACGGTGCGGCGCAATTACTTGGAGCGTTTTGCTGAGCATTTTGGCACGACCTTACTGAGTCAAAGCGTACGCTTGTTACGTACGCCAGCACAGGGGATGAGTGGCGTGGCGACCGCGGGTTAATATACCGCTAACCCTTCAAGATGCGAATTTTGATGGGCAAGTTACGCCGGTATATTCTGTTTTTAGACCTACACAAAGTAGGTGTGCTCGGTTACCCAAGGGGAGAACCGCGGTTCTCCCCTTGGGTAACCCCATCGCGTAGCGAGCACTTCAACATGCAAAAATCGCATGTTGACGTGCAATGCGTATAGATACCCCAACAAGGGGGTAATGGCATTAATAAAGGGAGAGATCTATGCTTAACATAGGACGGGGATTCACCTTGGTGGAGTTAATGATTGTGATTGCAATCATGGGTGTTTTGGCTGCAATTGCTATCCCTTCTTATAACAGCCATATGTCACGCGCCCGGATCAGTGATGGCAAAACCGCCTTGATGGAAGCGTATGCTGCATCCGAGCGTTATTATGCGAATCGCGGCAGTTATACCGGTGCAACGTTAGGTACTGGCAATGCGGTAACGGATATTTTGGGTCGTCCAGCAACCCAGAGTGCGCCCGCTTGCGGCGCAGGTTCTGCACCTAGCAGCGAGCAAAATTATTGTGTGCGATTTACTGCATTAACTGCCAGTGCCTTTACGTTACAAGCAGTGCCGCGGGCAGGCAGTGCGCAGGCAGGCGAAAGCGTGTGCGGCACCCTATCCATTAATTCACTGGGACAAAAGACGTTTAGTGGCAGCGGTACGCAGGAGCGGTGTTGGTAACATTTTCATAAAGTCACTTGACAAGAGTGCGGTGACTTTGACAGCATACGGCACTGTCGTGGTTTTTTGTAACTATTCAGAATTTTACTGAATAATTGTCGTTTTTTTATTTTAATGCTGGCGTAGCTCAGTTGGTAGAGCAGCTGATTTGTAATCAGCAGGTCGCGGGTTCGAATCCCATCGCCAGCTTTTCACCCGTTTATAGGTTGTTTACCCATCAATTTTCTTATAGCGTATGCGTTTGGGTTGCATGGCCGTGTCGCCTTGTTGTTGCTTGCGGTACAGTTCATATTCTTGGTAATTGCCGGTAAACCATAATACGCCATCATCTCCTTCTAAGGCCAAGATGTGGGTCGCAATGCGATCTAAAAACCAGCGATCATGTGACGTGACGATCGCGCAGCCTGGGAAGTTGAGTAGTGCGTCTTCTAAGGCACGTAGTGTTTCCACATCGAGATCGTTGGTGGGTTCATCCAACAGTAACACATTACCACCGCTTTTTAAGACCTGGGCCAGGTGTAAACGATTGCGTTCACCCCCAGAAAGATTCTTCACAAATTTTTGTTGGTCTTGTCCTTTGAAATTAAAGCGACCGAGATAGGCACGCGATGGAATGCTGTAGCTGCCTATGGTGATATTGTCTAGCCCGTCTGAGATTTCTTCCCACACTGTTTTTTCGCCGTTTAGCGCTTCTCGACTTTGATCCACGTACGCGAGCTTGACGGTTTCACCAATAATAATTTCGCCGCCATCGGGTTGCTCTTGTCCCGTCAATAGTCTGAATAGTGTAGTCTTGCCCGCGCCATTAGGCCCGATGATACCGACAATCGCGCCACGTGGAATGATGAAATTCAAATCGTCGTATAGCATGCGTGTGCCAAACGCCTTACACACATGCTTGAGTTCAATCACCACATCGCCTAAGCGTTCGCCAGGAGGGATATATAATTCTTGTGTTTCACAGCGTTTTTGTAGCTCTTTTGCATTTAGTTCTTCAAATTGAGCGAGACGTGCTTTGCTTTTCGCTTGGCGCCCTTTGGGATTGCTGCGTACCCACTCTAGTTCTTTACTCAGTGCGCGTTGGCGTGCGGATTCCTGTTTTTCTTCTTGCTCTAGGCGTTGTTGTTTTTGCTCTAGCCAAGAGGAGTAATTGCCTTGGTAAGGTATACCATGGCCGCGATCTAATTCTAATATCCATTCGGCGACGTTATCTAAGAAGTAGCGATCATGGGTGATCGCAACGATAGTACCGGGAAAATTTTGTAAGAAGCATTCTAACCACGCGACGCTCTCGGCATCTAAGTGGTTGGTGGGTTCGTCCAGGAGCAACATATCGGGACTAGACAACAGTAATTTACACAGTGCGACACGGCGGCGTTCGCCTCCCGATAGTTGTGTGACGTTTGCGTCCCACGGGGGTAAGCGTAATGCATCCGCGGCAATTTCCAGTTTACGTTCTAATTCCCAGGCCCCTGCGGTGTCGATGGCATTTTGTAATTTACCTTGTTCATCCAGCAGTGCTTGCATCTCATCATCGGATAAGGGCTCAGCAAAACGCATACTGATCGCATTGAATTGATCCAGTAGCGATTTTAATTCAGCCACGCTCTCTTCAATGTTACCGCGTACGTCTTTGTTCGGATCAAGCTGGGGTTCTTGTGGTAGGTAGCCGACGCGAATGCCGGGTTGTGGGCGTGCTTCGCCTTCAAATTCACGATCGATACCCGCCATGATTTTTAGCAAGGACGATTTCCCTGAACCGTTTAAACCTAACACGCCAATTTTGGCGCCAGGATAAAAAGACAAAGAAATGTTTTTAAGAATTTCACGTTGTGGGGGAACGATCTTGCTGACGCGGTTCATGGTGTAAATATATTGTGCCATTCCATAATATCCTTTAAAAACGAGCCTGGTCGCTAACGAACTCCATCTGGCAGCTTACTTTTGGCGTAATCCATTCATGCGCTAGCGGTATATGTCGCCTAAAGCTACCGGATAGTGACATTTATTGCAACTGAAGATACTGCAAAGGCAGGCAGTTATGTTAAACTGCCCCACTTAAACAGACTGAGGGTAGGGTATTCATGTTTGGATCAGAGATGAGCATCGCTGGGTTTGATGACGAATTGTGGGCGGCGATGGAAGGCGAAAGGCAGCGCCAAGAAGATCACATCGAGTTGATCGCTTCGGAAAATTATGCCAGTCCACGTGTGTTAGCCGCGCAAGGGAGTTTGTTAACGAACAAGTATGCGGAAGGTTATCCCGGTAAGCGTTACTACGGTGGCTGTGAATTTGTGGATGTGGCCGAACGACTCGCCATTCAACGTGCTAAACAGCTGTTCCGTGCGGATTACGCGAATGTGCAGCCGCATTCGGGTTCCCAGGCCAATGCGGCCGCTTACAGTGCTTTGCTGCAGCCCGGTGATCGGGTGTTAGGCATGAGCCTCGCGCACGGCGGTCACTTGACCCACGGTGCAAAAGTCAATTTTTCGGGTAAATTCTATGACGCAATGCAGTATGGGTTGACCGCGGATGGTAGGGATATCGATTACCAGCAGGTAGAGAGCCTAGCGCAACAGCATCAACCCAAATTAATTGTTGCTGGTTTTTCTGCGTATTCACGCATTGTGGATTGGCAGCGCTTTCGTGCGATTGCCGATAGCGTAGGCGCCTACTTACTGGTCGACATGGCCCATGTTGCAGGCTTAGTGGCTGTCGATCTGTACCCGTCGCCCTTACCCTTTGCGGATGTAGTAACGACGACGACGCACAAGACCTTACGGGGTCCACGTGGCGGTTTAATTCTCGCTAAAGCGAATCCAGAATTGGAAAAGCGTTTAGATTCGGCGATTTTTCCCGGTCTCCAAGGTGGGCCGCTGATGCACGTTATTGCGGCTAAGGCGGTGGCATTTCTAGAGGCGTTGCAACCGACCTTCAAGCAGTATCAACAACAAGTGCTCTCAGGTGCGCGTACCATGGCAGCGGTCTTACAAGACAGAGGATATACCATTGTGTCAGGTGGTACGGATAATCACTTGTTTTTGGTGGATCTATCTGGGCGCGAGATTACAGGAAAAGAAGCCGAAGCGGTGTTGGGGCAAGCCCATATGACGGTGAATAAAAACACCGTACCCAACGAAACGCGCTCTCCTTTCATTACGAGTGGTTTACGCATCGGTACGCCAGCCGCCGTGACGCGCGGTTTTGGTGATAAAGAATTGAGTCAAGTTGCGTCGTGGGTGAGTGATGTATTGGATAATGCACAGCAACCGCGTATCGTCGAACACGTGCAGAAGCAGGTGAAGGCATTGTGTCGCGAATTTCCTGTTTATGCGGCACAGCAACACGCTGAATAAAACGCAAGGAGTAGCCGATGTTTTGTCCATTTTGCCGTGCTGAAGATACAAAGGTGACAGATTCACGTTTGGTGAGTGATGGCTTACAGGTGCGGCGCAGACGAGAGTGTTTGAGTTGTGGTGAGCGTTATACGACGTATGAAAAAGCAGAGTTGGTGTTGCCACAAATCGTCAAACGTGCGGGCCAACGTGAAGTATTTAAAGAAGATAAGTTGCGCTTGGGTTTGCAGCGGGCCTTGGAAAAACGGTATTCCACGGCCGAACAGATAGAAGATATCATTGACGATATTAAGCAACGCTTACGTTCCAGTGGAGACCGCGAAGTCAGTTCTCAAACCATAGGACTGTGGGTGATGCAGGCATTACGTGAGTTGGATGAAGTCGCCTATGTTAGATTCGCATCGGTTTACCGGCGCTTTCAAGATGTCAGCGAATTTAATAAAGAAATTGCATTAATGCAAGAGAGTGCGGCAGCCAATAAAGAGATTGCGCCTGCTGTGCAAGCACAACAAGTTGAAGGTTAATATGGCAATTAGAGTGTGTGCACGTGCGCGGCATCGTGCGCGGCGTAAGGTGTTACAAGCGTTATATCAGTCTTTGTTAAGCGGTAGTGAAGTGTCGGCCATTGAGCGTTATTTTGCGGAGCAGCAGCCAGAAAAAAAGGTGGATGCAGCGTATTTTGAGCGTTTATTGCGTGGCATATTGTGCGATCCCTCAGCGTTGGATGCTTTGTTCACTCCGTACTTAGACAGACCGTTGGAGCAATTGGATCCGATTGAACGCTCTGTATTGCGGATGGCGACGTATGAGTTCAGTGCGTGTATCGACATCCCTTATCGTGTTGTTATCAACGAGGCGTTGGAGCTAACTAAAGTATTTGGTGCAGAAGATGGTTATAAATATGTAAACGGTGTATTGGACAAGTTAGCTAAGCAGCTACGCCCCATGGAGGGGCGATCACCACAGGTAGCGGAGTGAGTCTCAGCGAATTTGCTATCATAGAACGTTTTTTTGCGACACAAGTGTTACGCCGCAGCGATGTGCTGTTAGGTATCGGTGATGACGCTGCCCTATTACATATTCCCCCACAACATAATCTGGTGGTTACCACCGATACCTTGGTTGCAGGGGTACATTTTCCTACGCAGACGGATCCCGCTGCTATCGCGCATAAAGCCTTGGCGGTTAATCTCAGTGATTTGGCGGCCATGGGTGCAACACCGGCCTGGTTTAGCTTAGCGTTGACGCTGCCTGACGTGGATGAGGCGTGGTTGCATGGCTTTAGCCAGGGATTGTGGACGTTAGCCGATGCGTTTGCTGTGCAATTGATCGGGGGCGATCTGACACGCGGACCATTAACTATCACGATCACGGCGCATGGTTTGTTACCCTTTGGGTGTGGCCTAACGCGCAGTGGCGCTTGCGTCGGTGATAGCATTTACGTAACCGGTGAACTCGGGGCAGCCGGATTAGCGCTGCAGCAATGGCGTGAACAAGGTGTTATTACTGACGCGCAGTTACGCCAGCGTTTTAATTGTCCTTGGCCGCGTGTGCAGGAGGGTGTTGCTGTGCGTGGTATTGCACGGGCCGCGATTGATGTGTCCGATGGTTTAGCGGCGGATGTGAAGCACCTGTTAACGGCAAGCGCAGTGGGTGCGACTTTAGAGCTGGCTTATTTACCGTTAGCGGATGCCGTGTCTCGGTTACCGGCGCCGCAAGCGCTGGCATTGGCGTTGACGGCGGGAGATGACTATGAACTGTGTTTTACCGTAGCTGATGCGCAACAGGGCTTGTTACAGGCGGCGGGCGTGATGTGTACGCGTATCGGTAAGATAGAACAGCAGCCGGGGTTGCGCTTGCGTCATCATGATGGCAGCGTGCAAGAGAGCAATGCAGTAGGCTATATGCATTTCTAGTCACTATTCAGTAAAGTTGCAAGACATTACGGTATTCCTTGAAAATACGCTGTATTCCTTACGCGATGGGGATTCTTAAGGCGAGAATCGCGTATCGATCCTGAAAATGCCGTAAAGCCGAGTTTTACTGGGTAGGCGTCAAATTAAGAGTAACTATTCAGCATTTTGCGGAATAGTTACTGTATTTTTTATAAGGATATGTGTACATGAAACAGTATGAAATACCTCGTAGTGTATGGACTAATCCTTGGCATTTTATGGCATTTGGTTTTGGTAGCGGGGCGATCCCGTGGGCACCGGGCACGTGGGGTACGTTGATGGCAGTGCCGTTTTATTGCGTGTTGCGTGAGCTGCCTTTGTGGTTGATGGTGGTCGTAGTGATCGTGGCTATTGTATTGGGTACAGTGATTTGTCACACGACTGCGCGTGATATGGGTGTGCACGATTGTCCGGGTATTGTGTGGGATGAAATGGTGGGTTACTGGTTAACGCTGTTAGCGGCACCACCCCAAACCGTGTATTTAATCGTAGGGTTTGTGTTGTTTCGGCTATTTGATATTGTTAAACCCTGGCCTATTGCGTGGGTAGATAAACGTGTCACGGGCGGGGTGGGGATTATGTTAGATGATATATTGGCTGCATTTTTTGCATGGTGTTGTTTGCACGGTTTAGTGCGATGTGTCGCATTAATTCAGTAAACCGTGTATTTTCCGCTGAAAAAAAGCGGTAGATGATGCGCAGCATGAGTACAGAACCGCTGTGACATAGAAGAAAAAGCAAAAAAACGAGGAAAAAACGCTAAAAAATCTATAAACAAAGTGTTTATTTTTATAAGTTTTGTTATGATTTCGTCGGTATTTGTTATCAATTTAAGGAGACGATAATGCCAAAAGCAAAAGCTGGTGTTAAAGCCAAAGCTGGTGTTAAAGCAAAAACCGATATCAAAAAAACAACGGTTAAGAAAGTGGCCGCCAAAAAAGTTGTTGCTAAAGATGTAGTGTCGAGTAACAAGCTGGTTGCAATTGCCGAAAAGCAAACGAAAACGCAAATCATCAAGACTGTTTCTGAAGAGACAGGATTGAGTGCTGCACAAGTAAAAGCAGTATTCGAAGCGATGCAGCATTTGTTGGGTAGACACATGAAACAGCGCGGCTCAGGTGATTTCATTGTGCCTGGCCTTGGGGTTAGAGTGCGTAGAATTCGCAAAAAGGCCACTAAAAAGCGCTTGGGTCGCAATCCATTTACGGGTGAAGAGATTGTTATTCCACCTAAGCCAGCACGTGATGTGATTAAAGTAACGGCCATGAAAGCATTGAAAGAAATGTTAGTATAGCGGTTGCTGAGAGGGGCTATTTAGCATAGCCCCTTTTGTGTAACTGAACTGATTTGCATAAGGACCCCCGCATGAATAACAACATCAGTCAGCCGCAGTACGAACACATTGCATCGGGACTTGCGAAATTGTTAGCAGACAGCTACACGCTGTATGTGAAAACGCAGTCATTTCATTGGAATGTCACTGGCCCTTGGTTTTTAACCCTGCATCAATTGTTTGAGCAGCATTACACGGAGCTTGCGTTGGCCATTGATCTCATTGCTGAGCGCATACGTGCATTAGGTTGCGCTGCGCCCGGTAGTTACACGCAGTTTTCAGCGTTGACTTCCATCCAAGAAGAAACGGGCGTACCCACCGCGACGGTTATGTTGCGCCAGTTATTGGCAGGACAAGAAACGGTGGTTGCTACGGCGCGCGAGTTACTGGCTGCTGTTGAGGCAAGTGGGGATCAAGTTACGCTAGACTTGCTGACGCAGCGTATGCAAATACATGAGAAAAACAGCTGGATGTTACGCAGTTTGCTCCAACAATAGCGGCTTAGCGGCCGGGTTAGGTCGATTGCGGTGGTCGTGCATGGGTTTGCTTTATGTGTGTAGTAATGCGACAATGGCTTCCCCGTGTCGTGCACAGTAAAATAGGTAGCTACCGATTATGGCTATAGCCAATGCAGATGTTTCCGCCGTGTCGACGCATAACGCAACCGACAGTCTCAAAATACCGCCCCACTCCATGGAGGCAGAGCAGTCTGTACTGGGTGGGTTGCTGTTAGACAACCAAGCCTGGGATCAGCTCGTCGATTGTATCAAAGAAGATGATTTTTATAAGCATGAGCATCGCCTTATTTTTGCCGCGATGCGTGACCTGTTATACCGCGACAGTCCGCTCGACGTATTAACGCTGACGGATGCACTTAAGGGTAAAAATCAGTTAGAGCAGGCGGGTGGCGAAATTTATTTATTTGAGTTGGCGCGCAACACACCCAGCGTAGCCAATATTATGGCGTATGCAGGGATTGTCAGAGAGCGCTCGGTGTTGCGTCAATTGATTCATGTTGCCAATCATATCGCGAGCAGTGCATTTTTGCCGAATGGTCGCACGACGAATGAGTTGCTGGATGAAGCGGAACGTCGCGTTTTTACGATTGCAGAACAGACGAGTCGCGGTAGTGGTCCAGTGGCTATTGCGCAGCTCTTAACAAAAGCAGCCGAACGTATTGATACTTTATTTCACTCTAAAGATCCCATCACCGGGTTGTCGACGGGCTATGCGGATCTGGATGCTATGACGTCAGGATTGCAGCCTGCAGATTTAGTGATTATTGCGGGGCGTCCTTCCATGGGTAAGACCGTGTTAGCTATCAATATTGCGGAACACGCAGCGATTAAGTCTAAACAAGCCGTATTGATTTTTAGTATGGAAATGCCCGGGGAAGCGTTGGCGATACGCATGATTTCGTCGTTAGGCCGCATTGATCAGCACGCGTTGCGTACGGGTAAATTGACCGATGCCGATTGGCCGCGTATTTCTTCTGCGGTGAGCTTATTGTCTGATGTGCAATTATTCGTGGACGATACCCCCGCACTGAGTGTGCAAGAGGTACGTTCACGCGCCCGGCGCATGGTCAAGCAACACGGTGGTTTGAGCTTGATTGTGATTGATTATTTGCAGTTGATGCAAGTGCCTGGTTTTAGGGAAAATCGCACGGCAGAAATTTCAGAGATTTCACGTTCGTTGAAAGCCATTGCCAAAGAGTTAAATGTGCCTGTTGTTGCATTGTCGCAGCTTAATCGCAGTTTAGAGCAGCGTACCGATAAGCGTCCCGTGATGTCTGACTTACGTGAATCGGGCGCGATTGAGCAAGATGCCGATCTGATTGCCTTTATTTATCGTGATGAAGTGTATAACGAAGATAGTCCACAAAAGGGGACAGCGGAAATTATTATTGCCAAACAGCGTAATGGTCCCATCGGCAAAGTCCGGTTAACCTTCAGTGGTAAGTACGCGCGATTTGATAATTATCAATACGATGTTTATTCAGGCACGATGCCATAACTGTACCTCTAGCGAGCGATCATGACACGGCCAACCCATATTTATATCGATCACGCAGCCTTGCGGCACAATGCACAGCAGATTCGTCAGTTGGCACCCAACAAAAAAATATTAGCGGTGTTAAAAGCCAATGCGTATGGGCATGGTTTGTTGGAGGTTGCCAAGACCCTGGCTGATGTCGATGCTTTTGGTGTCGCTTGTTTAGAAGAGGCCGCTGTGCTGCGACAGGCGGCATTGCAACAACGCATTGTGTTGTTAGAAGGTTTTTTCTCGGCGGATGAATTGTTGGCTGCGGGCGCTTGGAATTTAGATATAGTGATCCACAGCTTTGAGCAATTGCAGATAGTTGAACAATGTACCTTAGCGCAGCCGGTGACCGTGTGGTTGAAGATAGATACGGGTATGCATCGCTTGGGTTTTCCCCTGGCTGCGGTTGCTGAGGTATGGCAGCGTTTGAGCCGTTGTCGCGCCGTCAAGCAAGCACCGATATTAATGACCCACTTTGCGCAAGCAGAACGTATCGCCGATCCGACGACCAAACAACAATGGCAATTGTTTTCGCGTAGCGTACAGGGGCTGCATGCCGAAATTAGCTTAGCCAACTCAGCTGCTTTGTTGGCATGGCCAGAGACACACGGTGATTGGTTGCGTCCCGGTTTATTACTCTATGGGGTGTCGCCATTACCGGGGCATATAGGGCTTGAACACGGTCTGCTGCCCGTGATGACTTTTCGTTCGCGTATTGTGGCTATCAAGCAGTTAAATGTGGGTGACGCGGTGGGCTACGGTGGACAGTTCGTTTGTCCGGAACCGATGCGTGTGGGTTTGGTGCCGATTGGCTATGGTGATGGTTATCCTTATCATGCCCCGAACGGCACGCCGGTGTTACTCAATGATAAGCGGGTGCCTTTAGTAGGATCGGTTTCTATGGATAGATTAACCATTGATTTGCGTACTCAGCCCGCTGCGCAATCGGGTGACGAAGTGGTACTGTGGGGACGTGGATTACCGGCAGAAGAAATCGCGCGCTACAGTCAAACTATTCCGTACGAGTTACTTTGTTCTATACAGCGGCGTGCCCACGTGATTAATACATTCGGTGAAGCGCAGGGGGACTGAAACAGATGTGGTCTAGCACGGGTGAAACGCTGCAGCGCAGAGGGGAGTGGCATGTTATCGTTGACTAACAAGCATATTGTATTAGGCGTGAGTGGCGGCATCGCGGCGTATAAAAGTGCGGAACTGATTCGACAATTACAGGCATTGGGTGCGAAGGTGCGTGTGGTGATGACGCAGGCGGCGCAAGCGTTTATTACACCGTTGACGTTACAGACCCTATCGGGTTTTCCGGTAGCTACCGAATTATTTGAACCCACGACAGCGGTTGCCATGGAACATATTGCGTTGGCACGTTGGGCCGATTGCATCGTGATCGCACCGGCCAGTGCGGATGTCATTGCACGTTTAGCCAGTGGACAAGCCAATGATCTATTAACGAGTGTATGTCTAGCGAGTACGGCACCGCGATTGGTTGCGCCGGCAATGAATCAGCAAATGTGGCAGGATGCAGCAACGCAAGCGAATATACAGTGTTTGCGCGAGCGGCAGGTGCACATCGTGGGCCCCGCAGAGGGCGAGCAGGCGTGTGGCGAAGTAGGGCCTGGACGTATGCTGGATGTGGGAGCCTTGGCTCAAGCCACATCGGCATTGTTCATCAATCAGCAATTACAAGGTGTACGCGTATTAATTACCGCCGGGCCTACGCGTGAAGCGATTGATCCCGTGCGTTATTTGAGTAACCGCAGTTCGGGTAAAATGGGCTATGCGCTGGCTCAAGCGGCGCTAGAGGCGAGCGCCGATGTATGCTTGATTGCAGGGCCTGTCGCATTGACGCCACCTGAGCGCGTGCGTTGGGTGGGTGTAGAAACTGCCGCGCAAATGCACGACGCGGTATTCACGCACATCGCGCAGACCGATATTTTTATCAGTGTGGCTGCGGTAGCGGATTATACCTGCGTTCAAGTCGCCGCGCAGAAGTTAGCGAAAAGTAAAGATGACTATGTGTTGCGGCTAGTGCCCACCGTCGATATTTTAGCGGCGGTCTGTGCGCTACCTAATAAACCGTTTTGTGTAGGCTTTTGCGCAGAAACAGACGATTTGTTGGGTCACGCACAGGACAAACTGCGGCGTAAGGGTGCAGATGTGATGGCGGCCAATTGGGTAGGTGAAGGCAGAGGGTTTGAGTCTGACGATAATGCATTAAGCGTTGTGTGGCCGGGTGGCCAGCGTCATTTGCCACTCACCAGCAAGCAACAGTTAGCGAAGCAATTCATGCAATGCATAGCAGAGAGATACCGCTAGCGAATGCATGAGTTACGCGGGAAGCACTATAGGTAATTCAAGAGGTACATTATGCACAATATACAAGTTAAAATTTTAGATCCACGCATAGGGCATGAGTTTGCGTTACCCGCGTATGCGACGGCGGGTTCGGCCGGTGTTGATTTGCGGGCATGCATAGCTGCACCGCTGCAGCTGGCGCCGGGTGGATGTGAATTGTTACCAACAGGCATCGCGATTTATATCGCCGATCCGGGATTGGCGGCGATGGTATTGCCGCGTTCGGGGTTAGGCCATAAACACGGTATAGTACTGGGTAACTTAGTCGGGTTGATCGATTCGGATTATCAAGGCCCTTTGATGATTTCTTGTTGGAATCGTGGTCCCGATGTCTTTACGGTGATGCCCGGTGATAGAATAGCGCAGCTGGTTTTTGTCCCTGTCGTACAGGTGAGCTTGAGTTTAGTTGACGTATTCGTAGCAACCGACCGTGCTGAACAAGGCTTTGGTCATTCGGGAACAGCGTAAGATGACTTACACTATTCCGTCATACATCGATCCATCTATTTTCCGTGCCTACGACGTGCGTGGTATTGTCGATAAAAATTTGCATGCCAATGATGTGTATGCCATTACGCGTGCGTTTGCCAGTGCAGCGTGCGAGCTGGGCGAACAAGACATTGTGATGGCCTATGACGGTCGAGTGTCCAGCGATGTATTGCGGCATGCCGTGCGTCAAGGTTTGTTAGACAGTGGGTGTCGGGTGGTGGACATTGGGCTGGTGCCTACGCCTGTATTGTATTACGCGACGCATACGGTGGCTAAGACCGGCATCATGTTAACCGGTAGTCATAATCCCAAAGAATATAACGGCTTAAAGATGGTGTTAAAGCGAGAGAGCCTCAGTGAGAGCTTATTACAGAGCTTATACCAACGTATTGTTACGCAGCGTTTGTGCCAAGGACGCGGTAGTTACCAACGGCACGACTTGCGTGCGGATTATATCAACGCGGTTGGCCAGGGCATCACCTTATCGCGTCCTCTGCATGTTGTGGTTGACGCGGGTAGCGGTGTTGCGGGTGTGATTGCACCGGATTTACTGCGTGCATTAGGTTGCCGTGTTACGCCCCTATTTTGTGCGGTCAATGGTGATTTCCCCCATCATCATCCCGACCCCAGCCAAGCAAAAAATTTAGTGGATTTACAACAGGCTGTGTTGGCAGAACATGCCGACCTGGGTTTTGCTTTTGATGGTGACGGTGATCGCTTAGGTGTGGTTACTAGTCGCGGCGAAATTATTTGGCCTGATCGCCAAATGATGTTGTATGCGATAGATGTGTTACGTACGCATCCCGGCGCGACGATTGTGTTTGACGTGAAATGTTCACGGCAGTTAGGCCAAGTCATCACGCAACACGGGGGAACCCCGGTGATGTGGAAAACCGGACATTCGCTCATTAAACACAAACTCAAACAGAGCGGTGCATTGCTGGCGGGTGAAATGAGTGGCCATATCTTTTTTAATGATGCCTGGTTCGGTTTTGATGATGCGCTCTACACGGCTGCGCGTTTGTTGCAGATAGTGGCGCGTGGCACGCAAACCAGTCACGATCTATTTGCCCAATTACCGACGAGTGTCAGTACGGCCGAGTTACAACTGCCTATGCCGGAAGAAAAGAAGTTTGCTTTTGTGCAGCAGTTTTGTGAGAAGAGTCATTTTGCCCACGCGCGGGTGATCACGATAGACGGTATGCGCGTAGAGTTTGCGGATGCATGGGGTTTATTGCGTGCGTCCAACACGACACCCAATTTGGTTTTGCGTTTCGAGGCAGACACCGACGCAGGTTTACAGCGTATTCAGCATCTGTTTCGCCAACAAATGCGTGCGATTGAGCCGGACTTGGAGTGGAGCTTTTAAAGCAAGAAGTCATCCGCTGGCGGTTGAGTTGTTGAGTCATGTAGTGATGGACTGCATCGATTGTTTGGAACAGCGTGGTTGCGCTTGGACAGTGTAGAGCCAAGCCTCGCCAAGAATTACGGCACTGCAAAAAATGAATTAAAGCAGAGCAAAAAAGATGAAAATCTAGTCTTCTCCTTGTATTTATTTCGTGCTTAATCAAAAAAACATGCGTATAATTGCCATCGAAGTTGCCGGTATGGTAGAAAATAAACCAGTTAGGTTAACAAATAGAGAGAATTAGTTATGACTGAAACACTGACTATGATTGAGCCTTTGCAAATGACGACTAAGCATTTGAGTGAGGCCGTAAAGCAAGATATTGAGAAGTATTTAAGTACTGTAGAAGACATTCCACCGGATAATCTGTATTCGTTGGTGCGAGAGAAATTTGAAAAGCCATTGCTTGAAGTTGTCATGCGTTACACCGGCAATAACCAAGTAAAGGCCGCTAAGTTGTTGGGCATTGCGCGCGGTACCTTGCGTACGCGACTGAAAAAATACGATATGCTGGACTGATCGTACTCGCGGTCGGGTGCTCCATAGTCGGGTCGGGGTGTAGAGGTCGCTGAACCGCCCAACCTGGGTGGCAAGTAGCCGGTCAGCGGTGGGTCTCGTAATAAATAAAAAAGGGAGTACGCACAGGGTCGCATTGGCCGCTGGTAACGCTTCAATTTAACGTTACGGTGGATTGAGAGGTCTGTGCGTGTAGCCCTCTGGTAAGGAAAGCCATGCCATCATTCGATGTCGTATCTGAGGTCGATCGCCACGAGTTAGGCAATGCGGTCGATCAGAGCAATCGTGAAGTACAGACGCGCTTTGATTTTAAAGACAGCGGTGCAACGTTCGTGTTAGAGCAAGAGCGCATCGTATTGCAAGCGAAAAGTGATTTTCAATTGCAGCAAATGGTAGAGATAGTCAAGTTAAAATGTGCTAAGCGCAAGGTGGACATGGGTTGTTTGGATGTACAAGAAGCCCAAATAGCACTTAACTCCGCTAAACAATTCATCTTGGTACGCCAGGGCATCAGCAGTGACGACGCAAAGAAAATAGTGAAAGCGATTAAAGACAGTAAGCACAAAGTGCAAACGGCCATTCAAGGTGAGCAGATTCGTGTGACCGGCAAAAATCGCGATGACTTACAAGCGGTTATTGCGTTGCTGAAGCAGGGTAATTTCACGTTGCCACTGCAATTTACCAACTTTCGCGACTGAGGTTTCTGTTACTTCTGATTGAGCAGCAAAGGTTTGTGTCCCCAAGCGCTGCTTAGTCTGTGGTGCTTGTCGTTAGCGTGTGCGCAGTGGGTTCCAGTTGCACCTGTTCTATTTTATCGAAGTGTTTACCGATTTTATGTGCCGACACGTGCACGTCTTTGACATCGTCATTCGCCAGCTGTATGTGTTTCGCTAATGCGTCCATGCGTTGTCTAAAGCGGGTAAAATCCTTGGCGAGATGTAATAAATGTTCTTGGATAATATGTACTTGTTGACGGGTTGCCGCATCTTTGATGACGGCGCGTGCGGTGGTTAAGATGGCCATGATCGTGGTGGGCGATGTTAACCACACGCGTTGTGCGTGCGCATAGGCGACGAGGTCGGGATAATGGGCATGAATCTCCGCGAAAATGGCTTCTGCGGGAATAAACAGGATGGCGCCGTCTGCGGTTTCAGTCGGGATGATGTATTTGCTCGCGATAGACTGAATGTGATGTTTGATATCTTGACGAAATTGTTGTTCTAGTTTGTTTTTTTCTACGCTACTGAGTTCAGCGTTCATGAGTCGTTGAAAATTTTCCAAAGGAAACTTGGCATCGATCACGATATTACCACTGGGTTCGGGTAAAAACAGGATGCAATCGCAACGTTTGCCATTACTTAAGGTATGTTGCAAAGAAAAATGCGTTTCAGGAAGTACATTACGTAGCAGGCTAGTGAGTTGCACTTCGCCAAAGGCACCGCGTGTACGCTTATCGGCAAGGATTTGCTGTAGATTTACCACATTGCTTGATAACTCTGCGATCCGTTTTTGTGCCTCGTCTATTATCGCAAGTCGTTGCACGACGTCGGTGAAGGTTGCGGTGGTTTTCGCAAAGCCGTCATTCAAGCGTTGCTCTACTTGTTGACTGATCTGTAGGATATGCTCAGCGGTGACTTGGGTGAGTTGATCGAACCCTTCGCGTAGCGACTTGGCGCTGCGTTCCAAGCTGTCGGCGGTGGCCATGCGTAATTCGCCGATCCCGCTGTATAAACTGGTTTGTAACTGTTGCAATGCTTGTTGTTGTTGCTCGGCAAACAAGGCACGACTATCGGCCAGTTGTTGTTGTAGGTGCAGTTTAACTTCCTGCAACAGCTGACTTTGTTGCAGGGTGTAGTCGTGCAGTGTTTGCTGCAGTTGCTGTTGTTGTAACTGTTGGCGTAATTGCGTGGTGGTATGATGGCTGCGCAGATAGAGCCAGGACAATAAGGCTAGCCCGCACAGGGCAACGAGAGCAACGAGTAGTAACCACATAGTGAATCCTTACAGTTAGAGTGGGGTCGATTATATACCCATTACACTTCAAAATGCGCTTTTTGCATTTTGCAGTGTTCTCTACGCGATAGGCTTTCCAAAGGGGAGAATCGCGGTTCTCCCCTTTGGTGAGCGTGCACAAATTTACTTTGTGCCGGTCATAAAAACAATATACCGCGCAAACAATTAACTTAAATTCGCATTTTGAAGTACGAGCGGTATACCTGTTATTCTATAGGCAGTGACGAATTTTAATGAGACCAGCGTCGGGTGATGGCAGCAGCCGAGGAAATCCGTACCTGCTGATGTGGGTAATGTGGCGTTTTTGTGTGCCGCTTGCGCTTATCCAGCAAGCGGGCGTTCAAGTGGTCTTTGCACGGCAGTAGGCTGCATAAAAAACACCCTCTTTTTGCATTTGCTGCTATGCTTACGATCGTTCCTAGGGTAAACTTACGCCCCTATAGCGAATGGGAAAATACAGTAATTATGCGGTTGAAACACATTAAATTAGCGGGCTTTAAGTCATTTGTGGATGCTACTACGGTGCATTTCCCCAGTGATTTAGTGGCAATCGTGGGCCCCAACGGTTGTGGAAAATCCAATATTATTGACGCCGTGCGTTGGGTGATGGGCGAGAGCTCAGCCAAGCAGTTGCGGGGTGAATCCATGGCCGACGTTATCTTTAATGGATCCAGTGCCAGGCAGCCCTTGGCGCATGCCATGGTGGAACTCACCTTCGACAACAGCGACGGCAGTTTGGGCGGAGAATATGCCCAATACAGTGAGATTGCCGTGCGCCGCGAGGTCAGCCTTGATGGCCAGTCGACGTATTGCCTCAATGGGTCGCGTTGTCGTCGGCGTGATATCACGGATATTTTTCTGGGCACCGGCTTAGGTCCGCGCAGTTACGCCATCATTAAGCAAGACACCATTTCACGTATCATTGAGGCCAAACCGGAAGAATTGCGGGTTTACCTCGAAGAGGCAGCCGGTATTTCCAAATACAAAGAGCGCCGCAAAGAAACGGAAACGCGCATGCAGCATACCCGTGAAAATTTACAGCGCTTAGATGACGTGCGTGCAGAGTTAGCTAAGCAACTGGAACATTTAGAGCGACAAGCGCAGGCAGCAGAGAAATACAAAGCGTATAAAGAACAAGAAACCTTGCTCAAAGCACAATTACACGCATTGCATTGGCGTGGTTTCGATACGGCATTGCAGCAGCAACGCAGTGCGTTGCAACACAAAGAAAATAGCTTAGAGGCGATAGTGACGGCGCAGCGTGCGACAGAAGCTGCGTTGGAAAAGCAACGGCAAGTACACAGCCAGATCGGGGAAGAATTCGGCGCCGCACAAGAACACTACTATCATGTGGGTGCCGATATTACGCGATTAGAGCAGAGTTTGCAGCATGGTCGCGAACGTAGGCAACAGTTGGAAAGCGATCAACAGCAAACGGAACAGGATTGGCAGGCGCTACAAGGTCACTTGCATGCCGATAAGGAAAAAACAGCGACCTTACAGCAGCGCATTACCGTGTTGCAACCGTTGGTGAGTGAGGCCAATGTCAGTGCGCAGCACGCAAATACAGCGGTCAGCGATGCACAAACCGATTTGGCGGTGTGGCAAGAGCAATGGGATACGTTTACGCATGCGACGGCAGCGCTGAGCCAAAAGGCCGAAGTCAATAAAACGCGCCTGGTACATACCGAAGATCAGTTGCAACAAACCAAACAACGTAGCCAACGCTTACAACAGGAATTAGCGCAGTGCGACAGTGGTGAAAACAATGTGTTGCCTGACATGGAGCAACGTGTTCAGCAAGAAGAACAACAATTACAACAACAGCAACAGCATTTGCTGGCGTTACAAGAACGCCTGAGTCAGCAACGCCAGCATAATGTGCAGCATGAACAGCAGCTCGCGCAAGCACGTACCCAATTGCAGGCATTGCAAGGGCAACACGCGTCGTTGAGCGTGTTGCAGCAAGCCGCACTGGGGCGCCGGGATAAAAGCGTGGTGGATTGGCTGAGCCAACAGCAATTGCAGGACAACCCACGTTTGGCGCAACGATTACGCGTAGCGGCGGGGTGGGAGCGTGCGGTAGAAACCGTGTTAGGCGATAACGTACAAGCGGTGTGTGTGGAATCCATCGATGATGGGATTTGTCGTTTAGTCGAAAAGTTAACGCAGGGTACGGTATGTTTGTTGGCGACTGCGGCGGCACAGATACCACCGGGCGCAGAGGGTGATACCTTAGCAAGTAAGGTAGAGGGTGAGGCGGTGCTTTCGGGCTGGTTAAGTCATATTTACGTGGCAGAGGATTTGCCCGCCGCCTTAGACAGGGCGCGTCAACTAGCGCCTCACGAATCCGTGATCACAGCGTCGGGAATTTGGCTGGGACGGAATTGGTTGCGCGTCGCACATGATATTGATGAGAAAGGGAGTGTCTTACAACGTGAACGTGAACTGAGTGCTATCGCTGAAGGTTGTACCACACAGCAGCAGCAGGTGGAAGCGATAGTAGCCCAACTCGCCGCAGGGCGTGCGCAGCAGCAAGCATTAGAGGGCGAGCGTGATGTGCAACAAGTGGAAATTAACCAGGCGACACAACTACTGGCTAAGACGCGTAGCGAATGGCGTATTCAAGCAGCCAAGCAAGAGCAGCTGCAGAAACGTCAGCAACAATTGACGCACGAACTGGCTGAGCAGCAGCAACTGTTACAAGACGCAGAGCAGCGCTATGCCACGATTCGCAGTGATTGGCAGCAAGCAGTGAGTGAACTGACTGACGCTAGCCAACAGCGTGAACCACTGCAACAGGCCGGCCAAATGAAGCGAGAAGCTTTGCGTCAGCTGCAGCAGCAGCGCCAACAAGCGGTCGATGCTGCGCATCAATATGCGATGGAATTGGAATCATTGACGAGTCAACATGACGCGATTTTGCGTAATGATGAACGCATGCAACAACATTTGACGCAGTTGATACAAAAGCGCGAACAGGTAGCACGCGCGTTACAAGAAAGTATCCAGCCACTGGTTGATTTGGAGCAAGCATTGGCACTGCAGTTGCAACAGCGCTTGCACGCTGCGGCCACCATGGATGCGGTGCGACAACGCTTAGGCGCGGTAGAAGAGGAGTTAACTGCACTGGAACAAACGCGTCAGCAAGCGGATGCGACGATACAGGCGTTGCGTCAGGACGTGGAGCGTGCGCGCTTGGATCTACAAACCGTCAGTGTGCGGCAGATGACAATAGAAGAACAATTGCAAGAGAGTGAGTTCGCATTGGAAACACTGTTACAGCAAGTCAGTGAAGTGGAGAGCAGTGCCGCGTGGGAGGAGAAGCTAGGTAATCTACAGGTGCGGATACAGCGTTTAGGTGCCATCAACTTGGCAGCTATTGATGAGTGCACGGTGTTGCGTGAACGCAAAGCGTATTTGGAGCAGCAAAATGCCGATTTGCTCGAGGCGTTACTCACCTTAGAAAATGCCATTGGTAAGATCGATCATGAAACGCGGGTGCGTTTCAAACACTGTTTACAACGCGTGAATGATGATTTTCAGCGTTTGTTTCCGCGTATATTTGCCGGTGGGCATGCTGAGCTGGAGTTAACCGAGGATAATCTATTAAAAGCAGGGGTATTAGTCAAAGCGATGCCACCCGGCAAGCGCAACAGCAGTGTTCATTTATTATCGGGTGGAGAAAAAGCACTGACGGCCCTGGCGCTGGTTTTTGCTATTTTCCAATTGAATCCAGCACCTTTTTGCATGTTGGACGAAGTGGATGCCCCGCTGGATGATGCCAATGTGATACGGTTCAGTAATTTAGTCAAAGACATGTCGGATAAAGTGCAATTTATTTTTATTACACATAATAAGGTGACCATGGAAATGGCGCACCATCTGTTAGGTGTGACAATGAATGAGCCGGGCGTATCGCGTTTGGTTTCAGTGGATGTGGAAGATGCATTAGCGTTGGCGGAGGCATAAATGGCAGATATAGGCTTACAATTCAATTTACGGGTAGTATTGCTTTCTTTGGGTTTATTGTTTGTATTGGCGATACTGCTGGATGGGTTACGCAGAAAATACCGACGCAAGCGCCGTTTGTTCGCGCAAGAATCTACACAGGAGTTTGCGTACGACGATGACTTGAGCGACGTGCCTGCCGTGGCGCACTCTGCGCCGCCGTCTGTAGACCGGGAAGCGGCGCAGACAGAAAGCAATGCGCTGACATTGACGGCTATGAGCCAGCATATATTAGTTGTTTATTTGCAGGCAAAAGCGGAACGTCCTTATGTGGGCTATGAATTGTTACAGGCTATATTGTCGTGTGGCTTACGTTACGGAAAAATGAATATTTTTCACCGCTATCAAACGTTAAATGGCACAGGACCGGTGTTATTCAGTTTGGCTTCTGCCAAAGAACCGGGTTCGTTTGATATCCGCCAGATGGGGGGCGTTTCGTGTCATGCGCTTTGTCTGTTTACCCGACTGAGTCATGATAAGCAAGCGGACATCAGACACTTTGATTTGATGTTAGAAACGGGTAATCAACTCATGGAGGATTTGGGCGGTGTATTGTTGGATGATAATGGACAAGGCTTTACCGTAAATACGTACACGACATACCGGCGCCATATCGATGCGTTACATCATGCAACGCCTGTAGAATATACCGCTAACGCATGAGTTAGTAGGTCTTGTTGTCCACCCTTCGAGGCAAGCACTCGCGTGCTTCCTCAGGGTGAACGGATATAAAGTATATTCCTTAACGTTTTGGAATGGGTTTAACTTCAATAACAGTCACTTCTAGTGAGTTTTTTTCATCAGGATTAAAATCATTATGAAACTTATTGGCTGGATCCGGAGCAAAAACCATAAACGTATTTTTTTTAAGGGCTAGTTTATCCGTTTGGTTTCCGTGTTGACGATTTAATTCTCCGTCTGTAAAAGTAAACAGAAATCGTGGATAAGGATGGCGGTGCAATTTCAAATAAGCTCCCGCTGGGATAGTCGATTTCCACGCAGTGATTTCGTCACCCATTTCCGTTTGCGCTGTTCTAATGCCTTGTTTTGCATTAACAGGCGTTATTTCGTCTTTCGTTGGATTTCTCGTTTCATCCAGCGGCTCATCGGGCAATTCAAATATTACGATGGGTTTACCCGAACTTGATTGGAACGGGATTTTTATTCTTATGGGTTCATCTTGGTGATTATATTTATGTTGCCCGTGAGCAAAAAAATAAGTCGCTAATATGCCACTCAATGTACCTGCAAAAAAATAACTGAGTCTTCTCATAAAGTGGCTCCTTTTTGAAGTGGAATGGGTATATACCACTCGTACTTCAAAATGCGAATTTTGATGGGTAAATTACGCGGTATATTTTGTTTTGATGACCGGCACAAAGTGAATTTGTGCACGGTCACCCAAGGATCGATACGCGATTCTCCCCTTGGGGAACCCCATCGCGTAGAGAACACTGCAAAATGCAAAAAGCGCATTTTGAAGTGGAATGGGTATTTACATTACTTGCGCGCTAAGCCTTTGTTGTCTTTGCCCGTTACATTTTTAGGGGTTGTTCGCGAGGGTGCAAGGCGGTCGCATTATCTAACGGCTTAGCTGATTTAACGCCATGCTGCGTGGCAGATGTGCTTGCCTTGTGGGTAAGCGTTGGGATAGTTAGTTCTTGTCCGTCACGTAGCGCGGTTGTTTTCAGGTGGTTACTGCGTTGTAGATCGGCAATCGGCACATGATAGCGTTGCGCTATGCTACTTAGATTATCTCCGGGTTTGACACAATAGGTGTTTTTCTTGGGCGTTACACGCGCATGCTGTGTCGTTGTGCTGGGGGCGTTTTGCCAAATCACCAGTTGTTTACCGGGTTTGATCACATTGACTGTGTTAGGCAATTTATTCCACGTACGCAGGTGAGCGACACTGACTTGGTAGCGATGCGCGATTTTCCATAAGCTATCGCCATCCTTCATGGTGTAGGTGATTTTTTGCGGACGCGGCGTGGCGGATGACGATTTGCTGTACCTATTGTTATAAGCATACAGTGCTTTGGCGTATTGCGGCATCGCATTCTGCGCCGACGGCATGACCAGGGTTTGCCCTGGCTTGAGCCATTTGCCGCGCAAGTGATTCATCGTAACAATCATCGCGGTAGTGGTATGATAGCGTTTCGCGAGTAACAACAAGCTGTCGCCCTTTTTCACGGTATAACGTTGCCAATTCATGCGATCTTGCGCAGATAAGTTGGCTAGATGATATTTGAATTTGCCAAGCTGTGTCGCGGGTATGAGTAAGCGGTAAGGCCCTTCTGGATCGGTAGCCCAGCGGTTGTATCCGGGATTCAGTAGATAGATTTCTTCTAGGCTAATGTCAGCCAAGCGTGCTGCGCGTGCTAAGTCTATTTGTGAACCGGTATCTACTGCGGCGATATATGGTTTATTTTCTAAGGCCGGTAATGCAATGCCGTAACGTTCGGGGTTATCGATGATAGCGGCCAAGGCAAACAAACGTGAGACATACAGGCGTCGTTCTATGGGTAAACGCATGGACCAGAAGTCGTCGGTTTGGTTTGCTGCGCCACCGCGTTTAATGCTATTGGCCATGGCTCCTTCACCCGTTTCATAGGCCGCAATGGCCAATGTCCAATTACCATTAAAGTAATCACGAAGGCGTGTGAGATAATTTAATGCGCCGTTGGTGGAGGCATAAATATCGCGTCTGCCGTCGTACCACCAGGATTGTTTGATGCCTAGGGTACGCGCTGTGCCGCTCATGATTTGCCACATGCCGGCTGCCCCTGCGCTGGAGTAGGCAAACGGATTGTAGCCACTTTCTATCATGGGCAATAACACTACCTCTGCCGGTAGGTCACGTTTTTTGGCTTCGTTGGCAACGTAATATAAATACGGTCTGGAACGTTTGAATAAACTAACTAAGTACTTAGGATGTGTCTGGTACCATTGTATTTGTTGTTGTACGAGTGGGTGGGTTACCTGCTTATCCAGGGAAAAATCGCGACGCAAGGCGCGCCAGAAATCATTGTATGACCACGGTGAAGTGGTATAGGTCGCGCTGTCAAATGCGAGCCCGGCTTCCTTTTCTGTGGAAGATTGTGTTTGCTGTTGCGTACAACTGGCGAGGAGTAAACAGGTTAGCAGTGCAACAATGAACTTTATCATAGTGATTTACCTTGCAAATGTATTTTTCCATGTACGTAATTGTGTAAAAACCGCAATCTCATCCATACCGGTTTGTCCCGCGAAAATTTCTGCTGCGCGCCGCACTGCAGGGATATGACATCTAAGGAATGGATTGATGGTCTTTTCTAAACCTATAGTCGATGGCAATGTCGGCTTAGCGTGCTGGCGGCATAGTTCTGCTTGGGCTGTGTAGCTGAGCAAAACGGGATTGTTGGGTTCTACCGCGTGAGCAAATGCTAAATTTGCTAGTGTGTATTCATGTGCGCAATAAACTCTCGTCGTATCAGTTAGTCGGGTCAATTTAGTGAGGGAATTATACATTTGTTTGGCGGTACCTTCAAATAAACGTCCACAGCCAGCCGAAAATAAGGTGTCTCCGCAGAGCAAGTATTGGTCATTATAGTAGGCGATATGATCTAGCGTGTGCCCTGGGACGGCGATGACGCGTAACGTCAAGCCGATTGTGTCCAGTGTTACGTGGTTCCCCTCTTGTAAGTGGTGCGTGACGGTTGGAGTGTGGCCTGCGCGTGGCCCGTATACTGGGATAGTTTCTTGTTGTTGCAGTTGGGCAATGCCTCCCGTGTGATCCGCGTGATGGTGTGTGACGAGGATAGCGCTAAGCGACAATTGCCGTTGTAGCAGGAAATTCAATACGGGTAGTGCGTCACCCGGATCGACGATTACACAGGTCTTGGCAGACGTGTTGACTATTGCCCAGATGTAATTATCTTGGTAAGCGGATATCGGTATGATCTCTAACATCTCTGTGACCCTCGTTATATACACCTTGCACTCCAACGTGCGCTTTTTGCATTTTCAACAACTCGGCCGCAAGCGATCGAGATTGTTTCCTTGATGGGTTCGCCTGCGCGAAGTCAATCCGCGTGGACGGCGACCAGAGAGGAGCTATTGCATAAGCTACCCTCTGGTGACCGAGCACACATACTTTGTGTCGGTCATCAAAACACAATATACCGCGCAAAAAAATAACTTAAACTCGCATTTTAAAGTACGCGCGGTATATACTGCGCTACGCGTGAGTGTAAGTGAGTTGCTACTGTGTCACTAGTCGTCACAATAGTTTATTTTGAAGTGGCCCTCTACGCGATGGGGTTTCCCAAGGGGAGAATCGCGTATCGATCCTTGGGTGACCGTGCACAAATTTACTTTGTGTCGGTCTAAAAACACAATATCGAGTTGTCAACGGGTAATGGGGCTAGTGCGAGTATGATTCATGTCTATCAATACAGATTATGTTGAACAATTGCCCGCGTGGTATCGGCAGCCTTTAGGTAAAGCATTGGCGGGACTGGAAGAGCAAGCGTGTGCGACTGCGTTGTCGTCTCTGTGTGGCTATTATGCCGTGCAAATAGGCAGCGACGCACTGGATCATTGTTTGCGACACAGCGTGATGAAACAATCCATTTATATGCCGTTGAGCGCAGCGCAGCGCAGCGAAAAAGCATTGATATACGGTGATCCTATGGCTTTACCTTGGCAAACAGACAGCGTCGACTTGGTGTGTTTACCGCATACCTTAGAGGGATTATTGCAGCCACAGCAGTGTTTAGCGGAAGTGGTGCGGGTGTTAATTCCACAAGGTTATATTTTGATTTTAATGTTTAATCGTTACAGTGCGTGGGGGGTGTCGCGTTTATTACGCTACGGTTGTCAGCAGCAGGCGCCATGGAACGGATGTTTCGTGGGTATGATGCAGGTGCGTAGTTGGTTGCTCGAGTTAGATTGCGAAATCATTCGTACACAGGCGATTTTTTTTCGGCCGCCATTGTCTTCCTCCCAGTGGTTAACCCATCTGCTGTGGTTAGAAAGTGTGGGAAACACTATGCCTCTGTGCGGTGCAGGCGTTCATCTTATTTTGGCGCGCAAAAAGGTGATGATGTTAACGCCTATTAAACCCGCATGGCGCGTTAACGCCGCAGCGGAACGTGAACTATCGAATACGACAACAACAATGGTTGAATAATGGAATTAAAAACAGTAGAAATTTTTACAGATGGTGCTTGCCACGGTAATCCTGGACCGGGCGGATGGGGTGCGTTATTGCGGATGGGCAATACAGAAAAAACCATTTACGGTGGCGATGCACATACCACCAACAATCGCATGGAGTTGCAGGCTGCGATTGAAGCGTTGGCGGTATTGAAGCATCCGTGTCGCGTGATTTTGACGACAGATTCGCAGTATGTACGTAAAGGCATGACCGAATGGCTGCCGCAATGGGTGCAGCGGGGCTGGCGTACGGCGAATAAACATCCAGTAAAAAACAGTGACTTATGGCAGATATTATTGGCGCATACGGAAAAGCATCAAGTGACTTGGCAGTGGGTACGCGGGCATAGTGGACACAGAGAAAATGAGATTGCGGATGCGTTAGCCAGTCAAGGTGCAGAGGAAGCAACGCAGCATAAGAGGGAGTGAAGCGCATGCGTCAGTTAGCATTGGACACAGAAACTACGGGTTTAGATCCCAGCACAGGACATCGCATCATTGAAATAGCCTGTGTGGAAATAGTGAATCGCCAGTTGACGGGTAAGCAGTTTCATTGTTACTGCAATCCAGAACGCGAGGTTGATCTGGAGGCTATTCAGGTCCATGGTCTTAAGCAAGAATTTTTAGCGGATAAACCGACATTTATCCAGTCGCTTCCCGATTTATTGGCCTTCATCGACGGCGCTGAACTTGTTATTCATAATGCAGCGTTCGATCTCGCTTTTTTAGATAAAGAGTTAGAACTCGCGCAGCATTCTTTGCGCCGTATACAAGATCGCAGTGCCGTGATTGATACTTTGGCATTGGCCCGGCGCTTACACCCAGGACAACGTAACTCGCTGGATGCGCTGTGCAAGCGTTATAAGGTAAACAATGCACAGCGCACGTTACACGGTGCGTTGCTCGATGCACAGTTGCTCGCGCAGGTGTATTTAGCGATGACCGGTGGGCAGGGCAGTTTGTTTGATGGCATGGAGGTAGGTATATCAACCGTGTTACACCCATCCGGTGCGCGAGAGGGGACGGCACTGCCTGCGCGGGATATGCCGTTGCGGGTGATCTTTGCGAACGAAGAAGAGTTGGCGGCGCATCATGCCTATTACCAGCAAATTCTGTGCGATAAAAAGTAACAGGTGGTGATACTCGGTTGCTTGGTGCGTGTATTGTGCTAAGCTTGCGCCGTTTGAATGCAGTGAAGAGTGAGATGCTCGGGTTAGCATGGCTGATGCGTCACATATACCGCTAGCGGTATATACTGCCTGACAGTTGAGAAGAGGAAGACGAATGCGTAAACGAAATAGCGTGGTTATTGTCATTGGCATTGTGCTCGTTGTGGGCGGATGGATGTATTGGCATGCTAAACGCACGCAGTCTGCTAAGATGGCGGCGATGGCGGAGCCGGTAGCGACAGTCACGACGGAGACGACACAGTGGCGTGCTTGGCAATCGCAATTAACAGCGGTGGGAACATTACGCGCGATACAGGGCGTGGATATCAGCAGCCAAGTCGCTGGGGAGATCAAAGACGTTTACTTTACGCCAGGGCAAGTGGTGGCAGCGGGTGATGTGCTGTTGGAATTAGACAGTGATGTGGAGCAAGCGCAGTTAGCCAACGGACAAGCCGCGCTGAAACTAGCAGAACTCAGTTACCAGCGGCAGGCCTTGCTATACAAGCGTGCCAATACCGCACGTGCAGAATTGGATGTGAAACAGGCCGAGTTACAAGAAGCCAAAGCACGCGTGCAAGAGTTGCTGGCCGTGATCGCACGTAAAACGATGCGTGCGCCCTTTGCGGGGACATTAGGTATTGCGTATTTGACCCAAGGCCAGTATGTGACGCCAGGTATTGCACTCGTGAGTCTAGAAGCCTTAGATGAATTGTATGTAGACTTTACTTTGCCTGAGCAGTACTTGCAGCAAGTGAGCGTAGGGCAAGTCCTACAAGTCAACAGCGTGGCAGCGCAACCGATGATGCAGCAAGGCAAGATAGTAGGTATCAACGTGAAAGCCGATCTCGAGACACACAACATCAAGATACGCGGTCAAATTCCTAACCTGCAACACGAATTTTTGCCGGGTATGGCGGTTAATGTAGCGATTTTATTGCCTACACAAGATCAAGTGATCAGTCTGCCGACTACAGCTATTGTGTATAGCTTACACGGCGATTCGGTTTATGTGGTTGAGCCAGACAAAGACAATCCGCAACAACTGCGCGTACAGAGTCGTTATGTCACGGTCGGAGAGCAACAAGCCGATCGCGTGCTAATCACTCACGGTTTGACTGCGGGACAGGAGGTGGTGACGAGTGGCCAAATCAAATTGCATCCACGCAGTGCTGTAACTATTGATAATCAACAAAGGTTACCCTAAGCCATGACATTTACTGATATTTTTATTAAACGTCCGGTCTTTGCCAGCGTGCTCAGTCTGCTGATTTTGCTGTTTGGTTTGGTAGCGTTGCATAAATTACCCTTACGCCAATTTCCACAAATGGAGCAAGCGGTGATTGAGGTGACGACCAGTTACCCGGGCGCTAATGCGGAGTTGGTGCAGAGTTTTATCACCACAACCATACAGCGTGCCATTGCTGATGCAGACGGTATCGACTTTTTAACTGCAGAAAGTAAGACGGCGCAAAGTAGTGTAGAAGCCCATCTCAAGTTGGGCGTTGACGCTGACCGCGTGTTTACTAACGTTATGGCTAAAGTAGCCCAGGTACGCGGTGAGTTACCCCAAGGCAGTGAAGCACCTATTATCAAAAAAAGCACCGGTGATGAGATCGCCTATTTATATTTGAGTTTTACCAGTGAGCGCATGACCAACCAACAGATTACCGATTATTTATGGCGTGTGGTAGAGCCTAAACTAGCGACGATTTCTGGGGTGGCGCAGGCGCAAATTTTAGGTGCTGCTGATTTTGCCTTACGTATCTGGTTAGATCCAGCCAAAATGACGGCACTGGGCATTGCAGCGGGTCAGGTACTGCAAGCATTGCAAGCCAACCATTACAATGCCGCTGCCGGGGATTTAGACGGTCAGTATGTCATTAAGCAGATTCGTGCGGATACTGATGTGCACGATGTAGCCAATTTTAAAGCTTTAGTAATTGATCATCGTGGTGATACGTTAATTCGTTTACAGGATGTGGCACGTGTTGAACTAGGTGCTAAAAGTTATAAATTCAATGTAAGTTTCAATGGTAAGCCGGCGATGTTTATCGGTGTGTCAACGACACCCGGCGCTAACCCATTGGACGTAGTACGTGCGATTAAACAAGAATTACCTAACATCGAACGTGATTTTCCGCCGGATTTGCATGCGACGATCGCCTACGATCGTACCGCCTATATCAGCAGTGCGTTGGATGGGGTGAAACATACATTAATTGAAGCATCGTGCATTGTGTTTTTGGTGATCTTTTTATTCTTAGGTAATTTGCGCACGGTACTTATTCCATTGGTGACGATTCCATTGTCATTGATCGGCGTGTGTACGGTATTGTACGCGTTGGGTTATTCGTTGAATTTATTGACCTTGTTGGCGATGGTTTTGGCGATTGGCTTGGTGGTGGATGATGCGATCGTGGTGGTAGAGAATATTTACCGACATATTGAACAGGGCAAATCGGGAGTACAAGCCGCGTTGCAAGGCGCACGTGAGATTGTGTTTCCGGTGATTGGTATGACCCTCACCTTGGCGGCGGTCTATGCTCCTATTACCTTGAGTGGCGGTTTAACCGGGGCATTGTTTACTGAATTTGCATTGACGCTGGCGGCGACGGTAATTATTTCTGGATTTATCGCGTTAACCTTATCGCCGATGATGTGCGCTAAGATTCTGACGTATGAGTTAGCCCATAGACCATTGGCGCAAAAAATCGATCACGTATTTTCGCGACTGCGCGGCAATTACCAGCGCTATTTGCATGCTGCATTGGATAGGCGTGGTTTGGTATTAGCGCTGGCATTAGGTACTGTATTGCTTAGCGTGTGGTTATATCAACACAGTCAGCAAGAACTGGCACCACAAGAAGATGATAAATTCATTGGTGCGTTTGTGCGTGCGCCGGAACACGCGAATGCGCATTACCTCAACCATTTTACCAAGATGCTAGCCCCTATTTATGCGAAAGTTGCCGAAGGAGAAAATTACTTCCTCTTCAATAGTAGTGATACCAATGCATTCGCGGGCTTGATTTTAAAGCCATGGGATAAGCGTAAACGTACTCCGCTGATGATTTTACCGGAGTTACAACAAGCACTGAACAAAGTCGCTGGTGTCAGCGCGTTTGCGATGACGTTTCCTTCGTTGCCTGGAGAGAATGGTCGCCCGGTTGGCTTTGTGTTAACGAGTACACAAAACCATTTGTTGCTAAAACAGGCCGCTGATGCCTTGCAAGAACGCGCAGGAAAAAGCGGTTTGTTTACGTTTCTAGATAGCGATACGTCATTTACCGTGCCGCAAATGGAATTATTGGTTGACCGTAATAAAGCCGCACAGTTGGGGATTAGCATGCAAGCTATCAGTCAGACCCTTGCGCTCATGTTGAACGGGCATTACGTGGGGCGTTTTGCATTGCAGGGCTATAGCTACGACATTATTCCGCAGTTACCCAAGGAGCAGCATTTAACAGCTAGTCAGTTACAACAGATCCCAATTAAAACGGCGAGTGGCGCTATGATACCGCTCGCAACGGTAGTGCGCATCGGTGAAAGTGTGCAGCCCGATAACCTGAAGCAATTTCAGCAATTAAATGCCATCACTTTACAAGGTGGTTTAATGCCGGGGGTTACCACTGGGCAAGCGATTGCCTACCTAAAGCAGCAAGCCAAACAATTATTCCCGCAAGAGGTGGGCTATGATTTTAAAGGCCAGATGCGACGTTTTCTCACCGAGAGTGATACCTTGGGTATGCTATTTTTATTGGCTTGTTTGGTTATTTTTTTGGTGTTGGCCGCGCAATTTGAAAGTTATACGGATCCTTTAATCATATTGATCAGTGTGCCACTGTCGATTTGCGGTGCATTAATCCCGCTGGCGTTGGGTGCTGGCTCACTCAATATTTATACCCAGATTGGTTTACTGACCCTGATTGGTTTAATCACTAAGGCAGGTATTTTAATGGTGGACTTTGCCAACAAGCTACGCGACGAACAGCAATACAGCCTGCGTGCTGCCATTGAAGCGGCTGCTGCATTGCGCTTACGTCCTATTTTAATGACCACGGCCGCGATGGTTGTGGGTGTATTACCGTTGGTGTTTGCCGATGGTGCAGGTGCGGAAAGTCGTCATCAACTGGGCTTGGTGATTGCCTGTGGCATGAGTATAGGTACATTGCTCACCTTGTTTGTGTTACCGACATTTTACCTATTGTTGGCGCGTAGGCAGCGTGGTTAGCGTATTTTTTATAGTTGTCATAGTGAATATCGCACGCCACTCGTGTCATTCCGAACGTGAGTGAGGAATCTCGAGATGATTGTACACTGCCGTTAATGAGTGTGTCCCGAATGCAATGAGGGATCTCGAGCAAACGGCACGTTCTCATTGGCAACACAGTGCAATCATCTCGAGATCCCTCCATCGCGTTGCGATGGAGGGACGCAAATGTTCCTGAGATCCCTCACTGCGTTCGGGATGACGCCATTAATGTTCGGAATGACACCGACTAGGAAGATTCCTTGTCTTGACGCGTACGAGGGTAGCTGATGTCAGACAGCACTTTATTGCTGGTGTTCACCGTTTCTAGCTTGACCTCAAAGCCCCATAAGTAATGTAAGTGTTTTAACACGTCTTGTGCTGACTTATTCAGTGGCTTGCGATCAAATTGCATGTGGCGCAGGGTCAGTGCCCGATCGCTACGATGATTGACATTGTACACCTGAATATTGGGTTCTACATTACCTAGATTATATTGTGCGGCCAGAGCGCGGCGAATTTCCCGGTAACCCTGTTCGTCGTGAATCGCTGAAATTTCTATTTCCTTTTGTTGCTCATCGTCCAATAGCGCAAATAATTTAAATTTGCGAATCAGGGTAGGTGATAAAAATTGCGCGATAAAACTTTCATCTTTAAAGTTGCGCATGGCAAAGTCTAATGATTTATTCCAATCGGAATGTACCAAATCAGGGAACCAATGTTTATCTTCTTCGGTTGGCATTTCACAAATGCGCCGAATATCTAACATCATATTAAATCCCAGCGCATACGGATTGATACCGCTGTAATAAGGCGAGTCAAATTCGGGTTGATAAATCACGTTGGTGTGTGACTGTAGAAATTCGATCATGAATTGATCGGAAACTAAACCCTCATCGTACATGCTATTCAAAATAGTGTAGTGCCAGAAACAAGCCCAGCCTTCATTCATCACTTGCGTTTGACGTTGTGGATAAAAATATTGGCCTATTTTCCGTACAATACGTACGACTTCACGCTGCCAGGGTTCCAGCAAGGGCGAATGCTTTTCTAAAAAATACAGAATGTTTTCTTCGGGTTCTGCAGGGAAACGTGCAACGGTTTTTTCTTTCTTGCGGGTATCAATGGGAATAGTGCGCCACAGATCATTAATCTGTGATTGTAAATAAGCAGCACGATTTTCTTGACGCTCACGTTCTTCACCCAGGGATAATTTTTGTGGACGTTGATAACGATCCACGCCGTGATTCATCAGCGCATGGCAGGCATCCAAGGTGCGCTCTACTTCTTTATCGCCGTAGCGTTCTTCACATTGTGAAATATAATTTTTAGCAAATAATAAATAGTCGACGATGGCGTCGGCGTTGGTCCATGTTTTGAAGAGGTAATTATTTTTAAAAAATGAATTATGTCCATAACAAGCATGCGCAATAACAAGCGCTTGCATGGTGGCGGTATTTTCTTCCATTAAATAAGCGATACACGGATTGGAATTAATGACAATCTCATAAGCCAAACCCATGTTGCCACGTTTGTAATTTTTTTCGGTGTGCAGGAATTTTTTACCGAAAGACCAGTGGTTATAGTTAACTGGCATGCCTATCATTGAATAGGCATCCATCATTTGTTCAGAAGAGATTATTTCTATCTGATTGGGATAAGTATCTAGGTTAAAACCAGCCGCGATACGGCCAATTTCTTGATCATAACGTTGGAGTAAGTCAAAGTCCCATTCTGATGTATCGGCAATCAGTTTTTTGGCGCGTTCATTCTTCATGTTTCTTGCCTTTTGAATAGTTCACGAAATACCGGATAAATATCGGCTGCGGTATTGATGCTTTGCATGGCAAAATGTGCGTTAGTCTCAGCGACTTCTAGGTAGGCTTCCCATAAGCTTTGATGATGTCTTGGCATGATCTCCACGTATGCATAGTACTGCACGTGTTGCATGATGGTTTCGGTTAGCAATTGTTGGCAGTGTGGTGAGTCTGCGTTCCAGTTATCGCCATCCGAGGCTTGTGCCGCATAAATATTCCAGGCATGTTGTGGGTAACGTTCTTGCATGATCTCGATCATGGTTTCCAGCGCGCTAGAAACTACGGTGCCACCGGTTTCGCGGGAATAGAAAAAATCTTCTTCATTGACTTCTTTTGCTGAGGTATGGTGACGAATGAAAACGACGTCAATTTTTTTATAATTACGTCGCAAAAATAAATACAGCAAAATGAAAAAACGTTTAGCTATGTCCTTCTTCGCTTCGTCCATGGAGCCGGATACATCCATCAGGCAAAACATGACAGCTTGTGTACTCGGCTCGGGTTTTTTTACCCGATTACGGTAGCGCAAGTCGATATCATCGAGGAAGGGCAGTCCATTAATTTTTGCTTTTAAGTGGGTTATTTTTTCTTGTATTTCATCGATGCTGTCTTGCGCAGGCGTTGCTTCTTGTAACAAGGAGGACAAAGTATCTTCTGCGCTATGCAATTCGTTGCGGTAAGGCGAAGCCATCGCAATGCGTCTGCTGATCGCATTCCTAAAAGAACGGATAATATCGAGGTTAGTCGGAATGCCAACAGAGGTATGCCCCGAACGCGAATATTTAAAATTAGGTATTTGCGCAATGTCCCGTTTTACTAAGTCAGGCAGGGCTAAATCTTCAAAAAATAATTCGAGAAATTCTTCACGCGATAATTGAAAGGCAAAACCATCGTCACCTATTCCAGAATCAGAGGCCTGTGTGCCATTACCTTTACCGCTGCCACCTTGTGGGCGTTGTATCTTATCACCGCGGTTAAATGTTTTATTGCCCGGATGCACTAAATCACGTTTGCCGCCATGGTCATGATGGAAAAAGGGTTCGGAAGTGTCTTTTGTGGGAATGTTTATTTGTTCCCCTTTATCCATGTCTTTAATACTACGCTTGGATATACTCTCTGAAACGGCTTCTTTTATCTGATTTTTATAGCGTTCGATAAAGCGTTGGCGATTAACGCTACTTTTATTTTTGCCGTTTAATCGCCTATCAATGAATTGTGACATGGTTATAGTCCATTAAGAAGATTTACGTACGCGTATATACCACTCACATAATAATCTTACTTGTTTGGCAGTGTAACCTTTTTCCACCATGCGATTAATGAATTCTTCATGTTTTTGTTTTTCATCCACTGAGCTTTTGGCATTAAATGAAATGACTGGCAGCAGTGCTTCGGTATTGGAAAACATTTTCTTTTCGATAACCTCACGTAATTTTTCATAGCTATGCCAGGTGGGATTTTTGCCATTATTATTGGCGCGTGCACGCAGGACGAAATTAACAATTTCATGGCGAAAATCTTTGGGGTTACTGATCCCAGCTGGTTTTTCGATTTGTTCTAATTCTTCGTTCAATGCGGCACGGTTAAATGATTCACCGGTATCTGGATCGCGATATTCTTGATCTTGAATCCAAAAATCGGCGTAGGTGACGTAGCGGTCAAAAATATTTTGACCGTACTCAGAGTATGACTCCAGATAAGCCGTTTGAATCTCTTTACCGATAAATTCTATGTATTTTGGCGTCAATATGCCTTTGATGAAATAAATGTAACGTTCGCGAATTTCCGTTGGGAATTGTTCACGATCTATTTGCTGTTCCAGCACATAGAGCAAGTGTACGGGATTAGCCGCTATTTCACTTTGATCAAAGTTGAAAACGCGTGACAAAACTTTAAATGAAAAGCGTGTGGATAGTCCATTCATGCCTTCATCGAGTCCCGCAAAATCACGGTATTCTTGGTAAGATTTTGCTTTGGGATCCGTGTCTTTAATATTTTCACCATTATAGACACGCATTTTGGAATAAATATTAGAGTTTTCATGATCTTTTAAGCGCGACAGAATAGAAAATTGTGACAGCATCGATAGGGTGTCGGGCGCACAAGGGGCTTGTGCCAGTGAGCTGTTACGCAGTAATTTTCTATAAATCTCGAGTTCTTCATCGATGCGCAAGCAATAGGGGACTTTGACGACATAAATTCTATCAATAAAGGCTTCATTATTTTTATTGTTTTTAAAGGTGACCCATTCTGATTCATTGGAGTGAGCCAATACCATTCCCACAAAAGGAATGGAAGAAAAGCCTTCTGTGGGATTGTAATTGCCTTCTTGTGTTGCCGTTAACAATGGATGCAACACTTTGATGGGGGCTTTGAACATTTCGACAAATTCAAGGATACCTTGATTTGCCAAACATAACCCCCCCGAATAGCAGTAGGCATCAGGGTCATTTTGCGAAAACTGATCGAGTTTACGAATATCTACCTTACCCACCAAGGACGCAATGTCTTGGTTATTCTCATCACCCGGCTCCGTTTTAGCAATGGCTATCTGCTTCAAACGCGACGGCCATACTTTAACGACTCTGAATTTAGTAATGTCTCCTCTGTATTCTTGTAAGCGCTTGACCGCCCATGGCGACATGATGGTATGCAAGTAGCGACTAGCAATACCATATTCCTCTTCTAGTAAGTGGCGGTCATCAGCGTGTGAAAATAAGCCGAGTGGCGATTCATTGACGGGTGAACCTTTCAAGGTATAAACCGGCATTTTTTCCATGAGTTCTTTGAGTTTTTCTGCCAGTGACGACTTACCGCCACCCACAGGACCTAACAAATAAAGAATTTGTTTTTTCTCTTCTAAACCCTGTGCGGCGTGCTTAAGATAAGAAACAATTTGTTCAATGGGTTCTTCCATGCCATAAAATTCACTGAATGCAGGGTAACGTGCGATAGTTTTGTTGGAAAAGATGCGACTGAGTCGTGAATCTTTACGTGTATCGGTGAGTTTAGGTTCTCCAATGGCCATCAATAAACGTTCGGCGGCACTGGCGTAGGCGGATCGGTCGCGGCCACACAGTTCTAGGTATTCTTGGATAGAATATTCTTCTGGCTGGCTTTCTTCGTATCTGTGTTGATATTGCGAGAAAATATCCATAACACCCTCTTTGCTAGTTATCCCGACATCTTATGTTGAAGTATAGTCTATGAAATAAAAAATGTGGGTGCGGGGAGTTATGTGGATGAAACCAGGTCGATTTGGTTATTTTAGAGCCGTAACTATTCAGCAAAATGCGGAATAGTTACTCTTGATTTGACGCCTACCCAGTAAAACTGGGCTTAACGGCGCTTAAGGGGAGAATCGCGATTCTCCCCTTAAGAATCCCCATCGCGTAATGAATCGTTCCTAGTTACCAGAAAAAATAAGCAAAAATTTTTTGCACCATTACTGTTAATCCTACCTTTACGCCTACCCAGTAACACTAGGCTTAACGGCGCTTAAGGGGAGAATCGCGATTCTCCCCTTAAGAATCCCCATCGCATAAAGAAAACACGGCATTTTCAAGGGAAATCGTAATGCCTTGCAAATTTGCTGAACAGCTAAAAGCCCAATTCAATCTGTACGTTGGTAGCAGGCCATGTAATTTACGCTTACTTCCTTACTGCGATAAAAACGTTTGCTGGTCAATGCGTAACGGATGCCTGCCATATTCCGCAGGGTGAGGTGAGCCGCGCGTGCCCACGCAGAGAGTTCTGCGGGGCGAATGAAATTGCGGTAATCGTGCGTGCCTTGCGGGAGTAATTTCAGCAAATATTCCGCGCCTAAGATGGCGTGTAAATACGCCGTGCACGTGCGATTGAGGGTAGAAAAAAACACGTAGCCACCGGGTACGACGAGTTGTGCGCAGGCTTGCACGATAGCCATTGGATCGGGGACATGCTCGAGTAATTCCATGCATACCACACCGGTGAAATGTGCGGGATATTGTTGTGCGAAGTCTTCTGCCGTAGCGTGCTGATAATCGATGGTCAAGTGCTGACTGGCTGCGTGCGTTCGCGCGACAGCTAAGGCCTCCACGGACATATCAATCGCTGTGACGCGTGCGCCCTGTTTCGCTAAACTTTCACTGAAAATGCCGCCACCGCAGCCTACATCTAACATGACAGCATTTGCTAAATTTTGTTGTTCTTGAATAAATTGCAAACGTATGGGGTCAATGAGATGCAGTGTTTTCAGTGTACCTTCTGGGTTCCACCAGTCATTGGCATGTGCGGAAAATTTTTCAATTTCACGGTGATCGACATTGTGTGTGTGCATAGTGTTATGGCCTGTATGTGCGTTAATGGTATAAGAGCCGCCACGGTTTTACTAAACGTTGCAGCGTAAGATTCGTGATGATAGATAAGTTATAAGGATGCTCTGCGATGACCTGTTCAAAGGCCTGGCTGATCGATAAGCGTTGGATTGTTGCTGCGATTTTGCCTAATAAGATCAAACGGATGTTGGGTTTGCACGCGGCTAATTGGGTTAACAACGCGTTGACGAAAGGTAGCCACAAGCGTGCATCTTGGTTTTTTTTGTCGGTGCGCAGGACCAACGATGCATTTAACAATAACACTCCTTGGCGCTGCCAGTTGGCAAAGAAGGCCTGATTGGTTTGCACCAGCGCCGTTTTATCGACACGTGCGATGGCCGCCTGGCTGGTATCACTGGGGTCTAACAATTCGGCTGCCACGAACAGCATTTTAAGTAAATTACGCAAAGAAGTAGCGCGATTAACGCGGGTGGTAAAGCCGGTATCAGACCACAAGGCGGTGACGGCTGCATCCCAAAACGCATAGCCGTTTGCCGAATCAGGGCGTGGGTAGGGCGATTCGCCAAAAAGAATGTAGCGTACCTGATCCAGTGGTAGAGAGAAGGCATTGAAAATCTGCTGAGGCCCCGGTAGCCAATCGCGATCTTGACGCAGCTGATGTAGGTAGTCTGCATCGAGTTGCAGACACGCATGGTGCAGGATAGGTTGCCAGCTTGGATCTATACAAGATAGATTGAAACCAGAGAACACATGATTTTTTTTTTGCATAACGCAAAACCTAGTCTATACTGCTAGCACCTAGCTATGAGATGCACCGAGGGTTGCCATTCTGTGGAGCAGTATAGACGGCTAATGCCACGGCGTAAATAGTATAGCGTGTGGTTGTCTCGCACATTGCAACGCGGTGGGGCGCTACAACACCTAACTCATTTTAGCGGTATATTGTTTTTATGAGCGGCACAAAGTAAATTTGTGCCCGGTCATCCAAGGACAGAATCGCGATTCTATTCTTTGGAAACCAGATCGCGTAGAGAACACTGTAAAATGCAAAAATCGCATTTTGCAGTGTAATAGGTACATTAACGGATAAACTCAAGGAAGAAGTCGTGTGGTGGTAGCAGCAAGCAATGTGGTGGCGGTCGCCGTGTCAAGTCACCCCGTAAAAAAATGGAGTGCGCAACAGGATGGCGTGGTGCTGCCGAGTTTATTGCAACACGGTGCGATGCGCAGACCGGCTGTTGTTGTCTACGGTGAGCAGCAACAATATGTCGATGACTGTGACGCTGTATCACTGCAACACGGTGCGCAGAACAAACAAGCAGTTGCCGCTTATGCAGAGCATCAGCGCGATGAGCCTCTACAAATTTTAGCAATCGTCGATATCTTTGTTTAAATAAAGAGGTCATCCGCTTACGGCCGAGTTGTTAAACCGCGAGAATTGTCGTTTTCTTGGCAGATTTTGCTATTGGCAATATTGTACAACGAGTGTTTCCTGGTGTGAAATGGGGTGTTGTCTATCTGTAACGAGTTAGCAAACAGGCGGAATATACCCGTAGCGAATGATATTTAGGGGCGATAGTGATGTGATCGCGGGACAAAAATTTTACGCTAGCACCTAAAAATCATTCGCTACGGGTATAGAGTTACACTGGCTTTTACACCTAGCTCAGGACAACTGCAACGGCATTCTCAGAGGCGCATCGCGACGCTCTTCTTGAGAGTCTCCGTCGCGTAAAGAAAATGCCGTGTTTTAAGCAAAATCACACGACTTTGAAAATTTTCTGGATAGTCGTGTTTATCGGTAAAAGTCCTGCGCACAGGCACATAAATACCATTCGCTTTGCACATAAGCAGCGTGTATGATCGCCCCTGTGTTGATCGGAGGGTCAGCGAAATTATAGTACCGATGCGGTCTGTAATCGACAAGTAAACACGCAATAATTAGGGTGGGCACAACGCATGCACAACGACGAGCAAAGGCAACAAATCATTGACGCAATTACCGCAAAGGTAAAGCAAGAGTTAGATCCTACACAAGCCGCCGCGGCAAGTCATTTCATCGAGCAGTTTTATGGCACTTTGTCCGTCGAGGATTTGTTGGCGCGTGATGCCAATGTGCGTTATGGAGCGGCGCTCACACAATGGCGCCACAGTTATCACCGTCAGCCGGGTGATACCCATGTTCGTGTCTATAACCCATCTTACGAAGTAGACGGGTGGTACTCACCCCATACGATTGTGCAAGTGTCACATGATGATATGCCATTTTTGGTTGATTCCATTCGCATGGAAATTAATCGTCATGGCTTTAATGTGCATTTGATCGTTCATTTTGGTGGTATGCGTGTCGTGCGTGATGGTGATGGCAAAATTACTGAGGTGTTACCGCTTGCCACACCAGCGAGTCCGGCTATTTGTTTAGAGGCGCCTATTTATTTAGAGATTGATCGACAAACGGATCAGATGGTGCTGACTGCCTTGCGCATGGATTTATTGCGTGTGCTAGCCGATGTGCGCGTTACCGTAGAGGATTGGCAGCCTATGCTGGCGTGCGTAAATCAAGCCTTAGCTGAATTGGATCAAGCGAATTTTCACAGTGATGCAGATGAAGTCGTCGAATCAAAAGACTTTTTACGCTGGTTGGTTGACGAACATTTTACTTTCTTGGGTTGTCGCCAGTATCAACTAACCAACGATCAAGGTGAGCAGGCATTAGATGCGGTGCCTGGTACAGGGCTAGGAGTATTGCGTGAGGAAAAGCAGCATAGCGCGCGTCTGATTGCTTCTTTAACCAAAGAGGCACGCAATTTGCTGTTCTCACAGAAAATTTTAATTATTTCTAAAACCAATACGCGCGCCACGGTGCATCGACCGGTATATACCGATTATATTGGGATAAAACGTTTTGATAAAAATGGTCAGGTACGGGGTGAATTACGTATCGTGGGTCTTTATACCTCGGCGGCCTATAATGCTAATCCCATGCAGATTCCTTTTGTGCGCCGCAATATTGCGCGTATCGTCGCTTATTCGGGTTTGCCGCCCAAAGGTCACGCGCAAAAAGTCTTGGTGAATATTTTAGAAACCTTGCCTAGAGATGATTTATTTCAAGCGACAGTGGACGAACTGTCTGAGATTGCAATGGGTATTTTAAGCATACAAGAGCGGCAATGCATACGTTTCTTCATGCGTAAAGATGTGTACAATCGCTTTGTTTCTTGTCTAATCTATGTGCCTAAAGATAGGTTTAATACGCTGTTGCGTAAGGCATTCCAATATTATTTAATGGATGTATTCAAGGGGACCGAAGTCAGTTTTTCAACGTTATTTTCTGATTCGGTATTGGCGCGTATTCATTTTATTATCCGTACCGAAGCGCAACACGTGTTGGTCTACGACGTAAAGGAAATAGAGCGGGATCTAATTGTCATAGGTCGTGTTTGGTTAGATGATGTAAAAGATTTGCTGTGTGAACATTACGGGGAAGAGCATGCTAACGTATTGTTTGCCCGTTATGGCGAAGCGTTTCGCTCGAGTTATCGCGAAGATTTTCCTGCAACAGAAGCCTTGCTTGATATTGAGCACATGGAAAAATTAAGCGATAGCAATAATTTAGAAATGCGTTTCTGTGATAGTGCAGATGGTACCTTCAGTCATTTCGAAATTAAGATATTGCACGTTGGTGACACCATGCCGCTTTCCGACGTAGTGCCTATTTTAGAAAATTTAGGTCTACGTATTATCAGTGAGAGCCCCTATCAGATCCATACGAACGATAATCTACGCATTTGGATCAGCAATTTTCGCGTGGTGCATGCGGATGCGGCAGAATTTTCTATTCACGCGATTAAAGACAGTTTTCAAGAAGCATTTCGACGCGTTTGGGTCGGCGAGATGGAAAACGATGGATTTAATCGCCTCGTGTTAGCCGCACAACTGCGTTGGCGTCAAATTAGCATATTACGTGCCTACACCAAATATTTGTGGCAGATAGGTTTTACCTTCAGTCAATCTTACATCGAAGAAACCTTGGCAAAAAATCCAACCACGGTTAAATTGTTGATAGATTTGTTTATGCAACGCTTGGATCCCACCGTGCCCATGGATAAACAAGCCACCGATAAGATATTGGCGCTGATCGGTGAGGAACTCGACGGCATAGCCAGCTTAGATGAAGATCGTATTTTGCGGCGTTTACTCGATGTTATCAATGCAACGCTTAGGACCAACTATTTCCAATCTGATGCAGAGGGCAATCCTAAAACCTACATTGCCTGCAAATTAGAGTCTGCCGCTATTCCGGATATGCCAGTACCAGTACCCCTTTATGAGATTTTTGTTTGTTCACCGCGTTTTGAAGGTATTCATTTGCGCCATGCAAAGGTGGCGCGTGGTGGTATTCGTTGGTCCGATCGACGTGAAGATTTTCGTACCGAAGTGCTAGGCTTAATGAAGGCACAAGTATTAAAAAATGCAGTCATCGTACCTTCCGGCGCAAAGGGTGGTTTCGTGCCTAAGTGTCTGCCAGGAGAAGGTGGTCGTGATGCCATCATGGCCGAAGTCATTGACTGTTACCGTTACTTTATCCGTGGGTTGTTGGATATAACGGATAATGTGAAGGATGCGCTCATTGTGCATCCGCATGCCGTTAAATGTTACGACGGAGATGATCCGTATTTAGTGGTTGCAGCCGATAAAGGCACGGCGACTTTTTCAGACATTGCTAACGCCATTGCGCAAGAATACGATTTTTGGTTGGACGATGCCTTTGCATCGGGTGGCTCTACGGGTTATGACCACAAAAAAATGGCGATCACCGCCCGTGGTGCGTGGGTATCTGTGGAGCGGCATTTTCGTGAGTTAGGCATCAACATCCAAACCGCTGATTTTACCGCGGTTGGCATTGGCGATATGTCGGGTGATGTATTTGGTAATGGCATGTTGCTATCACAACGGATCAAGCTGGTGGCAGCGTTTGATCACCGGCATATTTTTCTGGATCCCAATCCTAATCCTGCGATCAGTTACCAAGAGCGTTTGCGCCTATTCAATGCGCCGCGTAGCAACTGGCAAGACTATGCGCCGAATTTGATTTCTGCTGGGGGTGGCGTCTACAGCCGTTCACTCAAGGCCATCGAACTGTCGCCACAAGTGCAGATGTTGTTGGGTGTACAAGCTGAAACGATGGTTCCTACGGAGTTGATCAAAGCCATTTTACAAGCCCCGGTGGATTTACTGTGGAACGGTGGTATTGGCACCTATGTAAAGAGTAGTACTGAGGGGCATACAGATGTGGGTGACCGCACCAACGATACCACGCGTATCAATGCTAATCAGCTGCGCTGCAAAGTGGTGGGTGAAGGCGGTAATTTGGGTTTTACGCAATTAGCGCGCGTAGAGTATGCGTTGCAGGGCGGTAAAATCAATACCGATGCGATGGATAACTCCGGCGGTGTCGATTGCTCCGATCACGAAGTGAATATCAAGATTTTATTGAATGCCATTGTGCGTGATAAACAGATGACGTTGGCAGAACGTAATCGGTGTTTAATCGATATGACAGACGATGTTGCAAAATTGGTATTACACAATAACTATATGCAAACACTCGCGATTAGTATTGCCGATACGCGCGCCAGTAGTTATCTGGACTTATTTGCGCGTTATATGCAAACCCAGGAACATGCCGGTAGGCTCAAACGCAGTTTGGATTTTTTACCCAGTGACAAAGAGATATTTGCCAGAAAGTCAGTCGGCAAGAGTCTGACGCGTCCCGAAATCGTGGTATTGCTGGCACACAGCAAGTCTGCACTCAAAGCAGAATTGCTGGCGTCTACCTTACCCGAGGACGCCTATTTGTCTCGGGTTGTGGAGATGGCATTTCCACATGTGTTACGCGAACGGTTTCCACAACAAATAGCGCAACATAGATTACGCCGGGAAATTATTGCTACCCAGATAAGCAATATCATGATCAACGAAGTAGGCATTAATTTCATCTATCGCTTGCAGGATGAAACCGGTTCTAACGTGTCATCTATCGTTAAGGCTTACAGCATCGTGCGTGCTATTTTTCAGTTACCCAGCATCTGGCGCGCCATAGAAGCATTAGATTATCACGTGGCTGCGGAGTTGCAATACACGATGTTGATAGAAACGACGCGGTTAACGCGCAGAGCCACGCGCTGGTTATTACGCACTAACCGCGCCAGTATCGATGTGGGTGCGACGATTGCGCATTTTGCGGGAGCGATCGGTGAGTTGATGCCTCTCATCGCAAGTTTGAGTCAGGGCAGTGATTTGGCGGACTTCCAGAAAAAACGTGATGAGTATGTGCAGCAGGGGGTCCCCGTACAGATTGCTGTGACCATTGCAAGTATGACCTTGTTGTTTTCAGCATTGGATATTGTACAAATCGCCATGCAGCAGCGTGTGGAATTATCGCTCGTGGGTAAAGTCTATTTCATGCTGAGTGATAAGCTAGGCTTAGGTTGGCTGCGCAAGCAAGTCGCTGCTTATATCATTGAGAACCGTTGGAGCTCATTGATGCGTGAGATGTTGCGTGACGATTTAGATTGGCAACAACGGGCATTGACTATTGCGGTATTAACCAAAGGAAGTCGAGTGCATGATGTATCGGATAAATTTACATTGTGGACCACGCAACACAAAGAATTGTTAGTGCGTTGGGAACAGATGTTGGGCGAATTGCATAGCCACGTGGCACCTGATTTCTTGATTTACGCTGTGGCTATCCGTGAGTTATTGGATTTAGCTCAGGCGAGTGCGCACAGTGATATGGCGCAAGGCTAACTATTTTTAGGGGTAATGACGTACCTTTTTGACATCGCCCCTAAAACTCATTCGCTAGAGGTATGTATGCAGTTAGAACGTGTAAAACAGTATTTACAGGAAATGCAACAGCGTATTTGTCAAGCACTTGCCGTAGAGGAAACAGAGGCACAGTGGGTATCCGATCAATGGACTGTCAACGCACCGCTACGTGGTGAGGGTTGCAGCCGCGTATTAACCCAGGGTGCAGTCATTGAAAAAGGCGGCGTTAATTTTTCCTACGTACAAGGCACCTCATTGCCACCTGCGGCAACCGAACGCAATCCCTTATTGGCAGGCAGTCCGTTTACGGCAATGGGGGTGTCGCTGGTCATTCATCCGTGTAATCCTTATGTGCCTACCTCACACGCGAATGTACGTTTTTTCATGGCAGAACCCAAAGGTCAACCACCCGTGTGGTGGTTTGGTGGGGGTATGGATTTAACGCCGTATTATGGTTTTCACGAAGATTGTCAGCATTGGCATGATACCTGTAAGCAGGCGTGTGATCCGTTTGGTGAGGAGCTTTATCCGCGTTTCAAGGCGTGGTGTGATAGTTACTTTTACTTGCCTCACCGTAAAGAAGCACGTGGTATCGGCGGATTATTTTTTGATGATCTTGCGGCATGGGACTTTGAACGTTGTTTCGCATTCCTGCGCAGTGTAGGTGATCACTATGTGCCAGCTTACTTGCCTATCGTCGCACGGCGTAAAAATCACCCTTACACTGAACGTGAGCGCGCATTTCAGTTGTATAGACGCGGTCGCTACGTAGAGTTTAATTTAGTTTATGATAGAGGCACGCTATTTGGTTTGCAGTCAGGTGGACGTACCGAGTCGATTTTAATGTCGTTGCCACCGCTGGTGCAATGGCAGTATAACTGGCAGCCAGAACCAGGCAGCGCAGAAGCGCGCTTATACACGGATTTTTTGCCGGCACGGGATTGGTTGGTGTAGTTGATTTGTCATCTTAAAAATTCATCCACTTAATTGAGCGGATAAGGACAGACACGGTGATAAATTTACAGGATGTGAAGCGGCTGGCCGAAGCAAAGTTACCTAAAGAGATATTTGACTACATTGAGGCGGGCGCAGATGACGAAGTCTCACGACGTGCCAACGAGTCGATGTTTAGACGTATACGCTTATTACCCAGAATATTAGTCAATGTGAGTGAAATCTCTACGGCAACAAACATCTTAGGTTTTGCCAGCACATCCCCCCTCATCATAGCGCCCACAGCATTTCATGGTATGGTACATCCGCAGGGTGAACTGGCAACCGCCAAAGCGGCAGAAGCGACCGGAACGCTCATGATTGTGAGTACCATGGCCAATAATATATTGGAAGACGTAAAAAAACAGGTGACGCATGCCTGGTTCCAACTTTACGCGTACAAGGATCGTGCCATCACAGAAAATCTCGTGCGTAGAGCAGAACAAGCGGGATATGCTGCGCTCGTATTAACGGTGGATTGTCCGCTCATGGGCAATCGGGAGCGGGATAAACGCAACGGATTTAAGCTGCCGCGCCATTGTATAGCCGCTAATTTCCTAGAACAGTTGCAAGATCTCGCCTATGAGACAGCAGAATCTACGCTTGTTGTACATACGTCAAATTACTTTGATAACACGTTTACATGGCATGATATTCAATGGTTGCAGTCTATTACTAAGCTACCACTCCTACTCAAAGGTGTGTTACATCCGCAAGATGCACAACTTGCTGTGCAGTTTGGCGTTGCAGGGATTATCGTGTCCAACCACGGTGGGCGGCAAGTGGATACGACGCCGGCGACAATTGAGATACTCCCTAAAATAGTCGAGGTGATTAATGGGCAAATCCCCGTGTTTTTTGATGGCGGCATTCGTAGAGGAACGGATATCATTAAAGCGCTGGCGTTGGGTGCGCAAGCGGTATTAGTCGGTAGACCGGTATTATGGGGCTTGGCAGTGGATGGCGAACAAGGTGTTGAAACGATTCTTACGCTGTTAAGCAAAGAACTAGCACTCAACATGGCCCTCTGCGGCCATACCTGCATAGAGGATGTGATGGCGAACGGCAAACACGGACTCTATTTCTCTAGCGAACCGTGGTTAGAGAGTGGCAATGACAGCGCGCATAGATAAATGTCAGGATGAAGAATTTAAAGAAAGAGGTCATCCGCTTGCGGATGAGGCAAATAACTAACAGGAGAAGCTCATGTTTGTTGCACTATCAAAATACCTGAAACCGTTAGAAGAAGTCGATACTTATCGCCAGCAACACAAAGACTATTTGAAAATTTTTTTTGATGCAGGGAAATTACTGGTGAGCGGTCGCCAAATCCCTGCGCTTGGCGGTGTGATCATATCAAAAGATATTTCTCACGATGAATTTACGCAGATATTGGCGGACGATCCATTTGTAAAAGCCGGCGTTGCGCAATATCAAGTGATTGAATTTAGCCCGGGTTTTTATGGGTACTAGGGACAATAGCGCGTGTTTATAAAATTTAGCGTCACTCGACGCTAGTGTGAGTTCACTGTAGCGAGCGGTATATGCCGCTCGCTGCGGGAGTAATTTGGATGTAAGAACAGATGAACAAGTGGTTCCAGCCATGTTAGAAGCGAATAATAATGTGGTCGTTTACGATCATTCACCAGTACTTTCCCACACAGGAATAAGTAAGATTATCGCCTTGAGTATTTCTAATGCCTCTATTCGTGCCGTAGATAACTTAAAAGATATGTTTTATACCCTCATGTTGGTGCAGCGTACGAGTGCACAGTGTGATTTTGTTACTCCTTATACGCGCGCCAATATTGTTGCTTTGTTTGTGCGTGCCGCGGGTGGTTTGCTGGAACCACTGGATGCGTTGATCAATGAAGCTGTGGGAGAAATAAACCGCTTGTCAATGGATGCTGTTGAACAGGACGTTGCCGAGGCTATTGGCCGTCAGCAGCATGTCATCAGAGAGTTGCTTACTAACGCGTATGTCGTTGCGATCATCGATTGTCTGTTGGCACAAGGTATTTATAGCCTGGTGCCATTGGGTTTACGCCAGATCAATCAAGTAGGTGCGTTGCTTGGCAATACAATGCCCGCACAAGCGCTGGCTGAACGTACCCTACAAATCAATGCGTATGGGCAATGGGTGCTTATTGGTGTGTGTTTTGAATTATTAAGTTTCCCGAGTTTAAGTCTTTTGTTGGCACATCAACGTAAACGAACGACATTTTTAATTGGGCTTTCTTCTGTGTTCATTGAAGTGTTGTGTATGTATGAGGCGATTCATTCTGCCGGTGAAGACATGTCAGAAAATTTATCCACGTACGGTAAAATATTCTTATTAGGGTCTACATTAAAATTTGTATTACTCACCGGTAAAGTGTGGTGTGACCCGCGTTTAACGCGTTATTTACGTCCGCAGTGGGGGCATCTCGATAGACGTGTGTTGAAAAAATTATTGGCCTTAGGGACACCTATTTTATGCCAAATGTTAGCTGCGGCGACGACACTGTATGCTTTTGCGCTGTGTGTCATTGATTTAATTGGCCCGACAGCGTTAAAAACGCATTACGCGCCACGACGTATTCTCTATCCCTTAAATGATTTTATGCCAGCGCTCGCTAAAGTCAGCAGTATTTTCATGGCGCAATATCCGGCGCAACGATTAAAATTTGCAAAAAATTGTTTGTTTATTACGAATGGTGTGTTGGCTACGGTGGCTTTGTTATTTGTGCTGGCGAATTGTTATCTTGCGGATAAGATGATTGGTGCAGGCGATTACGATAAAACGATCATTGCGCCGGTTTTTTTGTGGTCGTTGGTCAGTGCTGGATGTTATATGAATTCATTGGCGTTTAGCCATTTTTTAATGAGCATGCAACAGACCTTAAGTCCAGCATTAATTAAAACGACATGCATGATGTTTATTATGCCTGGTTTAGCCTTTTGCTTGAGTCGCAGTGGGGGCTTGGTGGGTGCGGAAATAGGTATCGCATTTGCCTTAATCTTAATGCTGCTGGGCATGGTTGGACTTTTTTATTGGCAAATCAACCGCACACAACCTTTGTTAAATGGCGATCAGCCGCGCAGTGATCAGCCTGAGAATTATTATCGGCAATGGCAAGCTTCACGCGGGTCACAACAATTTTTTGTACCGTCGCGTTCTGTTATATTACCGACTGTGTCGGATGGCCAGTTGCCAACAGCAGAGTTTATGCTCAACGAGCAAGGTGTTTCTTCTGCCGAGGCTACTCACACCACCTCATGGTGCGGTTCAATTAAGGCCTTATTCAAGCGCTGAAAAGGGAAAGTGCGTGCATGGGCAAAAGAAAAAAATTCGTTTCTCCGCACCTGATATCTCGCGAAAAAGAAGTGGCACAACTCCTGACTTATGAAATTGTGCTGGCGCGATGAACTGGTTTATGATTGAGTTTGGTGATAGGATCACCGCTTAATCATGTTGGTGCTATGGAACTTACACCGTTAACTGGGAAGACTCGCGTTAATCTCTAAGGATAGAAAGTGTCAATGATTGAGTTGGTTCGACAATTAATCGCGCTTGATGCACGTTTACTAAAAACATTATTAACCTTTAGTTTAGCCGTCAGTGCACTGTCCTTGGTTTTACCAATAACGGCGCAGATACTAATCAATTACATTGCGTTTGCTAATTTACTGGAGCCCATTTTAGTTTTATGTGTCGTCGTACTGATGGTCATGATGACACAAGCCTATCTTCGCATCTATCAGGTGCGCCTAGTCGAATGCATGCAATGTCATATTTTTCATAAGATCAGTTTTGATTTCATTGAGAAAATTGTTCATGTGCAACTAGGCGCTTTTACAACCACGAAAGCAAGCGAGTATGCTAACTATTTCTTTGATGTAGTTGTTGTTCAGAAGTCAATATCATCTTTAATGATTTCTGGTTTAGGCGTTTTACTACGAGCCTTTTTTGGAATGATCTTACTTGCCAGTTATCATCCTTATTTATTATTTTTTGACTTGGTGCTTATGGTTTCAATTTTCTTGGTATTTTATTTGCCGTTTAAAAAATGTGTATATTCTGCACTTGAAGAGTGCTCCGCCAAGCATAAGGTAGGGAATTGGTTAGAACAAGTCATTAGCCAGCCATTGTGGTTTAAGTTACAAGAGCGCTTAACCGACGCAAATAGCGAAATGGACGAATACTTAGTCGATTATCTGACTAGGCGAGGTAAACATTTTTCTTATACGATTAAACAGTTATTTAATTTATATATAATTTCTGCATTTGCTACAGTGTGCCTATTTGGGCTTGGAGCTTATCTTTTGATTATATCGGAGATTACCCTAGGGCAGATGGTATCTTCAGAGATTACTTTGGGAATGATCTTATACAGCGCAATAGCCATAGGTCATTATCTTGATGATATTTATGATGGTATAGGCTCTATCTCTAAGATCAAAACTTTTTTAGAAATTCCACAAGAGCAACAAAATGATTTGAATAGTGTGCGCCAGCTGCAGCTGCAAAGTATTCGTGATAAAGCATTAGTACTGCATTGTAGAGAGCTTGTTTTACCTTGTGAAAAAGACAAACAGGTTGTTACTTCTTTTTCCGTCACTGCAGGGAATAAGTTGGCAATCTATACTCACAATAAACAAGTAGTGAGTAGTATTATTAATATGATCACAGGCAGCGAGCAGAAAGGAGCTGTTTTTTTTGATGCGTTTGAGATGCATAAAAAAGATTTAGTCTATTTTCGTCGTTATGTCTCTGTGCTTAATGGACGCGCGTTATTACCCGGAAAACTTGCCTATGATCTAAATCAACAAACGATGCAAATAGGTCTCAATGATGTGGAGCATCTACTGGCGCTATTTAATTTAAATAATTATTTTCATGCAAAACAAGTTGTTAATACGATTATCACAGAAATTGATTGTGAACTCATATCGTTGTTTGACATAAAATGCTTGAACTTGATTAAGGTATTGTTGCGCAAGCCAAAATTATTGATTCTAAATGATTATTTTGATTCGTTAACAAGAGAGCAAGTTGATATTATCGTACGGGGAATGGATACTTTTGCCCCTGATCTAATGACTATCATATTTACCAAAATAAACATATTGGCAGAACATTTTGAAAGAAGTATTACGCTATGAGACAGTCAAAAAGAATTCTCGACAGCATGCCAGTTTATCAACATGTGGTGAAAATACTGTGGTTTTTACTATTTATATTTTTAATAATCCTTTTTTTATTACCATGGCAACAAACATCGTTTGGCACAGGCTTTGTGACAGCGTATTCCGCTGATGATCGTCAACAAGTCATTAATTCTCCGATCACAGGAAGAGTTGAAAAATGGTTTGTTCAAGAGGGAGCATATATTAAAGAAGGTGATCCTATCGTTCAAATAAGCGACAATGATCCCGGGCTATTAGAGCGCTTGCAATTAAAAAAACAGGCGATTGAATCTAGTTTAAAGGCATCGCAGCAAGCTGCAGAGACAGGATCGCTAAATGTGGAACGGCAAAAGTCTCTGTTTGAATTAGGTGCTAGTTCAAGACATCGTTATGAAGAAGCTAAAGTAGCACATATGCAATTGCTACAAGCGCTTGCTAATGAGAAGGTCAAGCTCAACCAAATCAATATAAGTTTAGCAAGACAACAGACGCAATTAGTCACAGCGCCACGAGCTGGTACAATCTTGCGGCGTATTACGGGTGATAAATATATTTTAGTAACTGCTGGAGAGGTTCTGGCAAGCTTTGTACCCGATGTAGAGTCAAGTGCCGCAGAAGTTTATATTAGTGGTCTTGATGCCCCGCTTGTACATGTCGGTGATAGTGTGCGTTTACAATTTGAAGGCTGGCCAGCTGTACAAGTCAGTGGTTGGCCAGCTGTTGCTATTGGTAGTTTTTCTGGAAAAGTAAAAAGCATTGATAGCGCTAGAGCGCATTTAAACCGGTTTCGTATCTTGGTAATGCCTGAGAAAGTTACTGATTGGCCTAATCATTATTATTTAAAGCAAGGCTTACGTGTGCGAGCCTGGGTGTTACTTAGTCGAGTCACGGTGGGCTATGAATTATGGCGTATTTTTAATGGATTTCCAATGTTCAGTAATAATGAAGCCTTTAATGAGGGATTAAAAAATAACAGCATGGAGCGGTTGCAGAGCAATGAGATTACTAGCAAATAGGCCACAGATTATCTGGTTTGCATTTGTAACAGCTGGCATGTTGCTGGCGCCTATGGTTGTTTATGCTGAGCCGAGTTTGACTTTACAAGCTGTACTGCAGGCAACCAAGTTACATTTCCCCAAGCTTATTCAAGCACAGCAAGAGATCTTGCGACAGCAAGCCGAAATAAGGTTTGCAAATGGCTATTTTGATCCAACAATAAGTAGCAGTATCAAGAGCCTACCTTCGGCAACCTTGGCGAGCAATACCTATGCTATGCAGTTATTAGTACCGACACGGATCAATGGTATTCAAGTTTTTAGTGAATATAAACGAGGTATAGGCGACTATCCTGTTTATGAAGGCTCTAATCAGACACTGTCACGTGGGCAATGGCAAATGGGAATCAACATGCCACTATTACGTGATCACAATATTGATGAACCACGTGCAGCGCTGCAGCGTTCTCAATTGTCAGTGCGAATGGCTAAACAAGACTACGATAATTGCTTGCTTGAGACATACCTGCAAGCAGCACAAGCTTATTGGTATTGGCTAGCTGCCGGTTATAAGGTAAAGATTTCAGAAAAGCTAGAACAACTAGCTATTAAACGTCAAGACATTATTGTCAAGCGCTTCAAGCATGGTGATGTATCCAAAGCTGATGTCATCGAAAATAAAAGCATGATCTTGCTTAGGCATAATGAGTTACTGGACTCACAGCTAATATTTAAGAAGGCGGCTAATCAGTTAGCAGTGTACTATCGTGATCATAACGGTAATACAAGAGTACCTACTCAGGAATACTTACCTCAAGAGATAGCCATTGAAACAGAAAAAGCATTTGATCATAATCTACCTGGATTAACAAGTATTGCCAAACAACTACGATTCCATCCAGCATTGCTCGCGCTAGATAATACCATGAAAAAAGCTAAGCTAGAGGTTAGTTTGGCTAAGAACCAGATGTTGCCACAACTTGATGCAAAAGTATTTGCTGATAAAGATCAGGGCGATGGTTTTGTGTCTCAGAGTCACTCGGTTAACTTAGGTTTGAATTTTTCTATGCCAATATATCGACGTCAGTCAGAAGCAAGATTGCGACAAGCACAATTGCAGAAATTGAAAATACTAATGGATAGAAATCTTTTATATGACCGTTTAGTCATAGCCAGCCAGAATGCTCGATTAACTGTTATTGCCACACGAAAGCAATACCAAAATGTCAAGCAAACACTTTCAATCTATCAGCAGTTACAAGAGAATGAGCAGCAACGATATTTAAAGGGTGACAGTGATTTGTTCTTGTTAAATCAGCGTGAACGCATGGTACAACAAGCAGAAATGAACAGCATTGATTTATTTGCCAACTATATGCTCGCCAAGCTAAATTTTAAATTATTATTGGGTAACTTTCGTCTTGAAGGAATTGTTTAGCTTCCAAAATAAATTAAGAGAACAGGGTAAACATCCCCTAGAATGAGACTACTAATAAGTAGAATTTTTTGTTAAATTGTCAACTATCAGTCTGATGCCATCTGGCTAGCCGGGTTTCCGGATAAGCCAGCCGTATTAACTAAAGTAAAAACCCATGACCAAAAGATACAGGTGCGCAGTCGCTGAGGTGCTTATACGGTGCTATTACTTAACTGGCAGTACCTGTGCAGCATCACCCGCACCTAGGCGGTTGCCTTTCTGCCGTTGCTTAAGCTGCCAGATTTCCTCGCGGTCTACGACTGTGTCACGGGGCGCGTGGATGCCTAGCCTAATCTGGCCGCCTTTAATATCCAAGATGGTAACCCTAATCTCGCCGTCATTGCCGATGACGATTTGCTCTTGTACTCGACGCGTTAATACTAACATGACATTCCCCTTTACTCAGTGATTTACCTTGACCGACAAATTTTTTTGTAACGTTTCGCAAACGTCAGCACATGCAGCAACAAAATTTTATAGCGCAAACAAAAATTCGGGTTTTTGGTTTGATGCTGCACGAGTCGTGCTAGGGTGCGAGTAGATACGCTGGTTAGTCTAGCCAACTCATACACGTCATATTTGCTAGCCAGCTCGGACAACAGCGTGCTCCAGATGGAGTCAATTTTGCTGTAGGAGTGCAAGAGTTCTATGGGTAGCAAGTTCCTTGCTGGTTTTCTAGTAGTGGCGGTTAGCATGAGCTCATTTCTTCCTTGACGCGGTTTAACAAAATAGATAATGGTTTGTTCAAAAATGGCTGCTCATCAGCACATGAGTCAGATAGTAAATTTTATATGTTAATTATTCAACTTATAAATTAACAAGTGCTACTATTTTTTTCCATATGTTCACGTGGTAGTATTAAAAGCTGAAAACAAAAGTGATATATTTTTATACTTTAGGATTGGTTATGGGTGATATTGTCAAAATTGCGCGAGAAACAAAAAGCAATGTGTCGTTAGCAAGTATTTTATGCCAATTAATGAATTCTACTAACACCAATGTCAACCAACTGTGTAAGAATACAGGGCTGGCCCATACTACGATAAAAAGGATGTGTAGTGATCCTGATTGCAATCCAACTTTATTCTCTATTGAGAAAGTTGCCAGCTTTTTCGGAATAACGCCAAACCAGCTGATTGGCATTACCCCGTTAAATCAAGAAGAATCAAGCTACTTACCTAATGTTGTTTGTTGGGATCGAGTACCCATTCTCAAGTATTCTCAGGTAGTAGAATGGCCGAAAAATTTAGAAAGCGTTAGAGAAAGCGCCGATACTCAATACGTTATGACTGATATTAGCGTAGGTGAAACGGTGTTCGCTATATCTGCACAGGACGAAAGTCTAGAACCAAAATTCTGCAATTGTACAATTCTAATTTTTGATCCTCTAAAACCAGTGAACAACAAAGACTATATTTTGTTTATTCAAAATGGCAAATTGCTACCGCAAATTAGACAGGCCTTGATAGACGGCCCTGATACATATGCAAAATCAATTAACCCAATTTTTCAGAATGATACTCCAGTGCTATTAGATAAAACGCAAGTTAGGATCATGGGTGTCTTGATTCAAGCCAAATCAAATTATTACTAAACAGGAAATTTAACAACATTACTACTCGCAATATACCTAGGTTTATTTAAAAACGCACTTAATGGGTTTAGCGCAACGTTTTCTTCATACACGTCGATATTGTCGGCTTTTTTTAGGGCCACAACAAGCAAACAAGCTGGGTAAATCATGAGTAAGGAAAATGCCATTTTAAATAGGAACATGTTGATGAATAGCTTGAGTCCTATCTGAAATCCATGAACGGGCACTAAGGCAATTAACACGATTATTGCTGTAAGAATGAGTTCACCAATAGCACTTGAACATAAGCTTCTGATAGAAAAAAAACGGCCCCTTGTTAATAACTTAGTTCTGCCAATCAGCTGTGTATTAAGCACCATCCCTGTTAGTACAGCAGTGAAATTAGACAAAAACACTAACCAGGACGAACCAAAAACAATAGTAAAAGCGCCTGCGTGATGCCAATGGGGTGGACTTGGTAATGCATTAACAATAATCGGCATAACACTATAAAATGCCTGGGCGATCAGCGTAAATAAAATGGTTCGCCTTGCTAAGGTTGGCCCGTAAACCTCTGAAATGATATCACTAATCACAAAAGTTGCTGGAAAAACAAAAATGCCTCCCGGCGTTATAAATGGTCCTATCTGCAATAGGCGGTACGCGCATGCTTGCGCTGTGATCATAAAGACTGCGTAACTGATTGAAAGCAAAGTGTAATACTTAAATTGGTGATGCAAAATGTTTTTACTGGAACTCACTTCAATAATTCCTTACTACTGTTTAGGCAAGTATTCTTTTGTCGCGGCAAGAAATTCTCTTCATAATATGCCATCGCCAACCTGATTATGTCTTTCTTGTCTAATTTTGACAAAATTTTCTTCTGTGCTTCACGCATAAAATACGAGGCAGTACCACAAATAATTTTTTTCTCTTCTATGAGAAAAATTTTGAATAGACACTGATTATTGTTGTTAGGGTGAATTGGATATTCTTGAATATAGGCTAATGGCGTTTTGGTTTCTAAAATTAACTGCTGAAGTATTTTCTTGCGATCGTCAGGGTGTAGGCTCAAAAAATATTTGTCATCGGCTAAAATTTCACTGACAGACAACGAGATTGGAGTAGACACGCGCTTAGCTTTCAACAAAAAAAATGTTTGGAAGGTCAATTCATCGGTTTTTTTACCTACAAGATGAAACGGGTAGGATGGGAACACCTCCTTGAGAGCCAGTTTCATCGTTTCTTGTAAGGACGTCCATATACCCATAACACACTAAACCTATGTGATTTTTAAAATGACATGTTTGTCAGCAGATCAACTTTTAAGGTAGAATCGATTCTAACATGGACAGTGCACGCAAGAAAAGGAGTCATCTATGGATAAAACAGAGGTAGGGAGCACAGACGCTATGTTCACACTTTTTTCAGCAGAGTCAAGCATGTCAGTACAGCTGGTCAAGTTTTCTCTCAAAACTGCCGGAAATTTGCCTAAAACCACACTAAATACAACCAAGAGGGCACTCATCGATCAGTACGGATTGCAGGTTGGGGGCAGCGCTTTCCCGTGGAGCCATTCTGTGTATCGGCATGCAATGCAACAACAATCTTCTGGCAATAGCACCATTACGTATTTTGGCGATCAAGTATCGTCAACTACGGCTGCATTTGTTAATGGATGTTTGGGGCACGCACAAGACTTTGATGATAGTCATCAAGAAGCGCAAACTCACCCCGGCAGTGTGGTAATAGCAGCGGCGATAGCGGCCGGTGAGTCTGTGCATGCGTCTGGGCGTGAAGTGTTAGATGCAATTGCTATTGGTATGGAAGTGATGTTGAGACTGGCTCATGCGTTATGTCCGGCTTGTATTGAAGGTGGTCATCATACGCCACCTACGCTAGGCCCCTTTGGCTCCGCAATCGCGTGTGGAATACTGCTAGGGTTATCTGAGAAGCAGCTAGTTAACGCATTGGGAATTTGTGGTAGTTACGCGGGTGGATTAGTTCAGTACAGCATTGATGGTGGTTCCGTTAAGAGAATCCATACAGGATTAGGTGCGCGGGCTGGCCTAGAGGCTGTTTTACTGGCGAAAGAGGGCTTAACTGGACCAATACAAATTATCGAAGGTAAAAAAGGTGTTATTGAAGTGTTTGGCAGAGGGAAAGCATACCCTGAACGGCTGTTTGATGAGATAGGAAATACATACTTATTGGACACAATTATGTTTAAGCCTTACAACTGCTGTTACTTAATTCATCCGGCAATTGAAGGTTTTTTGCAGTTATGTGAAATACACGGCATTTCGCATGATGCGATTGAATCAGTAACCGTTGGAATGAGCGCATTTTCTATATCACACGCGGGTACAATCAAGCGGCCAACTGATGCGTTAGGCGCTCAATTCAGTACAAGTTTTACTTTGGCTTTATCTTTGATGCAAGGACCCCCAAGAATTGCGTCCTACACGAATGCGGTGCTGCAAGATAATGGCATCCATGCGCTTGCTGAAAAAATATCAGTTTACCAAGATGAACAAGCTAACACGGAATTTCCCAAGAAGAATGGCTGCGTTATTAATATCACTAAAAAAGACGGAAACACCTTTACTATCAGGATCAGGGAGCCTAAAGGTTCCCCGACGAACCTGCTTACTGAGGAAGACGTAAGAGACAAATTTTTTAATAACGTCGAAACTGTGATGAATGAAGAACAGAGCCATGCCTTATACAAGGCGTTGTCCAATTTTGAAAAGTTGTCTGATATTTGTCAACTAAAAGAATGTACAGTCGTAAAGCAAAAGCAAATAACTGCTAAATTGTAGTGGCAAATGGTGGCAAGACAAAAAAGCACAGGTGTGTAGTTGTGTCAGTCGGCGGCGGCACACCGCGCGCTTTTCACCGGCGCCGCAGCGCGCCACTCTTGTTGCGGGTGTTGGTGTTGCCTGTGATTGTGCCGTCGAGCTGCTTAAGGTAGGGTGCCATACACAAAACTATTTCGTACCCGCTGGAATACGCAAGCCGCGCAGCGTGACGGGGAGTGCGGGTGTAGTAGTGGACAGCGCGCGGCTGCAGTGTGTGTTGGTGCTGGTGATGCTCTTCTCCATCTGCCGCAATTGCATGTGAGCGAACTAAGCTTAGCCGCTTACGTGGTTCGGTTTTAGTGGCACTTACAGGGTCTGTAACAGCTTGATTTATCTAGCATTCCATAAAGATTGTTTGCGACTGTGCTGATGCAAATTTCCATGACTTTCAAGTAGTTACACGCAAATCGAGTGTGAGCAGCTGAGATAAGCGTGTTTTTCTTGACAAAACACGCTACAAACAACGAAAATCGGCGGTTTTATGCGGCTGCGACGACATGAATAATCATAAAACCATCTTCTTGCCCCTATTGCTATTGTCCATCGTTTTTTCCTCGTCTTGTTATGCGGGTGCGAAACAAGCTGTACAGGGTCCTTTGTCTTTGCGTATTTCTTTGGGGAACTTATCAGGGCAATCAGGAGAATATCTGTACAACGATGGCATGAAGGTAAGCCAGCTAAACTGGAGTATAAAAAATGCTGCGATAGCCAATGGAGAGTTGAATTATGATTTTTTGTCTTGGCTTAGTCTCAACGGAAGAGGGTGGGTGACCTTAGCAAAAAATAGAGCTCCTATGGATGATTGGGATTGGCGTTTTCCTAATCAATCCTCCTGGACGGACTGGTCTCACCATGAGAATAATCACCTCAATCATGCCAATGAAATAAATTTGGATGTCCGCACTTGGTTTATGCAAGGAGATGGCTATAAGTTGGGGTTTGTTACGGGTTATCAGAGAAGTGTTTTTAGCTGGACAGTACAAGGTAGTTATTACTATACAAACCCCAGGGGTAACCACTTTAGGTCGCTTCCTGGCGACCAGCTCGTCGGCGGCTATCAGCAGAAGTTCAGCGTCCCTTACGTGGGTTTAGCCGGAAAATACGTAATTGACAAGTTTGAGTTTGGGGCATTGCTTAAATTTAGTGAATGGGTTGATGCAAGAGCGCACGACGAACACTATCTGCGTAGACTTACCACAAAAAGTCGTGGTTCTAACGCAGAATACTACGCCGCAACGCTTGATGCTGGATACTACATAGCACGGCACGCAAAAATTTTTGCTGAAGGCAACTATAATCTTTATTCGCAGGCAATAGGTGACGGTGAAGCTATATCCAGAGATTCAGGCCGGCGTGATGATTCCTTCAATGATACAGTATTCGGTACAAGACATAAGAATTATGCCTTTTCATTCGGCTTGCAGTACTTCTTTGATTGATGGACGTGTGTGGTCACAAAACCTTGACAGTTATTCCCCGTCCGTTCATTGGAAGAAGCAAAAATTGTTTGGCGTGGAAATCTCGTATGGGTTTGTACGTCAATGAAGGGAAAGATAACGGATTTGTTTATCTTCGGGAGTTATGCACCAATCACATAAGCAAGGTGCGCATGCCTTATCAATATTTAGGTGAAGTTGGTGAATTATGGTTAACTCGACTACTAGCAAGTTCAACGCCAGAACGCATAGATTGCTCTATCTCACTTATTAGACCGTACACTATCGTCAAGCCAAACTGCAGGGAAAACTTCGGTAATTACTCTGCAAAACCAGCATATCAGGAGAAGGAGTGGGTTGATTTCATAGAGCGGAATGTACGACAAACTAAAGGCAAGGACTTCCAAAGCGCGTATCACCACTTTATGAAATATGGGTTAACCCAATATTATTGGATTGACTATATTTTTCAGTCATACGTCAACTATCAGTCTGACGCTATCTGGCTAACCGGGTTTCCGGATAAGCCAGCCGTATTAACTAAAGTAAAAACCCATGACAAAACGATACAGGTGCGCAGTCGCTGAGGCGCTTATACGACGGTGCTATTACTTAACTGGCAGTACCTGTGCAGCATCACCCGCACCTAGGCGGTTGCCTTTCTGCCGTTGCTTAAGCTGCCAGATTTCTTCGCGGTCTACGACTGTGTCACGAGGCGCGTGGATGCCTAGCCTAATCTGGCCGCCTTTAACATCCAAGATGGTAACCCTAATCTCGCCGTCATTGCCGATGACGATTTGCTCTTGTACTCGACGCGTTAATACTAACATGACATTTCCCTTTACTCAGTGATTTACCTTGACCGACAAATTTTTTTGTAACGTTTTGCAAACGTCACCACGTGCAACAACAAAATTTTATAGCGCAAACAAAAATTCGGGTTTTTGGTTTGATGCTGCATGAGTCGCCCTAAGGTTCGAGTGGATACGCCGGTTAGTCTAGCCAACTCATGCATGTCATATTTGCTAAGCAATTCCAACAATAACGTTGCCCAGATGGAGTCGATTTTGCTGTATGTGCAAAATAGTTCTATGGGTAGTAGATGGCGTGGTTGCTGTGCTTTTGATTTTACCGTAACTGCGGTGGTCATTATTTTCCCCTCCCCAGATTTAAGCTCCAAACGTGTGACTCACAAAAATGTCTATCAACTCTGAATGCCAAGATGGCAGTGATGAAATTATTCATTGGCGTTGGCAGGGACTTGCTTAAAACAGCAATTTTTAAAAGCAATCGGAGCGAAGGAATGTTGACGGAATCAAGAGGGGATTCAAAACTGGCTCTTAGATAGGATGCGTTCATTTTTAACCGCCATGTCTCGCCAATGTTGCTTCCGTTTTGATAGCTCATTATGTATACTGATCAATTAGGTTATGTTATCTTCTTTAAAGAACATACTCAAGCTTTTAGCAGCTTTTATTTTTTGGTTAGTCTTAGGGAGTGGACGCGTTTTGCAGGAAGCTTGTGATAGTGGCATACACGTAGTGCTGAAAGGGCTTATTGCTCGCAAGTCAGCGCGCGACCGCGCGAATTTCACGGTTTACCAGTTGGCAAAGGCTATCGACATGCCTAATTCAGTGCTGGTTAAATTGCTTCATCAAGATCCCGCTAAGCGTGTTAATAATCCGAGATTGGATACGCTTATCAAGATAATCGATTTTTTCAGGGCTGATGGGTTCGACGTGACTCTCGACAGCTTTCTTGCATCTTCCAGTGCGGCCGATTTGGCAGAGATACCGGCTCGTTTAGATACTGGAATGATAGTTCGGCGCGTGCCATTGTACGGCATGGCAATTGATTGCGGTGATAAAGTAGGCGCGATTAGCGTGTCATTTGACCGAGAGGTTGGTGACGTCATTGGCTTTGTTTCCGACGAGTTTATAGCCCCTATCTTCAAGGCTGGCTCCATTTTCATTGTTGATACTCATGCCGTACTTGAAGATGGCATGTTAGTGGCAGCCAAATTAACTGGGTGCGAAAAAATTTCAATAGCTAGGCTGTCGGTCGAGTCTCATCGATATATTCTGAGATTTTTCGACGATGAGGAATGCAGTCCAGTGATACCGACGCGTGGTGATCGAGTTATTGGCGTTGTAGTGCAGGTGAATGCTAAGACTTAGCTTTACGGAGGCAACGGATGCTTGAATCTTTTATTGGACTGGTAGAACGTTTGATGCGTGCATATTTAGGGCTAGATCGCGGCAAACCGTGCCCGGTTTCAGTTCAGATGATCAATGGCAGACTTTTTGTGCGAAGCGTGTTTCCTTACACCAGGCATTTGATCATAAAGCGCTGGAGTGATTTTGACGAAGATGATATCAAACAGCTGCCTGATGAAATACGCGCAAAAATGGGACTAGCGATCGGCAAAGTTATCGCAAAGCATTTAGTTATCAGATTTGATTAACGTTATGTGAAATTATGACTTTTGTGAGTGAAGTTTTGAGGCAATCTGACGGTATCTTTTAAGTTAGATGAATTTGGGGGGAAATAATGGCTAATACTATAAACGGTGCGATTGATACTATATCGTCGCGTCACCGACATCTGTGGTTTCTTACGCTTGCGTACTCAATGGTCATTGTTACGGCTAATTGGTTTGACCCTAGATTAATAACCATATTTAACCTGGACACAGATGCTGGCACTATAATTTTCCCGTTAACTTACCTGCTATCGGATGTGATTACAGAAGTTTATGGCTATAAGTTAGCTAGGCGAGCAATTTGGTGTGGTTTTTTATTTAATTTGCTTTTCATTTTCTACGGCCAAATTATCACTCACATGCCTAGCCCTTCTTACGCAGTTCATAACGCTAAATTCGATAGTCTTTTTTCTACAAATGTACGAATTATTGCTGCGTCCGCTATAAGTTACTTTAGCTCTGAACCACTTAACTGCTTTTTAATGGCGAAGTTGAAAATAAAAACTCTCGGCAAATACATGGGTATTCGATTTGTTTTATCTACAGTTTTAGCAGCTGGTGTTGATAGTATGAGTTTCAGTGTGCTTGCTTTTTATGGCACTATCTCTAACCATAACCTGGTTAGACTAGCGCTAATGATGTGGTTCATTAAAGTCATAATAGAGATTGCTATGCTACCAATATCTATCAGATTAGCAAAAAAACTGAAACGGATAGAACGCCTTGATATCTATGACGATGCTACAGAATTCAGTATATTTAAGTCAGACATAGACTACAACGAGGCTGATAATCTCTACGATGTGCATAAAGATGAAAAAACACCAACCTGAGTATATCAAGGGATTTACACTATGAAAGGTTATTCAATTTCCACATCAAAATTTTTGCTTGATGCAGAGAAAATACAACGGCTATTAAAAAATTGCTTTTGGTCTGAGAATGTTCCTGTTGAGTATGTAAAGCGCTTTATTAAACACTCTCTGTGTTTTGGGGTATACCAGAAGAACCCTCACGAATTAGTTGGGTTTGGCCGAGTCATAACTGACTATACAACTTTTGCTTATATTGGCGACATAGTGATCGATCCGCGACACAGAGGAAAGGGTTTAGGAACAGCGCTAGTAAGTAGGATTATGCACCATCCAGAGTTGCGGGGTCTTAAAACTTGGTCACTTAGGACAACTGAAGAAGCAAAAGCAATATATGAAAGTAATGGGTTTAAACCAGCGGAGGAAACACACACCATTTTAGAAATTGAAGACTTACAGATATATAACAGAACGAACTTCGTGAATCTTCACATGGAAAGAGAACCGCATCAGTCTACACACGGAATGACACTTAGGTCTCACAGGGTATTAGGTCAGTAGTGATGTCGTGCACTAAAGTGTTTGTCCGTGCGTGACACAAAAGTACAGCTCGCAGTGTAGCACCATCACCGGAGCCGCAGCGCGCTACCTACAGTTGCTGTACGCGCCGTCACAGGTCGCGACGCGCAAGCCGCGCAGCGTGACACAAAAGCACAAGTGCGTCGTGTGCACGCAGCCGCTGTGGGGCAGGGGTGTAACAACATTAAGCCCTCTGCCGCCGGTAGTTTTTATCATTCCAATTTTATGTTCCGTTGTTTAAGAGGTAGTTGATCTAAGTAGATTGGCTATTGGTGGGGCAGCCGTTTTTCTGATGGACTTTTTCGTTAAGTTACCTCATCTTCCTCCAGTAACCATAGTAAGCCGTACCTACGGTATTATCCTGGTACGCGAATATCCATGAGTTTCCATGTTTGTAGCCCATTACAACTGCTCTTGGTGCTCCCGCTAGCATTTTTTCGCCTACTATTAGCTCCCCGTCCCCGTAAAATGATGACGCCGCGATGTAAGCTGAGCCGCCAGTTGGCGATAGCACGAATGTCTGCCGTATGTTTTCATCAACCTCTTCGTGCCACTCTGTCATTTCGTCAAACGCGTATCTTACCGGATTTTCATATTTTTCGTCGCCTGACTTGTACCCTGCAGCTGTATGCATAATCAACTCCTTTGAGCCTACCATATAGCAACCACTCATTGGGCTTGTTAGAAAGTATGATACCGATGCGTCTTCATTCAGGCGACGCATTGCCAACGTTGGGTTTTGTCCCCACGGCAACCAGTACACTTTTTCAGCGATGCCTTCGCTATTGCCGGCGCTGTTGTCATTTATCTTTATCTGTGTTTCATTATCTTTCTCGTCCATTATTTGTGCTGCTCGTAGTGTTCGCACCCCGGCTGGATAATTATTTTCATCCAGTTTGTGGTCTACGAGAACGCTAAGAGATTGGCATGGTCCATCTTGTGCCGCTACTATCGCGTTTTGTATGCTTACCCATCCTGTCATTTTGTCTTTCCCTCTGCGACTAGATATTCGCTAGTTACCGCCATCTGCTTTGCTTTTACACCTAAGGCTGGCTACCAGTTTTTATTGCTATATGTTGGCAGCTTGCAAAGCTCCATAAACCACTCTTTGTTTTGGGTGATGCTCGGATCTTCTAGCAACTGCGGCTCCCATTCTGCCTGGTAGATTCGTTAGAGTAGTTCAGCCTTTCTTGCGATATGATACATCAACACACCAGAGTTTGTATTTTTCCGGTCTACTGTTTTACCCATAGTCATTTGTGTCCCCAGAAGGCCACCGTATGGCAGATCCCACACCTTGTACAGCAATATGCTCCCTACATGCTCGATTAAATCCATTTTTCATCCTTTATTCTTTTGGTTTTGTCCCCGTATCCCTCCCTTGTTATCGTATCACCCTATTTTTGTGGGACTGAATTTAATTGCAAGTGAGCAGGGCCACCAAAAAATCAAATCTTAAGCAAATCGGATTTTAGCATAGCGACTTAAAAAGCTTGCTACCAGCATGTTGAAGCTTTTCACTAACCAACCCACCTAAGCCACTGCTCAACATACTGGCTGTATTATACCTCGTCAATTTTTTATACGAGATATTTTCGTCATAATTAGCGCGAACTATTTTCCTGATGCTTTTTGATGCGAATATTTTAATCGCCAATACGTTCCACAGTTTCCCCCACCAATCCCCTTTACCCCACACTAAAATTCGCCCTGTTCTATTATGATGCAAAAATCAGCAAAAGTTAGCGAAAAACCCGCCATAGCCGACGGTAATACAAACCGCTGATTTTTGTGTTACGCAACTCATGGATTTTAAATATATTTATAAAACAGCACTAGCGGACCTCGAAGTGGTAAAAGTTTTTAGTTGCAGAGAGTAGCGGGGTGGAGAGAGCAGGTTTGTGCGATAATGTTTCAAATTCAGAAAAATCGCAGTCCGCATGATGTACGCAGGAATAGGAATACACGGGAATACGCGATTGTTAACAGCAGCCCTCACGGTTGGAGAGCTGTTCAAAAGGTGATATTGGTGGAGCCGAGGGAACTCGGCGCGAACTTGCTCTCAGGGCTGGTGAGGATGGATGAGGGTTGGTGTGGCTGCATGTATACGATTGATTTAAGTGTAGCACCAAACTTGCTTCCGGGTTCAAGAAAGCGAGCTGACCGATTACCACCTAACTCTCTGCGTGTTTGCTTGTTTTTATCTCGTCCGTTGCTACACTATCGCGAAAAACAGCCAGCTAGCATATAATCCCTAATCATGTTAGGTCCTACCAGTACATCCAAACACACGCCCATAGCGTAAGGCTGTAAATGTCAAGGGACGTGTGTGCGGAGCGCTGTGTCACGAAGCTCATAGACCTCTTCTTCTTGCGGTACCGCCGTGTAAGGTGCTCCTCTGAAAAAGCGAAAGCGATTGTTACCAGTCCCTGTGGGATGTCGGGCTGGGAGAGCATTAACCACTAAGTTCCCTAGCTCACGCGCCAGCTCGTCCGCTAGGAGGTTAGTTAGTAGAGATCTCAATTGCAAAACAACTTCTTGATTAATCTGCTGTCCAAAGTTACTCAAAATTTCTCGAAATTCTGGTGTATCCGGGAAGGTAACATAAAAAGCAACTAACTGATGATATACTAGCGAGACACTATGGTCTCCAGAAAGTGTTAGCACGGGAATGCCTTCAGTTATCATGGCTCGAGCATCCGTCTCTGCTATGGGGGTAGTGCCTGTCAATAATCTTAGGCATTGCATGAACAGGATGTGGCGAGTATTTGGCGGAAACGCAATACAATGCTTCGCCAGAAAGCGGCCCAAACTGCTGGCATGAATTAGCAACATCTCCATAGTAGCATGTAGCCACAAAGAAGCGATAGCAGATGTAAAGAAAAATGCCATAATCTTCGAGTTAAGCGCAGTAGAAAAATACCCAGCGGCGATAATGCCCCCTAAACCAAAGTAGCTAGAGTAGAGAAAGGAAGTCGGTAAAAATGCGTTTTTGAGGTAGTCAGTTACCCTAGGCAAGAGATGATTGCTCACACCCAACACACAACCAAGCCACAAAGTGTACGCTAGGCAATATGCTACCAAAGAAGCAGTGTAGCTAACTCCGAACGTAATCATAAATAATAAGCTAGCGGCTACAAAGAACAAGGAAACGGTCAAGAAATTCTTTATTTCCATACCGAATACTGTAGCGACGTCTCTCAGACGGTTTTTTTGCTCTAACCGCCTTACTATCGCGCAGGCTACTGCGAAAGCTGCAAAAAACAGTAAGGGAGCAACGCAGAGTCCTCCCAAGCCTCCTAGCAAAAAAAACAGAGATTCCACATAAGTGCAGTTTTGTAAAAACGCCCATGCACTTCGACGAACACACGACTGATCGTCAAGCCATCTCGCAACTTCATAATTGACAAAATGCTCACGACCACGGGCATTGCAAATCAAAAGTTTTGTCCAGAAGCAGTTGCTATGTGCAGTAGCTACCGATGATTCTATGCAGCGATCAACATAAGCGAGAGCAAATTCATAATTTTCTAATTCGTAATAACACATAGCTATTAGATAAAACAGAGGAAGCTGATGCAACTGTTGCGGTAGCTTCAATGAAGATTCAGGCAGCCTACTTAACAGTGCAGATGCTCTGGCCGCTTCCTCTGAGCATAAAAAAAGTTGGGATTTCTCAAATTGAGAAAGCAACAAAACTTGCGCAAATACAGGATAAATTTCAGCACATTTGCGAACATGTTGTTCGATCTTACTATCATGCTCACTGAATAAGTTACTGTTACTGCAATTATACATATTGGCTGCTTTTAGTAAGTGTGTTAGGGCTACTTGGTGATTTTTAGTTCTGGTTGCGGCCTTAGCCAGAGCTACCTCTATCATCGGTAAAAATGCTGGGAATTTTGCTATATCAGCTTTACTCCTAAGTGTAAGTGCTAGCATCTCTTCATAACTGTGTTTTCCATCTAGCAGCACGTCAAGTATATTATCTACCGTATCTATGAGGAGTAATACATTTCCACTGTTCCCTATCTTATCAACAATGTATCCTAAACAAAGAAGCTCTATGTTAGTTGATTCTGCTTGATGCAGTATGCTTTTAAGAACATTTTGAACAATATTGACATCTACCTCGGCAAAAGCAACCAAACCATCATTTAAGCTTTTTCTGGTTGTCGAGTGTGATGTTTTCTTAGGAACGTTTTTTTTATCTGTTTCTGATAGCACTACAACATTGTTATCTTTGTCAGACAATGTTTGTGCATTTGACACAAAGTAGTTTGTAACCTTGCCGAACAAAGTCCATCCCACATCAGCAAACGAATCCAATATGCTTTTGCCTGGCTTGTGTGATACAGCTTCAGCGTCACCATATTCAGCTAAGTCCGTTAGCTTCAACTCTAACGCTTCAATTTCATCTCGGGCGGCAACAAGTGTTTCAGAAGTTAAATTCCTAGAAAGAGATAGAAAAATATCAGGATTAGTTTCGCTTTTGTATTTGTTAACAACAGCATAAGCTTGTGAGCGAGCGGTCATCTCTTCACCGATAGCCAGTAGTGACGAGTAAGAGGATAAATCAACACTTTGCTCTTGTGCTTGAATGACAAGATTGAGCATACGCTCTGCCTCATCCTCATCGAAGCCCATGTTAACTAGACAGTGTTGTTGCTGTTCAAATTCAGGCAAGTTAACAATGAGTCTTGCTTCCTCGACAAGCGCGTTAACGGCTTCTGGCACTAATCTGATTTGGTTAATAATGCTAGCCGGCATCGTATTATCAGCGATGCTGCCAGCACGTGCGTTGCTCGAAGTAAGAGGAGTAGGGGTTGCTGAAACTATCGGGAACATGTGGCCCTCCTAACAATTGACAGGTTGGTAAGTTAAAGATGAAAGACGTGCAAACCCTCGATAGGACGCGTACCCGGACGGGCGCGCTACGTCACTCAGCAATGCGATTTTGGAGCATGAAGCAAGCAGAGCATAACAGAAATGGTACTTTGTGATGCGTCCGAAGTATCTGATGCGGGCATGACAGCCAGCACATAGAAGGACAGCAACTGGCATGCACACCCACCTTGGTAGCTTTTTATTACTTTGCTGCACTTCCATTGCTTGATTCACTTATCACGCAATTCCTACACGCGGTCCATGCCCGCATTCCATGAGACGATGGGCATCATGACACCAACTGTTCGGTTGTGTCAATAGATTGCTTGGAGTAACGCCACTTCTACATCTGAAATTATTTTGGTGATTATGGTTCACGTTACTCGGTAAATCGTTTACGCTGCTCCGCCCACAACCGCGGCGTGTTGGTTACGAGGGTGTGTACGCTAATGTGGTGCGGCAGCTTGTCATCTAGGATGTCAGTGATGATATCGGGAGCGAGAGTGGTGAGATTCATTATACGACTAACGTAACGCTCATTCACCTTGTTTCGCTGTGCGACTTCTTTAATGGTGGACGCCTGGCGGGTTTCCAGCATATTTAGCCAGTGGTGGCCACGAATGAGGGCTTTTTGTAGAGGGGTAATTTTGCGACGCCGCGCCTCCGAAACAGATGCCGTATTTTGTAGGCGATAAGTATGTTTAAACGTGAAGGGCACATGAAATCGTAGCGGGGCGGTTGTGTTATTAAGCGTATCCATTACTTACTTCCAATGAGGACTGCTTTATAGTTGCAAATTCACGTGCAAGTTTTTGAATGCCATTGTTGTGTAGGTGTAACTCGATGTTATCACTGTCAACAATCACTCTGTTAACTAGCATTTTAACGATACGGCTCTGTTCATCAGGAAATAATTGCGACCACACCTTATCGAGGTGCAGCATCGCAACGGTGGCTTGTGCTTCGTCGATGGTGTCATCAAAAGCTTTGCTTGCTATAGCCGTTTGTTGTATTACAGTCGGTGATTTCAGTATGTCATGTAGCTGCTTAACTACAGCTGATTCCAGTTCGGCTGCAGGGATGCGTGGTATGTCTGACGCGGCAGCGTACTCTTTCTTCATTACCGTGTGAATGTAGTAACGGTAGCGTCTACCACTCCTTTTCTTGTTAGTGGTGCTTGTCGTCATGGCGCGGCCGTCTTTAGCGAATACCATGCCTTTTAGCAAGAAGGGTATCTTGCTACGTAAGTGATTACCTCGCGTGTGGTGATTGTGTTTGAGAACTTCGTGTGCCTTGTCCCATAACGTTTTTCCGATAATGGCTTTGTGCGTGTTCGTATACCATTGTTCTTTGTGGCGCAGCTCACCTAGATAGGTACGGTTGTGCAGTATTTTATAAAGACCACTCTTATCCAGCACTTTGCCAGGCTTGTGTTTGCCTTGTTTGCTTATCCAAGGTTTGCTGATGATATTTTTCTGTTGCAGCTCTTTAACCATCTGTGAGGTGGAACCGTTCAATTCGATGAAGCGCCTAAAAATGTAATTTACCGATTTCGCTTCGTCTTTGTTAATGACAAGCCGCTTATCCTTCACATCGTAGCCCAAGGGCGGGATACTACCCATCCACAAGCCTTTTTTCTTGCTGGCGGTGATTTTATCGCGTATACGCTCGCCCGTGATTTCACGTTCAAATTGCGCGAATGACAGCAACACGTTTAACATGAGTCTGCCCATAGAGCTGGCGGAATTGATTTGTTGAGTGACCGATGCAAACGACACCTTGTGGCTATCGAACACATCAATCATCTTCGAGAAGTCGGTAAGGCTACGTGTTAGGCGGTCGATTTTATAAACGATGATAATATCAATCTTACCGTCTTTGATATCTTGCAAGAGTCGTTGTAACGCGGGGCGCTCCATGTTGCCGCCAGAGTAGGCTGGGTCGTCGTAGTCGTCATTGACGGCTGTCCATCCTTCAGCGCGCATGCTGGCGATGTAAGCGTGTCCTGCATCGCGTTGTGAGTCAATGGAGTTGTAATCTTGCTCTAAACCATCAGCGTTGGATTTGCGTGTATAGACGGCGCAGCGTAGCACTGGCCTAAGTGTTTCAGTCATATTTTTTCCTGTTAGTTTTATTTCGTGTAGTCTTACGTAGATTAAAAAATACGGGTCCCGACCAAGGCGTGCCAGTGATTTCACGAGCAATGCGTGAGAGGCTATCAAAGCGTTTACCTTCAAAAATGAATTGTTCTTCACTCTCCACCATCACGCGGTATTCCTTGCCTTGGTAGAAGCGGGTTAACACGGTGCCTGGCTTGGGTAGGCTATACGCCTTGTTGGAGGCGGATTTTGAAGTTTGTGTCTCAGCTTCTATAAGCGCCTGTATACGCGCCTTATTGCTTTGAATAAGCGTCTTGTTGTGCCGCTCAAATTCTATTTCCTGCAGTCGATAGGCAAGACGCCTTTCCAATAGTCCACGCTTCTTGGTATACGGCTCAGCGGCATAGACGTCGCGCCACAGGGCTTGCAATGCGGCTATGTTCATGTTTGGCAGGTTTGCTACTTTTGCTACAACGCTTGCCGGTAACACACCATACGTTTCACTGTTCATACTTGTCCCTCAAGCTAAGCACTGAATCTTAATCATTACCGCTCCGTTCCTGCTGGAAAGCAAGTGGAATATCGTCTAATTTGCCATTTTCTCCGTTTAAGTTTCGCAGTCTTACGATTGCTTTGGCCAGTAATCTTGCTACTTCCGCTATGCGGTGTTGCGCTGATAGATGTTGTGGTGAGCGGGTGCGTAAATTTGTCATTAAGGTGATATCCCAAAGTTTAGTCCTAGCATTATGACGCGAACCATAACTGCGTGCCATGAGGTATTTTCAGGCGAGTACGATGAATTAAGGAGAATTGATGGTTATTGCGGAAAGCGTCTGACATTTTCCGGCAATATTTTTTGTGGATCAATTGCCATGGTTATACAGCTGCTTAAGTCATACTCGACAACATTATACATTTTTAATCGAAAGCTACTTTTTAGTTTGCAAGCAATCTGCAAATTGATTATTTTGTCCAATGTGGCATAAAGGATTTATCCACTATAGATTTGACATGATGTTACAGCGGTTTG